>JACCDQ010222898.1_pt1 | contig 26601 bp, 26 predicted proteins | sample 7446031 | NCBI WGS metagenome assembly JACCDQ01 (sample SAMN15323442, study PRJNA562643) | freshwater metagenome | isolation source: river surface water | place: USA:Blue River Watershed | collected 2017-08-17 | reverse complement strand
TAGGTGATCGACGGATTGAAATAATATCAAATGGCTTTAGCTCAAATTGATTTGCTTCATCGCTGATTTTAAGACTACCATCTATATCAAAAGTCTTCACTTGAATTTTCTCCTTTGTCGCATCATCATTTCCATGTGTAATAACGCGGCGGGATAATTCAATTTTTGCAAAACTCGCTGCTTCCTTGAATCCCTTGGCTAACAATATTAAATCTGCCACTTTCATTCCAGCTCGGAATTCAAAAATTCCTGGCTTATTCACCTCTCCATAAATACTCACGCGTTGGTTCTCTCGTAAAGAATCCAAGGAGTACACCGTTAATGAATCTTCGCGGTGCAAAGCAATATCAGCAAGCTCACCTCTCAACACTTTTCCTAGATCAAATGAGATCATTTCTGGATCGTAATTCTCTTTTCTACGAGAGATAGTCGCACGATTTAAGAAAGCGTTTTCACGAGGTCCTTCCGCACGCTTGATTAAATCCTTCACTGTCGTTAACCCATTTTCGATCGCAAAAACACCTGGTCTAAATACCGCTCCTGTTACGGTCACTCGGTTTTCATAACGTTCGATAATTCTACCCACTGAAATCGAATCCCCGTTTTGTGGCTGAAAAGTAGCCACCTCATCTTGTGTGATGTTTAACAACTTTAATTCGCGCGACGTATTTCTACGCACATTTAAGGAATAGGTATAGGCCTTGTCAGTAAAACCTCCTGCATAACGAAGAATATCTTTTAAGGTTTCCCCTTTCACCGCCTCGAAAACCATCGGACGTCTAACTTCCCCTGCTAATTCCACATGGGTATCAAAATCCCCCACCCGAATGATATCTTGGTCTTTTAATTGAATATTGTCTTTTTGATCAGCCTTTAACAAGAAATCATATAGGTCTAGCGTGCGAACCACTTTGTTATTTCTAATCACGCGAATGCTACGGTAAGATCCATTTTCATTAGGTCCTCCAGCTAAATACAATGCGTTGAATACGGTGGCCAAAGAAGAGATGGTATATGAACCCGGGTTCTCCACTTCCCCTACCAGGGTCACTTTAATACTACGAACATTACCCAATGTAATAATGGCAGAAGAGCCACTTCCTGGACGATTTAAGCCTTGATATAATTGTCTTAAACGACTCACAATACGAGTAGATGCTGCCTCTACCGTTAAACCATTTACATAAATAGGACTCAAGTTTAGAATCTTCACCGTTCCTTCAGGACTAACCGTGACAGTATAATTGTCCATCACTTCGCCAAAAATATCAATATTCAATTCATCATCTGGCCCTAAGGTATAGTTAACTGGAGTGGCGATGCGTAAATCGGGTTCGAAATTTAATTTCTTGTTATTAAAAAGATTTACGCCATAAATAACCTTCTTAGGAAGTTTAGTGGAATCAACCATTTCCTCATCTTCCATCGCAACATCTTCTGTATCCTCATCATCTACATTTTTTGCCCCTTTTTTCGTACTTAACTTACCTGAAACCATCCTTTTAGAGGAAGTTTTTCCCTTTGCAGTAGTCGTCTTTTCTTTGGTTTTACTATCACCTAATTGCGTCAAACGACTACGCATCTTGGCAATGTCCGCTGACGTATAACCTTGCGCTTTTGCCGCTTTTTCTAATTGAGCTTCTGTCATGCCACTGGATTGGGCACGCTCGAAGAAGGTTGCAATTTCTTCATCACTCAAGTCTTCCACTTTACGTTTAGCTTGCGAGAAGGCAGCGTGAACAAGTACAAGAAAGGAAAGGGTCAGAAGAATTCGACTGAATAATTTCATACTAAAATATTATGGTAAGTATAGTTATTACAAATTTAGCTAAAAATTAGCAGAAGCGATGCTATTGCAGTATTGGGAAAAAGCATTTTTATTTAATGGTAATCTTTAAAAAAAACAAGAAAGCCCGCCAACTAGCGAGCTTTATTTCTAAATCCCATTAAAATTAATGCGTCACTCCTTTACTAAATAACACGGAAGTAAAAGTCTTTATTACAATCATAAAATCAAACCAAATCGATTTCCTATTAAGATATTCTTTCTCCAACGCCACTTTAGCTTCAATCGAAATCTCATCTCGCCCATTTATCTGTGCCCAGCCAGTGATTCCTGGCTTCAGTTTGTCTACCCCTGCTGCGACTCTTAAGGCCATTAAATCGTCTTGATTATACAAGGCTGGCCTGGGCCCCACGAATACCATCTGTCCTTTGATGATATTGATGAGATTAGGTAATTCGTCTAAACTCAATTTCCGCAACACCCCTCCAATTCGCAACAAATATGAATCAGGATTTTCCAATAAATGTGTCGCCACATTTGGTGTATTCATCTTCATGCTTCTGAACTTATAGATATTGAAGAAAGTATAATTTATTCCAACTCGCTTTTGCTTAAAGAATATGGGAGATCCGTCTTCTATGAATATGGCAAAAGCAACTGCTAAAAAGACTGGGAACAGCCCAACAAAGACTATTACTGCAACAAATCTATTCATTGATTCTAAAACCTTTTAAAACTGGGGTAGGATTCCATCCAAAAGCTTTACGCGCTTTCGAGTCATCAAAAGTTAAGGTTGAGGTGATTTTACTTAATTTATCTGAATTAATTGGAAATACAGGGCCCATTTTATCTCCAATAAAAGCTAATAACTTCGCAACAAATAATGGCATATTGGGCACAAACCTCTTACCTAATTGTTTAGAAATCAGACGACTCAATTCACCAAATTTAGGATGACAACCGTCAGTAAGATTATAAATTCCTCCCACTTCAGCTGCTAATAAAATAAATTTAGCTATATCGGATGCTAATACCATACTTTTTTTTGCTTTACCGTCAGCAACATCAAAATAATACCCATTTTTAACACCTTTTATCATTGAACCTAAATTCCCTGGAGGATTTAAACCTACAACAAGCGGCAATCTCAGAATAGTACAAATAACACGATTTTCTTCGCACCATTTTTCAATAATCCCTTCAGCATCAATCTTACTTCTACCGTAAGCATCATCAGCATATAATGGACTTTTTTCATTAATATTTTCCCCTTGATTTAATCCATAAACACTTACAGAGCTGATATATACAAATTTTTCCGGAGTACAATTCTTTGACAAACCATTCAATAAGTTTAAAGTGCCAATTACATTCGATTGATAAAATTCACTTTTTTCAAAATCAGAAGTTGGGAATGAGTGGGCCTTTCCTGCCGCATGGATTACTAATTTAAAATCATTAAAAAAAAGTGGAATCTCACGCCCCAAATCATAATTATAATCTGAATTTAGCCTGTTTAATGTATGGATTTCCAATTTCTCAATGTTTTCATTAAATATATATTTACCAAGGAAACCATTAGAACCTGTGAGCAGCGTTAATGACATAATCAAATTTTAATAAATATTATTTTTGCAATTATTTTAGCCAAAAAATCTAATAAAAAACCGCCATAACTTTTTAAGCTTACTATTTTCTTTACAACAAACAAAACAAATTGATTGGTTATTTGGTTATTTTGCAAAAAAAGGAATTTTTTATTTGCAAGGTCAAAATTTTTATTTAATAAATCATCTTTAATATCCCAAATAATAATTTTAAATAATCTACTCCGAGATTTATTATAAATTACAGGTTCAACAAAATCCTTATATTTTAAAATAACAGTTAAATGTTCTTCATACTTCAAATTATTAGCAACAGCTTTTATTGTTGTATTAATATTTGAAATTCTATAATTAATAAGAGTTTTTGAAACTCGTATTATTGAGAATTTATTAAATAAAATCCGAAGGGAATAATCCCAGTCTAAGGCAAATGTAAAATTAGAATTAAAAAAACCTATTAACGATAATATATCACTCTTAAAAAACATTGAAGGGCAAATAATATAATTTCCACATAGAAGATCTGAAAATTCTAACTCTGGGTCATTAACTATAAATCTATCCTTTTTAAATAATTTTTTTTTAAATTCATACTTGTCATTTCTATATTTCTGACCAGCAAAATTTATACAGTTAAAATTAGAATGTGCCATTAATGAATTAGGACTGTTCTTAAAAGCCTCTAGCATTTCCGATATGTAATCTGGCTCATATATATCATCAGCATGTGCGATACAAAAAAAATTAGTATTTACTAACTTAAGGCACCGATTGAAATTTTCACCTATAGAAACTGTTTCAAAGTATTTATATAATTTAATCCTATTGTCATTAAATTGTTCAATCATATCAATAGAATTGTCCGTTGAATTATTATCAATAATGCATAATTCATAATTAACATAGGTCTGATTCAATATACTAACAATAGTTTCAGAAATATATTTAGAGCCGTTATAATTAGGTATAAAAACCTGAACTTTATCCACAGTTGCTAATTTGCTAATTCGTTATATAATTTTAAATAATTTGCCCCCATAATTTTAGCTTGATACGAGCTGTTATATCTTTTAAAAATATTAGCAGAAAGTGTTGATTTATTATCCCATGCATATTGAATTGACTTATCCAAAGACTCAATATCATCAAGATTAAAAATAACAATTTCAGATTCATTAAAAAATTCAGTAAATAAACTCAAATTTGAACAAACTGATGGTTTGGCATAGTAAGCTGCTTCGATTAAAGACATTGGCAAGCCTTCTGATCGAGACGGAAGAACATAAATATCAATAATTTTATTATACACATGTGCATTTTTTTGTAAACCAATAAATAATACTCTATCGTTTACAAGCAACTCTTGAGACAATTTCTCCAAATTTTTCCTTTCCGGACCATCGCCAACAATTAATAATGCCAAATTGGTATTTAATTTTAATGCATGAATCAATTGTTCAATGCCTTTTCTCCTAGTTAATAATGCAATAACACCGAGTATAATTTTGTTATTAAACCTTTGGCTAATTTGCTCAGCAATTCCTTTATCAATATTAATGTCCTTTATATTACGACCGTTGTTAATAATATCAAATCTAGCATAACCAATTATATTTTCATAGTACTCTTTCATGTCCTTACTCAAGACAACAATACTACTAAATTTAGAAATAATAGTTACCCAAATCTTTTCGAAAATATAAGCTACCATTTTATTATAGGTAAACATTAAATCTAAATACATATAAACATGTAAAGTAGAAACACGAGGGGATTTAATTCGACTTCTATGAAAAAAAAGGAATACATCAGGTCTTAACATGTGAGAATGTAAAATATCATATTTTTCAAAATCAAACCCTTTAAAGAAATTAATTTTAATCGTGGGACAAGGAAACTTAATAGATGGGCCATCATCAAAATAAAAGACATCAACTTGAATTCCATTTTCAATTGATAAAATATATTCTATGGTATCTCTAGCTACAAGAATTGGTCCTTTATTAGCTAATGAAGGTAAAATAATTGCAATTTTCATTTAATTATTAAAGATTGAATAATATGGAAAAATCTTTCCACTATTTAAATTTAACATAAGTATAACAGATGAATATAAGATAAAACCAAAGTAAAAATATGATCGGATATGGTTACGAGATATTGAAATTAACATAGGGATTAAAATTACTTCCCCTATCGAAAATAAATTTGAAATTCTTCCTGCAATAATTGCAAAATCATTAAAATAAATATACCACAGAGTAGAAAACAGATAAAAATTAAACATTAATAAAAAATTTGGATATTTTTCAATCAAAATAAATCTGTTTTTAATTAATAGTATAGAAAAAATTACCTGCTTTGCCAAAATTGGATTTAAAAAGCCCAGGTCATAATCATATTCATCCCAACCATAATAAACCGTTAATGAGGGAGGCAGACTCATAATCTCCATCAAATACTCAATAAAATTCCTTCCTGAAAAAATAGCAGTTAATAATATAACAAATCCAAAAGCACAATAATATGTAGAGTCATTTTTAAATACACTCCTTTTAATAAAAAGAAACGGTAATGCCACAGCAGCTGTAGATTGTACAGAAATCGCAATCAAAATAAGAAAGAGGGACTTCATTCTATTGTTATAATATAGAAAGGAAGCCATCAAAAATGCAGAAGCTAACCCTTGTCTAATTTGAATTGTTTCCTTCAGCAGATAATTGTATACATAGTATAAAAGAATGGATAAAAATATATACGGCGAAATTTTATGAACTGTTAAAATATTTAAACTTATTGAAATACTTGCAACTGAAAAAAAAAGCAAAACAGGATTATTAGAAAATAATTTCAAGAAGCTACAAAAATAAATAAATCCTATTTCAACATTCAAATTACTATTAAATGCCGAATCTATAGTAAGATTGAATAAATTAGGGATTGAATTATATATATCAACATAACTGCTATAATCATTCGAATATTTTCTAAAACCTGCAAAAAAAATCAAGACTATTAAAGTAAGGACAACGAATAACCGAATTCCCCCAGTAGTTGAAAAAGATAAATTAATTGGCAAAAATAATGACAAAAGAAATAAATAAATAAAAAGAACCCAAAAAGAGATCATACCAAATTATATAGATTCAAATAAATTGTTTATTTTTTTCACAAATTCCAAATCATTAAATTTATTAGAAAATTTAATGCACTGTGATTTATCAATCTTGCAAAATTTATAGCTTGATATTACATCAAATGCTTCGTTAATATCATTCACCAAAAAACCATTAACGTTTTCTATGATAACTTCACTTACCCCCCCTTTATTATTCCCAATAACAGGTAATCCACATGCATTTGCTTCTAAATATACAAGGCCAAAAGATTCTTCAAAATCTGATAACAAAATGAAAACATCTGCCATCGAATAATATATATTTAATTCTGCCCGATCTATTCTTGCCAAAATTTGTGTGCAATTCTCTAAATTATTAATTCTTAATTCCCTAATTACTGATTTCAAAAACGGTCCATCTCCAATTAAAGTCCATTCAAAACTTATATTTTCTTTTTTTAATGCTCTTAGAATTTCAATTACTTTTAATAAACCTTTTTTTTCAACAACTCTTGTAACTGTCAAAATTTTAATTTTGTCATAATTACGATACTTATCACCGGACCGATTATAATAAAACAAATCCTTATCAATATTTGGATGAATTACATGTGATTTACTTATATATCTATTTTCCTTATCAATTTTATTTAATATTTTATTTTTCAAAAAATTCGAGACAAATACCAAGCTGCCTGCATCATGTAAAAGCCTATAGAAAAAATAAGTGTATATTTTTTTTGGATTTAAAATGAAATTGGGATATAATATGTCTATCTCATTTCCATGAAAAAATAATATTGATTTATTTTTAGTTTCTTTATTAAAAAAAAATGCTGCAACATGTGCAGCACCACTATCATTTATCAATATGTAGTCAAACTTCTCTGTTTTAAATAATTTACGAATTGCTAACCAATAATTAAAAAAGAAAATATAACGGTAGCATCTAATTTGTAATAATTTAAACGATCTATTATCAAAGTTTCTTTTACTATTAAAACGAGTAACAACAGTTACATCATGGTTTTCAGATAAAACCTTTACCCATTTTTCAGCAACAGAACCTGCCCCACCAAGAAAAGGTGGGAATTCATGACTAATAAGCAGTAATTTATACATTTTTTCTAAAAAAAAGTAACTTAATATTATTATATGAAAACGGCATCAAATAATAAAGTTTGATGTAACATAGAAAAGCTAATACAAATTTCCGTTTATTTAAATAATTATAAAACCTTTTCTTATTCCAGACCCACAGTGACTTTTTAATAACCTCTCGAGGCACATCAATATTATTAATCACATGTTTTAATAGCACTTTATATTCTTCCTTTAGATGTTTATCTCTATTTTTTGACAACCCCGTTTCAACGTACCTATAAAACGAAAGCTCCTGAGTCAGAAATTTAATATTAAAACACTTTGAAACTCTTATCCAATAATCCCAATCCTCTGTACCATGTAGGTTAATGTCAAATTCTCCAACAGAAATAACAACATCCCTTTTTAGTACAACAGTTAAAGTAGGTATATAATCATATATTAGCAATCGTAGATAACTATCATTTTCACAAATAGGCTCCGAATAACTGTAGGAAGTAGATTCTGAGATATTACTTTCGAAAATTCTGTATTTTGTGTAAATCATATCACAATTATGTAATTGCAAAAACATAACTGAATTATATAATTTTTCGCAATCCCAAATGTCGTCTGAATCAAGAAATGCAACATAATACCCTTTAGCGTTAATAAAACCTGTATTTCTGGCACATGCGACTCCTTTATTGGTTTGAAAAACGTATTGAATTCTTTTGTCACAATATTGAGATATAATAAGACAAGAGTCATCTGTAGAGCCATCATCAATTATAATTAACTCCCAATTTTCATAAGTTTGTGAAAGCACTGAATTGATACTTTCAGCTAAAGTATTTTGAGAATTAAATACAGGCATTATTATGGATACTAATTTCATTTATCTAGAAATAAAATTTAATGGGATCTCTTCATGTACGCTCTTATTCACTATACCTTGAAAATACGATATATCAATTTGCATTCCTGCATTCCATATTTTCAACAAATCATCTTGATGTAAACTGCCGTGGAAATTTGAAACTTCATTTTGTACTTTATTACAAGGATTATTAACTATTCTTGATTTCATGTAACTCCTCCCCACTTTGTGGCTAAATAAGGAAAGTTCTTCCTGCAATACACTTTCAAAAGAATTAGGTGCATTATATTCGAAAAATTCAGCTAATAATAAAATCTCATTTTTGCTAAATACATGACCATCCACTGAAAGAGGATAGCCCCAATCATAGCTACCGTTTCGCCAATTCCAAGTTAAATACTCATCACTTTCAATATTGAAAGCAGGGAGCTCCTGTTGTTTCTTTACTACATATGAATAATTTAAATTTAATCCCATTCTTAAACTGAATATTTCTTTAGTAGTATCAGTCTTAGACAATAAATTAAAATCAATATTTTCAGTAATTACAATATCATCAACAAGAAAAAATAATTTGTCCTGATTTAAAGACTTAAGTATTGACAATAATGATAATTTAAAAGAATTATTCTGTTCAATAAAGGAAAATTCGTTGCCATAGATTCCTAATAAATCTAAATAGGCCTTCCTATGTCTATCATCAGAGGCTTTATATAAAACTAATAACTTACAATCCCCATTTTTATTTAACAGAAACGATCTAAGTAATGCATCAAGTTGCAAAGCTCTATCCATCGAAAAAACTATAGCAACTATATCTTCATTTATTTGTGAATAATTAGACTTAAGAAGATTAAAATATAGATCAATCTTCTTTTGATAATATTCATCAATTTTAACAATTTTATAATTAAAAAACTTTAAAAATGACTTAAAATAATTACGGTTCATATCTATGTATTAATCCATGAATGATATTAATAAGACTTGGGCAAGGTGGTATTAAATCAGCCTCTGAAAAATCATCAACTTTGTCCTGACTCATATTTAAATTAACTAACCCAGAATTAAACTTGCCATGATAAGTTCTAATAGTTCTAATTTTAATAACATTAAAATATATTGAGGGAATTTTGTCGTTATAGGAATTAACAATATTTAATTTTTCTGTTAAACAATAAATTGAATACTGAGATATTAATGCCTCAATCGATCCAAAATTATGAGACATAAAATTATTGTCACTCCATATATTTTCGAATTTCGAGAATCCAATTTCATTAGATTTTTCTAAATTAAAAAGAAGACCCTCAGGTTGAAAGTGCATTTTTGGCGGCAAAACTTGATTCTTGCATGATGATATTTCGTTTGGTGCTGATAAATCACCTATAAACAAATAATTCTCTAGAATAATCAATTCTCTGTATAAATTTATAATTTTTTTTGGATGCCAGAACGTGTCACTATGAAGATGAAGCGCATATTTACAAGTTAAACCCGTTGCAAATTCTAAGCCTTTTTGAATTGAAATTAAAATTCGAGGGGGTAGAAATTCATATCTCCAATTGGGCTCTTTATTTTTAAAAAGAATTCTAGATTCATAACTCCCTACATAGCTATCATTCCCTGGAGCATTATCAAAATGAATAAAAAAGACATTCTTATATAGATTTATATAAGGTGTGAAAAAATCAGTTTCAGAAGTTGATACAATAATTATAGGACAATTATTAAAATTATCGGGATACTCCTCACGTATTCTTTTTATGTTTCTTAAAACTAGATTAACTTGTTGATATGCTGTAATGACAAAAGCAAGGTCTGAATTAAAATCAATTTTCATTAAATTACATTTAACTGTTTTAAGAAATATTCAGCTCTATGAAAAGTTGTATGTCTATCATAAACATCTTTAAGTGCATTCAAAGAATATTTCTGGCACAAATTTTGATTATTAATTATAAAATTAAAGTACTCATAATATTCTTTAGGGTTTTTAGCAATTAAAGCAGATTCAGGTCCAAATCTTTTTGGAAATAATTTCGCATTGTCTATTAACTGAGGTATTCCAGAAGCTGCTAAAATATAAGTTCTTTCATTTAGTTCGGAAGGCCAGTTAATACTATCTTGAATATGCAAGTTAATTCCAACTTTAGCCCTTGCATAAAGGAATTTATGAGTTTCTTGTGATGAAAAACTTTTAATTTTATGCCAACCTGGGCCATCAATAAATCCACTGTACGATTTAAAAATCGAAGGCAACCATTCAAAATATCTTTCCCGCTTATCTTTATTTGATGACGCTAAAAATACATAATTCAAATCTTTCTTGAATGGAAGAGGGAAATACAACAAAGGGTTTGCTCCAAATTCAATAGTATGAATATTAAACCCCTCTTCAAAAAACTCTCTGTATTCTTTTCTATCATTTAAATATTCCGCAGAACGAAAACTATAAAAGAAATCAATATTATTCTTTTTAGAGAATTTTATCCTATGTTTTAGTTTAGTATTTCCATATTGCTGTAAACTTGCAGTTAAGCCAATTTGGAGCTGATTATTACACCTATACTTATTTAAATATTCCCAATCAATGGTTGATAAATACTCCAAATTATCACTAGAAATAAATAAATCAGGTTTAAATAGTTTGAGTGAATCTTTTATATCATCACCAACATTAAGAATTTTAGTTTCTATACCAATAAAATTCAAACTCTGAACCAAATTATTAAATAATGAAAACCCCCCTGGAGAAATGATCTTACTGGGTACGTGTACTAAAACTTTAAAATTAATGCCACAATATTTGTTATTAAAATGTTCTAAATTATTTGTCCTTAAATAATGTCCTTCTTTAGCAACTAAATCATCAGTTTTTGATATAATACTTTCAATATCCAATAAATTTTTACTTTGCAATTCAGCATTTGAAAGATTCAAAAAATGACTATTCCATGTATCCTTATGAATAATTTCCTCAAAATACTTAAATCTAAAATCTGAAACAGTATTATCAATTTTAGATATAATTCTATTTAATACCATTAGTGTAAATAATTAAAAAAAATTTCATTGACAATATCTGAAATAAATTATGCAAATAATTAAAACGTTTTCTAACCTTGTAATAAAATCTATTTACTAAATATCCTTTTTCACTATATATAATATTGCTTTTACCAAGCCAACAATCTACATCCCACCAAGGGTGCTCAAGTGATTGAAAAAAAGGTCGAAAACTATTATTACCAAACCAAACTATTCGCATACAATTATGATTAATTAAGGTGAAATAGTTTTTAACAATGTTTTCATGACATAGTTCGCTATTTAACTTATTTTGTAATCTATATTTAAATATAGAATATAGCTCTGATTCAGCACACCACAAGCTTGAAATATAATCATTGTAACATTCAAAAAATGGTCTATAAAGATTAAACATAGCCCTAGGTGGATTATACATTGCGGAATAATCAAATTCAGTGTCCATCCAGAGCATTTCCATAGCCTCTATGTGACCAAATGCAAATAAATCAGGTATCGATGAAAACCAATCTTCAGTAACAGTCAGATTACGATAGGCACAAGTTACAATGCGAGATTTCATTCCTTTAGGAGGCAAATAATTAGCAGAAGAAATCAGTAAGTTTATGTCAAAATTTGTGGGCAACATATCACTTCTCCACTTCATAACATAATCTACCCCCAATTTTTTTGCAATATCAAGTCCTCTACTTACGCTATAACGCTGTAAATTCCTATTTGAAAAACCACTACAAATAGGCTTTTCATTCAATAATGTGTAGAAATTACCTTGTGGAATTTTATCTAAATCATCTTCCCAGGTAGATAAAATTAAATAATCAAAATGTTTATTTAATTCATTCAGTATTAACGACAAACCATCCCTAACATCTCCTTGAACTATACAAGCCGTTTTCATAAAAACATAGATTTCTGGATTTTCTTTTTTAAGCCAATTTCTTTTGAATTAATGATCAAAATAAAATCATTAATTAAAGCAAACATAACAAACCCTAAAATTGCAAAAATAAAACTAATCCAACTATCAATTTTAAAAAACGCAAAGATTACTACACCAAAAAGCAAACAATAAATATTAGAAAAAAAAGCGTATTTAAACATTTTGATTAAGAAATATATTTTATTTAGTTTCAATTGATTCAGTACAATGTAGAACAAATAAAATTGAGTAATAAATGACCCAAAAACATATCCAATTACAATTCCAGTTAAACCAAACTCAAAAGACAAATAATATGATGAAATAATTGAAACAAGAATTTCTACAAGTGACCATTTTGTCCAATTTTCGAAATTTTTACTAGCATAGATAATTATTCCAAAAGCCCCTAATGAGACAAAAACAACTAGATAAGCAACCAATAAATATAAAACAAAATTTCCTGCAAATTTATCTGAACCTACCCATAATTTGATAAATGACTCATTTAAGAAAATGATAGAAAGCCCAGCAAAAAAAGCTATTCTAAAAAGAATTAACGATATTTTATTAAATACACTTTGAACTTTTAACAACTCTCCTTTCTCGAATAAATCTGAAATGCTCGGAAAAAATGGGTGTACAATTTTTAACGCATAATTTGGCACAATTTGTGGAATTCTGTAAGTGAAATTATATTTTACAACATCAAGAGGTCCCGTTAGATTATTTATAGCTATTAAAATATACTGTGATCTTAAGGTTTGAACCCACTTTAACATTTGAAATTTAGTAGAATAAGACAAAATTTCATTGCGATCAATAAATTTGTGCTCTTTAAGATTTAATTTAACGTTTGGATAATTTCTTAATAAAAAGAATAATAAAAAAATAGTCTGTAAAATATTAGCCGATAAAATAGCTAAAGGGAATGATAAAATTTCAAAACCAATCATTAACAGAAAAAGTGTAAAAAAACTAGTAAGGAGAGTTGAGAGTGTTGTAGACAAATTAATTAGCCTATAATGATGCCTAGAATATAAAATAGAATTTATCGTTGTTGTATACGTATTAAGAATAATATTTATAACTCCTAAAACAAAAACCAATTTGGATATGTTTAAATAATTTTTGTTTATATCTATTAAATCATTTATAAAATATAATATAGCCCCTCCGGCAATTATAAAAATAAAAGAAATGAATGTTTTTATAATTATTATGGAAGTTAGATAATCACTATAATTACTGCTGTAAAATTTCTTGTCACTGGCAGTTACAGTTGTAAGATATTGGTCAGTACCTAAATCAACCATTGTAATTAGCGCAGTTAGGCCCGAGACTGCTAACCAAATACCAAATTCAAAAGAGGTTATATACCTGAAATAAAATGGGACAATTACAAACCCTAAAATTGTACCTATAATCGAACCAAACAAATCAATAGAAATACCTGAAAGGATTTTATTTTTATTTTCTAACATAATGATATGAACATAACCTAATCTCCATTTTTATAATTATCTATTTTTGATTAATTCTAAATAATTATTTAAATCATCCGGAGTGCCGATACCATGCATTGCAACCTCAGGGATATCATATATTCCTATATTATTACCTAAAGCAATTGCATAATTATAGGTTGGACAAGTATAAAATTCATTGTTCACTCGATCGTTTTCAATAATCATTTGAATACTAGCATTTACAAAATCCTTTCCTCTTTTGTAAAGGTAGATGCCAACTGTAGCATCACTTGAAATTGCCTCCTTTTCTTTTACCTCCATAACTAAGCCCTCACTATTAGTCTTGGCAAAAGACCATTTCGGATTACGCTCTAAGTCATTAAAAGTTAGAATTGATCCATCAAGGTTTCTATTGAAACAATCCTCTAAAAAAGAATTGATATTGATATCAACTATTTGATCAGAATTTGCAATTAAAAGTGCATCATCATTATCTATAAATTTTTTTGCATACAAGACAGTACATGCTGTTCCTTCCGTAAGTTTATCAATTCCAATAAACTCTGTATTTGGATATCGCGTCTTAATTTGATCAATTAGAATTTTTTCTTGGCTAAAATGCTCTTTTCTTCCAATCAAAATAAATCTAGAGTCTGAAAGATTTATATTTTCCATAACTCTTTCAATCATAGGCCGCCCTAGAACATCTATAAATGGTTTCGGCTTTTCATAGCCCGCGTTTGCGAACCTACTACCTAATCCCGCCATTGGTACTACTATATTTATCATATATTTGAGTATTTAATTTGAATACTTATCATTTAATGCTCCAGGAATTTTAACAACTACAGTTTTGACATTTGTTAAAGCTTTAAAGTCTGTTGATTCATTAGGTAGTATTTTTATAATGCTACCAGTTTCATACTTATTACCATTCATCTGAACACTGCCTTCAAGTATGACAGTAAACTCAGTAGCAATTTTATGATAATGGGATGGTTCGTAATCACCCTCTTTATAAATTTTTACACCAACTTCAACATCATTTGTCTTTAATAAACTTGGTTCAAAATCTCCTATAAACCATCCCTTAAACATATTTTCTAATTGAGATATTTCCATTTTTAGAATATTTAATTTCTTTCGTACTCTTTTAACACCTGCGGTGAATAAAATAAATGATAATCCTTAATATCTATTTGATAAGGGACGACAGACAAATTATTTAAAACAAAATCATTTATAACGGGTGAAATGTAATATTTCCCATCTAATTGAACATCATTTTTAATTGTATTATAAGCGCTATTAAAAAAGTCCATAGCACATTTAAAATAGTAAACCCCAGCTATTGCATTATTACTTATTGGATTTTTTTCAGCAGTTTGTACGACAGTTTCATTAACAACTCTTGCATAGGACCATCGTGGATGTACTGATTTAAATGTTACTAGCCCAGCATCTGCATTTTTGCTTTTCCAAAAAGAAATTATATCCGAGATATTTTTATCTATAACCTGATCCCCATTAAGAATCATCAAACTATCTTCATCTTTTATTTCATCTATTGCCATTAGTACACTACACAATCCTCCTTTAGTATCATTCTTTAACTTTATTATAGTTGAACCTGGACTTAATATTTTCAAAGTATTATCTAAATGATATTTATTACATTCTTCTTCTTTAACAATAAAGATAAATTTCTTATCAATATTTAAAGTAATTGGATTTTCCAAAACAAGCTCAATCATAGGCTTTCCTCTTACTTCAATTAATGGTTTAGGATAATAATAGCCTGCAGATGAGAATAATTCAGAAGACCCCCCCAATGGTATAATAATGTTAAGCATTTTGTTCAATTTCATTTATACGTGCACGAATATTTTCATAGTAAACATCTCCTGGATTTTCAACTTTTAAAACATGAGCACCTGATGCCAATGCTGCTCTTAATCCATGATCATTATCCTCAACAATCAAGCATTCTTGTGGATGTAAGTTTAACTTCTTAATTGCTAAATTATACATTTCTGGATCTGGTTTCCCATTTTTAACATCTTGGTTAGAAAGGAAAAAATCCAGATATTCAATTAGTGCAGATTTCTCCATCATGATTTCAACCGATTTTCTAATTGAATTTGAACATACAGCCAGATGATAACCCTCAGATTTTAACCTAGATAATGCATATTGTTGTTGAAAAACTGGCTTACATTTTGTGTATACTACCTCCATGGTGTACTGTTGTTTTAATTCATTCACAAAACCGTGTAACCCATTAGGAAAACCTCCCTCCAATGACAACATTTCAAGTTTTTTCTTAGTAGGTAACCCATCAAATGTCACCAAATGATCATATCTACTTATTTCAGCACCAAATAAATTAAGGGCTTTATTAAGTGTCTCGTAATGCCATTCCTTGGCGTCAATCAGAACGCCATCCATATCAAAAATAACCGCTTTAATTTTCATAAAAATATTGTTTCGCTTTTTCTGGAAGATCGGTGCAAATTGAAATTTTATTTTCGGCGTCATCAAGAAAAATGTTTTTATATTTATTCCATTCTATTTTAAAATCTCTTTTATGTAATTCAGGAGAAACTATACAAACTTTTTTACCGTTCAAAATATGTTTTTGAATATTTTTTTCTTCTATCCAATTATTTTTGAATTCATCCATCCAAATACCATCAGTTAGAGGATAAAATGCAGGATCAATCTCATATTCACTTTGTCTAGTGAAAATTTTTGTATTGTTTTTTAAATACCCTAAAGTATCTGGAATAGACATATCAAAAACAAAATAATTAGTTATATCGTAATCATTTATTAATTCCATCAACTTTTCATGTAACCCATCTGATTTGATATTTAATGCCAATTGTAATCCTTCTCCAATCGATTTATATAATTTGAAAAAATCAATAACAGTCATATAATTTTTTTCAGATAAAGGGGGATCATGAGAGATTACTAGTTCCCCATTCAAATCACGGATATCAGTTTCTGTTCCAAATCCTAAATGGAAAGATCTTTCGAAAGCAATTCTTGTATTTTTTTCATTTTCGCTTTTCCAGTAGCCTCTATGCGATAGTATATTCATTTAATCTAAATATTTTTCAATTACTTCCGACATATAGTCAAAATGTGTGTTATCTAAACCAGGCCAAACGCCCAACCAGAAGGAGCGATTCATAATAATATCCGTATTAGCAAGATCTCCAACAACCCGATGATCTATGTTTGAATAAGCTGGCTGTCTCAATAAATTTCCAGCAAATAAAAGTCTAGTCCCAATTTTATTTTCTTCCAAATGTTTTACTAGCATTTGTCGATCAGCTGAGTCTCCCTCTCTCAATGTTAATAAAAATCCGAACCAAGATGGATTGGAGTTTTTTGTAGCTTCTGGCAAGATAAATACATCTTCAAATTTTTTCATTTTAGAATATAATATTTCGAAGTTTTCTCTTCTTTTTTCTACAAATCTATCTACTTTATTAAATTGGGAAACACCCAAAGCCGCTTGCATATCTGTTACCTTTAAATTGAAACCAATATGTCCATAAATATATTTATGATCATATCCATAAGGTAATGTTCCTAATTGTTGTGTAAATCTACACCCACAGGTATTATCTCTTCCAGGCTCACAATAGCAATCTCTTCCCCAATCTCTAAAGCTTTCAGCTATTTTAGCTAGTTCTGGATTATTTATGAGTACAGCCCCTCCTTCACCCATTGTAATATGATGAGCTGGATAAAATGAGAATGTAGAAATATCACCAAAAGTGCCTGTTTTTTTTTGATTATATGTTGCGCCTAATGAATCACAATCATCTTCTATAACCCATAAATTATACTTTTTAGCAACACGCATTACTTCATCTAGATCAAATGGATTTCCTAAAGAATGAGCCATCATTATCGCCTTTGTTTTCGATGAAACGGCTTTCTCAATTTGATCTGGTTGTACATTATGTGTAGCTACATCAATATCAACAAAAACCGGAATAGCTCCGTATTGGATAATTGGATTTACAGTTGTTGGAAATCCAGCAGCAACAGTAATTACCTCGTCGCCTGGCTTTATCGCTCTGTCGCCAAGTTTCGGAGAAGTCAACGTGTAGAACGCGACTAAATTAGCTGAAGACCCAGAATTAACTAATAATGTTTTATATGCCCCAAAATATTTTGAAAAGGTTTTTTCAAACTCATTTGCAAAACGTCCAGCAGTCAACCAGCCATCTGCAACCGATTCAACGCATGACATCAAGTCATCTACTTCAATAACTTTACCTGTTACTGGTATATAATCTACTCCAGGATTAATGGCCTTAAAAGTATTTTTCTGCATTACCGGTATGAGCTGATTTTCTAGCTCGTTACTTATGTTCTTAAATTCCATCATTAATTGTTTTTAAAATAAATTTATCAATATTAGTATATTCGAAATTTGGAAATTCGTTTGAAAATTTGATATTTAACAACCCCCCATTAAGTGGCCGTCTAGCTTTTTGATTCAAAATATTAGTAGAAACAGCTTCTATGTTTAAATTGGAAGCATTTTTATAAAACGATTTGACTTTTGCTGCCAATTGGTATCTACAGTAATAATCAGTTGAAGACAAATTATAAATACCACTCTTTTCTTTTAAAATTAGAAGATAAATCATGTGAGCAATATCTCCAGCGTAAATTGGAGTCGCGAATTGATCAAATGGTAGTTTAAATGTTTTTTCTACACCGGAATTAATTATACTAATTAAATTTGCTATAAAGTTTTTCGAACGATTTTCCTCTCCATAAACATTAGTTATTCTTGCTATTATATAATTATCCAATTCTTCAATGATTTGTTCAGCTTCTAATTTATGCCTTCCATACACATTAAGTGGATTTGTTTTATCAGTTTCAATATATGGGCCATCTAAACCGTCAAAAACATAATCTGTTGATAAATAGATAAGTTTAACGTTATTATTTTTACAATAATTCATTATTACCTTAGTAGAATTTACTGTAAGATCATAACTCTCTAGTTGGTTATCTTCACAATAGTCAACATTCGTCAATGCACCACAGTGAATTATTATGTCTGGCTTAAAATCAATTTCATTCAAAAAGTCAAAGCAGTTTTCTAAAGATGGGTCAAAAAAAAATGTATTAGCCACTTTATAATTCCTATAAGTACCAATAACTTCAATATTCTTTTGATGCAAAAATCTCAAACAATGAGATCCTACTAAACCTGATGCCCCAATTATTAGAACTTTCATTTTTAAAAATATTTTGATTTTTGATTGAAGGGTAAAAATGATGCATCACGTTCTGAAACTATTGGATCATTTATAGGTAATTTATATCCAAATGAATCCCATTTGACACCCCCTTCACTCACTTTGTTCTGAACAGTTGTCGTATGATATTCTACTATTGTGTCGTTTTCTAAGGATAAAAATCCATGAGCAAAACCCTTTCCTATATATAATCCTTTCCTATTCAATTCAGACAATTCCGTTGAAAAATACTGCCCAAAAGTTTTTGATTGATTTCTTAAATCTAGAACTATATCAACAATTGCGCCTTTGACAACATACACTAATTTACCATGGTCATTTGGAGGAAGTTGAAAATGCATGCCTCTGAACACATCTTTTTTAGAGATTGAGTAAAAACTTTCAAGAAATTCAAACTCTAATTTGTTCTCCTTAAAAATATCTTTATGAATTGTCTTAACAAATTCCCCCCTATTGTCTTTGAACGAATCGTATTCTAAAACATATAAATCATAAAATTCTGTCGCATTAATTTTCATATTATAAACTTAAATATGCGTTTATCTGTTCAGTAGTATATGTTGAAATTTCTTTTTTATTTTTGTTAAATTGTTTATACCAATCTAAAGTAAAGCCTACTGTTTTCTTAGCGTTCATTTTAGGCTTCCAATTCAATTGGTCAGCCACTTTACTTATATCTAGTTTTAATAACCCCGCCTCATGTGGCTGCTTGAAACTATTTTCGACCTTAAAGGTACCAGAACCCCAAGCGTCAAAAACCAGTTCTAGCATTTGCTCTACAGATAATGCATCTTCAGCAAGAGGACCAAAATTATATGCTTGGGAAAACCTAATTGGGTCGTCATTCAAATGCATTCCTAAAGTCAGATATCCAATTATTGGCTCTAAAACATGTTGCCAAGGTCTTACAGATTTAGGGTTACGCACATTAATTGGTTCGTTTAAAATTAACGATCTGACAATGTCAGGAATTAAACGATCCTTTGACCAATCTCCACCGCCTATTACATTTCCTGCGCGCGCAACTCCAATTCCCTTCTTGTGCATATCATATTCCTTAGTATTAAAAAATGAATTACGGTAAGAATCAATCAACAATTCAGCACATGCTTTACTTGCACTGTAAGGATCATACCCCCCTAATCTATCATTCTCGCGATATGGGAAAATCCATTCATTATTATAATATACTTTATCGGTTGTTATTAAAACTACAGTACATTTTATTGTAAGCTTTTTTATGCAATCTAAAACATTAGCTGTACCTAATACATTAACATCAAAGGTCTCTGCAGGTATTTCATAAGACAAGCGAACTAATGGCTGTGCAGCCAGATGAAATACGAAGTCTGGTTGAAATGAGATTATTTCTTCCTCTAAACGCTTTTTATCTCTAATGTCTGCAATAACTGAATCACATATATTTTGCCCTTCTATTAGGCAAAATAAATCGTTAGGAGTATTTGGTTTTAATGCATACCCTTTAACTTCAGCCCCTAACGTTGACAATGTTTTTAACAGCCAAGCACCCTTAAATCCAGTATGACCTGTTAAAAAGATTTTTTTACCTCTATAAGTTTTTTCTAGTAATTGATAATTTACCATGTTTTCCATTTTGCATTTCCAGAATTCCACATATCTTCTAATTCAACTCGATCTCTTAGCGCGTCCATACACTTCCAAAAACCAGGATGTTTATATGCTGCTAATTGATTATCACTTGCAATAGCTCCTAATGGTTCTTTTTCCCATTGGATATCATCTACATTCTCTTTTAAATATTTAAAAATTCCTGGTTCCAACACAAAAAACCCACCATTAATCCACATGCCATCACCAGCTGGTTTTTCAATAAAACTATCAACTTCTCCTTTGTCGTTTATTTCCAAATTCCCAAAACGTCCAGGTATTTGTACACTAGTTAACGTAGCCAACCGGCCATGTGATTTATGAAAATTTAATAACTCATTTATATTTACATCTGCTACACCATCCCCATATGTTAACATAAACGTTTCGTTTTGTACATACTTTTCAATTCTCTTTAATCGACCTGCTGTATTAGTATGCAAGCCTGTATCAATTAAAGTAACTTTAAATGATTCAGTTTCTGAGTAATGAACGCTTATATTATTATTTGACAATTCAATTGTTACATCTGAATTGTGCAAGTAATAATTATAAAAATATTCTTTAATATAAGTTGCCTTGTACCCCAAACATATAACAAACTCATTGTATCCAAATTGTTCATATATTTTTAAAATATGCCATAAAATTGGCTTGCCACCAATTTCTACCATTGGCTTTGGTCTTGCTTCTGTTTCTTCCATCAAACGAGTACCAAACCCTCCTGCAAATATTACTACTTTCATATTTATTTATTTTATAATATTTCTAAAACTAATTGATCAGATAATGGATAACCGCAACATAATAAAAGTTCATTCTCTAATAAATCATCCCTATGTTTAGTCAAGCCTAACATTATAGTTTGACCTTCTTTAATTGTTGCCATACAAGTACTGCAGTCTCCTGTTTGACATGCATATGGAACGTCAATATTATAATCTAGCGCAACATCTAAAATACTCTTCCCTATTGGAACGAAAATATCCGATTGTTCACCCCTAAATTTGATTTTAACATTACAGTTTTGAATAAGCTCAAACTTCTTTGAATCAATTACTTTTCCAAATTCCTCAATAAATATTGAAGACTTTGAAAAATTTAACTTTTCCAAAACATATATAATATCATTTTTAACTGACTCTGGACCACAAATAAAATGAACACAATTTTTAATAGATTCTTCTTGTGAAAATAAAGAATTAATAAAATTAGAATTGATTCTACCTGAATATTTAAATTCGTTTTCTATAGCCTTACCGCCTTGAGAAAAAAAATTAGTCATTTTAAACCTTGAGGGATGGTCAATCACTAGGTTTTCTAATTGATGATAAAAGATTGTCGAATCAATATTTTTATTACCATAGATTAAGTGAATTAAACCCGTTTGGCATGTATTTAATAGCTCATTTGCAATCGAAAATAGCGGGGTTATGCCGCTCCCTACACCCCACAAGTATACAGAAGAAAATGAATTTGCATTTTCAGCTACAAAACTTCCCATTGGCTCTGATACTTCAACTACATCTCCAATTTTTAATTCATCAAATATAAAATTTGAAACAACACCATTTTTGACACGTTTGACTGTAATTTCTAAAAATGGATTTAGTGATGGGGAGGATGAAAGGGAGTAAGCACGGGCATACTTTCTACCTTTAATTCTAAAAATTAAAGTAATATATTGACCTGCCTTATATTTAATTTTCCGTAAACCTGGTTGTTTAAAACATAGCGTACAAGAATCTAAAGTTTCACTTCGTCGGTCTACTATTGTTAATGAGAAAGTTTTCATTTTATGTGAGAATTAACAGAATTACTAACTAAAATGAGACAAGTCGCTGATTATCATCTCTCTTACGAGTTCCTTTAAATTGTATTTTGGCTTCCACCCCAAAACTTTCATTGCTTTAGAAGGATCCCCTAATAACAAATCAACTTCAGTGGGTCTAAAATATTTCGGATCGACTTTTACAACAATCCGACCTACTTCCAAAACAAACTTTCCTGTACAATTTACCACAAATCCAACTTCATTTTCACCATCCCCTTTAAAACTTAATTCGATTCCTACTTCAGCAAATGTCATTCGTACAAATTCACGAATAGTTGTTGTTACCCCCGTAGCTAAAACAAAATCGTCTGGCCTATCTTGTTGTAAAATGAGCCACATGCCTTCAATATAGTCTTTTGCATGCCCCCAATCTCGTTCAGAATTTAGATTTCCTAAATACAAGCAATCTTCTTGCCCTAAAACAATTTTGGCCGCTGCACGAGTAATTTTTCTAGTAACAAATGTTTCACCCCTTTGAGGGGATTCATGATTGAATAGAATACCATTGCAAGCAAACATACCGTACGCCTCCCTATAATTCACCGTAATCCAATAAGCGTAAAGCTTTGCAACAGCATAAGGAGAACGAGGATAGAATGGTGTTGTCTCTGATTGAGGTACAGATTGAACTAATCCATATAATTCAGATGTAGAAGCTTGATAAATTTTAGTTTTTTTTGTTAATCCTAACAATCTCACTGCTTCTAAAATCCGTAAAGTACCTATTCCATCAGCATTTGCAGTGTACTCCGGCTCTTCAAAACTAACAGCCACATGGCTCATAGCAGCTAAGTTATAAATTTCATCCGGCTGCACCTCTTGGATGATACGAATCAAATTTGTACTATCCGTTAGATCACCATAATGGAGATGCAAATTCCGATCTGGGACATGTGGATCTTGATACAAATGATCAATACGCTGCGTATTAATTAATGAAGATCTTCGTTTAATACCATGAACTTCATATCCCTTTTTCAGTAAGAATTCTGCAAGATAAGCTCCGTCTTGTCCTGTAATTCCTGTAATTAAAGCTTTTTTCAATTAATAAATTGCTTGTGAGTAATATTTAACTCTTGTTTAGAAAAATTTTTAAAATAATCGTAGGTAATCTTCAATCCCTCTGCACGATTGACCTTGGGTTCCCAACCTAGTATACTCCGGGCTTTTGTGATGTCTGGTTTGCGTTGTTTGGGATCATCAGTAGGCAAGGGGAGTGAGATGAGTTTTTGTGATGTACCTGTTAATTTGATGATTTCCTCACCAAATTCTTTGATCGTTATCTCATCTGGATTGCCGATGTTCATAGGCTGAGCATAGTCGCTTAATAACAGGCGATAAATTCCTTCTACAAGATCATCTACATAGCAGAATGAACGTGTCTGAGAACCATCTCCAAACATCGTTAAATCCTCACCTCTTAAAGCTTGACCGATGAAGGCAGGTAATACACGTCCATCATTTAGACGCATGCGTGGGCCGTAAGTGTTAAAAATACGAACAATGCGAGTCTCCAGGCCGTGGTAGGTGTGGTAGGCCATGGTCATGGCTTCTTGAAAACGTTTGGCTTCATCATAAACACCACGAGGTCCCACGGGGTTTACATTTCCCCAATACTCTTCTGGTTGTGGGTGTATGTTAGGGTCACCGTAAACTTCAGAGGTAGAGGCGATTAATACGCGGGCATTTTTTATGCGGGCTAAACCTAAACAATTGTGAATCCCTAGGGAGCCTACCTTTAAGGTTTGGATCGGGATTTTTAAATAATCGATAGGAGAGGCCGGGGAGGCAAAATGTAAGATATAATCTAGTTCGCCTGGCACGTGAATGAACTTAGAAACATCGTGGTGGTAGAACTCGAAGTTTTCTAATTTAAAGAGATGTTCGATGTTTTTCAGATCCCCCGTGATTAAATTATCCATGGCGATGACATGGTAACCCTCTTTAATAAATCGATCACATAAATGAGACCCTAGAAATCCAGCACCGCCGGTGATTAAAACTCTTTTCATCTAAATTCTCCCAACAGAATAATATTCAAAACCCAATTCTTTCATTTCAGGAATTGAAAATAAATTTCTTCCATCAAAAATTATTTTACTTTTTAACAAATTACTTATTTGATCAAAATCAGGAGTCCTAAATTCAGACCATTCTGTAGCAATAATTAAAGCATCTGCATTGCTTAAGGCCTCATATGGACTAATCGCAAATTGTATAGAATCACCAATTAGTTCCTTAACATTATTCATTGCTTCCGGGTCATATGCAGAAATTGTTGCACCAGCTTCAAGTATGGATTGGATAATATAAAGTGCCGGGGCTTCTCTAATATCGTCAGTATTGGGTTTAAAGGCTAAACCCCATAAAGCAAAATGCTTACCATTTAAATCGTAATTGAAGTGAGATTGAATCTTAGGAATTAAATGAGTCTTTTGCATCTCATTTACTTTTTCAACCGACTTCAAAATCTGAAAATCATATTTAACTTCTTCAGATGACTTGATTAAAGCTTGCACATCTTTTGGGAAACAGCTGCCTCCGTATCCAATACCAGGAAATAAGAATCTTTTTCCTATACGTTCATCACTTCCTATCCCACGTCGCACCATATCAACATCTGCTCCTAAACGTTCACATAACTGAGCAATTTCATTCATAAATGAAATTTTAGTTGCTAGAAATGAATTGGCTGCATACTTAGTCAATTCAGCACTTTTTTCATCCATAAATATTACAGGATTACCTTGTCTCACGAAAGGAGCATAAAGATCACCCATAACTTTTTTCGCACGATCTGAGCTAGACCCGATTACCACACGATCTGGTTTCATAAAGTCTTCTACCGCAACCCCCTCACGCAAAAATTCAGGATTACTAACCACATCAAATTCAACTTTGGCGTGCTTTGCAATTGCATCTTTAACTTTATCGGCAGTACCCACAGGAACTGTACTTTTATCAACAATAACCTTGTACTCTTCTAAAATATGACCTAATTGATCCGCTACACTCAATACATATTTTAGGTCAGCGCTTCCATCTTCTCCAGGGGGAGTAGGAAGTGCTAGAAAAACAATCTGTGCGCCTTCTATTCCTTTCTTTAAATCCGTTATAAACTTTAAACGACCATCTCTTAGATTCTTAAGAAACATTTTCTCAAGACCTGGTTCATAAATAGTAATTTCACCATGAGTCAATCGATCAATTTTAACTTGATCTATATCAACACAAGTCACGGTATTTCCAGTCTCAGCAAAACACGTTCCTGAAACTAAACCTACATAACCCGTACCTACAACTGCTATTTTCATTTTACTTTCTCTACGGCTTCGCCATCCTGAGTCACACAATAAGGGTTCTCAGAAAAACGAAATTCAACAACAAATATACCCCCATTTTGTTTTAGCGCCAAAGCATATTTATTTAAAGGGAATATTTCAAAATATGTCCACCGAATTAATGGAAAAGTCCTATATTAGTCGCTTAGCGCTTTCCCTTTCGTTTCTGGCAAATAAATCGCGCCCACGATAACCGTTAAGGCCGCTAGGGCGATGGGATAGAACAATCCAGCGAAATTCGAGTGGGTGATTGATCCCAGCCAAGTGGCCACAAAAGGGGCACAGCCGCCGAACACCCCATTAGCAAAGTGATACGGGATGGAAAGGGAGGTGTAGCGGATTTTGGTGGGAAAAAGTTCGACTAAGAAGGCGGCGATCGGGCCGTAGGCCATCGCCGCGAAACTCACCAATAAGCTGCAAATGAAAGCTAATTCGAGCTTGCCCGTCCACGTTAGGAAGATAGAGCCGTTGATTAAAGTACCCTCATCAGAGACGATGGAGGCCATCCAAGAGAATAAAGGGTAGTACCCGAGCGCAGCGAGGGCCATCCCGCCCAGCATCACTTTCTTGCGACCCACGCGGTC
>JACCDQ010799723.1_pt1 | contig 26626 bp, 20 predicted proteins | sample 7446031 | NCBI WGS metagenome assembly JACCDQ01 (sample SAMN15323442, study PRJNA562643) | freshwater metagenome | isolation source: river surface water | place: USA:Blue River Watershed | collected 2017-08-17 | reverse complement strand
AACTGGGGTGACATCATCGGTCTACCAGAGTTATTTAATCCAGCAGACCACTTACACCATATTGATGACACGTATGGTTGGGAGTATCTAGCCGATGCGGTTAATGCTACTACTGATGCGATACTGGTGGGTAGTCAGGCTACACTAATGGAGGTATTAGGTAGTTTCCAACTCATGTATGGTAACATGATGGAAGCTGTCGACAACTTACGATTACAATTGAATGGTCACCAGGAAGCCACTGGTAACGTACATATGTTGACAAAGACAGCTTTTGGTGTTGATAAAATACCAAACTATCCCATGTCAACCAAAGCAATCAGTGAAGCTCGTACCAGTAACGAACATTTCATGTCTCCGTTACAAGTAAGTTATTTGATGGATGTTCATCCAGTTGTTACGGGGTTAGCTAACCACTTAGCGGCTAATAACCCACACAACATCACTAAGAATACAATCAATTTAGAGAATGTATTCAACTATGGTGTGGCAACTATTACCGATTTTAACAATGCAGCCACCGACAAGTATGTAGTGGCCAGTTTATTAAAGTCTGTTGATACCACCTTGCGCAATTACGTCAATTCGCAAATATCCACATCGATGAATGCTCACTTAGCAGCATCGAATCCACACAACATCACTAAAGCCACTGTTGATCTAGCTAACGTACTTAACTATGGTGTGGGTACAATTACTGATTTTAACAATGGTGCTACCAACAAATACGTCACAACAAGTTTGCTACGTACTGTTACTATTGATCTGCGTTCAGCCGTTACTAACGACATCAATACGTCAATGGCTAATCACTTAGCAGCATCGAATCCACATGGTATTACAAAAAATACTATTGATCTGACTAATGTAATGAACTACGGTACGGCTACTACTCAGCAGCATATCGATGGATTACGTAATGATCTGTGGACTACACCTGCTGGTGTACGTGCTATGATTGCAACTACCTCACCCATACGTTCATTTATGGGACGTACCGATGCCAACGCTATTTTACAGTATGCCGATAGAAACACGATCGGATTAGGTGAATTAAATACCGCCAAATTTGGTGCGTTGGTATTGGGTACTGCTGCCGCAAGTGGAGCTGGTGCTCGTCGTATTGAAATAAACCCCAGTAGCACATCAGGTACTGATGCACGTGCTTACTTCACGGAAAGGTACGAGGGTAATTCACGTCGTACCTATCTACCATGGACACAAGGTGCAAGTTCTGAACTTGTTAATAGTCGTTTAATGGCTACACAATGGTTAAATAAACCCTACGTGTATGGCGGTGAACAGTTTGTTCAAAATGTAACGACTGATGTTACTCTGGATATATTCGATAAAGGGTACTTAGTGTTAAACACATCAGGTAATGCTATACTCAATATTACCATGGGTGGAATTGAAAATGCACCTGATTCCACACGCGATAGAGCTAACACACCCAATACTGGTTTCAATGAATGGTTCTATGCTAAAGTCTTTGTATTCAATCCTGCAAACAGAAACGTTGTATGGACTAACCTAGATTGGGGTAGCGCTGGTGCACCTGAATTAGTTCCTAATAAATGGAATTACTTTGTGGTAACACAATCATTGACTCGTAGTGGTAGTGACGGGAACTTGTATTACGGTAACTGGCGTGGATTTACTATTGGTACGGGGTTTAACTAATCATGAAACAAATTGTCATCATTAACACCAAAACACGGATCGTAGAAACTGAAATAGCGTTCAGAGATCGCTGGCGCAGTAAAGTCAGTTTTAACGGACCACTGACAAAGAAAACGTTGTCAGGGATAGCACCTGATTGTATTATGCAAGAAGTACCTGATATCCCTGTACACGATAATCGCTTTCAAACCTATCATCTCTCTGATCCATTTGATGAGGACGGTACACTGAAAGTGAAATGGGTAATAAAAGGTAAACCAAAAGATCAAGTAAATCAATACTTGAATGGTATCGTAGAGGAATGGATCGACGCTAGGGCACTTGAGAAGGGCTACAGCAATCAAGACAGGATGATCAGCTACATAGGTGACCCTAACCCAGTAGTCGATCGTGAAGCGCGTTATATGAAGTTTTGGAGATCATTGGTGTGGCAAGTAGTAATACCTAAAATTGAGCGAATCTTATCTACTTTGGATTCGCCTACTTTTGTTGGTGCTACTTTAAGTGGACTTATCAGTGACGCACCTTCTTTCGATGTACCTGAGGATTTTTAACGATATCTACCACTAGAGGACATGAGTCCTCTAGTGGTCTTATTCTGATGAGGTTTTTAGTCCATGGACCCAACACGCATGATGTTACTGAGTGCTGCCGGTAACTTTAGTAATAAACGTTCTACAGAAATAACAATTAGTCCAGCACCACAAGTTGGATATCCTACTGGTTTTGGGCAAATGTTCTATAATCAGAAAGGACGTTATCCACGCGCTAATGAAGAAGTCATTTTTAAGTTACCCAGTGGTAACTGGCCAGGTAATGTAAGTAATCAATCAAACGGTATTCCTGCGGTATGGGCGTTAGGCGCTGGATGGAATGGTAACTATCCAAAGAGTATGCGCTTACAGTTAGAAGGTAGCCAGTATGGTTGTGGTGGTTGTGGTATGCGGGTACACTACAACACTGTTGGTGGTGTGTATGTGTCGCAACTACGTTATCAGATCAATTATAGTTCTGATGGTGGATCTATTATTGATTTACAAGGTACAGAATCATTCATCAACGCATCAACACCTCTAGTTATTGAAGGTAATGGTGGTTTATATGCTGGTGGTGGAGGTGGAGGTGCCGCTTATCTTAATGGTACATTAGCACCTGGTGGTGGCGGTGCTGGTTATCCTGTGAAGTACTTCTATGATGGAAATTATGATTTCTTTATCAATAACCTCACCCCTATCAGTGGGAACAGTCAGGCCATAGGTTCTAGCGGTTTTCATTCCGGTATTGGAGGTAATGCAGGACGTTTTGGAAGACCAGGGTATACTACTAATCAACCACCGAGTTCTAATTGGTTGTTAGGTATCGATCCTGGTCATCCTGGTGTAATCTTTGAATACCTAAATGGCGATAGTCGGTTTGCAACACAATCGAGTATCTTATCCATTTTTGATTTTTCTAATTACAATGGTGTTATCAATAACTTTCCAGCCAGTACATGGAAAGCCAGTTACAATAACATGGTAGTGGCTGCTATGTTCGGATATAAGAACTCGGCAGATTACTGGGGTAAATACCATATGGGCGCTACCTTAAAAGGTATTGTCGGTAACGGTAGAGATTAATACACGGCATATAGTCCAGTGGATTACCCACTGGACTATATGCCTAATCTTCTTTACCAATTAGAAATAAAAACAGTTCAAAGAAATGTTTAAAAATCTCCAATAAGGAAGCAGAATCTGGTATTTCACCAGTTTTCACAGCAACAAAAAACCAACCTACACCCATGAGTATAAATACCACTACCATCGGTACTAGAAGTAATAATACTAAGAATTTTACTTCACTGATTTTCTTTACTGGTGTTTTGCGTCGTTGTTTGGGGGGCGGCATGTTGTGCACCTTTTTTCCAGATGACGCTAATAGGACCCTGTAAATAGCTGTATCCTATCGCTATTGCATCGATAGCATGTTCTGTGATGACAGTCAGATTGATACTGTCATCTACCTTACCTGCTAGACGTGTTTGTACAGCCGTACGCATGAGTTCTTTATCGCCGTTGTTTTTACCAACACCGATATCACCTTTCACCTCACGTGGTGGTACAAGTTCTAACTCAATTGCTGTACTGTATCGACTGACACCGACTGAAATAGCCCGTAGACCTTCACTCATTGTACGGTGTGAACTGATGTGTTGAAAATAAATATCTTCACACACTACCATATCCACCTGATACCGCGTACATAACGTACATACGATATGCGAGACAGCTTCTAGCTTAGCTGTCAATAATGATTGTGTTTGTAATAAATACGATAGAATGCAGTTGTGTTTGATGTATTGTTCTACATAAACAGTGTCTGCTACTACCACACAGTATTCACCAGTCACATGATCTACTTCGTACACAGCAATACCCATTGTAGTGGTACCAGGGTCAATGAACAATATATTGTGTTTTCGATATTCGGTTAATAGCGATGATGGATACATAGAGACCAACTAAAAAAAGATAAGAAAAAAATAGTATGTTATTACTGGTCATTGACCAGTAATAACATTATGGTAGTTATGGAGTAACTGTGGTCTGTAAAGGTCCATACAAAGGTTCATTGGCACCCGAATTCATTTTGAGTGTATAACCTTCGTTAGCAGATCCTACATTTTGATAGATCGTGGTAAATGACGTTACTACACAACCTAAAATTTCATTATAGTTGGTAGAGGTTTCTTGTCCGTTAGCATCTAATAACGGTACTGTACGACGTATACCACCCACTACTCCATATTCTGAGATGATCGCTACATTAGGATCACCATACATGATTTGCGCTACATTGCGATATTCAGCGACTTCCGCTTGAGTCATACCCAAATTTATTTGTAAGAACACACTGAAGTATTCGCCTTCAGTTTCACTCAATACTGGTAAAGGTAATTGTGGTCTGGTAGGTGATAACACAGTGGTGTCTGTTTGGAAGTTCTCCGTGTTACTGATACCATTAGTAATGATAGTGTGTTTTACTTCAGGTGTAAGTGTAGCGGTATTAACCAAACGAACATAATACGCCCAGTAATACACACCACTGATTTCAATCTTAGCACGAATTGCGTAGTTAGCTCGCTGTATTGCTGATAGGTCATTGTTCAGTGGACGCAGTACAAACGGCATCATCTTGAACATAGCACCATCGCGTACGCGGTGTGGTACACTACTAGGTAATGAGATGTCATCTACAATAGGAGTGTTGATATGACCACCAATACCAATACAAGTACCCAGTAATGCAGGTACTTCGCTATCAGGCCAGTTAGTATTGGCATGTACACCAAACTTTTCATTCAGTGTAGAACCTTCTAGTGGATCATATTTGATCTTCCATGCAGCAGCAGTCAATAACAAGTTACCATAAATGGTACGTGTTGTAATGTGTTGTGGTATGGTAGACACAAGTTATTCCTCGATAATAGAAAAAAGATTAAATCCAATATTGTTAACAAAAATAACATTATCAAATTGACCGGTTACTTCAAGATCCAAAATCGGATTATGGTTGATAGTTTGTGTTTCTTCAATGCTGTGATGATACTGCATGTGTAAATGCAATGTATCGGTTGTAAACTGTTCATAGATGGCAACTAGAGGACTAGGTAGTGCCGCACTGGATATAGGACCGTGTCGTATGTTATCATGTGTGATCAATGTATTTGGTATCCATGTATCATAGGACACACCAATACCAGGTCCACCTATATCGATGAGAGGCTCTGTATTGATCGTAGGGACATAATGCACTAGATAACTACTAAGTCTACCCATCAACGATAATAACGCTGCCTGTAGCTCCTTGAGCGATTTGGTAGTGTCATTACCAATACCTGTTGCATTACCTATGATTTCTTTGACCATAGCATCGTAGCTAAACGAGTCCAAACCATCAAAGTTAAAACCTTTCGCTGCTAACCAATCACTATATAACGTGTATTGAGTCGGATACACACGCACAACATCATACAAACCCATTACCAAGCGTTCACCTTCACCACGAGCATTAGCATCATGATTTCCAATGTACTGATAATAATGGTTAGTCATACGAGTATAAATACTTTCAGCAAACTCAATAAAACTGGCTGTGCTGATATACGAACCAATGGCTGGTATATCAGAAAGTATTAGATTGATCCACTCATCTGAAATATAGTAAGGTGTTGAGATATTGCGCAATGCGGTGAACGTAGGTCTGGGTGTACGCAGTATGTCATATGCGTAAAAGTCTGGAATGACATCATTCGTACTACCCAATGAACGTAACATGAAATACGTCATCATCACCCATGCATCATTAGCGGGTACACGATACACAACACCATCACTGGGATTGGTAAACGAAATAGTGCTATTGTAACGACCATTGGATGATAAAAATAACCAATACTGCATCAGTACATCTGATCGTTTAAATCGTCCACTCTCTGATAGATCTACAATCTGTGATTCGAGTGTTTTAGTCGGTACTGTATTTAAACCACTACGTGCAAAATCGCGTGTGATATTAACGACTTCTTCTTCGAGCACACTTGCGTTGCTTTTAGCTACCCCGTTCAATCGTTCCATAAAGGTACGTAGATCTACTGGTGTATCACGACCACCAATGGATAACAGATTCACTGGACTTGAGGTAATGATACTGGTAGGTAATAAGTTATCAACCAATCCATCGGTAGAGTGAGTTAAACCATATCGTGTTAATGGTATACCTCGAGTAGAGAGTATATTCTCTACCAATAGATCAAATGTTTCTTTTTTACCAATGTTCTTAATGATGTATCGAATGTTTCGATATAACCACAACCGTGATTCCAATGACAAATAGTCATAAAAATCATCTAAGTGTAGATAACCTGCTAGAAACATACGAACATGAAAACCATTGACTTTATGAGTGTGTACGTTAGATAAACGAATCAACTCAATTTGCATAGGTAGATTAAGTGCTAATTCTGCTAAATGAAACGCAGGGAATAAGTCTTGAATAACATTATAACCTACTACATTCCAACGCACCATATAACGCTTGATCCAAGTCTCTAAACGTGGAATCAAGTCATATTCGTTAGCATCAACATAGTTGTTATCATACCACAGTATGGTACCGTCTTCAGCATCAATAGCTGTTTGTTTATCAACAGGATGTAATATACCGAGAATCAGTTGTTCTTGTTCTGGGTAACGATTGAGTAATTCACGGTAGTATGTACTGTTGTAAGTGTATTCTTTTGCAGTGGCACGATGAATAACTAGGTTTTCTTTGGTGAATTCTATAGTTTCCAACGTATCGAGTGACTCTATGGTCATCAATGTGTTTGTGTAATGATATTCACCTGCTATATTTTTATAGTACTTCCAACTCGTTGGATCTTCTAGATCAACATAGTTGTTTGTTTTGATGAGGTAATTATTTATCGCTTTAACATCAACACTCATTTTAATATTGAGTGTAAACGCCAGCGTAAACGTATTACGTAAATGAATGGAATATAACGCTGTAGACACGGCTGTGTTCCTCTAGCATTTTTGTGACAATTGGAGTTGCTTAACCCATGAACGACATAAAACTCAATCAATATACCAAACCAGAAACCATGGAGCGTCAACTTGCGAAGATTATTCGTGATAATAGTAAACCACCTACAGGACGTGCACAGTTACCCGAACTTGGTGTTCTCAATCGTATCAGTAGTCAAACAGAAGAAGCAATTAATGATTACAAATACATCAAGGAATTATTACCTGATCTTAAGTTAGTAGAGCAGATCATGTGCTCTAGCATAACAACATCCACTGCCAGTAAAAATCTACTAGCAATTGAGTATACGCTCAAAATGCCAGAGACGGGATATGCGTCAAAAATCTACGGTAGCATGATGGCCGCGTTAAATGAGTATTTTAAGAATACCTATAAAATAGCGGAGATTATACCTGACATCGTCCACAAAGCATTGTTTCAGCAAGGTAGTGTTCCTTACTTGATTTTACCAGAATCATCATTGGACACCATGATACAAAATGCTGTATCGATGGAAGACGCCAGTGCAGTGAATATAGCCATTAAAAACAGCATTGGTGATAAAGATAAAATTATCAGTAAAGGGTATTTGGGTAGTTATAAAAACACAAGAGAGGAATTTAGTTTTGAAACTATGGATCTGGTACCAAACACTGAACGTGATATCAGTGAATGTTACTTGGTAGGTGATAAAAGTTTAAACACAATTGTAGTGGACAACTTTGACATCATGAAACGTCCTTACCTTGTGGATCGTTTCAAACAACAACAGGTTGCTAATAAGCTAGCTACTAATGGTAGAATGCACACTGGTGCGTCATTAGAAGATGCTAATGATCAAGAACAGCGTCGTATAAAAGAAGCACAACGTAAAGAGTTGATCGACTCTATCTTCCAATCAACAAAAGGTCATAAACGCTTCGATAGTATTCCGATAGTACAACACAGTAACAACGAGAACTATGGCGAACCCATGGATTTTGTGATACCAGCAGGTGCTGTGATCCCTATTCATCCACCAGGTGATCCTAAGAACCCAGAAGCATTCTTAATTATGTTAGATGAATCTGGTAAGCCTATTGATACTAGTGTGTATTTGACATACTACAACCAACAACGCAGTAGTAAAGAAAACAAAGCCAGTGCCGTTACTGCTGCACTGCGTAATGCAGCGACTACCGCAGGTATTACACAATACCAAGGTGCTAATCTCAAAGATCTGGACAGCTTAGCGGATTGCTATAGTTCATTGATGGATCAAGACATTATTCGTCGTCACGAGAATGCACAAGGTCGTACAATGGAATTAGGTGGTAATAAAAATAACCGTGGTCGTGTTATGCTATCGCGCCTGATGAAAAACCAACGTACTGTATTGATGTATGTTCCTGCTGAATTGATGGTATATTACGCATTTGATTATAACGACTATGGCATCGGTACGTCATTGGTTGAACAAACTAAAACACTGTCTGTTATGCGTATCAATACTCTTTTAGCAAATGCGGTTGCTGTACAGCGTAATGCGATAGGGACAACGCTACTTAATATCGAATTAGCTGAAAATGACATGGAACCACATAAGAGTGTTCATGAGATCGTGAATCAGCATTTATTCAACCGCTCTAGTGGTTTGAATTTGATGTCGACTGACCCATTGACCTCATTGGAACAAGCAGCCAGAGCAGGTGTACATGTTGCAGTATCAGGTAGTCCTCGCTACCCCAACACTTCAGTAACACTCACTGAAACTAACGGACAACGCGCTGTTATCGATGAAGCATTCTTGGAAGACCAACGCCGTAATTGGCTCATGGGTTTTGGTATGATTCCTGAAATGGTAGATCAGACCTCAAGTCCTGAGTTTGCTGCACAAGTCTTTTCAAATAATGCCATGTTTGTTAAGATGGTGGCTTACTACAAACGTATATTGTCTGTGTTGTGTACAAAACACATTCGTACACATTCATTGTTTTCATCTACCGTACGTAGAACGTTGATGCAGGTTATTACTGAAAACCTTAAGGAAATACCAGAAGAATTCAGAGAATTACATAAGGGTATGGAAAACAGTGAATTGGCGGATGAATTGTTTAAGGACTTTATTTCATCGGTACAATTAGTGTTTCCTGATATAGCAGCAACAACTAACCAGCAAGTAATGGATGACTTTAATGCTAAACGTACATTGGTTGAAGCGACTGTTAAAGAATTCATTTCTGCTGAAAACTTCAGTGATGAGAGCTTAGGTAAACTCAAAGAAATGGGTGTAACATTGGATGTATTTGCAAGTCGCATCACTGCCTCTATCATGCGTCAATATATTCGTGAGAATAACCTATCACCGCAGTTAATGGAAATAGGAAATAAAGAGGATAATTCTTATCTGACTGAGACTTTTGAAGAAATTCTAGAACATGAATCCTCTATTCGCGACACGATACTGGAATTTATCCTAGAACAAACCGAACGTATCAGTAACTTCAATGAAGAAGCTGAAAAGCAAATAGCGAAGACAGAGAAGAAATTCGGTCCTGTTGTAGAAGGAGTGGACGGTGGTATCATGGATGATGGTAGTACTGCACCAGAAACCGACGATGGTAGTGAATTAGATGGTGGTGAGGATGACTGGAGTTCATCAGGGTTTGGTGAAGCTGTAGACACACCAGAAACAGAAGAACCCACTACTACTGAAACAGGTGAAACTAAAACACCTGAGACAGAAGAAGAGGAAGAAACACCTCCTGAAGAAACACCTCCTCAGGAATAACTAAAAAAAGAACATATAGTCTACTGGATGCATTGCGCATCCAGTAGACTATATGACATGTCATCAATCGATGATTTGAGGTAAATCCAATACAAACAGACCATCTTCCAACAGTGAATGACTTACACGACAACGATGATTATCATTGGTGAGTAAGTAAGTGACTGGTAGTGGTCCAAACGTGGGCGTATCGTAACTTTCCCAGAACAACTTCAGTGATTCATGTAACTTAGGCATGGTGATATCATCAACAACACCACCACTGGGTTGAATTTTTAACAGATTGCCATCAGCATCAACCAAAGCAGGTAGTGCCAGACGTAGATGTGCCGAACTAAAAGGAACCATTAAATAGCGTTCTTCCAGTACGTTGTACACATTAACGAAATGCTTACCACGAGTTTCCTGAAACGCTCTGGCAACTACATCAGTATCATCTGTTTCTTCTTCAACCGTATCAACTTCTTCAACTTGGAAATCACCAATTAAAGCACTGGCAAAGCTGTTCAGCGCTTTGATAATAACCAATTGCTCCTGTGCATCAAAACGACGTTTATCAAATTCGTTCAATAAGAAGCGATTCAGTGTTTCATAGTCCTGAATGAAACTATCCAAACGAATAAAGATAGGTAGTGTTGAACACAAGAAGTCACTGATTTTTACAGTCAGGCGCTGCTCCAGTTTATGCCAGACGTTGTGTGATACAGCGTCTTTCATCTTTAACAGATGATCACCCACTTGCTGAAGATTGTGCGTGTTGACCAGGTTTTTCAACAAATCAATATCGCTATCAGCGATGTACATTGGAATACGTCGGTCAATAGTGAATTGTGCATACAGGTCATTAACACCAAAACCTTCAGCGGTTAATTGACGCGTTACTTTCATTACTGCTTCATCGACTGTCTCCACGATGAGTTTTTCGGGAATCACAACACAGCGGCGAACTTTTAAATCCAGGTCGATCTTGGACTCTTGTTGCAATTCCAAAATCTTGTTCAACGCTTCCATTTCACGTTGCACGGTGTCTTTATCACCATTCATTGGTTTTGACAACGCACGATGCATGTCACCGGTTACTTCAAAATGCGACTCTGGTAATAACGTACCATAACGGCGATGTGCTTCGAGGAACTGTGTATTGAGTTCATGTTTGTAATAATCAAAAGCCATTTTGTTGACCTCATGTACAGGGATGATGTTGAAACAATTGTTTTGAACTACCAGTACTTCCTTACCTTTTACATAATAAGGTAAACTAGTGAAACGATCCACTACAAACTCAGGATTACTGTGTTGTACTGGTTCCACACTTTTTATTGGAACTTCCTGTTGTGTGGCAGTAGTACGTGTAGCTTGTGCCATGGGACTAGTAGAACGACTACCACCACCCCAACCACTGTCACTGTTGGAACTACCACCACCATTACCGAAGCTAGGTGCACGATGTCCACCACCACTATTTGATGAACGACCAAAACCACCACCAGAATTGTGTTGCTGAGTATTACGAGTGTTTTTCTTGACTTCCAACGCTAGATCTTCAAAGGCGGTAAGAAACACATTCTCGTCTCTAGTAGGTCGATAATCTCTGGGTGCTTCTTTCTCCAAATAATCAAGAAAGTACTTACCCATCACACCATCAACAATGTTGTCCACTACACGATCGAACACATAACCGGCATTGACAAACTCTTCGGTGTAATAGAGAGTGTCTTTTTCAATCTTACCGTGCATACGAAGTCGGTCTACTTCTTTACAGAAGCTATCTCCGCCTTCACCTGCACGACCCAGTAATGCAAAGGATCGCGTTAGCTTATCCTCTACAGTAGCTTGGTACGCTCTGAAATTATTTTGCCACGACATATTACGCTTCTCTTTTTGTTGAAGGAACTTATTAACGTTTTATCATCGCTTGTATACGATCAATAAACGCTTTCTTGTTAGGGTCTTGTAATAACTCACCCTTAGGACTTACGGTAGCCATTAAATTTAACCGACTACGTCCAGTAGGTTCACTCTTTGGTAAGTGAACTAAACTACCAACTTCTGCAATTGACATATGTAACTGCATACTGGTGTCGCGTGATGTTGACTTACCACCACCCGCCATACGTGTTGCGGTCTGTGATTGGAGTATCAATGCATTGGTGATATTGAACGCCATATTGTCACTACCGGTAGATACCGCCGTAACTTCTGAATGTCCACTGTTGATGGTAAATATCAATTCTGGTTTTAATCGACGATTAAATACCATGTTGATACTGTCTTTGGTTAAACGGGGTTTCTTGGCTAATTTACGTATGTCGAACATTGTTTTAAATAGACGCTGTACAATCACATCGCAAACATGACGTAACACATTCAAACGTTTACCGTACATAGAAGACAAACCATCTCCTGAGTTAGCAATACGCACAGAGAATGTTTCAATCAAATGCGCAAGTAGTTCCCATAAATCATCCACTTCTACATTAGCAGTTGAAAGTTCTTCTTTAGACACTTCATCCACATAAGTATCCAGTGAGAAATAGTGATCGTTCATATCACTGAGAATTTTACCCTCACTAGCATCTTTGGTGTAGATGATGTGACCTAACAAGATACGCCATAGGTTCATCTCACTATCCAGTCCATTGATATATTCAGCCACGATACGTTGTGGGAATATTTCATAAACGTAAAAGAACCCACTAACCAATCCTTCTACTAATGTACACCAATCACTACGCTTTACAACGATAGCAGGACGCATACCGTTTAAATGACCTAATGATGCACACTCGCAATGTATCCATTCAGCAGTTGGATAATTGTCTTCGTTCATTTCAGATTCAATAATAACTTTTGCTTCTGCATTAGCAAAACGCTTAAAGGTTTCAACAACACCAAACTTACCAAACAAATAATGTGGTAACGTAGAGAATGTTTTTGATAACTCTTTAAAGTTACTACCGTTCTTATCACGTTTGATATTGTGTAATTGTCCGGTTATCACTTGAGTACCACGTAAGCGACCATCGATGTATACTTGATGCATACGGCGATAATATACAACGCGACTGCGTGTTAAACGTACAAAGATAAAGTTATCACCTTCAGTAATTGCTTTATCGTCCAAGACAGCATGGATAACAAACTTAGCACCACTGATAGTGATTTTCCCAGCTTCTTCACAGAACGGTAAATATAAATACCGATTAAACTCTTCACCCTGCCATGATAAGCGCAAACGCACCATCACTACGTTACTCACCGACATATCGATCAGACGTTTACTTTTCTTTTTCGTGGGAGCAAACATCATCTGTTCTTTCGGGGTGCAACGTTCCATACCCAGATATTCAAGACCTGGAATGAAATCCAATGCGACACAACGTATGATGCGATCCATATACGGTAATACTTCTTTCATGTGTGCAACTACAATCCCCTCTGCCAATAATGGATTGAGTTTTGGTATTTCATTCTTAGCGATAAATTCACTTAGGTAATTCTTCACAGCAGCTCCTGTACTGGTTTTATTTATACTTGAATGCCTTGTATATTAAAAAACCCGTTGTCAATAGACCTAACGCTGTTTTTGCAATATCCAGCCATTCGCCTCGATACTCACGTCGACGTACATGTTCACGCATTTCACGTTTATGGTTACGTTCACTTTCCTCATGTTCTCGTTTTAGTTTATCCATTTCCCGTTGTAGCTCCAGAAAATCACGTTTGTAATTCAGTTCTTCAGCACTATGATTTACTTGTTTGTTACGTAACTCCATTTCTTGAAATTTAGCTTCACTGGACAGTACGCTGTCTTGTACCATCGCGTCTTCATACGTTAATGTTAACCGGAACTCCTTATCAGCATCTTCCATAGACAATACACGACTGTGGTCGGTATCTATCTCGCTGCGTAATACAAAATTACGCGGTGTTGTTACATGAAAACCTTCTGCTAGATTACGGTTATTGCAGGTAGGTATTTGATAGATGTTTTCACCTATACGTAAAAAGCGAGGACTCCATTTCTTTTCATGATCTACAATCAAAAATCCATAAGGGATTATAGGTTTATCGTCTAACATCTCTTCCTTGATAGCATTGCGTAATATTGCACCATCTGCATACGTTGAGAATGGATGTATAATATCAGACCATACTGTATTATCAGTACGCACACCTGCCACAATATCCAGTTCAGTAAAGTAAGTACCATTACATTCGCGTTCCAAATCCTCAAGTGGAATGAAGTACTCGATATCTACAATGTCACGCTGATTCATATTTGATAGCGGTGCGTTCATTCTGTTGAACATGTCGTAGTGGAGTTCTTGTTTTTCACGAGGTGCATGTGCAATGGCTTCGATATCACGCATATCCAGTTGAGCTGCTGTATCACGATGGATAACCTTTCGCTTTACAATAGTCAATCCACGGATAGTGTCATAGTGTTTACTAGACAACACTAGTTGCACACCATCACGGGTAAAGACAAATACTGGTTTACCCGTACGATTGATGTAATGGATGTTTTCATTAGCATCACTATGGTGTAACATATTTTTATGTTTGTGTTGTGTTTTAGAGATAGTACGAATATTGCGCGTAAAACGCGGTAGTCGTATATCTAATGTAACCGTTGTATACATAATTGACAAACCCACGAATAGATGTTATTAGTAGACAATAAGGCAGTATTGTCCGTTTACCTATTAATGATGTAGGGTTATATATTTTTTAAATAATTGTCAATTAAGAGAACTATACTAATTAGACATGGTCGTAAATAATAACATAATAACAGCATAGTAGATACTCCCTACAGGTGTGAGCCTGTAGGGAGTATCTATACTAGCTAACTACTAACCTTTTGTACCAGCAGTATTAACCGCCGTTTTCATCAGGTGGAGTTTCTTCATCAGGTGGAGTTTCGTCACAGCAAGTTGTAACTTTAAACTCGATTTTGGTACTTACTGCTTCTTCCAGACCAGACACTTGCACCATACCCAGGATAGGAGTATTTTTCACGTGGATTGCACGTGGGATACAAATGACTTCGGCAGAGGTTTGACCTTGGCTGCTGATATTGATATCACCCAACAACTCAGGAGACCAGAAGAACCAACCTGATTCCATTGGAGAAGCATCGCCAGTAGCCGCTTGACCGAAAGTCCAGATAATCAAACCATCGAGTTCAGCGTTTGGAGACACCACTACTTTAGTTTCAAACAAGTCACCCAACAAACGAGAATCACCAATTTGATTCAAGTAAGCAGCGATCTTTGGTGTAGTACCAATGATCACACGTGGACGTTGTTGTTCACCACCGGTGTTGTTACTGTAGTGGCTCAGAGCAGCACTGTACCAGCTATCGTTGTACGCTTGGAATACTTGTGCAGAGAGTTGGTTGATCAACAATGCACTGATATCAGCACGCACGTCAGATGAGCGCAGAGTTTGTACGTGTTCCAAAACATCAACTGCTTTGGTTTTGGTCCATGGCTTCATAATACGACGAGCCAAGCCAGGGAGTTCGTCCAATGCTTGCAGGTTTACTGATGCATCTTCAGCACCAAAAGTTTGCAATGCTTCATACGCATCGAGGATAGCGAACACAGCATTGTTTGAGTTGGTAACACGTTGTGTATCGACCAGCGCTTGTACGCCTTTGTGACCTTCTTCAGGTTTATCAAAGGTAGAACGCAGAGAAGACAGAGGTTGACCAAACAGAATTTGGTAACGGTCTTTGAACGTGTGAGCATCAACGAACTTACCAGATTGACGACGGTTTTTGTTGTCAACGTTGGCATCGGTTTTCCAACCCAAGAAGTTGATGGATTTCAATGCAGTAACCAGTGCAGAGATAGATGAATCAGTCAACGCCAGTTCTTCACCATTGATGTCGGTGATACGTTGGATCTTTGGTGCTACAGTCAGTGCGTTTACAGTAGCAACAGAGGTTTGGCTGTTCAATGAACCAGAGAACTGGTAGGAGATACGTACGTTCTTGATGGTAGTACCCAAACCACTGAATGCACTGATAGTGTTCAGTTTGTTACCGTTGGACAAGGTAGTGTTTTCATCCAGGATCAAGGTCAATGCGCTGGTGTTGAGTACCAAGTCGTTATCTTTGCCGTTCTCACGACGCAAGAAGGCAGCGGTAGGTGCTTTAACAATGTTGTGTACCAACAGGTTGCTACCAGAGCTACCAATGCGATACAGAGCACTGGCAATTTTAGCACCATCGATGGTGTCGGAGATTTCATGGTTACCGACAGCATTTGGACGATTGGTGATTGCCAACAATGGAATTTCAACACCAGGTTTCAAGTAGTTGGTTTCAATTTCTTGACCATCAGCCACTTGAGTGGTGTTAGCAATGATGCTGGAAGCAACAAAGAAATCAGCCGCTTCTACTGAAACAGCAGGGATCAATTTGGTCACAGTTGATTTCAGAATAGTAGGATCAACCAATGCATGGATCACAGTGCGTTGATAGTAAGAGAACTGAGAATCAGGTTTGTGAGTGTAACGGTCGAACACAACGGGGAGAGTGATCTCCATGTTTACTGCATCGATATCAGATGCTACAACGATGGTACGGAAGAATTCTTCACCAAACGCATCTTGACGCGCAGCACCAGCATTGAAGTCAACAGAGTATTCAACAAAACGGTCACGAGTGTCGCCACTGTATGATTCCAGGTCATAGCCTTTTGGACGTTCATTGAAACCTTTGAAACCGTGACTACGAACAGGGTTGATACCATTACTTGAAGAAGTGAGATGAGAGTACGACTCCAGATCAAAAGTAGCACCACCATTGAACATGGATTGAACAACCAAACCAGCGGTGGCTTGTGCTTCAGTCCAGTGGTTTTCGCCGATAGCAGCGGTGTATGCGGATTCAAGATCATAACCACCGGTTAAGGCAGAGAAGCGTTGAGGTTCTTGATCACCGGATGGCTTCTTGAAGCTGAAATTAGCAGATGTGATTTTCATCGGATTAAAATTCCTTACAGAAAGAGTTATTGAACCTAGGTTAACTGCAATGTAAGCACAGGCGCGCGCCATCGCTATAGTATAATTAGTATTTTTTACAACTAACTATAATTATGTTAATCCTGTAATTAGATTGTTGTTTGTACCAAGCGTTCTAAAAAGACACTGTTCCTACCTGCTGACAAAGCAGGTAAACCATAGTGTTCATAAAATGTAGTGATAAAATCCTTCACTGTTCTTACAACACCTTCGGTGGAATTAGTCAGTGTCAGTACTACTACGTCGTCATTAGCATCCACAACACCGTAGTTTATGAAATCACCATCCATAGGTTGACCTTCAAAAACCATAGCATGTAATGCTTTTGCACAGTTGTTGCAATTATCGCCATTGTTGAGTTCAGTAATAAACCGTTTATACACTGGCTCCAAATCATAGATGGTGTAATCTACAGGTGGTTTAGTTGCGTTGATTTTTAATCCTGTTTTTATTTTATTATTACAACTGTTCAGGTACTTGTAAAAACGTAGATCATCACCTGATAGTATAGTTTCTAAAAAACCATCTGTTTTTATTTTTTCAATACCGATACTAGCATAGTTGTCAGCGATTGCTTTAGGAACAACTATAGTCTTTAATTCAGGTTTAGAAAAATGGGACATGGTGTGTATTTATCCTCACAATAAGTATTTTTGATTTGACAAAAAAGGTGTACGATGGATAGCAAGATTTTACTTGTAAAAACGATAACGCTCCTATATAAAGAATCTACTTTACCGAGCAAATTACAAGACTACACTCGTGATTTAGCAAAACGTATTGCAGATAGCGTTAAGTCAGCACAAGTTTCTGTTGTGGATTTAGATCCACGTACAGAGATACTAGAATCACTCAAAGACATTATCTATACGATTGTCCATGATACGACCTCAGAAATTAACATCACTACACTAAAACAAAGTTTGATGGTTGGTGTTAGAGGTGAATCTTTTCTTTATGAAGGATTCACTATGGTTGCTGATGATAACACCAGTGAAGACAATAGTCGACATACAGTGGCAGTGTTAAAGAAGGAACTGGATCTGTATTTAAAACAGACCGACATCATGAAAGTATTAAAGGATTATACACAAAAAGCACATTTTGAAACACAGACCATTTCTGATTGGCGATCATTCAGAGATAATGTCATTAATGATCTTACCTCTGTAGGTAGTTTTGTAGCAACTAATGAGAAACACCCATCCCTCAATTTATCGGTTAACTTTAATGATGCTACACAAGTACAAGACGCACTAACTCGTGGTGTAGCCAACCAGTCACACAGTGGTGTGATTAAGACTGGATTACAAGGTTTAAATGAGATGTGCGGTGCACCTGGTGGATTTCGTCGAGGTGAGTATATTCTCTACAGTGCACCACAATACAGCTTTAAATCAGGTTTTGGACTACTCATGATCATGTGGGCGTTGATGTATAACACACCTGAATTGATCGACCCTACCAAAAAACCAGCAATGGTCTTCTTTTCTTTTGAAAACACAGTACAGTCTAATATCGTATTAATGTACCGTTACCTAAAAGAAAATGAAGTAGGTCATAAAGTTATTGTAAATGCTGGTGAATACGATCCTACCACAGAAGAAGGTAGAGAAAACTTACGTATCGCTGGTGAGTACATTAAGGAGAAGTTATCAGCCAATGGTTTCCATTTCATTATGGAATCGTATAACTCAACAACCTTTACTACACAAGATCTTATCGATCGCATATTGGAGATCGAAGCACAAGGTTATGAGATTGTATTTTGTATTGCTGACTATTTAGCAGTGTTAAATAAAAAAGGTTTGACCATGGGTGCTCATGGTGATGAGTTACGTGATCAACATCGTCGTGTACGTAGTTTTACCAACCCACGTGGTATTACCTTTATGACTCCGCATCAGATGTCACAAGATGCGATTCAATTATTGCGTGATGGTAAGAAAGATGAATTAGTGAAAAAAGTAGCTGGACACAACTACTATGATGGTTGTAAACGCATAGGTCAAGAACCTGACTTAGAGTTACATTTGTACGTAGTGGATGTGGGTGATACCAAGTACTTAGAAATAGGTCGTGGTAAACATCGTGACATCAACGACACTGATCCTAAGAAGTTGTACACAGTGTATAAATTCGAAGATTACGGTACGATACCACCTGATATCCATGGCGTAAATAAATCACGTCGTAAAGTGGGTGGTGGTAGTCTATCTGGTGAAGGTGATGATTGGTTTGAAATAGCATAAAAAAGAATAGATACTCCCATGCTACCAGTTAGGTAGCATGGGAGTATCTGTCGTATATGCGAATAAAAGAGGGTTCCCGAAGGAACCCTAAGCAAAAAAGAGAAACGTATGCGTAACAGACGAATACCAGCACAAACAAAGAATAGATCGATGTGAGCACATTCAATCAATTAGCATATAATACTACACTAATTTTTATTTACTAAAATATTCATCCAGTAATGCAGCTATTTCAGTTTGTGTTTTAAACGGTTCATTCACAATAACACTGTGACTTTCAAAACAATCCACTGTCTTACGATAGTATTCTAATATACGTTTATGGAAGTCGATACCTTGTTCTTCATAAGAATCGTCTTTGTGTTGTTTTAATGCTAATCGAAACGCTACTGCATCGCTAGGAACATCAATCAACATGATGTGTGGAATAGGTATTTGATAGTCATGGAACAAATTACTGTATTCATCAAATGCGATCATTGGGTCTTTGTCTTCCATCAGGTAATTGTACACCATGGTTGATAAGAAACAACGGTCGTGAATAACTAACTGATTTTTTTCAAATGCTGGTAAGATGATATTCTTGATGTTCCATTCTACTGAATGACGAATCAGTCTTAACTTATATTCTTTACCTTGCTGTGTAGGTTGTAGACCTAACTTCATTGCTGCAAAACCAAATTCATTGTTGTAATAACTGGTTGTAGCAAAAGCAACATCATTACGTGTACAGTATTCCATCATCATCTTAGTGATAGTGGACTTACCTACCAATTCACCACCTTCTAAAGCAAAACTTTTATCAAACATACGTTTCTTTCCTATTGTAAAGTTAATGTGTTTTAGCAACACCTACTGTCAATACAGTACGTTGTACATATTGATCAGTCTGTGCATTGTCTGCTAATAGATTAAACGATTCACTACCTAATAGTGTACCGTACTCTTCTTTGATGTTTTCTTTCACCCAACGGATGATGCGAACAGGCATACCAGGATATAACAATCGATCATCTGAATACAACCATTCAAACTGGACATGGATTGTTTTCCCTCTGGCTAATCGTGAATATTCAACAAACGGATTGTCACTCAAGTTATCATTAGCAATAGGCGCTAAGTTCAAACCGTCTGTGCGATTATTAGCAACTACTTCATAGACGTTCTGTTGTTTTTCCACTGTGTATTTGTTATCAGATGCGTTACCAAAACCTGACATAACTTTACTAGCGTCTGCAAAACGTACACCATTACCTGCATTCAATTGAAATGCTTCAGTGTCATCAAATACTCTGGGTGCACGAGTAATAATAACACTCAATTGCGTATCAGTTTGTTTGAATGAATTCTTAATAAACGGTTGTTTGTTTTCAGGTAATAGAATGACAGTGAGTGTGCTACGTTCTTTATCAAATCGTGTAGTGTCATACAGTGGATAGATGTACCACAGATAATCTTGCAGATACCATCCCAAACCAGCACTGTATACTCCACCACAATTCTTGTGTACATAACTGGGTAAGTCCAGTAAATTAACATGATGTGGTATTTCAAAGGATTTACGAGGCGTTGTATTGTATCCAGGTATTAGGTCTACACCTTTCACATCCTTAATGGTATCCACCTCCAAACCTCTTGAGAACGCCGTCATGAGCGTTAGTAGCAACTGCCCTACATCTTTACTGGTATAGAGTCCACCTACTGTAATTCCGCGCATACGCATGATGGTGGGGTTAGTCAGTTCAAATGATACATCGATCACTGCTAACTTATCAGCGTCTTCTTCTTTGGTATCTACTGATAATGAATCATACATAGACTTTTCAGGTTCTTCTGGTGGAACAGCAATAAAACGTTCCACCGAGACATCACCACCAACAAACTCTACAGAACCTGCTGCTGTTGCTTCTGAACGACGTATAGTGATTTCCAGTGCACCTCGATTACGCCGCACCACGTTATTGTAAGTACCGATACCGATAGTAGCGACTAACTCCACCTTATCACTTTTATTGTTAGCATAATCACGCAAACGAATATAACTTTTAATTTTTAAGATAGGGTAGTCGACATCGTTGGCGTGGATAGTACCACTGTACATGTATTCTCTTGGTGCTATATTCGCTTGTATCTGCGATATTTCTTTCGTAATCGTACTGTTGTCAAAGGACATTGTTTATTCCTCGGCGATTAAAGGTGTCCACAAAACTACCATGTTTAAAGTCAGTGATAATCTTTTCACTGGTAAACACTCTACCACTGACACTCCCCACGGAGTTAGCCATCTTACGAAAGGCTGACATGAATTTATCATCAGTAAAAGTATGATGTTTAGCGCCATACCACTTGGCAACTTCTAACACATCGGCTGCTAATGAATCGAATATAGCAAACTCACGACGCAGTTCATCATCCAGCTCTTTTATAACATAACCTCGGGTAGCGTGTTCCCAGTTAGATAGATGACTAACAATTAGCTCATAGATGTCTTTGGAATATTTCTCTGGTTTATGAATACCAAAGACACCACCTGATGAGTGTATCATTGCCATGCGTACAATGGGTATTTCACCATACACACAATCATGGTACCAATTCTTAGTAGTACCAGTGTAACTTGTTTCGATCAGTGCATGTTCATTGATCTCATCCACTGTCATTAGAAAGCGACGTTCAGCGTAAATAGGAAAACGTGTTTTCCATACATGGTACGCGGCTGTATAAGGGTATTTAGTTCGACACAGCATAATAAGACCCACCAACTTATTAGGTTGGTGGGTTACCTAATTATAGGTGCTTGATTGCATAATTGCACAATGCAACCAATACCAATGAATAATAATAACGATCTAGCGGCTGCCAGTCTTTCGTAGCTCTACACAGTTCTTTGATGATGTTGTAATCAAAACGTTCTTGTTTTAACATCTTTTCAGTAATCAATTCCATTTTTGTTTTACTACCAGGGATGTTTTCATAGAACGCTTTAGTAAACACATAATACTCATCATCATTTACAGGTCTTACCAATACAGGTTCCTGATAAGGTTCTTCCTCTACCTCGCCAGTGGGGTGTGTAGACTGAGGTTGTGGTAACCCATTTAAAACGAATCGATTGTAATGTAACAACAGATCGATTTTATCAGGTCGGTAATACGATAACCCTAATAACGGATTGTTATCAAACGGCGTTGTACGATCAGGATATACAATAAAATCTAATCGACTGTATCGTAGACCATGGTTATGTACGTACTGTGAGAACGCTGCTTTAGGCAACACCCACATCTTTTTAGTGATAGTGTAATGTAACTCTGGTTGACCACGTATCAACATATCCCATAGAGTAGGTACACGTAGTTCAAAACACTCATCAGTGGGCCTATCGATCATTCGTGCGATATAGGGATGTTCACTACGATCACACAGGCTCGTCAGTGCTTTTTGTAACAAAGGATCATACACCAATTTACCTTGATGGTTTAACAACAACGCACGATATTCATGTGAAAAGAATTCTTCCAAGAAACGACTGAGTACCTCATTACGTAAACGTAATAAATCTTGTTTCATGGTGTATTCAGTGGTGGTCATCAATGGATTACGACCCAACTGTAAATAATCCAATGAATAGTAAAATTTCTTAACTGTGTGTTCGTTCAGGTAATTACGATAATCTTGTTGTTTACTTTCACCTAACAATGAAAAGTCCCACTCCCACACAGTTTCTTTAAAGTAACTTTTAGGTTGTGGTTTACCCACAATAAACACACCCGTGCGACCATCACCAATATCAGCAAAGAACACATCGTGTTCATTAGGTGTAAAAAACGGATAGCTCACTGCGGTACCCGTGACATTGTTTTCATTCTTTTCACTATCAAATGCATAGCTGAATGATCCTTGTAATCGTACTTCCATATTTTCAATAAAGTTATATTGTTGCCCTGTAGTGACTTCACTACTACCTACTTGTGGTGGTCGTAATAAAGTATCTTGTCCTGCCACTTGTTGAAAGTAATACACTGTCCATGGACTACCTTCAATATGTGTGATGATCGCTTGGTGTGGAACAATACTGGTATCGATGATGTTGTCACGATAAGCAGCATCTACAATACGCGGTGGTAATTGTTGTTGAAATCCTGGAGTAGGTAATAGTCCAGGACTGTTATCACTGTTGTTTAAAATACCCATATTACTGTACTCTACGTTGTCGTTCAGTGATGATACTGAAAATACCCACTAGTGTCCATGCTGAATCACTACCCATTTCACGTCGTTCAGCACACGCTTCAACGATCTTGGCTGCCGTCATGTAATCCTGCATAGCAATACCACCATCTTCACCGATGGGTGGTAGACCGTGAGCAGTCATATTAGGACAGATAGCGAGCATGATTTTGTGGACTGCTCTACCGTGCTTTATCAGTGTCTGCTTAGATGACTCTGGGAGCGATGCTAGACCACAATACAGACCTATCTGTAGTCTGTATATCTGTCTGAGGTCAACCTCCTCAAAAACGCGCACCATGAGGTCTGTATCGAGTGTTAACCAATGATCTGATTTAGGAATATCATTTCTGAATAATGTGATTTTGAAAGGTGCTCTACCGATCTTTAATAGATCGTCACCTGCTTCTTCCAAATACGCCATGATATCGTCGTCGAAACTGTATTTTCCTAATTGATGTAGATTAACAATATCCGTTAGGTCAGTAGGTGAAAACTGACACAAGAACGTTAACATGGGTTTGGTTAGTGGAAAACGCTGGTTAGGTACCCATCTATCGTACCATGGTTCCATCATACCAAAGTTCTGCCAAGGTTTAGGCATAAATAAACTATTCAACTTTAGACCTAAAACACTAAAAGCCTCACCCCATAGATCGATAGATGAAAAATCAAACGATTCGGTTAATCCATCACCATCAAACGGTTTAGGTAATACTTGGTTATGGATGAGTTCTGGATATTGTACGATTACATTGGTAGGGCGTTTATATAACACCTCATAATTCAAGCTGAAGGTAAAAGCACCACGCTCATTCGCACTATTAGGTTGTGTGATCACTTCAGTATCAAATTTACCTACTGCATTGATTTGATCTTCAGCGATAACGAAAGAAGCCTGTTTACCTGCTTGGTTGGTTACCACACGCATACGTTTAGTGAATGATTCTTTTAACCATTCTTGTATGGTATCGCCATATCCTTCCACAGCCTCACGTTTTTCATGTATTTGTAATAACAAGTACATAAATTCACTAGGGATCATGTAACTGTATGTCAGTCTGTGTTGAACTGATTCATACCCCATGGATATTTTAGCATTTAAATGATCCATCCATTTCTTGGCTGCTTTGCGACTAGGAAAGCGTAACTCCATTGCTATTACGAGTTTACTCAACGCGTAGGTAGGGATCATAACAATGTCGAGTGGTTTATCATGAAAGATATACTCAGCATCACTTTTTAAAATGGGTGTTGCTAAAACATGATCGGTAATGATGTTATCTTCTACGCTAACACTAATCAAACTACGACTACTGGTTGCTAACCCCGTTAATTCACGGTCATAACCTGTTGTTTGTATCACACTGTTTTGCTGTGGTATAGCACCACCTTCACCAGGATTTAATAACTCCATGGATAGTTCGATACCGGTTAAACGTTTTAACTGTTCAATGACACTGGTGGTGATAGGACGTGTCATAGTGTTTTCTACATCCGGTATAGGCAACATCATTTTTATCATGACTAGTAAACTCCAAAGAAAATCTATAAAATGAGCCAAAAAATAAAAGGACATGGGTGTGGGATAGTCCCACACCCATGTCTATTACTCTTCGCTGGATACAGCAGTGTTACCTAATACAGCGTTGGAAATAGTGTTAGTAACAAACCATAGATGATACAATATTGTCTGTTTGACAAAATTGACATCAATTGCTTGTATTTCAGACACTACCCATCCCATGAATAAATACTCAACACCATCAATGCGGATCAGTAGCAGTATATTTTTTTCATCAGTGTCTTCATTACCGACAACACTGTAATGGAAATCTATCATATACGTAAACGCATTGTCAGTATCTGGAATTTGTAAAGGTACCGGTTGCAAGTTGTTACTGATAAAACCCATGATACCAATGATCAAATTCTCAACATAAAACGGTTGACATGCTGCTACTATCTCACCTTCTTCGTCATAGTTAACGAACTGTGCCGTGTTACCTTTATCAACTACGATACCAGCAACATGAGATAGCTTCTCCTCATTATGCATCATTAAATACAATGCACTGTTTTCAATATCAATACTCATAATAACTTCTCACCAGGTGTGATTTTAAAACCAATTGTGTTGTCAGACAAAATCATACATTCAAATGTATTGTCGTCTACAATGTCAGGGTGTTGTAAGAAGAACTCTTGTACTTCACGGTAGAAGTCTTCTACATACATTTCAAAGAATTCCTGCACTGCCTCCATTGTCAATTTGCGGTATTCTTCAGCCATGTCTGAAGTTGCTTGATCAGGATCAGGAAATGCTAAATCAAGTAATGTGTAGATGTACTCCTGTTCCTCTTCAATGAAATAATGAATGCGTGCGAGTATTTCCTTGTCTTTACTTTTGTACGCAGCTTCTATACCACTGATGATAGACATACCCAGGTTATGAATGAGTTCCTCATGACGATGGTACAAAGCTTCGATAGCGTTTATTTGTGACTGAGTTAGTTGATCTAGCCATTCTTCTATGGATAGAATAACCACAAAACCAGATGGATCATTCGTTATTGGGTTCATCGTCAGTCTCGTCATCGTCTTCTGTTTCATCCTCATCGATGACATTACCATCTTCATCGATGTTTTCAACGCTGACCCCTTCTGTTACTTCAACAGTAACATCTTCTTCATCGCTGTCACCACCCATGTCTTCGAGTATACCACCGATGACTTCAGTCCATTCCAAAAGAAATTCTTTTTCAGTGACAACATCGACTTTACTAACACCTTTCTTTTTGATGTTAGTGGCATCCATGATGTTCATGAAAGATATCAGTAGCTGATTGTTTTCCATCAGCGTATCAGTGGTGACATAGTCGCCAATGTATTCTGCAATGATACGACAAAAGCTACACACTTCAAAGAATGTTGTTTTTTCTGTAGTGTTCTTATGTGCGATTGGTGTGATATCGATTTCACCTAAACGAGTAGGATCAATACCAGCATCAATCAATTGTCTGCGTAAAGGTAATGCCAATGGAGTGTCTTCTGACACCAGAGTATTTTGTTGATCAAATTT
>JACCDQ010446750.1_pt1 | contig 26627 bp, 26 predicted proteins | sample 7446031 | NCBI WGS metagenome assembly JACCDQ01 (sample SAMN15323442, study PRJNA562643) | freshwater metagenome | isolation source: river surface water | place: USA:Blue River Watershed | collected 2017-08-17 | reverse complement strand
CTGTTGTTGCCTTCGAGTGCCTCTGTTGTTGCCTTCGAGTGCCTCTGTTGTTGCCTTCGAGTGCCTCTGTTGTTGCCTTCGAGTGCCTCTGTTGTTGCCTTCGAGTGCCTCAGGCAACAACAGGAAACGGTGGCTGAGGCTCTCGATGGTGGCTGAGGCTCTCGAAGCCACTGTTTCACTCCACTAAACTTCGTTTCGCGCACGAGCTTAGAGAAGCTACCTTTTATTTTACAATTTAAAACAAAATTTCTAATTGCTTATTGGCAACATGAATTTGATAATAGCTTTCTGTGCGTTGAATACTACTTTTATCAATAGCATCTTTGCGTTTATATTTATTTAACGTATCGTGAAACGATTTTTGCTTAATTTTTTGTTCAAATTCTTTGTAGGTTTTTACCTCTTTAAAGTAACTAGCCATAAACAAAACAGATTTTAACTCATACCAATAAAACGATTTACGTTCGCTGAAATTTCGATCTAAATACAAGCTCATAAAATAATCAAAGGAAAGATAAACGTCTTTGTGACGATACATAGAAAGTACTGCTATACTCAAATGATTTAAAAACTTAAAATTTTGTTTCATTAACTCATACTCGGGTTCGTTGCCCTGCATTGCGCTTAATGTCGCAAAACGATGTTGTAAAATTGCTTCTTGCATAACCGGAAATGCCAGCTCTACAATACTTCTAATTTCGTGAAGTTGAATGATGCTATGAATGTGTTTCTGATCTGTTTTCATTTTGTTTTTAGCATTAATAAGATAAAAATTAAAGTTTGTAATACTTATTTAATAAAACATTTTTGTACATTTGCCCTATCAAAACTGATTTACAAAATCAAAGATAAAAGGATTGGGGTGTCCCCGGTCGAGCAGAAGCCAAACTATTGTTTGGCTTTTGTTTTTTTATGGAAATATCTTAAGTCCATAGCGTTTACCATTTTTCTTATAAATTTTAGGCTCTAATTTATCAAAGGCAGGATTAGCACGTTTTGGTTCAATTACATAGCGCGCTATAGGATAAGCAATCAAATCAGCCAGTTGTAATCCGTTGATGTTTTCTTTCTTGTCTTTAAAAGTAATTTTCAATTGTACTTCTTGTAAACGTTCTGCGGCAACAAAACCTGTTCCTCGTGCTATTAAACGTTGAAAATGTTCCTCTAATTTTTTATCTTCTTTCTTTCCTCTTTTTTCTATAATAATTTCTAAATGTTTGCTTACCCCTTTTACTTCATCTAAACTAAAAATAGCTCTTTCAATAATAAAAGACAACGCCAATTCATATACATCATTTGATAATTTACCATACGTTTTTATATACTTGGCTTTATTAATTGCCGAAGCTAAAATGCGGTACTTACTATCTTCAATTACCTTATTGATACGTTCATAAAACTCCGATTTAAGCGCTAAATCAAATAAAATTTGAAATTCTTTTTCACATTTTCTAATATCTCTCGAATGTAAAATAACTTCTTTTTTACCCCAAAAAGAATGTTTTATACTATTAATCTCCGCTCTAATGGCTACATAATTTTCCTCACTTGTTAACATGCCACACAATAAAAATACAGGAAATGAAGCGTCTAGTGTGACCAAACCATGATCACCGCTTTCATCTATGAATAAATAATATTTTTTAGCCGTGTTACTCATTTAAAGTGTGTTACTTGTCATTTTTTATTTTTTAACTGTCTTGTTGAACTTATTGTTGCCTTCGAGTTCCATATTGTTGTTGCCTTCGAGTGCCTCAGGCAACAACAGGAAACGGTGGCTGAGGCTCTCGATGGTGGCTGAGGCTCTCGAAGCCACTGTTTCACTCCACTGAACTTCGTTTCGCGCACGAGAGGGGGATTTTTTTTGCATTTTTAATTGTATTTTATCAACTCAGTTAAAAAATTAGACATATTAATTAAATCATCTCTTTGTTCCTGTGAAATTCCTTCGGGGTCAAAATGCATAATATCATTTCTAATTTCTCTAATTTTATTTAACTGTTTTATAAAAGGAATTCTCTCTATTTTTATGTTCAGTTTATTCCAATTTTCTTCTTTTTCGATTAGCCTAATATATTGACCAAAAGTTAAATCATCAATAAATTCAATTTCATCCTTATTTTGACTATCCTCTCTACACAATTCTTTAATTTCTTCGACTAAAAATTTATCATCAAGAAGTAATCGAATTAAATTTTCTATTTTCTCAAGTAATAGAAAAGGTTCTGTTAATGTAAAAAATTGAGAACTGATATCTGTAATTGTAACAATACCACTAAGTGTTTTATCTTTTCTTTGAACCAAAACAATTTCCTCTTTTATAACTGTTTTAATTGCATCTAACAATGGAGTATCTAAATCAAGAATTACAACTCTATCTTTTAAAAAGTCTTTTACATCTATTGACGCTAAACCATTGGTTATTCCGATTCCAATTGTTTCCCATGAAATAAAACCTTCAACTCTTCGGGGATTACTCATAACAGGAAGCTGTGAAAAATTATGCATCATCATTAAAGTTACCGCATCTGATATTTTAGCATCTCTATTTATTGTAATCGGTGGTTTGTTAGCAGATGGTAAAATACTTATTTTAAGTATGGGGTCTTTTTCAGATTTACTCTTTGCTTTAGCTTTATGTTTCAAAGTTATTTCACCATCAATCCATGCGTTTACATAATAAGGCTCGGTTTCAAGGTTGTTCTTATTTAAATAATCATCAATTCTAGCATTATTACCTTTAGTTCTTTTTTCATATCCGAAATAACTAAGAAAGTCTCTAGTTGTAATTTTTAATTCTTTACTTGTATTAGCTTTTATTTCTTTAACAATTTCTAAAAAATCTTGTCTTAAATTCATATTAAATGTTTTGTATTAAATAAAATTATTTGATTTAATCAACTTTTCCTAAATAATAAAATCAATTATTTTATTCGAATAAAGTTACTTGCCCATCATCTTCAATTTCTTTCGGCGGAATTATTTTTATAACTTTTAGAGCTTCATATGATATTTTAGGCTTGTCAAAATTTTGATTTGTAGTGTAAATAATTTTTAGTTGAAGTTTTAAATAATCATTTGGCTGTATTACAAATTGTCTATCATGGTATTTTTCTAACCATTCAAAATCTAATATTTTAACATCAATCATTTTACCCTCTCTTATTAACTTCCAAAATGTATTATCTGAAAGCAAATCCATTGTTTTAATTTTAAGGGTTTCAATTCTTTCTTGTTGAATAGTTTCATTACCCATTTCCTTCAAAATTTTAGGCATATCAACAAAACCTTTATTATCTATTTTTGCTTTACCTTTTTTACTTTTAAAGAAAAAAGATTCTCCTTTTTTTAATTTATTGCATTGTGTAGTTATTTCATTAATTGAATTTAATACATAATAGTTATTAACTTCTAAAATCATTAAATTCTTTGGAGCTAACTTTTTAATTTCAATATTTATCTCTTTTGTAACCTCATCCAAATCATATTTACATGTGATTTCTTTTTTTTCTATTGATTTTAATAAACGATGTTTTACATAAACAAGAATATGACCAAGCCATGCGGTTGGATTTAAAACATCTATCAAAACATCATCTGGTATATTGGTAAGTACTTGCTTAATTTTTGTTTTTATTGAACCAAACTCAATATCAACTAAATCATATTCGACTTTGGAATCTACTAATATATTATAAAGTATGTGTCTGTCTAAAATTATTAATTTTTCATAAAACTTAGCCAATTGATTAAAAGCTTCTGTAGGATTTTTATTTCCTTCAAACTCTAAATCTAATTCAAAATCATATACAATATTCTCTTCCATAATTTAATAACTTAACTATTCTCCACAATCTAATCTCCTCCTCACTCAACCCATACAACGCATACACCATAAAATCTATTTGTTCATTCATTTTTATTGTTTTTTTAAAGGTATTCACGAATCGATACTTTTTATTTTGATGATTCTTCTACTATGGCTATTTCCTCGTCTGTTAGGTCGTATAATTGATAAACTAAAGTATCGATTTCACGCTCTAAAGCTGATGTATCAGCTTCTGGGTTGTCTTTTTTGAGAGAAAGGATTTCTTGGACTTTATTAATTAAATCTTCATTATTAGTATCACAAAGAGGTGAATTTCTCAAATAGATAGGTTTTATTTCATAATCAAGAAATCTAACTGAATAAATCCAATTAAATAACTTTGAATTTAAAACGCCTAATAATCCTTCTAAACTATTATTTTCTTTAGAAATAATATTAGATAATCTATTTAAATTATAACAACTATCATAATCAATAGTTGAAATTATTCTTTGTTTCATTGAAATATTTCTAGTCCTAACAACTAAAATTTTTGGTCTACTCAAAAACTTTTCATCAGGTAGGGTTCTGCCTAATTTGCCTTTACTTTTTACAAATTCTTTATCATACATTATAAAACCCGTAGTTCGTACCTTTCCATATTTTTGAGGTATTCCAGTACCTGGAACCATTGGATGGTATTTTTCATTGATTTTAATTTCTGAAGTAAGTTCTTCTTTAATATAACCAGTATTAATTCCTACACCAAAATCATATTTAGTTTCAATAAGAGGAAAGTTTTTAAAAAGTCTATCAATAATATCATATTCTTTACCTTCCAATAAATAGTCAAATACAAATCCATCATTTTTTAAAAATCTTGATTGTTCTATTGACTTTGAATTTGAATTAAAAATATCTTTAGGTTCTTCAGGCGTTTTAATTTCAATCAAATTACTCTCAGATTTAACTTTCTTTAAAATATAAACTACTGAATCAACAGTTGCTTCATCAAAAACATTTGGTCCCAAAGGAATTAATTGTATTATTTCAGAATTACTAATAATAAATTCCCTTGTTTGTGAAAATGAATTTTGTAATAAAAAGGAAGAATTTGTAATGAATGAATGGAATGAATTAGGCTTTTGTATTTTTAATGAAAGCTCAATAAAAAATTTGTATAAATCAAAATTTCCACTTGTAGCAAAGAAATTAGTTTTAAAATAATTTTTGTAACCATCAAAATCCGCATTTCTGTAAACATATGGTGGATTCCCAATCACCACATCAAAACCGACAAAATCGCCTTCATCGTTTAATACTTCAGGAAATTCAAAGCGCCATTCAAAAGCATTTTCATAAATTTTGTTGCTTTTTATTTCTTCAAGTTGGGTTTCAATTTTCTCAATTTTATCCGCTAAGTCTTTTTTAGCTTTTTGCTCGGCTTTGGTAAGTTTCGTTTCAAAAAGTTGGGCGCTGTCAAACTTTACGTTAAACTCGTATTTCAGTTTTTGCAACTCTTTAATCTCTTTGCCGTTTTGGTTAATTTCGGTTCTAAAATTGGTTTTTATTTCCGCAATTAGCGTTTCCATATCGCGCTTTTGCTCTTTGCTTTCTGCATTGCGGTATTGGTCAACGGCACGCTTGTAATCTTCAATTTTTAACTTGCTTTTCTTTAACGCTTCTTTCAAATCAGCATCCAATCCAAAACGAGCAATTAATGAGTTTCCGCATTTAATGTTAATATCAATATTGGGTAAGGTTTCCAACTCGGTTTCGTTGCGGTAATAAGCATTTTTCAATAACTCAATCCACAAACGCAACCGGCAAATTTTAACGGAGTTCGGGTTAATATCTACTCCAAACAAACAGTTTTCTATAATGGTTTGCTTTTCATGAAACAAGGTTTCTTGTAAGCGTTGACTTTCTTTACTTTTAGGGTTATAAGTAAACGGTAAGCCATCTTCATCGGTCACAATTAACTCATCGTTTACAATATCTACTTGGTATTCTTTCAAGCGTTTGCCTTCGCGGTCTACCAACACTTTTAAATCGTGCTTAATGGCAATCATTTCATTCAGCGCCGAAACCAAAAAGTGTCCGGATCCCACCGCAGGGTCACAAATTTTTACGCTGTTAATAATGGTATTGGCTTCTTTAGTGTCTTCAATTTTGTTGTATAAGCCCTCAAAGTCTTCGCAGTTCCAACCTTTAGTTTCATTAAACTTTTGCACCACCGCACGGCGAATGGTTTCCTTACACATGTACATGGTAATGAAACTTGGTGTATAAAACGAACCGTCTTTGTAGCCATTAATCTTTTCAAAAATCAATCCCAATACCGAGGCATTGATTAAGGTTTTGTTGTCTTCTTGTATTTCTTCGCTGCCTTCACTCGCAAAATCGTAAGCATCTAAAAAGTCAAAGAAATAGTCAATAGCTTTGTGAGTACCTGTCAGTTTTTTACCATTGGCATCTTTCAATACCGTACCACTCACAATTGGCAATTGTATATCATCCTCTAATCCCGAAATAAACAAGGTTTGATGTTCTAACTCGGTAGGCTCAAACAACGAACTATTTAAATAAGGTACTTTAGCAAATAGCGTTTTTACGCGGTCGTTTCGTTCTTCTGGTTTCTTTGCCAATACCATAAAAAACAACGCGTTCAAATTGTCGTAATCGTGCAACAAGCCTTTGTGCAAAAACGCATAGCTTTTATCACCCTTGTGATAGCTTATTAATTGCGCTTCCAACAATTTCAAAAACAAAATACGGTTGACCCAGGTAATGCATAACTCTAAACCAACGGTAAATAAGCGTTCTTCGTGCGTGTCGCCATATTGTTTTACATTTGGCAAACGCGAAATTTTGTCCAAACTATCCAATTGGTTAATCACGTTTTCTAACAAAGAACCTGCATGTCGCTGTCCTGCTTTTGGGCGTTCAATAAGTTTTTTTCCGCCTTCCTTAGTTTCGGTTAACCCAATTAAATGCAGTAATTCATTATAAAAGTTTTTATCTAAGGAATTGCTATCATTGGCAAACGATAATTTTAATAAATGCTCTGGCGACAATAATTTATAAAGGACAATCAACTTCGCATCGTCTAATTGATCACTATTGCGTAAAATTTTGTCGTATGAAGCTAAATCAAAATACGTATATTCTAATTTGTCTAATACAGTTTCGATATATGGTTTGGCAATTTCTTTGTAGAAAAAGTCAGTATTCTTTCCAGAAAGTTTCCCTTCTTCAAAGTCTTGAAATTGTTTAACTAAGGTTTTGTTTTGAGCAAATAGTTTATCAAACAATTGCGCATCAAAAATGTACCATTCGTTAACATTGGTTGCTACTACATTTTTTACTTCTAAATTTTTATGAGTAATACGTTCACGTAAGAAATACAATACCATTTCTTGCAAGGCCTTGCTATTGATATTCTTTTGCGAAATCATTTGCTCACCATTTGGAGTATTTTTATCGGAGTTCGCGAATGCCTTTGGCATTTCGGTTTTATTCGAAGGACTTTTCGCTTCAATAATAACACCAACATTACTCTTCGCCTCTTTACCTATATGAATTACTAAATCGTTTCGCCCTTTGGTATTGATAAAATGATTTGGCGAATAATAGGTATTCTTCAAGAAATCGGAAATTAAATTCTTGTGAAACTCTTCTGATTCTTTTTCTTTGATACTATCTAACAGTAGAATTAAATTCTGTTTAAATAACTCAATTCCAGAACGATTAGGTTTAATTTTAAGAAAGGCTTTGTTGAGTGCTTTGCGTGGTTGTATGAGCATGGTATAATAAATTTGGGTATCTAATTCTATTTATAAAAAAAATCTTATTTAAATCTTTTTCTTAAAAGGTTAAATGTATAAATTATTTTTAAATATTTACACTATTTAAAAACACAACTTCCTATCATTTACCAACAGAAATAAGTAATTTAGCCCCAACAGGAACTGAACTATTGTATGACCACCTATTTCTTTGATATCACTTACCAAGACACCACTTATGGTGAGGAAGCCATGCACCTCAAAGAATTTGAATCCTGTCAGTTTATCAATTGTGATTTTACCGCTTGTAATTTTATTGGGGTTACTTTTATTGAGTGTACGTTTACCAATTGCAATTTCAATAGTACCAAACTCAATCATACTGCTTTGAGAACAGTACGTTTCAACAACTGTAAAATGCAAGACATTAATTTTGCCATGTGCGACAAATTGATTTTTGAAATTGCCTTTAACCGTTGTAATTTGGATTTTTCTAAATTTTACACCCTAAAACTAAAAGAAACAATATTCAAGGACTGTAGTTTGATTGCAGTTGATTTTATGGCAGCTGATTTATCCGAAGCAGTTTTTGATCATTGCGATTTGTATCGCGCCGAATTTGACAAAGCCAATGCCTCAAAAGCTAATTTTAAAACCAGCTACAATTATACCATTGACCCTGAGAAAACGAAGATTAAAAAAGCAATTTTCGCTTTAGAAGGTCTTAAAGGATTGTTAGATAAACACAGTATTATTGTGGAGTAATTATATCTTGTATTCCATTTTGTAGTCTTCCATCAGGTAGCCGTGGTCTAAAGCAACGTCTTCTTCTCCTACAATTTCAAAACCCATTTTTTGATAAAAAGTAACTGCTGTATTGAATCGATTCACATTCAAAGACACTACATCAGATTGGTTATCTGTAGCCGCTTTCACTACTGCATCAATCAACAACTTCCCAGCGCCTTTGCCTTGTGATTCGGGTAGTAAATAAATCTTGTGCAATCGAGTGGTGTTTTGTCCCAAATAGTTGTGTTCGTAAGAAGCAAAACCCAACACGACGTCGCTTTCTTTCACCAAAATAAATTGATGCCTCTTCTCCTCCATTTGCGCTATCAAGGCTTCATCCGAATAAAACAATTCTAGCATGTACTCCAATTGAGCCGCTGGAACAATGTTGCCGTACGTATCTGGCCACGTTCTGTAAGCAATATCCCGAATTGTTGCCGTATCGGATGGTAATCCTTGTTGTATTGTAAGCATTTGAAATTAGATGGTTAGATGATTAGACTTGTAGATTGTTAGACTTGTTAGATTTGGAAATTGTTTTTAACCATATAAGGAATATAAGGAAATATAAGATTTCACTATTGAACAACGAATTTTGAACTTTGAATTTTGATATTGATTTTACTACCCGTGAACGGTTTCGCTTTTGCCATAATTAGTAATAATCGAGGCTTCAAATTCTAGCCATTCTCTCCAGCGTTGCTCCACATCAATACCTTCTCCGTATTTTCGGGCATAGCCAATAAAAGTCGTATAATGTCCTGCTTCACTTTCCATCAAATCACGATAGAATGTAGCTAATTCTGGGTCTTCAATGTTTTCAGAAAGCACTTTAAAACGCTCGCAACTTCTAGCCTCAATCATCGCCGAAAACAACAAACGTTCTACTAAACCCGAAACTCTACTTCCGTTACTACTTCTTTTCATATACAAATACAACTCATTCACATAATCATCTTTACGCTCACGACCTAATTTCAGTCCGCGTTTGATAATCAAATTGTGTACTTGCTCAAAATGATCAATTTCTTCTTTGGCCAAAGCCAATAAATCCTGTACTAAATCTTGGTATTCCGAATTGTGTGTAATGATGGTAATCGCATTGGTAGCGGCTTTTTGTTCGCACCAAGCATGATCTGTCAGTATCTCTTCAATATTTTTCTCAACAATATTTACCCATCTTGGGTCGGTAGGCAGTTTTAATCTCAGTATGGACATAAAATTTTTGTTTCAGGTTTAAGATTTCAAGTTCAGTTTAGCAATTAAAAAAATAAGGTTTTGCAATTACTTTCCGTAAAAACAAAACCTTATAATTTGAATTTGAAATTTAAAAAAAATTAGAAAACGAAAATAGGTCTTTCGCTCATCATTTCGTTTACTTCAGCAGCTACCTCTTCGATCACATCTTCATCAGTGTGATTCATCAAGACTTTATCAATAAGTGCTACAATAGTTTCCATATCTTCTTCTACTAAACCACGAGTAGTAATTGCAGCCGTTCCTACACGAATTCCAGAAGTTACAAATGGTGATTTATCATCAAACGGAACCATGTTTTTATTTACAGTGATTTCTGCTTTTACTAACGCATTTTCAGCGTCTTTACCAGAAATGTTTTTGTTTCTTAAGTCAATCAACATCATGTGGTTATCAGTACCTCCTGAAATGATTTCGTATCCTCTTTTAGTAAATGCGTCTGCCATTGCTTTTGCATTTTTTTGCAATTGCATAGCATACGTAAAGAATTCATCTTTCAAAGCTTCGCCAAAGGCTACTGCTTTTGCAGCAATAATATGCATTAACGGTCCTCCTTGGTTTCCAGGAAAAACAGCCAAGTCCAATAAATTAGACATCATTCTGATTTCTCCTTTTGGAGTAGTTAAACCAAATGGGTTTTCAAAATCTTTACCCATCAAAATCAATCCACCACGTGGTCCACGCAATGTTTTGTGTGTTGTAGTAGTTACAATATGACAGTGAGGCAACGGATCGCTCATCAATCCTTTAGCAATTAAACCTGCTGGGTGCGAAATATCAGCCAATAAAATAGCACCAACGCTATCCGCAATTTGTCTGAAACGAGCAAAATCCATATCACGAGAATAAGCCGAAGCTCCAGCGATAATTAATTTGGGTTGCTCTTTAATCGCAATTTCTTGAATTTTATCATAGTCCAAACGTCCTGTTTCTTTATCAACACCATAAAAAACAGGGTTGTACAAACGTCCAGAAAAATTCACTGGCGAACCGTGAGTCAAGTGACCACCGTGAGCCAAATCAAATCCTAAAATAGTATCACCTGGTTTAATACAAGCGTGGTAAACTGCAGTATTGGCTTGAGAACCTGAGTGTGGTTGTACGTTAGCATATTCAGCGCCAAATAATTCTTTAGCTCTGTCAATCGCAATTTGTTCAACAATATCTACTACTTCACAACCTCCGTAGTATCTTTTTCCAGGGTATCCTTCTGCATATTTGTTAGTCAAAACAGAACCCGCAGCTTCCATTACTTCGTCACTTACAAAGTTTTCTGATGCAATTAATTCTATTCCGTGAATTTGTCTGTCTTGTTCTTCTAAAATAAGGTCAAAAATTTGTTCGTCGCGTTGCATTTGTGTAGTTTTTGTTAATTTGTCGCAAAAATACAAAAAATCGTTGGCTAAATAGTGCGTTACCAATATATTTGGCGTAGTATTTTTTAACAAATTAATTAACAAGAGAAACACATTCTTTTTCAGATGGCATCGTTTTTGAAAAAATATCCCAAAACTATCTAAACCCAAATTTTATGAGAAAAATTACATTTTTACTTAGTCTTTTATTACTACTTTCTAATTGCGCCCTAAAACACACTCAAGAACTGGTACACTCTGGCGATTATGACAATGCCATTTCCATAGTCGTTTCAAGTTTAGCTTCCAATAAAGACAAAAAGAGCAAACAAGAATATGTCTCTCTTTTAGAAGAGGCTTTCGCCAAAGCCAAAGAAAGAGATACCAACGCGTTAAACGTACTCGAAAAAGAAAATAATCCCGCACAAATAGAACGCGTTTACCAACTTTACGTTGGGTTGAACAACCGACAAGAAAAAATAAAACCCTTGCTTCCACTGCAATTATTCAAAGAAAATCGCACTGCTGTTTTTGCATTTGAAAATTACAACGACAAATTGGTTGCAACTAAAAACGCTCTTTCTAATTATTTGTATACCAATGCCAAAGCCTTACTTAAGAGCACGAAGAAAATGGATTTCCGCAAAGCCTTTGACGATTTTACCTATTTAAACCAAATAAATCCCAATTTCAAAGACGTAAACGAATTGCTCAAAGAAGCCAAATTCAAAGGTTCTGATTATGTTTTAGTCAGTACAAAAAACGAAACCAATATGATTATTCCAGTTCGGTTACAAAATGATTTATTGGATTTCAATACCTATGGCTTGAATGACAAATGGACCGTGTATCACAATACGGAACAAGATGGAATTCGCTACGATTTTGGAGTTCGCATTCGTTTTAGAGAAATAATCATTTCGCCAGAGCAAATCAAAGAGAAAGAATTCATCAAAGAACGCCGCATCAAAGACGGACAAAAAAAATTAATTGATGCCAATGGTAAAGAAGTGTTGGACGAAAAAGGAAAAGTCGTTTTTGTTGACAATTTTAAAGATGTTACTGTTAAAGTCAACGAATTTAGACAATTCAAATCCTGTATGATTACTGCTAAAGTAGACTATAGTAACTGGGCAAACAATCAGTTGTTACAAAGCTTTCCGTTAAGTAGTGAATTCATTTTTGAAAATATCTATGCCAACTACAAAGGAGATCGAAGAGCTGCTGACGATAGTTATTTTCCAAATTTTGATAAAAAAACAGTCCCTTTTCCTAGCAATGAACAAATGATCTACGATGCAGGTGAAGATTTAAAAAACAAACTCAAAGGAATTTTGAACCAAAATCCGTTACGAAATTAATTGCTTACAAACTCGTTGAATTTAATTCAACGAGTTTTTTTTATTTACACATCCTAACATTGCAGTAAAAAAATGTTAGAAAACACACAATCGTCCCGATTTTATAAAAAAAGTTGTATTTTTGTCCTCGATGAATAAAATCAGTTTACATATAACTTCTTTATCACGGATAAACATTTTGATTACCTCTCCCGAGGTACGGACACTATCTATATAGTATCCATAATATGTTTTAATCATTTATTCATTTTTCAATTTACCGTTTTGAAATCATTTTCGTTTGACACTGGATGTACATATCCTAAGAATTACATTTTAAATCCTTTAGCACTGAGCTGGAACACTTTCAATAAGTGGTCTATGACTTGGAATGCAATAGGTTCAAAACAAATTGTTATTGTTTCATTTAATACAAAAATCAACTCTTGAAATGAATATTAAAATTGTTGTAACTCAAGAAGAGCATTATAAGTTTGCGGAAGAAATCTGCGATACCATTGAAACCTCTGCTAAATTAAGAGGAACTGGAATTGCCAAGAGAACTCCGGAATACATCCAAAAAAAGATGGAAAACAAAGACGCTATCATTGCGCTAGCTGATGGTAAGTTTGCTGGTTTTTGTTATATCGAAAGTTGGGAACACGGAAAATTTGTAGCGCATTCGGGTTTAATTGTTCACCCAGATTATAGAAATCACGGTTTGGCGAAAAAAATCAAATCAAAAGTATTTGATTATTCGCTTCAAAAATATCCTGATGCTAAGGTTTTCGGAATCACTACTGGTTTAGCAGTAATGAAAATCAATTCGGATTTAGGATACAAACCGGTTCCTTTTTCTGAATTAACTACCGACCCAAGTTTTTGGAAAGGATGTCAAACCTGTACCAACTATGAAATTTTAAAAAGTAAAGACAACAAAATGTGTCTGTGTACTGGAATGTTATATGACCCAAAGGAAAAACAAAAAATTCCGCCAAGACACCCCTTTAACGTAAAAGTACTTAATAGATTAAAAAAAATCAAAGAAGCCTTATTCTTAAAAAAATAATTATACCATGAAAAAAGTTGTATTAGCCTATAGCGGAGGATTAGACACCTCCTATTGCCTAAAATATTTAAAAAACGAAAAAGGATATGAAGTTCATACCGTTTTAATCAATACAGGAGGATTTGATGAAGCGGAACTACAAGCTATCGAAGACAGAGCCTACGAATTAGGAAGTGCTAAACACGCTAACCTTACTATTCTTGACAAATACTATGATAAAGCGATCAAATATTTAATTTACGGAAACGTATTAAAAAACAACACCTACCCGCTTTCTGTAAGTGCTGAACGTGTTTTCCAAGCAATAGAAGCGATTAAATATGCTAAATCGGTTGGTGCAAGCGCTATTGCTCACGGAAGTACTGGTGCTGGAAACGACCAAATTCGTTTTGATTTGATTTTTCAAACTATCGCTCCCGAAATTGAAATCATCACTCCTATTCGTGATTTGAAATTATCACGTCAGGAAGAAGTAGACTATTTAGCTAAAAATGGTGTTCACTATTCTTGGGAAAAAGCACAATATTCCATCAACAAAGGACTTTGGGGAACTAGTGTAGGTGGAAAAGAAACGTTAACGTCTCACGAAGCCTTACCAAGCGAGGCTTACCCTTCGCAATTGCAAAAACAAGGCGAAGAAAAAGTAACTTTGGAATTCAATGAAGGACAATTGGTTGCCGTAAATGGTAAAAAAGATACGCCGCCAAATAACATTGTAATTTTAGAAAAATTAGCAAATGCCTACGCTATTGGTAGAGACATTCACGTGGGTGATACCATTATCGGAATCAAAGGTAGAGTTGGTTTTGAAGCAGCGGCGCCATTAATTATCATCAAAGCACACCATTTGCTTGAGAAACACACATTAGGCAAATGGCAACAATATTGGAAAGAGCAATTAGGCAACTGGTACGGAATGTTATTCCACGAAGGACAATTCTTAGACCCCGTAATGCGTAATATTGAAACCTTCTTGGAGGACACTCAAAAAACAGTTAACGGAACTGTAACGGTAACTTTGAAACCGTATCATTTCTCATTAGACGGAATCGAATCTAAAAATGATTTGATGAATACTGGATTTGGACAATATGGCGAAATGAACAACGCGTGGACTTCAGAAGATGCCAAAGGATTCATTAAGATTTTAGGAAACGCACAAAATATATTTTCATCAGTAAATCAACTAAGCCATGATTAAAGTTGGAATAATTGGAGGTTCTGGATATACAGCGGGAGAACTCATCAGAATCTTGATGTTTCACCCCAATGCTACTCTAGATTTTGTGTACAGCACGACCAATGCCGGTAAACCTTTATCTATTGCTCATCATGATTTGATGGGTGATATTGAAATGAATTTTACAGACCAAGTAAACCCTAACGTTAACGTGGTTTTCTTGTGTTTGGGTCACGGAAAATCAAAAGCATTTTTAGAACAAAACCAATTTTCAAACGACACTAAAATTATCGACTTAGGCAACGATTTTAGATTGACTAAAGACGCTGAATTTGATGGAAAACAATTTGTTTACGGCTTGCCTGAATTGAACAAAGCAGCTATCCAATCGGCGAATTATATTGCCAACCCAGGTTGTTTTGCCACCGCTATACAATTGGCTTTATTGCCTTTGGCAAAAAACGGATTGCTCAACGAAGATGTTCATATCAACGCAACAACAGGAAGTACTGGGGCTGGAGTAAGTCCTTCAGAAACCACACACTTCAGCTGGAGAAACAACAATATGTCGCACTACAAAGCTTTTGAACACCAACATTTGGGCGAAATCAACCAAAGCGTTCAGCAATTGCAAGCGGGATATCCAAACGAATTGATTTTTGTTCCTAACAGAGGGGATTTCGCTAGAGGTATTTTCGCTACACTATACACTACCGTAACGGATAGTTTGGAAGAAATCGTAGCAAAATATGAAGCGTATTATGCTGACCAACCCTTTGTAACGGTCACTACTACTAACATTAACATGAAACAAGTGGTTCAAACCAACAAATGTATTATCAGTTTGATGAAAAAAGGAAACCGGCTTTTAATTACATCCATAATTGACAATTTAACTAAAGGAGCCTCTGGACAAGCGATTCAAAACATGAACTTGTTATTTGGCTTAGAAGAAACCACAGGATTGCATATAAAGCCTTGTGGATTTTAAAATAAATTGTTTCAGGTTTAAAGTTTAAAGTTCTCTCGAAACTTGAAACCCGAAACTTGAAACTTAAAAACTTATCAAAATGAATTTATTTGACGTTTATCCTTTATACAACATCACCCCTGTAAAAGCAGTAGATTGCACTATTACAGACGATAAGGGTGTAGAATACTTAGATTTATACAGTGGTCACGGCGTAATTTCTATTGGTCACGCCAACCCTCACTATGTATCGAAATTAAAAAATCAATTGGATGCTATTGGGTTTTATTCCAATGCAATACAAAATCCATTGCAAGTAGAATTAGCTGAAAAACTAGGGAATTTATCTGGTTATGAGGATTATAGCTTGTTCTTGTGTAGTTCTGGGGCTGAGGCCAATGAAAACGCGCTTAAACTAGCTTCTTTCCATAACAATAAATCACGTGTTATTGCATTTAACAACTCATTCCATGGGAGAACTTCGGCAGCTGTAGCAGTAACCGATAACAAAAAAATTGTAGCGCCTTTAAACGCGCAACAAGTAGTTACCTTTTTGCCTTTAAACCAAATTGAATTGGTTGAAGCTGAATTGAAAAAAGGCGATGTTTGTTGTGTAATTATTGAAGGAATTCAAGGCGTGGGCGGATTGGACGAAGGAACTACCGAATTTTTCCAAAACTTAGAAAAAGTCTGCGCTCAACATGAGGTTGTTCTCATTTTAGACGAAGTACAGTCAGGTTATGGAAGAACAGGAAAATTCTTTGCACACCAGCACCACAACATCAAAGCTGACATTATTTGTTTGGCAAAAGGAATGGGGAACGGATTTCCAATTGGCGGAATTTTAATTTCGCCAAAATTCAAAGCGAGTTACGGTTTATTAGGTACTACTTTTGGCGGAAGCCATTTAGCCTGTGCAGCAGGAATTGCGGTTTTGGATGTCATTAAAGACCAAAAATTAATGGACAATGTCAACGAAGTATATGCTTATTTCTTAAAAGCGATTCAACAAATTCCTGAAGTAAAAAAGATAAAAGGAAAAGGATTGATGCTTGGCGTTGAATTTGATTTTGAAATCAATGAACTGCGTAAAAAAATGATTATTGACAAGCATATTTTTACTGGAAATGCCAATAACAAAAATCTATTACGAATTCTTCCTCCTATGATAATCAAAAAGAAAGACATAGATACTTTTATCATTGCTTTAAGAGAAAGTTTAGACGAAATTCAATCTTAATTTCATGAGTACACTACTTTCAATAGCAAAAAGAAATGCAGTTTTAAGCCGAATGGCAACACTTCTTGAAGAAGAAAGAACCAACCTTAAAGCCATCAACAAGCAAGACTTGGATAATTATTCTGGAGCCGATTTAGCTATGGAAAAACGTCTTTTGGTAGACGATGCTAAAATTGACGGAATGATTTTGTCAATGCAGCAATTGGCAAGCCAAGAGGACCCTATTGGAGTAGAACGCTTTCATTTTATTCATGAAAAAGGAATGAAAATCACTAATAAAACAGCCGCTTTTGGCACGGTAATGATTATTTACGAATCACGTCCCGATGTTACTGTTGAAGCGGGCGGAATTGCTTTCAAATCAGGAAACAAAATCCTTTTGAAAGGCGGTAAAGAATCTTTGCTTTCCAATTTAAAAATTGTTGCACTTTGGCACCAAGCCTTGAGAGAAAATGAAGTTTCGGAAAATTGGGTAGAATACCTCAATTACAATCGAACCGAAATCCAAGCTTTTTTAGAAAAACCAACACAGCGTGTGGACTTAATAGTTCCTCGTGGTGGCGAACAATTAATTGCTTTTGTAAAACAACATGCTACCTGTCCTGTCATTGTGAGTGGTCGCGGAAACAATTTTGTTTACATCAATCAAGAAGCTGATTTAGAAAAAGCAACCGCTATTATCATCAATGGTAAAACCTCGAATATTTCAGTTTGCAATGCTTTAGATAAAGTTTTAATCAACACAAATTTAAGTAATTGGGAGTCTTTTACTAAACAAATAGTTGAATTATTACAACAGTATAACGTAACTGTTTTGGGTGACCAAAAAGTAGCCGCTGTAACAGGCGTCACTCCAATTGAATCCGATTTGATTTGGTACGAAGAGTTTTTGGATTACAAAATTGTGATTGGAACGGTAAATTCTAATCAAGAAGCCATTGAAAAAATTAATCAGTATTGCGGAGGTCATTCGGCTTCCATTATAACAGAAAATGAGGCTACAGCTCAAGAATTTATGGACAATGTAGATTCGGCAGCAGTATATCACAACGCCTCTACTCGATTTACAGATGGAGGGCAATTTGGATTAGGAGGCGAATTAGCCATTAGCACAGATAAATTACACCAACGCGGCCCTATCAGCTTACAGCATTTGGTAACTAATAAATGGTATATTTACGGAGATGGACAAATCAGGTAAAAAAAGAATTTTATTAAAAATAGGAAGCAACACACTCACCAAAGAAACCAATCATATTTCGAGAGGGAAGATTGAAGATATTGGGATGCAAATTGCAGCACTGAAAGACGATTACGAGTTTGTAATTGTAAGTTCAGGAGCTATTGCTGCGGCAAAACAATTTGTTAAACTGGAAGCTCCAGATAACGAAATTTTTGTAAAGCAAGCCTTAGCTTCTATTGGTCAACCTCATTTAATGCGGATATTCCATGAGAATTTTAGCGATTTGGGCTTGCATACGTCGCAATGTTTGCTTTCGTATGCTGATTTTGAAAAAACTGAAACTAAAATGAACATTGTAAACACAATTGATGTTTTGGTGAAAAATAGTTATATTCCAATTATTAACGAGAATGATACGGTTTCAACCGATGAGATTAAATTTGGCGATAACGACAAATTAGCGGCTTTAACAGCTGTTTTATTGGATGTTGATATTTTGATTATCGCAACCAATACCAACGGAATTTACACTAAAGCCTCTATTCACGATACGCATCCTGAAACGATTCGTTTAGTGACGGATTTACAAACTTTAGAAAAAGAAATTGGCGAAGCCAAATCCTCTCACGGAACGGGCGGAATGCAGTCCAAAATTGATTCGGCAGCCATAGCCAAAGCCGCCAATATCGAAACTTGGATTGTCAATGGTTTAGAAGATAATTTTATTTTAAAAGCCTTAGAAAACGAGATTCCTTTTACGAAGATTATTTGATTGGAACACGGATAACACCGATTCACTTCGTGAAAACACAGATTGAAACAGATTTTTGAAAATTATTTTTATGGAATTATTACATCAAGAATTAACAGACGGCATAATTAAAACATTTTATGAAGTTTATAATGAATTAGGATATGGTTTTCTAGAAAAAGTATATCAAAACTCTTTATTTTTAGAATTAAAAAACAAAGGGTATAAAGTTGAAGCTCAAAAGAAAATTAGTGTTTATTACAAAGGAGTTGAAGTTGGTGAATATTATGCTGATATAGTAGTGGAAGATTTAGTAATATTAGAATTAAAAGCTGCTGATTGTATTGTGAAAGATTTTGAAAATCAAATTTTAAATTATTTAAGAAGTACAGATTGTGAAGTTGGTTTACTTTTAAACTTTGGTAAAAAACCTGAATTTAAAAGAAAAATTTTTGAAAATTATAGAAAATAAAAAAAGTAATCAATTGAATATAAAATAATAAATCCGCTATTATCTGCGTCTTCGCAAAGCGAATCCGTTGAATCAGCGTCCAAAAAAAAATTAAAGTAATGAATTACATCAACATACAAGAAATAGATTCGCTTCAAGAATGGGTAAAAGAAGCGATTGCAATCAAAAAAAATCCATTGCAAAATAAAGCCTTAGGTGAAAATAAAACCTTAGGAATGTTATTCTTTAATCCTAGTTTAAGAACGCGTTTGAGTACGCAAAAAGCGGCGTTGAACTTAGGAATGAACGTGATGGTAATGAACTTTACTAATGAAGGCTGGACGCTTGAATTTGAAGATGGAGCGGTGATGAATCAAGGTGCTTCTGAACATATTAAAGAAGCAGCTCAAGTGGTATCACAGTATTGCGATATCATTGCCATCAGAGCTTTTGCAGGTTTGACCGACAAAGAAAAAGACAATGCCGAAACCGTATTGTCTGGATTTTTGAAATATGCTACGGTGCCAATCGTGAATATGGAAAGTGCTACGGGACACCCCTTACAATCTTTGGCAGATGCTATCACAATGGAAGAACACAAAACAGCTCACCGTCCGAAAGTAGTTTTATCTTGGGCGCCACATCCAAAGGCTTTACCGCAGGCTGTTGCCAATTCATTTGTGCAAATGATGCAATTGCAAGACGCTGATTTTGTAATTACGCACCCAGAGGGTTATGAGCTGAATCCTGATATTACAAAAGATTCAAAAATCGAATACGACCAAAACAAAGCGTTTGAAAATGCCGATTTCATTTATACCAAAAACTGGAGTAATTACAAGGAATACGGAAAAGTAACTAATTTAGATCCAAATTGGACTGTTACTGCTGAAAAAATGAAGTTGACTAACAATGCCAAATTCATGCACTGTTTGCCTGTAAGACGTAATGTAATCGTGGCAGACGAAGTGATTGATAGCGAAAATTCAGTTGTGATTGAACAAGCCAATAACCGAACGTATGCAGCGCAATTGGTTTTGCAAAAAATTCTAAAAGATGGAAAATAAGCAATCCGTATCCATTATAAAAATTGGAGGGAATATCATTGATAACCCTACCGAATTAGCTTCGTTCTTAGCTGATTTTGCTGCTTTAGAAGGCAATACCATTCTAGTACATGGAGGTGGAAAATCAGCTACTAAATTAGCACAAAGCATGGGATTGATTCCTCAAATGATTGACGGACGTAGAATTACTGACGGCCCAATGCTCGAAGTAGTAGTGGGTGTTTATGCTGGCCAAATCAATAAAGAAGTAGTCGCACAATTACAAGCCAATGGTGCTAATGCTATAGGATTTTCTGGAGCTGATGGCAATTTAATTTTATCTGATAAACGAAACCATCCAACAATCGACTATGGTTTTGTAGGCGATGTAAAACAAGTTAATACTACTTTGTTAGCCCGTTTACTTGAAACAGGAATAACCCCTGTTTTTTGTGCCATTACACACGACGGAAAAGGCCAATTATTAAACACTAATGCTGATACTATTACGAGCGAATTAGCTATTGCTCTATCTTCTGTTTATGAGGTTACACTCACCTATTGTTTTGAAAAACCAGGTGTTTTATTTGATGCAGAAGATGACACTTCAGTTATTGAAGAGATTAATCCGGATTTGTATGCCAAATTAAAAGCAGAACAAGCCATTCATTCCGGAATGATTCCTAAATTAGACAACTGTTTCAACAGTTTATCTAAAGGGGTAAAACAAATTAGAATTGGACACCACCGAATGTTGCAAAACAAAACGGCTACTTATACGACAATAACTTTATGAAGACTATAGAAATCCTTACACAAGAAGCTATTGCCTTATTAAAAGCGCTAATTGAAACTCCTTCTTTTTCTAGTGAAGAAGATCAAACGGCACTATTAATAGAGAATTGGTTTACCCAAAATGGGATTCCTTTTCAAAGAGAGAACAACAATATTTGGGCTTTCAACCAACATTTTGACAAAAGTAAACCCACGCTTTTATTGAATTCACATCATGATACTGTAAAACCCAACCAAGGCTACACCAACGATCCTTTTGAAGCCATTGTGAAAGACGGTAAATTATTTGGATTAGGAAGTAATGATGCCGGAGGTTGCTTGGTTTCGCTTCTAGCGACTTTTGTTCATTTTTATTCGCAAGAAAATTTACCATACAACATAGTTATTGTTGCTTCTGCAGAAGAAGAAAGTAGCGGAAAGAATGGCTTGAATAGTGTATTGAAACACTTACCTGAATTGGATTGTGCTATTGTGGGTGAGCCTACTTTAATGCAATTGGCTATAGCCGAAAAGGGTTTGTTAGTATTGGATGTTGTTGTCAAAGGAACTGCTAGCCATGCTGCACACCAAAATGAAGACAATCCTATTTACAATGCGATGCCAGTGATTGATTGGTTCAAAACCTATCAATTTGAAAAAATATCAGAAGTTTTAGGACCTGTTAAAATGACTGTAACTCAAGTAAGTGCCGGAAAACAACATAATGTAGTGCCTGCCGAATGTCATTTAGTTGTGGATATTCGAGTGAATGACTGTTACAGTAATACTGAGATTCTAGCCACCGTAAAAAGTCATGTAAATGCCGAAATTAATCCCCGTTCCATGCATTTGAACGCTTCATCAATTCCGTTACACCACGGTTTAGTACAAGCCGGAATTGCACTTGGAAGAAGTACTTATGGTTCGCCAACTTTATCAGACCAATCGGTGTTGAGTTGCCAATCCTTAAAATTAGGCCCTGGAGAAACGCTTCGCTCCCACTCAGCTGACGAATTTATATTTATTAACGAAATAGAAGAAGGAATTCAATTGTATATTAAAATACTAACGGATTTTTTCAAGCAATAAAATTAGAATTATGAAACTTTGGGAAAAAGGAATCGCCACAAATAAACAAATAGAGCACTTCACTGTTGGAAACGACAGAGAATTGGATTTAGTTTTGGCTAAATATGATGCATTGGGTTCTATTGCTCATGCTAAAATGTTAGGTCAAATTGGTTTGTTAACCGATTCAGAAACCACTTCATTGGTTCTTGCTTTGGAAGACATTATAAAAGATGTTGAAGCAGGCAATTTTAAAATCGAAGACAGTTTTGAAGACGTGCACTCCAAAATTGAATACTTACTCACGGTTAAATTAGGTGATGCTGGGAAAAAAATCCATACGGCACGTTCTCGTAACGATCAAGTTTTAGTTGATGTTCATTTGTATTTAAAAGATGTTGTCAAAGAACTCAAAGAACAAGTGAAAGTTCTTTTTGATTTATTGATGGAATCAGCTGACAAACACCAAAATGTGTTGTTACCTGGTTATACGCATTTACAAATTGCCATGCCTTCTTCTTTTGGAATGTGGTTCTCGGCCTATGCAGAAAGCTTGATTGATGATATTACAATGCTTAATGCTGCACTAAAAGTGGTAGATCAAAATCCATTGGGTTCAGCTGCAGGTTACGGAAGTTCCTTCCCAATTAACAGAACTTTTACCACTCAAGAGCTACAATTTGAAACTTTAAAATTCAATGCTGTAGCTGCCCAAATGAGTCGTGGTAAAGCCGAAAAAACAGTCGCGTTTGCTATGAGTAGCGTGGCGGCAACTTTGGCAAAATTTTCTATGGATGTGTGTTTGTATATGAGTCAAAATTTTGACTTCATCAGCTTGCCATCTCATCTTACAACAGGTTCAAGCATTATGCCCCACAAGAAAAACCCTGATGTATTTGAATTGATTCGTGGAAAATGCAACAAAATTCAAGCTTTGCCTTATGAAATAACATTGATTACCAATAATTTACCAAGTGGCTACCATAGAGACTTACAATTATTGAAAGAAGGTTTATTTCCAGCGATTCAAAATTTAAAATCCTGCTTGGATATTGCTATTTTCTCTATCAAAGACATTACAGTAAAAGAACATATTTTAGACGATAAAAAATACGACTATCTTTTTACGGTTGATTCCTTAAATGAAATGGTCGTTGCTGGAATTCCGTTTAGAGATGCCTACAAAACAGTTGCAGAACAATTAGAAAATGGCACATTCCAATCGCCTAAAGCTACCAAACACACTCATGAAGGAAGTATCAATAACTTGTGTCTGGATGCTATAAAAGACAAGATGAAACGTGCTTATTAACAAAACTAAGTTATAATAAAAAAGGGAGCAATAATGCTCCCTTTTTTGATAGCTCTAAATGAGTCCTATTATCTTAAACTAAAACTAGTTTTAGAAACTAACTCGTCTTTATCATAAACATTTACAAAATAAGTTCCTTTTGCAAAATTTTTACCTGCTAAATCTTCTGATACATCAACAGTCTTATTATCATATTTTACACTAGTTGTAAAACTATAAGTCAATGACTTTGGACCAAAATTTTCTGTTTTTTTGTCACCTACTACATTATTTTCGCTATCTATAACTTGAACGTAATAAGTTCTCAATCCTGATTTAGCAATTTTATTTTCAGCAATTGTAAAACTAACTTTCAAAATATCAGCTCTATTGGCTTTTTCTGTTTCAATTTGTCTTCCTGAACTTCTTACTTTATAAGCCGCTCCTTTAGTATTCAAAACTGTAAGAATAGATCCTTTCTCTACTGTTTTTGATAAATCTGTATTTTGAGCTGTTAAAACCTCATTAGCTTTTTTTGACTCTACTAAAACAACTCTTGTGCTATCACGCTGTGTAGTTAAAACAACATTTTGTTTTTTCAAATTGTCGTTCTCAGCTAGTAATACTTTCATGTTACTTTGCAAAGATGTTAATTGAGTTTTGAATTTAGAAACATCTCCTTTGGATTGTTTCAATTCTTCCATCAATGCAACCACCTTATCTCTTTCTTTGATTAACTCTTCAGACATTGTTGTATTCTCAGCAATAGCAGCATCATAAGTTGCTTTCAACTCCTGCAAATCTTTCATTACTGATTCTTTCTCCGTTAATGTTGTCTTCAATTCTGTACGAACAATTTCGGCATCAGTTGACATTTTAAAAATGTATCCTAAACTTCCTAAAAGCAATAATAGTAATACAACTACGACAGCTTTCAAATTTGAATTGCTTTTTTGATTTTCCATCTTAATTTTTATGTTTATAGTTTAATAGTTTTTACAAAAGTAACAATATATTGAGATGACACAAGGTATTTTAAGACATTTATAGTATTTTTGATTTAAAAAAATCGAAATGGATAAACTAATTCCTTTTACAATAACCGAACTTGGTAAAATTACAAATCACAGGAATGGAGAAATCAAATTTGGCGAGAAAATGATTACTGTACCTAAAGGAATTGATCCATTACAATTCTTAGCTACTTGTGACGCTCAATTCGTGATTTTTGGAATACCTGAAGACATTGGAATCAGGGCTAATTATGGTAGGCCTGGAGCAGCATCTGCTTGGAATAGTGCCATAAAAAGTATTGCCAACATTCAACACAATCGATTTTGTAAAGGAAATCAAATTGTCGTTCTAGGTCAACTCAATGTTGCTAGTGAAATGGAAGAAGTAAAACATTTAGATTTCAACGATATTGATGACCGATCTAAATTAAGTCAATTAGTAGAACAAATAGATAAAGAAGTTTCTCATATAATTTTTAATATTATAAAATTAGGGAAAACACCAATTATCATTGGTGGAGGGCACAACAATGCCTATGGCAACATTAAAGGAACTGCTTTAGCCAAGGGAAAACCTATCAATGCAATTAATTTTGATGCCCATTCTGATTTTAGAATTTTAGAAGGTCGCCACAGTGGTAATGCTTTCTCTTATGCTTACGAAGAAGGTTTCTTGAAAAAATATTTTATTTTTGGATTGCATGAAAATTATACTTCAAAAAGTGTTTTAGATACATTAAAAAAAATTGAAGATCGTGTTCGATATGTCACTTATGATAGTATTAATATTAGAAAAGAGAAAGAATTTGAGCACGAAATGGTAAAGGCTTTAGATTTTATCAATCAAGAAGCCTTTGGACTAGAAATCGATCTAGGAGCTGTCCCAAATATTGCCAGTAGTACCATGACGCTTACTGGCTTTTCTGTAGAAGAATTAAGACGTTTTGTTTCTTTTTTTGGAAAATTTCAAAACGCAACCTATTTACACCTCTGCGAAGGAGCTCCTGATTTAGGAGAAGAAAAAAACGACCACTTAGTTGGTAAGATTATTGGCCATCTAATTACTGATTTTATAAAATCTAATACCGAAAAAACGAATCTTCATCCACAAGGATTACAAAATTAATACATCAAAAATAATAACACTATCTTTGTCCAATATTGTTGTACTCATTGCAACAAGTTTAAACAAAAAATATGTTATTCGAAGATTTATCACTTTCAAAAAGTATTCAAAAAGCCGTTTATGAAGAAGGCTATACTCAACCCACTCCGATTCAAGAACAAGCAATTCCATATATTTTAGAAGGCAAAGACGTAATTGGTTGTGCACAAACTGGGACCGGAAAAACAGCTGCATTTGCGATCCCCATCATTCACCAACTGCATAGAATTGTAGGTTCTTCAAAAAAAAGCAAACAAATTAGAGCCTTAATTGTTACTCCTACCAGAGAGTTAGCAATACAAATTGGTCAAAATTTTGATACTTATGCCAAATATACGAATCTAACTCAAACCACTATTTTTGGTGGTGTATCTCAAATTCCACAAGTTGATGTACTAAAAAAAGGAATTGATGTAGTAATAAGTACTCCTGGCCGTTTACTCGATTTACATAAACAGGGATTTATTGATTTTGATAATTTACATACTTTAGTCCTTGACGAGGCCGATCAGATGCTTGACATGGGATTCATCAATGATGTAAAGAAAATTGTAAAATTAACCCCAAACAATAGACAAACATTATTGTTTTCAGCCACTATGCCGCTAGCTATTAGAGAATTAGCCGAACTATTTTTAAAAAATCCTGCCAGAGTAGAAGTAGCACCTATTTCTTCTACTGCAGAGAAAGTGAAACAACAAATTTACTTTGTTGAAAAAAGTGAAAAAAGAAATTTACTGTATCACTTAATCCGAAATGAAAAACTATCTGATGTATTAGTTTTTACAAGAACTAAACACGGAGCAGACAATGTTGTAAAATCATTACGAAAAAAAAATATTGCTGCTGAAGCTATTCATGGAGATAAATCTCAAAGTGCGAGACAACGTGTATTAGAATCTTTTAAAAATAAAGAGGTTAATATTCTTGTTGCTACAGACATTGCTGCTCGTGGAATAGATATTGATCAACTCCCCTTTGTAATTAATTTCGATTTACCAAATATTCCAGAAACATACGTTCATCGAATTGGTAGAACAGGTCGAGCGGGACATGAAGGAATTGCGCTTTCTTTTTGCAGCAAAGATG
>JACCDQ011801579.1_pt1 | contig 26632 bp, 27 predicted proteins | sample 7446031 | NCBI WGS metagenome assembly JACCDQ01 (sample SAMN15323442, study PRJNA562643) | freshwater metagenome | isolation source: river surface water | place: USA:Blue River Watershed | collected 2017-08-17 | reverse complement strand
CCTTTGGAGCCGTTGTACCAGGTCAGGCCGGGGCGGGGGCGCACCCCGGCGGTGGACGCGATGTTGATGAAGCTGCCGCCGCCCAGCTGGCGAAACACCGGCACCGCATGGATGGTGGCCAGGTAGATGCTTTTCATGTTGACCGCGTAGCAACGGTCGAATTCGTCTTCGGGCACGTCCAGTGCCGGGCGATTGCGGTGTGTCCAGCCGGCGTTGTTGACCATGACGTCCAGGCGGCCAAAGTGTGTGACGGCGGCTTGCACCAGCGCCTTTACATCAGCAGTCAGGGTCACATCAGCGGCCACAAATACAGCCTGTCCGCCCGCAGCGCGGATGTCGGCGACGACTTTTTCACCCAAGGCGGTCTGGATGTCGTTGACGATGATTTTGGCGCCTTGTTCGGCCAGCCTTTTGGCAATGCCTTCGCCGATGCCACCGCCAGAGCCGGTGACGATGATGACTTTGTCTTGTACGCGCATGGGGTTTCCTTGAAATGCGGATGATCAGCCGTGGGCAATGGCCACGGTTTTGAGGGTGGTGAAGCCCAGCAGGGCTTCCAGGCCTTTTTCGCGGCCATAGCCTGAAGACTTGACGCCACCAAAGGGCAGTTCGACCCCGCCGGCCGCACCATAGTTGTTGATGAACACCTGGCCGCTGCGCACGCGTTTGGCCATGCGAAATTGCCGCCCGCCATCGCGTGTCCAGATGCCTGCGACCAACCCGAATTCGGTGGCGTTGGCCAGTTCCACGGCATGGTCTTCGTCAGTGAAAGGCAGGGCCGACAGCACCGGGCCAAAGATTTCTTCCTGCGCCAGGCGGTGTTTGACCGGAACATCACGCAACAAAGTGGGGGCTTGGTAGAAGCCGCCTGCGGGCACGCCGGAGGCAATTCGGCCTTGCGCCACGATGGGGATGCCGTCGGCACGGGCCTGCTCCAGAAAGCCGGTCACGCGCTCGAGTTGGCTGGCACGGATGAGGGGGCCCAAATGGAGGTTCATGGACGCTGATCCCGCCTGCAATTGGCCAAAAGCTTCCCCCAGACGGGCCAATAGAGGTTCATAAATGTCCTGGTGAATCAGGACCCGCGAACCTGCACTGCAGGTCTGCCCTGAGTTCTGGACGATGGCATTGACCACCACCGGGATCACCGCATTCAGGTCCGCGTCGTCAAAAATGATTTGCGGGCTTTTGCCGCCCAGCTCCAAAGTGACCGGGCAATGGCGTTCAGCGGCCACTTGCTGGATCAAGGTGCCCACCCGGGGGCTGCCTGTGAAGCTGATGTGGTCAATCCCGGGATGCCGGGCCAGTGCATCGCCCACTTCGTGACCATAGCCGGTGACGATGTTGATGGCCCCGGGCGGAAAGCCCACTTCAGCGGCCAGTTGTGCCACGCGGATCAGGCTCAGGCAGGCGTCTTCGGCGGGTTTGACCACGCAGGCGTTGCCGGCGGCCAATGCGCCACCCACACTGCGCCCGAAGATCTGCATGGGGTAATTCCAGGGGATCACATGGCCGGTGACGCCGTGGGGCTCGCGCCAGGTCAGCACGCTGTAGCCGTTCTGGTAGGGCAGGGTCTCGCCATGCAATTTGTCGCAGGCCCCGGCATAAAACTCGAAATAGCGCGCCAGGGCCACCGCGTCGGCCGCAGCCTGCTGGGTGGGTTTGCCGCAATCGCGTTGCTCCAGAGCCGTCAGTTCGGTGGCGTGTTCGGTCACTTTGCGCGACAGCGCCATCAGCAAGCGGCCGCGCTCCACACCGGTGAGCCGCCCCCATAGGCCCTGAAACGCCTTGCGTGCGGCCTGCACAGCCTGGTCGATGTCGGCCGCCTGGCTGCGCGGGATTTGGTCAAACACTTGTCCGTCCGACGGATCGATCACATCGAGGGTTTGCCCTGCCAGCGCGGGCACCGATTGGTTGGCGATGAAGTTCAGTTGCATGCGTGCATTGTGGAGCAGCCAAGGGTTTTGCAAATCACGCTTGAGACACCCATGGCCACAGGTTGAATTCAGGACAAGCAGATGCCCTTTTTGTTGCAGTGCGTCCAGTGGCAAGATTTTTTTGTAACTAAAAAGAATCCAATAAATATGAGTTGCCGTTACAGTGAAGCCTGAAAAGAGGAGGACGCCTTGATCTCATCCGACGCCGGGAAAATGCCAATGAAGGCGTGTATTCAGCATGCTCACATTCGTTTTATTGGTTCGGAGCATGAGTTTTTCCGAATGTGGGTGGTTCATGTTTTGTTGACTTTGCTGACCTTCACTTTGTACTGGCCGGTGGCCAGAGCCCGTCAGATGTCCTGGTTTTATCGACACACTGAAATTCTGGGGCATGTGTTGGATTTTCAGCCGCCGGTCAAAAGCATGGTTCGCTCGTATGTGCTGGTCATGTCGATTGTGGCCATCATCACTTTGCCTGAATATGTGGCCCCTGATTGGGCCGGGCCTGTACTTTTCTTGTATGCAGCGATCTGGCCTTTGTTGTGGTGGTCGGCATTGCTGTTTCGCATGCGCCAAACACGTTGGCAGGGTGTGCGCATGGGCTTTAATGGTTCACTCAAGGACGCTTACCGTTTGGCGTGGCCTTTGATCGCCATCTCAGGCTTGTATGTGTTGGTGTTTCCCTGGGTAACTGAGCAAGGTATCACCGCTTGGATATGGTGCGCAGCGGCTTTTCTTGGTTTGAGCGCAGCGCTGTTTCCTTGGTTGTGGACTCGATTGCAGCGTTTTCAGCACGGCCACTACGTTTTCATGGACCAACAAACCCAAACAGACATGCCAGCCGAGAGTTTCTATGGCGTCGCGTTTCAATATTTGATGGGGTTGCCTGTGCTGGTTTTGCTGATCCTGGGGGCAGGCTATTTGGTGGGCTTGTGGACAGGGACGGCACCTTCGTACCAGCGAATCAATGTTTTCGCTTTCTACATTTACATCGTGATCGTGGGCCAAGCGTTTATGACGGCCAAGCTGCAAAACATCTTGTGGAACCACACTTGGACTGAACGCATGCGCTTCAATAGTGACTTGCCTGTCTGGTGGTATGTGGGCTTGCAATGCCAAAACTGGTTGTTGATCCTGATCACTGCTGGTTTTTTCTATCCATATGCCAAGGTCAGGTCGGTTCGCTTGCGGTTGGAGTCGGTGGCCATGACGATTGAAGGTTGGCCGCTCGACTGGATCTCGTCGAGCCCAGAAGAAGGTCTCTATGCTGCAGGAGAGGCTGCCGAAAATCAGGCGGGCATCGACATTGGCATTTGAGGAGTGGGCGCGATGAAAGAAGTATTGAATGCCTGGTGGATGGATGGACGAGAGCCCCAGGCGCACCCTGTTCAATTGTCGGTGGTGAGTGGTCAGTTGCGTGTTCAAGGCGAAGAGTTTGATCGCCAGTACGGCTGGGCATCCTTGGCGCAGCCATCGTCTGTAGGGCGGTTTGATCGCTTTTGCAGATTGCCTGACGGCAGCAGTTTGCATCATCCAGATGCCAAATGTTGGGATGCGTGGTGTTCGGCGCAGGGCCATTTACCAGCAAGGTCAGAACTTTGGATGCGCGCGCGCTACGGTGCTTTACTGGCATTTCTCGGCGTTGTGATTTGTGTATTTGTGGCCTGGCGTTGGTTGATTCCTGTCTTCAGTGAAACGGTTGCACCCTTGGTGTCGCCGAAATTCGAGCAGCGTGTTGGCCAAGTGGCACTGGCGCAAATTCGTTCCTTGTACCTCAAGCCCAGCCATTTGGGGGCCGATATCGAAATGGTCTGGCGTAGGCAGTTTGACGACAAAGTAATTCACGGGAACGCCGGTGTCGGTTCAGCGCCAAGATGGCAGCTGTATGTGAATGCAGCGCCTCAGATCGGCCCCAATGCGTTTGCTTTGCCCGGTGGTGACATGGTCATCACGGACGAATTGCTCGAACTCTTGAAAGATGAACCGGACGCCGTGATAGGTGTTCTGGCACATGAGTTGGGACACGTGCAGCACCAGCATGGTTTGAAAATGGTAGTTAAGGAGGGCTTAACCAGCTTGATGGTCGGCGCTGTGTTGGGTGACGCGGGTCTCTTTTTGTCAACAGTGCCCGCCGTTTTAATGACTCAAGCTTATTCCCGTGATGCTGAAAGGCAGGCGGATCAGTTTGCAGCGCAGTTTTTGCATAGAAATGGGATACATCCCAGGGTGATGGTTGTGTTTTTTGAACGGATGGCTTCTTTCCAATCTAAGAAAAAAGAGAGGCAGTCTGGGGCGAACACTGACTCCGATCAAGAACCAGATGTTGTTTCCATTGGGTTCTCCAGTCATCCGGCGAATCAAGAGCGGATAGCCTTCTTTAAAAACTGGCAGCCCTGAAGCTTGTAGGCTGTGAGCCTTGGCAAGTCGCAAGCCCTGTGAAAGTAAAATCGGGGTTAATCCCTAGCGATTGACATTTCTTTCAACTTTTCCAACGAGACACCATGTCCCTGAACAAAGTCACCCCTGGCAACAAAGTTCCTGACGCATTCAACGTCATCATCGAAATTCCGATGAACTCCGATCCTGTGAAGTACGAAGTCGACAAGGAGTCCGGTGCCTTGTTCGTGGACCGCTTCATGGGCACGGCCATGCACTACCCCACCAACTACGGCTATGTGCCCCAGACCATCGCCGGTGACGGTGACCCGGTCGACGTGCTGGTGATGACACCTTTCCCGCTGCCCCCGGGCGTGGTTGTGCCTTGCCGCGCCATCGGCATCTTGCTGATGGAAGACGAAGGCGGCATGGACGGCAAGGTGTTGGCGGTGCCCACAGAGAAAATCCTGGCCAGCTACGCCAAGATCAAATCGCTGGACGACATCCATGAGCTCCAGCTTCAGCAGATTGCCCACTTCTTCGAGCACTACAAAGACCTTGAAAAAGGCAAATGGGTCAAAGTCAAAGGCTGGGAAGGCGTGGAGTCTGCCGCCAAGGAAATCATGGACGGCATCGCCAACTACAACAAGGCCTGATGGCCTTGCTCAATGGCTTCTGAAGAAAGCCATTGAAACTCCAAAAACGCCTGCCCGGTTTGCGCCGCGCAGGCGTTTTTTATGGGGCTTTCTTCAGCGGCGAGTGCTGGTGCAGCGCTTCCAGATAGTTCTCAACCCCCGCCTTTTCTCGCTCCAAAAACCGGGCTACCGCCTCAGAAAACCCCGGGTGCGCCAGCCAGTGGGCGCTGTGGGTGGGGGTGGGCAGCAGGGCGCGGGCCATTTTGTGTTCGCCTTGTGCGCCGCCTTCAAAGCGCTGCACGCCGTGCCGGATGCACCATTCGATGGGCTGGTAGTAGCAGGCCTCAAAGTGCAGGCAGTCCACCCGGGCCAGCGCGCCCCAGTAGCGGCCATAAGCCACTTCGGGCTGGCCTTGGGCGTCCAGATGCAGGCCGATCAGGCTGATGCCGATGGCCTCGCCTGCGTGTTCGGCCACGAACAGCAGCCAGTTGGCGGCCATGTCGGCGTGCATGGCTTCAAAAAACGCAGGGGTCAAATAGGGCGGGTTGCCGTGTTCCCAATAGGTTTGCTGGTAGCAGCGCAGCAGCAGGGCCCAGTCGGCGTCGGTCATGTCGGGGCCGCGCACGGCGCGAAATGTCACACCTGCATCGGCCACTTTGCGGCGTTCTTGCCGGATTTTTTTGCGCTTTTCTTGCGTCAGACTGCCCAAAAATTCATCAAAGTCCTGCCAGCCCTGGTTTTGCCAATGGAACTGCACTTGATCGCGTTGCAGCAGCCCGGCGTGTTCGCAGGCCTGCAGGTCCTGCGGGCTGGCAAACAGGATGTGCAGCGACGGAATGTTGTTGCTTTGACAAAGATCCAGTAAGCGGGCCAACAGGGCCTGGCGGGCGGCATCGGATTCGGCCAGCAAGCGGCTGCCAGGTACGGGCGTAAAGGGCATGGCGACCAGGGCTTTGGGGTAATAGTCGAGGCCGTGGCGCTGGTAGGCGTCGGCCCAGGCGTGGTCGAACACGTATTCGCCGCGTGAGTGGGTCTTGAGGTAAAGCGGGCAGGCGGCGGCCAACACATCGCCTTGTGGGGTGCTGCGCCACAGGCTGACGACTTGCAGGGTCCAGCCGGTCTCGGGCGTGGCCGACTGGCTGGTCTGCATGGCCGACAAATAGGCATGCTGCATGAAGGGGCTTGGCGCGTCTTGCCGGGCCAGCAGGCCGTCCCAGGCCTCGGGTGCGATGCCGCTCAGGTCGTCCTGTACCCGGGTGACATAATTCAAGCTCACATTTTTCAGCACCTGTATGACTCTCCAAATTCGTGTGGCCCAGCTCAACTTTGTCGTCGGTGACATGCCGGGCAATGCCCGCAAAATCATCGATTTCGCCACCCGGGCACATGCCGAAGGTGCGCGCCTGGTGCTCACGCCCGAGCTGTCGATTTGCGGCTATACGGCCGAAGACTTGTTGCTGCGCCCCGCCTTCATTGACGCTTGTGATGATGCCCTGAAAACAGTGGCCCGCGAGCTGGCTGGGTTAAAAGGTTTGCATGTGGTGGTGGGTCACCCCGAAGGCGGCGGTCTGCGCACCCGCAGCGTGGCCGTGACGCGCCGCCACAACCGTGCGAGCGTCTTGTGCGAGGGCCAGGTGGTCGCGCATTACGACAAGCGCGAGTTGCCCAACTACCAGGTGTTTGACGAGCGCCGTTACTTCACACCCGGCAACGGTGTGGGTGTGTTTGAGGTCGAAGGCGTTCGGGTGGGCCTGCTGATTTGCGAAGACGCCTGGTTTGACGAGCCCGCCCGCCTGGCGCGTGACGCGGGCGCGCAAGTGCTGGCGGTGCTGAACGCCTCGCCTTTCCACGCAGGCAAGGGTGCCGAGCGCGAGCAGCGCATGCGCGAGCGGGTGGCCGATGTCGGCTTGCCGCTGATTTACGCGCATCTGGTGGGCGGGCAGGACGAGGTGATTTTTGAAGGGCGTTCGTTTGCGCTCGATGCCCAAGGCGAAACCGTGGCCCGGGCCGAGGGCTTTCGCGAGGCCGATTTGGCCGTGCAGGCAAAGGCGGGCATGCAGGGCGTGGCGCTGACCGCCGAGGCCGATGCTTTGGTGCCTTTGGCCAGTGCCGACGCCGAGTTGTGGGATGCACTGGTGCTGGGTGTGCGTGACTATCTGGGCAAAAACGGGTTCAAGGGCGCGATTTTGGGCCTGTCGGGCGGCATCGATTCGGCGCTGGTGCTGGCGATTGCGGTGGATGCCATCGGCGCTGACAAGATCCACGCGGTCATGATGCCCTCACCCTACACGGCCGACATCAGCTGGATCGATTCGCGCGACATGGTCAAGCGCCTGAATGTGCGCTACGACGAGATTTCGATTGCGCCGCTGTTCGATGGTTTCAAGCAGGCGCTGTCGGCCCAGTTTGAGGGTCTGAAAGAAGACACGACCGAGGAGAACATTCAGGCCCGCATTCGCGGCACGCTGCTGATGGCGCTGTCCAACAAGACTGGTGCGATCGTGCTGACCACGGGCAACAAGAGCGAGATGGCCACGGGCTACTGCACGCTGTATGGCGACATGGCCGGTGGTTTCGCGGTCATCAAAGACGTGGTCAAAACCCGCGTGTTTGACCTGGCACGCTGGCGCAACCTTCATGATCCGTATGGCACGGGCAGCCAGCCAATCCCCGAGCGCATCATCACCCGGCCACCGAGTGCCGAGCTGCGCCCGGACCAGAAAGACCAGGACAGCCTGCCCGCTTATGAGGTGCTGGACGCGATCATTCAGCGCTACATGGAAAACGACGAGGGCGTGGAGGCGCTGATCGCCGATGGCTTTGAACGCGCCGATGTGGAGAAGGTCACACGCCTGATCAAGCTCAACGAGTACAAACGCCGTCAGGCCCCGGTGGGCATTCGCGTGACCCACCGCAGTTTTGGCAAGGATTGGCGTTATCCTATGACCAACAAATTTCGCGCTTAAATCATCTTTTGGAGGAATTTCTCATGAAACAGATCACTGCCGTCATCAAACCATTCAAACTGGAAGAGGTTCGCGAGGGTTTGGCCGAGTGCGGCGTGACGGGCCTGACGGTGACCGAGGTCAAGGGTTTTGGTCGTCAAAAGGGGCACACCGAGTTGTATCGTGGGGCAGAGTATGTGGTGGATTTCTTGCCCAAGGTGAAGGTGGAAGTCGTGGTGCGTGACGAAGACGCTGATCGCTGCGTGGATGCCATCGTCAAGGCAGCCCGCACCGGCAAGATCGGTGACGGCAAGATTTTTGTGACCTCGGTGGAGCGTGTGGTGCGCATTCGCACAGGTGAGCAGGACGAAACGGCCATCTGACTTTGTCTGCGAATCGGCGTCTGTGCCGGTTCTGCTTAGCTGCGAGGCCCCTTCTGTGAAGGGGCTTTTTTACAGCTGAGAGAGTTGGTCGGGTTGTGTCAAGCCACCTTCTTGGACCAGTGCCTGGAGCAGGGCTGATGCTTCGATGCTCACGGTGACCAGCTCGGTTTGCCAGGCCCCCATGAAGCCTTTGTGGGTCACTTGGGTGATGAAGGCCAGCAAGCTGTCGTAATATCCGGCGGTGTTCAAGATGCCAATCGGCTTGTCGTGGTAGCCCAGTTGTCGCCAGGTCCAGACTTCAAACAGTTCTTCAAAAGTGCCGATGCCGCCTGGCAAGGCCAAGAAAGCGTCTGCACGCTCTGCCATCATGCGTTTGCGCTCGTGCATGGTGTCTACCACGTGCAGCTCGGTCAGCCCGTGGTGTGCGACTTCCATGTCCATCAGTGCAGTCGGGATGATGCCCACCACCGTGCCGCCTGCCGCCAACGTGGCTTGGGCCACTCGCCCCATCAGGCCATTGCGTCCACCGCCATAGACCAGTTGCCCTCCGTGGTGGCCAATCCAGGTGCCAACCTCAGTGGCTACTTGGGCAAAGCGGGGGTCTTCGCCATCGCGTGAGCCGCAATAAACACACAGGGAAAAGGCAGGCGATGTCTTGGGTGTGGGCAGTGACATGGTGTCAGGCAATAAATTGGTTCCACAGGGCCGCCAGCCAGATGCCAGTGCACAGCAGCAGGCTCAATAAAACGGCGGCGCTGCCGGTGTCTTTGGCACGTTTGGACAGGTTGTGCCATTCGGGGCCAATGCGGTCTATGGCGCATTCAATGCCGGTGTTGAGCAGTTCCACGATCATGACCAGCAGCACTGATCCGGCCAGCAAGGCGGTTTCAAGCCAGCTTTTGCCCAGCCAGAAGGCCAATGGCACAAGCACGAAGGACAGGAGTGCTTCTTGCCGGAAAGCGGTTTCTTGCCAGCCTGCACGCAAGCCTTGTAAAGAATAGCCACCCGCATGAAGGATGCGGTTCAGACCGGTGCGGGACTTTTGTGGGTTGACGTCGTCTGTCGATGTGGTGTGGGTTTCTGGCATGTCAGGCAGTCGATGAGCGGGTCGAGATCAGCCTAGTGCCGGCCAGGGCGTCGTGCCAGAACTGGCGCTGCGGATGAAAGCGGCTGAGCAAGGCCCAGACAATGATCCAGCCCACGGTGAGGACGCCCACTTCAAGTACAGGCAGTCCGAAGGGCAAGGTGGCCAGCAAGGGGGGCAAAAACCACAACCAGCTCAAGACATAGCGCAGCAAGGCGCGTGCTTGTGTGAGGGGGCGGCCTGCGCTGTCTGTGGCTCGGATGTGCCAGGTTTTCATGGCAAGCGTTTGACCGCGTGACCAAAACCAGGTGAAGTAAATGCCCAGCACCAAAAACAAGAAAGCCTGCAGGCCGAGCCGGTTGTCCATGGCGTGGCGGGTTTGGCTGAGTGAACTGAACAGGTACCCAGAGATGAAGACCACACCAAAGAGCAGCATGCCTTCATAGAGCCAGCAGGCCATGCGCCGTGCCAGGGAAGGGGTTGCAAATGCAGAAGAGGGCGCAGTGGCCGAGCCGGTTTGCGTCATGAAGGCGATGTTTCTGTGGCTGAATGCGTTGTGTCTGGTGGCGCTGCATCGGATGCTGGTGCGGTGGGGGCTGGTGTTGTTACAGCCTGAGGGCGTGGCAGCAGGGTTTTGCGATCGATGTCCGGCGCTGCTGGACGAGGTGGTGCATCATGGGGGGTCTTTGTGACACGCAAAGGCGTTTGCACCAATCGGTGTGACTCAACGGGTCTGGCCGTGGGTGCTGCGCTTTTGGCGGGTGCCAGGGCGCCTGCTGATAATTGCCGTTTTTCTTCCGCCGACAGGGCCTGGTAGGCCTCCCATTTGGCTTTTTTGTCTTCTTTGGGCAGGTTCTGCACAGTGTTGAAGTTGAAGCGTGCAAGATTACGCTGCTGTGGACTCAAGGCCACCCAATCGGTCATGCGTGCGTGCATGGTGACTTGTTCGGCCACTGACATTTGCAAAAAATTCTGCGAAATGGCCAGCCATTTGCTTTGTTGCTGGGGCGTCAAGGCACCCCATTGGGCGCCCAAAGGGGCCAAGGCTTGCTTTTGCCTTGGTGTCAGTTGTTGCCAGTTTTGAGAAGCCGATGGGGCAGCGGTGGTAGCTGCAGGGGGTGTGCTGGTTTGTGCTTGCGTTAGGTTAAAAAACGCACACAAGAGGGCCGACAAGGCAATGCGCCATGCAAGAGAGCAGTGGCAACGGCGTTTTGCCATTTCAGTCATGCGGATTGGCACGCTCGTTCAGGCCTTGTTTCAAAAATTGAACAAAACCTGCATCGGTGTAGGCATCTGGCGGCAATTCATCGGTCAGCAGTGCCGAGTCGATGGCCGCGAGATCGGCAGTGAAATGGTCTTGTTGTATCCATTGGATGGTCAACAGACCGACCACCAGAGCCAATAGTGGCAAGGCCGAGCCCAGTATGCTCCAGCGATTCAAACCTTCATCAGGTGATGCGGCCAATGAACCATTCGCTTGGACTTGCGTTTGAGATGCCAAACTTGCTTGAAGGATTGGTTTGCGTTGGGCTAATGCCAGTTGACGGGCGATGCGCAGTCGCTCACTGATGTCGTGAGGCAGGCTGGGTGTGGCAAGGCTCAACTGGGCTGACAAATGACGACCCAGACGGTCCAGTTCAGGATCGGTTGGCGTGGTGTGAGTTTTCATGGGCGGATCCCCTGGAGGTCCAAGGTTTTACTCAGTGCCTGAATGGCACGTGAACAATGGGTTTTGACGCTACCCTCCGAGCAACCCATCACGGCAGCTGTCTCGGCAACATCCATATCTTCCCAATAACGCAACAGGAAGGCTTCCCGTTGACGTGCGGGCAGGGCCATGATGGCTGTTTCGATGCGCTCCAGGGTCTGGAGACGTCCAATCCACTGCTCAGCGCTTTCTGATGCAGATTTTTCTGGATCTCCTGATGCGATTTCCAGCAGGTCAAAGTCACCATCCGGCTCGTCAGAGCCAAAGTCACTCAGATTTGAAAACAGGGCATTGCGTGTTTTTTGCCGACGAAACCAGTCCAAAACGGTGTTGGAGAGGATGCGCTGAAACAGCAGCGGCAGTTCGGAGACGGGTTTGTCCGCGTAGTTGGTGCACAGCTTGATCATGCTGTCTTGCACGATGTCCAAGGCCGAATCCTCATTTCGCACATGGTAGAGAGCACGTTTGAATGCTTTCTTTTCTGCGTTTTTCAGAAAATCTGAAAGTTCGGAGTCGGATGCCAACTTGTTGAAGCGCTCGCGTCAGCGATGCCTGTACCTGTGTTTGTCTGAGAAATGGGTGAATGGCGGGGCAAGCTCATCACCCGAACCAGACGAATTATCGCATTGTCAATCTGTGGATGGGCAGATTTCCGGGGGACCTTCTTTGACAATGCGATAATGCGCGATTGCAATTGAAAAAAAGCAAACGGATCACCGTCCGGCACTTTTACAGTTTGGTGCCCATGTCTGTGGTCTCAAGTCCCGAAGCCACTTCACAAGAGTCGAGCCAAGGGGCACCCAAGGTTTTTCGTCAGAGAAATTCACAAAGGTTGAATATGGAAATGAACAAAGCCGATACGGCATCGTCCGCCGCAAGTGGTCAAGAGCTTCGCGGTGCGGAAATTCTGGTTAAAGCGCTTCAAGCCGAGAATGTCAAATACATCTGGGGTTATCCAGGTGGTGCCGTTCTGCATATTTACGACGCTTTTTACAAGCAAGACACCATTGAACACGTTCTGGTGCGTCACGAACAGGCTGCAGTGCATGCGGCAGATGGGTTTGCCCGTGCTACGGGTGAAGTGGGTGTGGCCTTGGTCACGTCAGGCCCGGGCCTGACCAATGCTGTGACCGGTATCGCCACGGCCTACATGGACAGTATTCCCATGGTCATCATCAGCGGGCAGGTTCCCACTGCGGCGATCGGTCTGGATGCTTTCCAGGAGTGCGATGCTGTAGGCATCACACGGCCTATCGTCAAGCACAACTTCTTGGTGAAAGACGCCAAGGATGTAGCGGAAGTCATGAAAAAGGCTTTTCACATCGCACGCAGTGGCCGTCCAGGGCCTGTGCTGGTGGATATTCCCAAAGATGTTTCGTTCAACAAGGCGACTTACAACGGGTACCCTGAACTGGTCGAAATGCGCTCGTACAACCCTGTCCGTAAAGGCCATGGGGGGCAGATCCGCAAAGCTTTGCAGTTGCTGATGTCGGCCAAACGCCCATACATCTACACCGGTGGTGGTGTGTTGATGAGCGAAGCCAGTGGTGAGTTGCGGGCTTTGGTGGATATGTTGAACTATCCGGTCACCAATACTTTGATGGGCTTGGGTGCGTTCCCCGCCACTGATCGTCGGTTTTTGGGCATGCTGGGTATGCACGGTACGTTGGAGGCCAACAATGCCATGCAAAACTGCGATGTGTTGTTGGCGATTGGTGCGCGTTTTGATGACCGTGTCATTGGCAATCCCAAGCATTTCGCGCAAAACGAACGCAAGATCATCCACATCGACATCGATCCATCCAGCATTTCCAAGCGGGTGAAGGTGGATGTCCCGATCGTCGGCGATGTCAAGGATGTGCTGACCGAACTCATGGGCATGATCCGCGAATCTGGTCTCAAAGCGGATGCGCAAGCGTTGGGTCAGTGGTGGGAAACCATCGAAGGCTGGCGCAGCCGCGACTGCATGAAGTACGACAACAGCAATGGTTTGGTGATCAAGCCCCAAAAAGTCATTGAGACCTTGTGGGACATGACCAAGGATGCCGATGCTTACATCACCTCCGATGTGGGGCAGCACCAGATGTGGGCTGCGCAGTACTACAAATTCAACGAGCCTCGCCGCTGGATTAACTCCGGTGGTTTGGGCACCATGGGGGTGGGTATCCCTTACGCCATGGGCATCAAGTTGGCCAAGCCTGACAGCGAAGTGTTCTGCGTGACCGGTGAAGGTTCTGTTCAGATGTGCATTCAGGAACTGTCCACCTGTTTGCAATACAACACGCCGATCAAAATTCTGGCGTTGAACAACCGGTATTTGGGCATGGTGCGCCAGTGGCAAGAAATTGAGTATTCAGGCCGCTACAGCCACAGTTACATGGATGCTTTGCCCAATTTTGTGAAATTGGCCGAAGCCTATGGTCACGTCGGTATCTTGGTTGAAAAGCCCGAGGATGTCGAGCCTGCGCTGCGTGAGGCCCGCCGACTCAAGGATCGCACGGTGTTTCTGGACATCCGGACCGATCCGACCGAGAACGTGTTTCCCATGGTCAAGGCTGGAAAAGGTCTGACCGAAATGCTCTTGGGCTCGGAGGACCTGTAATCATGAAACACATCATTGCTGTACTGATTGAAAACGAAGCCGGCGCGCTCTCTCGTGTTGTGGGTCTGTTTTCGGCCCGCGGTTACAACATTGAGTCGTTGACAGTAGCCCCGACCGAAGATCCCAGCCTGTCTCGCATGACCATCCAGACCACCGGTTCTGATGATGTGATCGAGCAGATCACCAAACACCTGAACCGCCTGATCGAGGTGGTGAAGGTGGTGGATCTGACGGAAGGCGCTTACACCGAGCGTGAGCTGATGCTGGTGAAAGTGCGCGCCGTGGGCAAGGAGCGCGAAGAAATGAAACGCATGGCCGACATCTTCCGTGGCCGTGTGATTGATGTCACCGACAAGAGCTACACCATTGAGCTGACCGGTGACCAGTCCAAGAACGACGCCTTTTTGGAGGCGATCGACCGCAGTGCCATCTTGGAAACCGTGCGCACTGGTGCATGCGGTATCGGGCGCGGCGAGCGCATCCTGCGCGTCTGAACTTAACTCTTGAACCTGTTTATTCCCAAGGAGAATCCCCATGAAAGTTTTTTACGACAAAGACTGTGATCTGTCCCTGATCAAAGGCAAAACCGTGGCCATCATCGGTTACGGCTCGCAAGGTCATGCACACGCCCAGAACCTGAACGAAAGCGGCGTCAAAGTCGTGGTCGGTCTGCGCAAAGGTGGCGCATCGTGGGACAAAGTGGCCAAAGCCGGTTTGACCGTGATGGAAGTCAACGATGCCGTTAAGGCTGCAGACGTGGTCATGATTCTGTTGCCCGATGAGAACATCCCAGAGGTCTACAACAACAACGTGGCTCCTAACATGAAGCAAGGTGCCACATTGGCCTTTGCTCACGGTTTCAACGTGCATTACAACCAAGTTGTGCCCCGTGCTGACCTGGACGTGATCATGGTCGCCCCCAAGGGCCCAGGCCACACCGTGCGTTCCGAGTACCTCAAGGGCGGCGGCGTTCCATCCCTGATTGCTGTCTATCAAGACAAGTCCGGCAAGGCCCGTGACCTGGCCCTGTCTTATGCCATGGCCAACGGCGGCGGCAAAGGCGGCATCATCGAAACCAACTTCAAGGAAGAAACCGAAACCGACTTGTTCGGTGAGCAGGCCGTGTTGTGCGGTGGCGCGGTTGAATTGGTGAAGATGGGTTTTGAAACCTTGACTGAAGCGGGTTACGCACCTGAAATGGCTTATTTCGAGTGCTTGCACGAGCTGAAATTGATCGTCGACTTGATGTATGAAGGCGGTATCGCCAACATGAACTACTCGATCTCGAACAATGCCGAGTATGGCGAGTACGTCACAGGCACTGAAGTCATCAACGAGAAGTCTCGTGAAGCCATGCGCAATGCCTTGAAGCGCATTCAGACCGGTGAATACGCCAAGATGTTCATCCTGGAAGGCCGCACCAACTACCCAAGCATGACGGCCCGTCGTCGTTTGAATGCAGAGCATTCGATTGAGAAGGTTGGTGCACAACTGCGTGCCATGATGCCTTGGATTGCCAAGAACAAGCTGGTTGACCAGACCCGCAACTGATTTGCTTTTGGGCAAAACTTGAAAGGCCACTGCGGTGGCCTTTTTTCATGGGGCTTACACTGCCTTAAACTTGGAGCATGACCTCGGGATGTCCAAGTCTTTTAACCAGGAATTGACGATGAACAACGCCACTGATCCGTCAGAAGACGCAGAAATCTCTCAGCCGCGCCGCAAACCGTCCAAGGGCATCTACATGTTGCCTAACATGATCACGTTGGCTGCCTTGTTTGCCGGTTTTTATGCGGTGGTCATGGCGATGAATGGCCGTTTTGATCTGGCGACTGTGGGGGTTTTTTGTGCCATGGTGCTGGACAGTCTGGATGGCCGTGTGGCCCGGATGACCAATACCCAAAGTGCTTTTGGTGAACAGATGGACTCCCTGTCTGACATGGTCTCGTTTGGGGCTGCGCCTGCCTTGATTGCTTATGTGTGGGCGCTCAAGGGTTTGGGGCGCTGGGGCTGGATTGCTGCGTTTGTGTATTGCGCATGCGCGGCTTTGCGCTTGGCCCGTTTCAATGTGAATACGGCGGTGGTTGACAAGCGTTATTTTCAGGGCTTGCCTTCGCCAGCGGCGGCAGCCTTGGTGATGGGCTTTGTCTGGATCGCTACAGAGAATGCCATCAATCCGGCCAGCGTGGCTTGGTGGATGTTTGCCTTCTCGCTTTTTGCCGGTTTGACCATGGTCACCAATGTGCCGTTCTACAGTTTCAAGGACATGCACATGAAAAAGAGTGTGCCATTTGCATCCATTGTGCTGGTGGCTCTGGGCATTGCCGTGGTCAATATCGATCCACCCACGGTGTTGTTTGCGGTATTTGTGGGTTACAGCCTCAGTGGGTATGTGATTTACATTTGGCGCAAAGCGAAGGGACAGCCTGCCAGCATGATCAGCACATCGACCGATGAGCCTGAAGAGCGAGACTTGCATCAGTAAGTGATCTGCTGCACGTGGGTGAGTTGTGAACTGTGCTACAGTGTTTCCATGAAATTTGAATTGCCGGCTCTACTGCTAACGCCCCACGGGCGGGATCTGTAGCGCACGCGAACATTTTCCCAAAAGGCCCGTATGCCATCCGCAACGGGCCTTTTGCATTGGTGCATTCGATTGCGGGTATAGACCAGGAGTGAACATGACTGACAAATTGATTATTTTCGACACAACCTTGCGTGATGGCGAACAATCGCCCGGTGCATCCATGACACGCGACGAAAAGTTGCGCATTGCACGTCAACTGGAGCGCCTGCGTGTCGATGTGATCGAAGCCGGTTTTGCAGCCAGCTCCAATGGCGATTTTGAGGCAGTGCAAACCATTGCCAATGCCATCAAGGATTCGACCATTTGCTCCCTCTCGCGGGCCAATGATCGCGACATTTCCCGTGCCGCAGAAGCCCTTAAAGGGGCCAACAGTGGGCGCATTCACACCTTCATTGCGACTTCACCTTTGCACATGGAGAAAAAATTGCGCATGACACCGGATCAGGTGTTTGAGCAAGCCCGCCAATCCGTGCGCTTTGCGCGTAACCTGTGTGCCGATATCGAGTTCAGTGCAGAAGACGGTTATCGCAGTGAAATCGACTTCCTGGCCCGTGTGGTCGAGGCAGTGATCGCTGAAGGGGCGACCACCATCAACATTCCCGACACTGTGGGTTACGCCATCCCTGAGTTGTATGGCAATTTCATCAAGACCCTGCGCGAGAAGGTCCCCAATTCCGATAAGGCCATTTGGTCAGTGCATTGTCACAATGACTTGGGGATGGCCGTAGCCAACTCGCTGGCAGGTGTCAAGATCGGTGGAGCACGTCAGGTCGAGTGCACCATCAATGGCCTGGGTGAGCGGGCAGGCAATTGCTCTCTCGAAGAGGTGGTCATGGCAGTCAAGACCCGTCGCGACTACTTCGGTCTGGATGTGGGCATCGATGCCAGCCACATTGTGGCCGCCAGTCGCATGGTCAGTCAGACCACCGGGTTTGTGGTTCAGCCCAACAAGGCTGTGGTGGGGGCCAATGCGTTTGCGCATGCTTCCGGTATCCACCAGGATGGCGTGCTCAAAGCCCGCGACACCTATGAAATCATGCGTGCTGAAGATGTGGGTTGGACGGCCAACAAAATCGTGCTGGGCAAGCTCAGTGGTCGCAATGCCTTCAAGCAGCGGTTGCAGGACTTGGGCGTGACCCTCGACAGCGAAACCGAAATCAACAACGCTTTTGCCAAATTCAAAGAATTGGCTGACCGCAAGAGTGAGATTTTTGACGAGGACATCCTGGCATTGGTCAGTGATGAAAGCGTCACGGCCGACAAGGAGCAATTCGGTTTTGTCTCCATGGCTCAGCACAGTGAAACCGGTGAGCGTCCGCATGCATCGGTCGTGTTCACCGTGGAAGGCAAGGAAGTTCATGGCGAGTCCGATGGGAATGGTCCGGTGGATGCTTCCCTCAAGGCCATCGAGTCCATTGTGAAAAGTGGTGCAGAAATGGTGCTTTATTCGGTCAACGCGATCAGCGGATCGACCGAAAGCCAAGGGGAGGTGACGGTGCGTTTGCAAAACAGCGGGCGCGTGGTCAATGGTGTCGGCTCAGACCCCGACATTGTGGTGGCCTCGGCAAAAGCCTACCTGAGTGCGCTGAATAAATTGCAAAGCAAAGCGGATCGGGTTGCAGCGCAAGGCTGATATGTAGTCTTAAGATCTATTATCTGGCTTCAAAAAAGTCACGCAAGTCATTGTTCTTGCGTGACTTTTTTATTTTGAGTAAACTGTTGAATAATTGTTAAAAATAATACACGTACGATGTCTGTGATGCAGTCTGTTTCAGCTTCTTCTTTTCGATTTTTGGGCCGTTCAGCTCAGCGCCTTGGGGCGGTTTTGGGCATGGTGATTGTTGCTGCCTTGTTGTCGTCTCCGGTTTCTGCGCTGGCGCAGTCCCAAAAGGCATCAACTCACAAGCGTCAAGTGACGTCGGCCAAAAAGACAGTCAGCAAAGCTCGCCCTGTGGTTTCATCAGGACGTGTGAAGAACTTCGCGCGCGCAGCGGCAGTGGCCGTTCCGATGCAGGTTTCTTTTGGGCAGATGGCCGGGTTGCACACTACTGCAGATCCACTGGATTTGCGTTCGAGCGTGGCCCTGGTGATTGACCAGGACACCCACGAAGTCCTGTTTCGCAAAAATGACCATGCGGTGCTGCCCATTGCTTCTTTGACCAAGCTCATGACGGGTTTGGTGATTTCGGAGGCGCACCTGAATATGGACGAAAAGATCGCCATCACTCAGGATGATGTGGACACCGCCAAAGGCAGTACATCACGGCTGGCTGTAGGCACGGTCCTCAGCCGTGGTGACTTGATGCACCTGGCTTTGATGTCGAGCGAAAACCGTGCCGCTCACGCGCTGGGCCGCACTTTCCCTGGTGGCTTGAACATGTTTGTCTCACGCATGAATGCCAAAGCCCAAGCATTGGGCATGGCTTCAACCCAATATGTGGAACCCACCGGTTTGTCCAGTCGCAACCAATCCAGCGCCAAAGACCTGGCTGTGCTGGTGGCTGCCGCCTACAAAGAGCCATTGCTGCGTGAATTGTCGACGTCTCATGGTCGGGAAATTGAAGTAGGTCGCCGCACCCTGCAATACAACAATACCAATCGCTTGGTGAAGAGCCCTCAATGGGACATCGGTGTTCAGAAAACCGGGTATATCTCTGAAGCAGGACAGTGTTTGGTGATGCAAGCCCAGGTGGCGGGTCGGAAACTGATCATGGTGTTCCTCGATTCAGCGGGCAAACTCAGCCGAATTGCCGATGCAGAGCGGGTTCGCCGTTGGGTTGAGAAGTCGCCAGCCAGCACACGCCATTCTGCGCTGAGTGAAAATCGCCCAGGCTGATTTAGCATCATCCCCCCAGCAAAAAGGCCCTGATCAGGGCCTTTTTGCTGGGGGCAAGTTCGCTCAATGCTCGGCGTGGTATCCCAAAGTGGCCGAGATGTCCCGAGCTGCAGCCTGAAGTTTGGGTAACCAGCTTTCGTCAAGACGGTCAGCTGGAGCGGAAATCGACAGACCCGCCAATAATTTCCCTTGATCGTCGTAAATTCCGGCGGCAATGCAGCGCACGCCCAGTTCCAACTCCTCGTTGTCACGGGCAATTCCGTATTGTTTGACGCGTGAGAGTTCACGTTCCAGGACTGGCAATTGGGTGATGCTGTTGCGTGTCTGACCTGACAATCCGGTGCGTGTGGCATACGAGCGCACGCGCAAAGGATCGTCTGCTGCCAAAAACAGCTTACCCACAGAGGTCAGGTGCAAGGGGGCGCGGCCCCCGATAGCGCGTACCACCTGCATGCCGGATCGTTCGCTGTAAGCCCGTTCGATGTAGACGATCTCGTCACCTTGTCGCATGCTCAGGTTGACGGGTTGCTGGATCAATTTGTGCAATTCGCGCATGGGTGCCAGCGCCGCATCGCGGACATTCAATCGGCCTTTGACCAGATTCCCCAACTCCAGTAAACGCATGCCCAAACGGTAGTTACCAGCTTCGGGCCGATCAACAAACCGGCCTGTCGCCAGATCATTGAGGATGCGGTGAGCCGTGGAGGGATGCAGTCCGGTTTTTTCACTGATCTCTTTGAGAGAGATGGCCTCTTCACGGGAAGCGAGCACATCCATCAGCGAGAACATGCGTTCTATGACTTGAATGGTGGGCGTTGCAGTGAGTGCGGGATCTTTTTTCATGGGTGCAGCAAAGTTCAAAGAATTTTACGCTATGAAATTCATGCTGTCATGTCATGCTTTTCCATTGACCCTGGACCCGTACTTCGCAAGGCTGGAACCGGGATTTGTAATTCATTTTTGTGCTTTCCTGAATCCAGTAGCCTAAATACACATAGGGCAATGCCAGTTGTGTGGCTTGCTGGATCTGCCACAGCACACCGTAGGTGCCGTAACTTGCGTTGTCATCCGGTTCATAAAATGTATAAACGGCCGACAGGCCTTGGTTCAATACATCCACGATGCTGAGCATTTTGAGTGCGCCCAGCGCCCCATCGGTGCCCGGTTCACGAAATTCCACCAAACGCGAGTTGACGCGGCTTTGCAATAGGAACTGCGTGTACTGATCAATGCTGTCCTGGTCCATGCCACCGCCCACATGGCGGGCGTTCTGATAGCGCAGGTACAAGGCATAATGTTCGGGGTCGAAATGCAAATCCAGTACTCGGACCTGCAGGTTGGCGTGTGCCTTCAGTGCCCGGCGTTGGCTGCGGTCGGGCTTGAACTCTGCCACTTTGACCCGCAAGGGCAAACAGGACTGGCAGCCATCGCAATACGGACGGTAAGTGAATACGCCGCTGCGGCGAAAGCCTTGTTCGACCAGCTCGGAGTACACCTCATTTTGAATCAGATGGCTTGGGGTGGCCACCTGTGAGCGCGCCTGACGTGGTGGCAAATAACTGCATTCATAAGGTGCGGTGGCATAAAACTGCAAGGTCTGTAGAGGCAGCTCTTTAAGATGGGTCATGGCGTGCGCTCCAGATGCGCCAGCGCCTGCCAGTTGAGGCTTTGGTTTGGCCAGTCGATGTTCGGATGCAGTCTTTCCCGGTTCATCAGATCCAGAAACTCTGTGCGCGAAATTTCACGTGCTCCCAGCGAAGCCAGGTGGCGCGTGTTTTGTTGGCAATCGATCGCGGGCACCTGGTGCTGAAGGCACACGCTGATCAGGCAAGCCAAAGCCATTTTGGAGCCATCGGCAATGGTGGTGAACATGGATTCTCCAAAGACCGCATGGCCCAAAGCCACAAAGTACAGCCCTGCCACCAGTTGCCCATCGAGCCAGACTTCAGCGCTGTGCGCGTGGCCTTGCGCATGAAGAAACTCATAGGCGGCCACCATTTCCGGAACAATCCAGGTGCCGTTTTGACCGGGTCTGGGCGCACCAGCACACCGACGGATCACTTGTGAAAACGCTTGGTCGAAACGCAACTCAAAACCCGGGTGACGCAGCCAGCGCTTGAGACTTTGGCGCAGCGATTTACGCAAACGGAAATCCTCAACGTGCAGGACCATGCGCGGGTCAGGACTCCACCACAACACGGGTTGTCCTGGGCTGAACCATGGAAAAACGCCTTGACTGTAGGACTCCAGCAGTCGGCTGGCGGTGAGGTCATGGCCAGCGGCCAGTAAGCCTGGTGCAGGTGACTGCGGCCCCCATGCCGAGGTCACGGGAGGCAGGGGATCTCCCGGTTCAATCCAGGGTAGGTCAGGTGTATCACGGTCGCGCGGCATGCTGGGATTACACAATAAAACAGGGTTTATGCGTATGCGACATCACCGAAGCGTGCGGTTTTTGGGCTTATGCTGTCATCACCAGCGTTTTGCTCGCGTGCCCAGAGGCACGCACCTCGACGGATTTGTTGTTGATGTCAGATTTATTCACCCGCTGGATAAGGCCTGAATGGCCTGCCCCGGCCCATGTTCAGGCCGTGATGACGGATCGCCATGGGGGCGTGTCGTCTGCGCCATGGCAGAGCATGAATCTGGGCGATCATGTCGGTGACGACGCTGTCAGTGTGGCCGCCAACCGCGCATTGCTCGCCCAGGCAGTTCGGCGCAGACCCGTGTTCATGCAACAGGTGCATGGCACGCAAGTGTTGCCACTGGATGCTTACACACCGGATGGCACCGCTGCCGATGCCTGTCTGACCCAGCAAACCGATATCGCCTGCACCATCATGGTGGCCGATTGCTTGCCCGTGCTGGTGTGCGATGCCGAGGGCCGTACGGTGGCTGCCGCCCATGCGGGATGGCGTGGTTTGGCAGGATCTCACGGAGTGGGTGTGCTCGAAAACCTGATCATGGCACTCTGTTCGCCATCGGTGGACAGCGCTGATCTCTTGGTCTGGTTGGGCCCCTGCATCGGCCCTCAAGTGTTTGAAGTCGGGGTTGAAGTTTGGACGGCGTTTTGCGCCAGTGACGCTGATGCCGCCGCTTTTTTTGTGCCCGTACCGGACATGCCCCATAAATGGCGTGCGGATTTGGCAGGGCTGGCCCGTTGGCGTCTGGGAAAAATGGGTGTCACCCGGATTTTTGGCAACACCAGTCAGCCTGAATGGTGCACAGTGAGTCAGCCATCAAGGTTCTTTTCGCACCGGCGAGACAGTCGCGTGCTCGGTCAAACCGGGCGCATGGCTGCTTGTATCTGGCTCGAGCGGTGAGGAGTCGGTGTGATTGAGCTCGTCAAGTTCTTGCTTCCGGAGTTCCTTGCGGCGCAAGGGGGTACCGACCAGGTACACGACCAAACCCATGGGCAGCAGGCCATAAAACACAAACGTGATGATGGCCCCAAGAATGCTGCCTTGGGAACTAAAGGCTTCGGCCAAAGCCATCAGCAAAGTGACATAAAGCCATGCAATGACGATCAGGTACATTTTTTTGAGTTGTGTAATTTAGGCGACATTAATTTGACAGATACTGCCATCAGTTGAAGTCATAAAACAGTATTTTCAGGAGACATTTCATGAGCGCTTCATCCCCCGAATTCTGGACCCAGATGACCGAAGGGTTTCAGCAAAACCTCTCCAAGAGCTGGGGGCAGGCGATGCAGCATTTTCAGACCATGGATCTGGGGGGCTTGAAGCCCGGTGCTGATGCCTCAATGCCTCAACTCAAATTTTCACCCGAAAAGCTTCAGAGCCTGCAAGGTCAGTATTTCAAGGAAGCTTCTGAGCTTTGGAACCAGAGCCTGCACAACAGCTTGCAAGTCAAGGACCGCCGTTTTTCAGGCGAGGCTTGGGCTGCCAACCCTGTGGCCGCCTTCAATGCTGCGACTTACCTGCTCAACGCCCGCACCCTGATGGGCCTGGCCGATGCGGTGGATGCCGATGCCAAAACCCGTACCCGCATCCGTTTTGCCATTGAACAGTGGGTGGCCGCCGCCGCGCCGAGCAACTTTTTGGCTTTCAACGCCGAAGCACAAAAGAAAGCGGTTGAAACCAAAGGCGAGAGCATTGCCAAGGGTGTACAAAACCTGATGCATGACATGCAGCAAGGTCATGTCTCCATGACCGATGAGAGCCTGTTTGAAGTGGGTAAGAATGTGGCCACCACCGAGGGGGCCGTGGTGTTCGAAAACGAGTTTTTCCAGCTGATCGAGTACAAGCCGCTGACCGCCAAGGTTTATGAAAAACCGTTTTTGCTGATCCCGCCTTGCATCAACAAGTTCTACATCCTGGACCTGCAACCCGAGAACTCGTTCATTCGGTACGCCGTTAGCCAGGGGCACCGCACCTTTGTGGTCAGCTGGCGCAATCCTGATGAATCCATGGCCCACAAGACCTGGGACGATTACATTGAGCAAGCCGCCATCAAGGCCATCAACACGGTGCAAGACATCACCGGCGCACGCAAGATCAATGCTTTGGGCTTCTGTGTGGGCGGCACCATCCTCTCGACCGCACTGGCTGTGTTGGCGGCGCGGGGTGAAAAGCCTGTGGCCAGCGCCACTTTCCTGACCACCCTGATCAACTTCACCGACACCGGCATCCTCGACGTGTTCATCGACGACAACTTCGTCAAGTTTCGCGAAATGCAAATGGGTCAAGGCGGGTTGCTCAAAGGGCAAGACCTGGCTTCCACCTTCAGCTTTTTGCGCCCCAACGATCTGGTCTGGAACTATGTGGTGGGCAACTACCTCAAAGGCGAGACACCACCGCCGTTTGACCTGCTTTACTGGAACAGTGATTCGACCAACTTGCCAGGCCCTTTTTATGCCTGGTATCTGCGCAACACTTATCTGGAAAACAACCTGGTCAAGCCCGGTAAAGTCAAAGTGTGTGGCGAAAGCATTGACCTGGGCAAGGTGGACTTGCCGGTGTACATCTATGGCTCACGCGAAGACCACATCGTGCCCATTGGGGGCGCCTATGCCAGCACGCAAGTGCTCCCGGGCAATAAGCGTTTTGTCATGGGGGCCTCGGGCCACATTGCCGGGGTGATCAATCCCCCCGCAGCCAAAAAACGCAGCCATTGGCTCGGCGACAGCACCAAGTTTCCGACTGATGTGAATGAGTGGATTGCCAACGCGAAAGAATTACCCGGCAGCTGGTGGACCGATTGGTCGGATTGGCTCAAAGGCCATGCAGGCAAGCAGATTGCTGCCCCCAAAACTTATGGCAAAGCCAGCAAATTCAAAGCCACAGAAGCGGCACCGGGCCGTTACGTGAAAGCGAAAGCCTGATTTCAAACCCACGGAGACTCAAAATGGAAGACATCGTTATCGTTTCAGCCGCACGCACAGCGGTGGGCAAATTTGGTGGCTCACTCGCCAAAATCCCCGCCACCGAGCTGGGCAGCATCGTCATTAAGGGTTTGCTGGAGCGCAGTGGCTTGCCTGCTGATGCGATCGGTGAGGTCATCATGGGCCAGGTGCTGGCGGCGGGTGCTGGTCAAAATCCGGCCCGCCAAGCCATGATGAAAGCCGGTGTGGCCAAGGAAACCCCGGCGCTGACCATCAACGCCGTGTGTGGCTCTGGTCTCAAGGCCGTCATGTTGGCGGCGCAAGCTGTGGCTTGGGGCGACAGCGAGATCGTCATTGCCGGTGGTCAGGAAAACATGAGCGCCAGCCCCCATGTTTTGAACGGCAGCCGCGATGGCCAGCGCATGGGCGACTGGAAAATGACCGACACCATGATCGTGGACGGCTTGTGGGATGTGTACAACCAGTACCACATGGGCATCACCGCCGAAAACGTGGCCAAGGCTCACGGCATCACCCGCGACATGCAAGACGCCCTGGCATTGGGTAGCCAGCAAAAAGCCTCGGCTGCGCAAGATGCAGGCAAGTTCAAGGACGAAATCGTCGATGTGCTGATTCCTCAGCGCAAGGGTGATCCACTGGTGTTCAACACCGATGAATTCATCAACAAGAAAACCAGCGCCGAAGCGCTGGCGGGTTTGCGCCCCGCGTTTGACAAGGCTGGCAGCGTGACGGCGGGCAATGCTTCGGGCATCAACGACGGTGCTGCTGCCGTGATGGTCATGAGCGCCAAAAAAGCCGCTGCTTTGGGCCTCAAACCCCTGGCCCGCATCGCGGCCTTTGGCACCAGTGGCCTGGACCCTGCCACCATGGGCATGGGCCCTGTGCCTGCATCGCAAAAGGCCTTGGCCCGTGCTGGCTGGAAAGCCCAGGACGTGGACCTGTTCGAATTGAACGAAGCCTTTGCCGCACAAGCCTGCGCCGTCAACAAGGCCTTGGACATCGATCCTGCCAAGGTCAACGTCAACGGCGGTGCCATTGCCATCGGTCATCCCATTGGCGCGTCCGGTTGCCGCATTCTGGTGACCTTGCTGCACGAAATGCAACGTCGTCAAGCCAACAAAGGCCTGGCTGCGCTGTGCATTGGCGGCGGCATGGGCGTTTCACTGGCGGTTGAACGCATGTAACAAAAACGGTGCTGCTCACACTGCGTGGGATGGCGCACTGCCCAACCGTATAAGGGCAGCCATCCTCACCGTGTGGGCGGACTTTATTGATCCCACTTCACTCATAACAAGGAGACAAACATGAGTCAAAAAGTAGCTTACGTCACAGGTGGCATGGGCGGTATCGGAACCGCAATTTGCCAGCGCCTTCACCAAGAAGGTTTCAAGGTCATTGCGGGCTGCGGCCCCACGCGTGATTACAACAAATGGCTGGACGAGCAAAAAGCGCTGGGTTTCACTTTCTATGCATCGGTTGGCAACGTCGGTGATTGGGATTCCACTGTGGAGGCTTTCACCAAAGCCAAGGCAGAGCACGGCACCATCGATGTGCTGGTCAACAACGCCGGCATCACCAAGGACCGCATGTTCCTGAAGATGTCCCGTGAAGACTGGGATGCGGTGATGAACACCAACCTCGACTCCATGTTCAACGTGACCAAGCAGGTTGTGGGCGACATGGTTGACAAAGGCTGGGGTCGCATCATCAACATCTCTTCGGTCAACGGCGAAAAAGGCCAGGCAGGGCAGACCAACTACTCGGCCGCCAAGGCTGGTATGCATGGTTTCTCAATGGCTTTGGCACAAGAGCTGGCCACCAAGGGCGTGACCGTCAACACCGTCTCCCCCGGTTACATCGGTACTGACATGGTCAATGCCATCCGTCCTGATGTGCTCGAAAAGATCGTGGCCACTGTGCCTGTCAAGCGTCTGGGCAAGCCCAGCGAGATCGCTTCCATCATCGCCTGGCTGGCCAGCGAAGAGGGTGGTTATGCCACTGGTGCTGACTTCTCGGTCAACGGTGGTCTGCACATGGGCTGATGCTTGGGCTGACCCGTCCTGAATTAGGTTGACACCTGGGACGGTGATTCAAGCCGAGCGATTTCGGCCAACGACGCCCGATGCACCGCATCGGGCGTTTGCATTTTCAGCGATAGATGGGGCCGCTCGGCGTTG
>JACCDQ011148501.1_pt1 | contig 26639 bp, 25 predicted proteins | sample 7446031 | NCBI WGS metagenome assembly JACCDQ01 (sample SAMN15323442, study PRJNA562643) | freshwater metagenome | isolation source: river surface water | place: USA:Blue River Watershed | collected 2017-08-17 | reverse complement strand
GTGCGGCCATCGCCCTGCACACCAACCGAGCGGACATCGGCAAGCAGCACCACTGGGCACTGCCAGATCTCACCTTCAAGACCGGCAGCTGAAAGCTCGGCACGCACGATGGCATCTGCCTTGCGCAAACGATCTAGGCGCTCCTTGGTAATCTCACCAACGATGCGAATACCAAGTCCAGGGCCTGGGAACGGCTGGCGGCCAACGGTTTCTGCCGGCAAACCAAGCTCTGCACCAATCGCGCGAACCTCATCTTTGAAAAGAGTGCGCAGCGGTTCAACCAACTCAAACTCAATGTCGTCAGGTAGCCCGCCCACGTTGTGGTGGCTCTTGATGCCTGCGGTAACGCCGCCACCAGATTCAACAACGTCTGGGTAAAGCGTTCCCTGCACCAAGAACTTGATTGGGCGGTTATCTGCTTTTGACTCTTCGTAAAGTGCGGCCTGCGCTTCTTCGAAAGTACGAATAAATTCACGACCGATAATCTTGCGCTTAGTCTCTGGATCGCTAACCCCAGTAAGTGCACTCAAGAATTTATCTTCAACGTTTACAGTCACCAGGCGAATACCGGTTGCCGCAACGTAATCGCGCTCAACCTGCTCTGCCTCATCTTGACGAAGCAAACCGTGGTTTACAAAAACACAAACCAACTGGTCACCAACTGCTTTGTGCACCAGGGCTGCGGCAACAGCAGAGTCAACTCCGCCAGAAAGACCACAGATCACACGGGCATCGCCCACCTGAGCGCGAATCTTTTCTACCTGCTCGGCAATTACGTTGCCCGAGTTCCATGTTGCCGGAATTCCAGCTGCGTTGTGCAAGAAGTTGGTCAGTACGTTCTGGCCAAACTCAGAGTGCTTTACTTCTGGGTGCCACTGCACGCCGTAAATCTTTTTCTCACTGTTGGCAAAGGCTGCAACCGGGGTGATCTCAGTTGATGCCAGAACCTCAAAGCCAGCCGGTGCTTCCATTACCTGGTCACCGTGACTCATCCAGCAAATTTGCTCGGCAGGCTGACCGGCAAGAATCTCGCCACCGGCTTTCACGTTTAGTTCCGTTGCGCCGTATTCGCGCTTGCCGCTGCGATCTACGCGACCACCAAGAGCGTTAGCCAAAGTTTGGAAACCGTAGCAAATTCCAAGCACCGGAATGCCAAGTTCAAGAATGCCCTTGTCTAGTTGAGGTGAGCCCTCTTCATAAACCGATGACGGTCCGCCGGAAAGAATGATGGCCAGTGGATTCTTGGCAGCAACCTCGGCGGCAGTCACATTGTGGTGCACGATCTCTGAGTAAACATTTGCCTCGCGCACACGACGAGCAATTAGTTGCGCGTACTGTGCACCAAAGTCAACGACTAGAACTGGGCGATTAGCGGTCATTAGACAGCTGCCTTTCTGCAACCTTGCTGAAGTAGCGCTCGGTAAAGAACGAAAGAAGAGGAACCACGCCACCAAGTGCAATCACCAAGAAACGCATGAAGCTCCAGCGATACAGAGTCCACATTCTGAAGTCACCAAATAGGTAGGCAACATAAAGCCAACCGTGAATGATCAAAGAAATTGAGGTTAAGTTAATGCCGGTTTCTGGAAAACCAACTTTTTCACCAGCGGCGTCAAGCGAGTAATAGGCCAGGTAGGCAAAGCCGTCTGGGCCGGCCAGCCAAACATCAGCCTGAATGGCCAAACGAATGCCCCAAAGAATCATGATCAAAACCAAGAAGATTCCGGTGATGTACGAGGTGACCTTGAAATACTTCAATGCCCCGCTAAGGGTGATTTCTTGTGGATTCATTGGTCTAGTTTACCTTTTCAACGATTGGCCCATTGGCCAGCAAGACCTGCTCGTCTCGCACCAGACGCCACCAAAGGAACACGGCAAACCCGGCAAAAAGCAGCCATTCCAAGAAGTAGAAGGCGCTAAGCCAGTTGATCTTTTGTACCTGGTCATAGGTGACATTGATTGGTTCAAGCGGTGGCCAAGCAGATGCCTGACTTGCTCCGTTAAGAGCCAAGATTTGTGGCTGAGAAACCAATGGCTTCTGCGGAGAGTAGACGTTGATCAACTGAGCCAATGAGAGCGATTCAAAAACATAGGGCAATTCGTTAGTTTGCCTAATCGGCGCCTCAGTTGGAATGAACACTCCCTCAAGTTTTGTTTCAAACTTTTGTAAGTCTGATTCCATGATTGCCATGCGCTCAGCCTGAACCTCGGCCAAATCTGGTGACCAGCCAAGCGCGATGGTCAGCGACTTGTTTTTTGCATCGGTTGAATTCGCAACCAACCAGTAACCGGTATCAGTGTCAGATAAACGATTGGCAATGATAAAAACATTTTTGGTGTCAATCTTTACGGACACAGTTTCTAAGTTATACGCCACGTGCGCTGGTTGATCTTTGGTGAAGGTTCTATCTAATTGCCATTGACCAAGAGCTGCAAAAACTGCGGCAACCGCAAGCGAAAGCAACAAAGCGCCAATCCACTTTGGTTGTCTTGCAACAGCAAAGAAGCTTGGCGCTTTTGTCATGAAATTTTTATGCGTGGTAAGGGGCTACTACAACGTCAACGCGCTGGAACTCTTTAACGTCTGAGTAACCGGTGGTTGCCATTGAGCGGCGCAGCGCACCCATAAGGTTTGTTGTGCCAGAAGCTGAAGAAGATGGGCCAAGCAAAATCTCTTCTAGAGTTCCGCTGGTGCCAACCTCAACCTTGTTTCCACGAGGAAGCTCTTGGTTGAATGCCTCTTGGCCCCAGTGTGAACCCTGACCCGGAGCTTCTTTGGCACGTGCCAAAACAGAACCAAGCATTACGGCATCGGCGCCAACTGCAATTGCCTTGACGATGTCACCAGAAGTTCCAAGCCCACCATCGGCGATTACCTGAACGTAGCGGCCACCGGATTCATCCATGTAGTCGCGGCGAGCACCTGCAACATCGGCAACCGCGGTTGCCATAGGTGCGTGAATGCCAAGAACGCGCCGAGTGGTTGAAGCAGCACCGCCACCAAAACCAACCAAAACACCGGCAGCACCGGTGCGCATCAGGTGCAGCGCAGAAGTGTAAGTTGCGGCACCGCCAACAATGACCGCAACATCAAGTTTGTAGATGAACTCTTTTAGGTTTAGCGGTTCAACGTTTTTTGAAACGTGTTCAGCCGAAACGGTTGTTCCGCGAATCACGAACAGGTCAACGCCGGCCTTCACAACGGTGTCAGAAAATTCTGCAGCGCGCTGCGGCGAAAGGGCGCCGGCAACGGTTACTCCGGCTGCGCGAATCTGAGCGATGCGATCGCGAATCAGCTCCGGCTTGATTGGCGCCGAGTAAATCTCTTGCATGCGCTTGGTTGCTTTAGTTGCGTCGAGCTTGGCAATCTCGTTTAGCTGCTGGGTTGGGTCTTCGTATCGGGTCCATAGGCCCTCGAGGTCAAGCACACCAAGGCCACCAAGCTTGCCGATGGCAATTGCGGTCTCTGGTGAAATAACTGAGTCCATTGGTGCACCAAGCACGGGCAAGCCAAACTCGTAGGCATCAATCTTCCATGAGGTTGATACATCGCGCGGATCACGAGTACGGCGGCTAGGAACGATTGCAATATCGTCGAAGGCCCAGGCACGAGTGCCGCGCTTGCCGCGGCCGATTTCCATTTCGGTCATTATTTCCTAATTCGCTTTTAGCGAGTTCCGTAGTTTGGTGCTTCTACGGTCATCTGAATATCGTGCGGGTGTGATTCTTTCAAGCCGGCTGCGGTAATGCGCACAAACTTTCCACGCTCTTGAAGTTCTGTAATTGTCTCGCCGCCAACGTACCCCATTGATGCGCGAAGACCACCAACAAGTTGGTGCACAACCGATGCAACGGTTCCACGGTAAGGAACTCGGCCTTCGATGCCTTCTGGCACAAGCTTGTCTTCACGTAACACGTCATCTTGGAAGTAGCGGTCTTTTGAGTAAGACTTTGCTTCGCCGCGAGACTGCATTGCACCAAGGGAACCCATGCCGCGGTAAGTCTTGAACTGCTTGCCGCCAACAAAAGTAATTTCACCAGGCGCTTCGTCTGTTCCTGCAAGCAGTGAGCCAAGCATCACAGCGTTTGCTCCGGCAACAAGTGCCTTTGGAATATCACCTGAGTACTGCAAGCCACCGTCGGCAATAACTGGAACGCCAGCTGGCTTACAGCCAAGTGATGCCTGATAAACGGCGGTCACCTGAGGAACACCAACACCGGCAACAACGCGAGTGGTGCAAATTGAACCTGGACCCACGCCAACCTTTACGCCGTCTGCGCCGGCATCAACCAACGCCTGCGCACCTTCGCGGGTGGCCACGTTTCCACCAATGATGTCTACGTTTTTGGCAAACGGCTCAGCCTTTAGCTTTGCAATCATTTCTAGAACTGCGTTGTTGTGACCGTGCGCGGTATCAACAACAAGAATGTCTACGCCCGCATCAATCAGCGCCATGGAACGTTCCCAAGCATCTTGACCAACACCAACAGCGGCGGCAACTAGCAAACGACCATTGGCATCTTTTGAAGCAAGTGGGTACTTCTCAGACTTATCGAAGTCTTTCACGGTGATCAAACCGCGAAGCTTTCCGTTGCCATCAATAAGAGGTAACTTTTCGATGCGGTGCTGAGCAAAAATTCCGATTGCGTCATCTGGGTTGATGTCGTGCGGAGCGGTAATAAGAGGCATAGGTGTCATGACATCTTTAACCAGGGTTGTGGTGCGCTGAACATCAAGCACAAAACGCATGTCGCGGTTGGTCACAATGCCAACCAGGCGGTCGTCTTCATCTACAACTGGCAACCCCGATACCCGGTAGCGGCCGCAGAGATCGTCTACCTCTTGAATGGTGGCAAACGGGGTGGTGGTTACCGGGTGGGTGATCATGCCGGCTTCCGAGCGCTTGACCAGGTCAACCTCGCTGGCCTGACGATCAAGAGAAAGATTGCGGTGCAGCACGCCAATGCCACCCTGACGGGCCATGGCAATGGCCATGCGGGCCTCGGTTACGGTGTCCATCGCTGAAGAAAGCAGCGGAACATTGATCTCAATGCGCTTGGTGATGCGGGTTTTGGTGTTTACCCCCGATGGCACGATGTTTGATTCGCCCGGTAAAAGCAGAACATCGTCGTAAGTCAGGCCAATAAAGCCAAACGGGTCATTTTGAGTCATCGAGGGTCCTAGCTGAGGGAGGGCACTTTTACCAATTCTAGCCTTTGGAATCTTGCCGTAATAAGGCCATAACAATTGACCGATAATCTGTGCTTTAGCGAAGATGCTGCAGATTGTGCGTATTTTTCCGATTTATAACGCTCAAAATAGAATTATTTGATGATTTTGAGCCTATTTCGGCAGAATATTCGAACTTTATAGGAATGTTACGTAAGACCTGCAGGATTTAGCAAAAGAAAAGTGATTTTTATGCAAATCAGAAATGATTTTGCTCACCAATCAAACAGGTATAAAAACACCTGTAATCTAGGAAATTACGAGCAAGGGCGCGAATCCCATGCCGATTATTCAGCAATGGAGGCCAGCTTTTGAACCCCCTAACACTCAGCTCTAGGCGACCTTTCGCCCTTTGGCTAGGTGCCCTCGCAGTTCTATTTGGAATGCTGTTGTCAGCTGTTCCGGCGAGCGCAGCCGATGAAACCCCAGCCCCCACCGATGGCACTTCCTTTGTTATTAAAGGAAAGGTGAAGAACGAGGGCACTGGAGTTGCCGGCATTGACCTAAAGGTCACTGGCCCAGGCTTCGAAGAAACCGCAACCACAGACGCTGATGGGCTTTGGGAAATCTCAGTACCAACTCAGGCCGAGTACAAGGTTGAGATTCAGCTAGACACCCTTCCAGAAGGCGTTGGTCTTCGCGATCCAGAAGCTACCGTTCGAACCGCAGACCTAACTATGGTTGACACCGCATCGGTGTTGTTTCCATTGGGTGTAGACACTCGCGTTGAAACTCCAATTCTTGATCAAATTGCAATTCGTGCATTCGCAGGTTTGAACCTTGGGCTCTTGCTGGCGATTGCTGCAATTGGAATCTCGCTTATTTTTGGAACCACCGGGCTAAGCAACTTTGCGCACGGTGAAATGGTTACCTTTGGTGCGTTGACAACCTGGTTGTTTTACGCGGTGCTGGATTTTCCGCTGATCGTTTCAGCGGTAATCACAATCGCGCTGAGCGCCGCCTTTGGTTGGTTGCAAGATGCCGGACTCTGGAAGCCACTTCGTGGTCGCCGACTAGGTCTCAACCAAATGATGATTGTGTCAATTGGTTTGGGTATCTTCTTACGCTACGTATTGCTAATCATCTTTGATGGTGAGACCAAGGTTATCTCTGGTGATTTCCAGGCTGTTGAGTTTGGTCCAATCATCACCACCGCAAACTCAATTGGCTCAATGGCAATCTCAATGGTTACCCTTGCTGCAGTTGCGCTGTTTCTTACTCGCACCAGAATCGGTAAGGCAACTCGCGCGGTTAGCGACAATGCATCGCTTGCAGCATCAACCGGTATTGACGTTGAAAAGATCATTCGCATTGTTTGGGTTGTTGCCGGTGCACTTACCGGTCTTGCCGGAATGCTTTACGGTCTTCAGTTCCAGGCTAACTGGCTAACCGGTTTCCAGATTCTGTTGCTCTTGTTCGCGGCTACCACTCTTGGTGGTTTGGGAACTTCACTTGGTGCAACCGTTGGTGCCTTGATCATTGGTTTCGTAGTGGAGCTATCTTCACTGGTTCTACCTGCCGACCTAAAGTACGCAGCATCACTCATCATTTTGATTTTGGTTCTTCTAGTTCGCCCACAGGGTGTTCTAGGCAAGAAGCAGAGAATCGGCTAAGGAGAAATCATGGATTGGTTAGCGATTTTCAACCTCGCACTAGGCGAGCTGATTAGCCCACTTACCGCGGCTTACATCCTTTGTGCAATCGGCCTAGCCGTGCACTTTGGTTTCACCGGATTGATGAACTTTGGTCAGGCTGCGTTTGCAGCTGTAGGTGCCTACGGCATGGCAATTGGTATTTTGACCTTTGGTCTGCCAACTGCCGTTGCAATCCTGTTTGGTATGGGTTGCGCCGTAATCTTTGCATTGGTGCTGGGTATTCCAACCCTTCGCCTACGTGCCGATTACCTTGCCATCGTGACAATTGCGGCTGCCGAGATCTTCCGCTACCTAATGCTTACCTCTGGCTTTGCCGGGGTAACCGGTGGTTCAGCAGGTCTTAGCGCTTTCAACGAAGAGTTCCGCGCACTAAACCCTTTTCCAGATGGCGAATACGGCTTTGGCCCATTCACCTTCCGTGAAGAAGAACTATGGATGCGAATTGTTGGTTGGTCAGCCGTAGTCTTGGCCGCGCTGTTCGTGATGTTCGTGATGCGCTCTCCTTGGGGCCGCGTGCTTCGTGGAATTCGTGAAGACGAAGATGCCGTTCGTTCACTTGGTAAGAACGTTTTTGCCTACAAGCTTCAGGCTCTAATCATTGGTGGTGTAATTGCCGCTCTTGGTGGAATGGTTTTCGTGCTAAACCTTTCAAACGTTCAGCCAGCTTCTTGGGGAACTAACTTCACCTTCATGATCTGGACCGTGCTACTTCTTGGTGGCGCGGCAACCATTCTTGGTCCAATTGTTGGTGGCATGTTGTTCTTCTTGCTACTTACCTTGACCCAGAGCATCATTGGTGGCCTGGTTGACATTGGAGTAATTAACTTCTTGTCACCACCTCAGGTAGGTCAGGTCAGATTCTTGATAATTGGTCTTGCACTTATGGCACTTGTGATCTTTAGACCACAGGGTATTTTCGGAAACAAGAAGGAGATGCAGTTCAATGGCTAACAACATTTCTGTTGGCGCCGCTGCGCCTGGTTGCAAGAAGGTTGATCCAATTCTTGTTGCAGACAACGTGACTCGTCAGTTTGGCGGTCTTACCGCCGTTGACGTGGCTCACCTTGAAATTCCTCGTGGTCAGATCACCGCGTTGATTGGACCTAACGGTGCAGGTAAGACCACACTGTTTAACCTGTTGACCGGTTTCGACAAGCCAAACACTGGAACCTGGATTTACGACGGCAAAAACTTGGCAGGTGTTCCATCTTTTAAGGTTGCTCGTCTTGGCATGGTTCGCACCTTCCAGCTAACCAAGGCACTTAGCCTGTTGACCGTAATTGACAACATGCGTCTTGGTGCACAGGACCAGCCTGGTGAAAACTTCTTGCGTTCGTTCCTAAAGCCACTTTGGGTAAAGTACGAAAACCAAATCACCGCAAAAGCAGACGACCTACTAAAGCGCTTCAAGCTTGACGCAAAGCGCGAAGACTACGCGGCTGCGTTGTCTGGTGGTCAGCGCAAGTTGCTTGAGATGGCCCGCGCTCTAATGAGTGACCCAAAGCTTGTGATGCTTGATGAGCCAATGGCCGGTGTGAACCCAGCCCTGACTCAGAGCCTGCTTGAGCACATTAAAGATCTAAAGAAGAACGGCACCACCGTGCTGTTCGTAGAGCACGACATGCACATGGTTCGTCACATCAGTGACTGGGTTGTGGTTATGGCCGAAGGCAAGATCGTTGCCGAGGGCCCACCTGCAGTTGTAATGAAGGACCAGGCGGTTATCGATGCCTACCTTGGTGCTCACGCAGACACAGACCTAGGCACCGTGGCAATCAAAATTGTGAAGGATAAGAAGTAATGGCTACCAAGACTCCAGTCGTTCACGCAGACGACCTTCACGCAGGTTACCTACCTGGCATCAACATTCTTAACGGCTGTTCACTAACCGCCTACGAGGGTGACCTGATTGGCATCATTGGCCCTAACGGTGCCGGTAAGTCAACCTTGTTGAAGTCAATCTTTGGTCAGGTAAACATTCGCTCTGGCAAGGTTTGGCTAAACGGTGAAGACATCACCGGACTAAAGGCAAACAAGCTGGTATCAAAGGGTGTTGCTTTTGTGCCACAGACCAACAACGTGTTCCCTAGTTTGACCATTGAAGAGAACCTAGAGATGGGTGTGTTTCAGACTCCAAAGCGTTTCAACGAGCGCTTTGAATTTGTGACCAACATTTTTCCTGACCTAGGTAAGCGCCGCAATCAGCGCGCCGGTTCACTTTCTGGTGGAGAGCGCCAGATGGTTGCCATGGGTCGCGCACTAATGATTGACCCATCGGTGTTGCTTCTTGATGAGCCATCAGCAGGTCTGTCACCAGTTCGTCAAGACGAGGCGTTCTTGCGTGTGAAAGAAGTCAACCAGGCAGGCGTGACCGTAATTATGGTGGAGCAAAACGCTCGCCGCTGCTTGCAGATTTGTGATCGAGCTTATGTGCTTGATCAGGGTAAAGACGCTCACACCGGTACCGGTCGTGAACTGTTGAACGACCCAAAGATGATTGAGCTTTACCTGGGCAACCTAGCTGACCTGAAGTAATTCAATGCACCACCTTGGTGATTCTTCAGAAAAACTTCGCGAAGAAGTATTTGCTTATGCTCGCACGCGTCTTGAATACAACCCGCCTCCGCTAGACGGCCCGCAATCCCCCGAGTTCTTGCTTGCCGCTGCCGGTAAGACAATCACAGAAGAAGGTATTGGCGGAACCGCGGCGCTTGGCGTATTTGCAGAGGTGCTGGCCCCGGCAACAATCTCTACCGAGCACCCAAACTATTTATCATTCATTCCCTCTGCACCAACCGAGGCATCAAAGCTCTTTGACCTGATTGTTTCGGCATCGGCAATTTACGGTGGCTCGTGGATGGAGGGCGCCGGCGCCGTGCACGCAGAGAACGAGGTTTTGGCTTGGCTGGCGAGCGAGGTTGGTTTTGGACCACAAGCCGGCGGAGTGTTCGTGCAAGGTGGCACACTTGGCAACCTAAGTGCATTGGTGGCTGCCCGCCACTGGGCAAAACGCAAGCTCACCAAAGCCGGCAAGCCAATGCCAGCCAAATGGAAACTAATCTGCAGCCAAGAGGCGCACTCTTCTTTAAAGTCGGCCGCATCGGTGATGGATGTTGAAATCATCAAGGCCCCGGTTGATGAATTTGGCAAGCTAACCGGCGCTGCGGTTGCAGAGGCTATGGCCGGCAACAGCGGCGATGTGTTTGCCATTGTGGCAACCGCCGGCACCACAAACTTTGGCATCGTGGATCGCATTAGCGAAATTGCCCAGGTTGCCAAACAACACGATATTTGGTTGCACATTGACGGCGCCTACGGCTTGGCCGGAATCATCTCACCGGAAAGCCGCAGTCTTTATGCCGGCATCGAAGAAGCCGACAGCTTTATCGTTGACCCACACAAATGGTTGTTTGCACCTTTTGATGCTTGCGCCCTGGTTTATAAGAATCCAGAAATTGCCCGAGAGGCGCACACCCAGCACGGCGACTACCTAGACGTACTTACCGAAACCGGCGACTGGAACCCATCTGACTACGCCTACAACCTCACTCGCAGCCCCCGCGGTTTACCGCTGTGGTTCTCGCTGGCTACCCACGGGGTCGCCGCCTACCGCGAGGGCGTGAAATACAACATTGATCTTGCTCGCCAGATTGCCGATGAAATCAAAACCAGGCCAGATCTAAAGTTGGTTCGCGAGCCGGAGTTATCGGTTGTGGTTTTTGAAAAAGACGGCTGGACCATAACCGAATACAACGCCTGGTCAGAAAAGCTGCTTGCCCGCCAGCAGGCATTTGTGGTGCCAAGTTCGCACCAAGGAAAGCCAAACGCAAGATTTGCAATCGTTAATACCAAAACTGAACTTTCAGAATTGGTTAGCATTCTCGACAGTATGAACGAATAAACAAAGGTAAGAAAATGAAGGTCACCGTAGCCAAGGCTCAGCCATCACTATCTAGAGTTCATGAACCAGATCGCGCTCCCCTACGCGTTGCCCTGGTGCAAACCAAGTGGCACCCAGATGCCGCCGAACATCTGGCCAAACTAAACGAAGGCATTGCCGCCGCTGCAAAAGAGGGCGCCAAGATTGTCTTTCTGCAAGAGCTAACCCTTAGCCGCTACATGGCCGATGTGAAACCAACCGGTGACCCAGGTGCCGAAGCAGAGCCGCTGGTTGATGGGCCAACCCACCGCTTTGCCGCCGAAGCCGCACGAGCAAACAACATTTATGTGCACGCTTCACTTTTTGAAAAAGCTGACTTTGCCGATGGCCGTGGTCTGAACGTGGCAATCATCGTGGCACCAAACGGTGATATTGTCGCGCGCACACCAAAGTTGCACATTCCGGTTACCGCCGGCTACTACGAAGACAAGTACTTCACTCAAGGTCCTGCGACCGGTGAACCATATCCGGTTTATGAAATGAACCTTGATGGCACCATGGCCAAGTTTGGTTTGCCAACCTGCTGGGACGAATGGTTCCCGGAAGTAGCCCGCAATTACTCTCTGCGCGGGGCCGAGGTATTGGCCTACCCAACCGCAATCGGTTCCGAGCCAGATCACGTTGACTTTGACACCGAGCCACTTTGGCGTCAGGTGATAGTTGGCAACGGAATTGCTAACGGAACTTTCATGGTGGTACCAAACCGCTACGGCAATGAGGGCACAATCACCTTTTATGGCAGCAGCTTTATCAGTGACCCTTATGGCCGTGTGCTGGTTCGTGCCGCGCGTGAGGGTGACGAGGTCTTGGTTGCCGATCTAGATCTTGATCAGCGTCGCGACTGGCTAGAGCTGTTTCCGTTCTTGGACACCCGCCGCCCAGACACCTACGAAGAACTAACTAAGCCAGTTAAGTAATTGCAAAATGTCTAATTATGTGATGCCGGCCGAATGGCAAGAGCATTCTCAAACCTGGATGGCCTGGCCATCATCTGGCTACACACTTGGCGACACAGACGCCGATGTGCACGCAGCGCGCAAGACCTGGGCTGCGGTAGCAAATGCAATCGTGCGTTTTGAGCCGGTGACCATGCTCTGCGAAAAACAAGATTTTGAAATTGCGGCCAGCTTTCTTGACGAGAGCGTTGTGCTAATTGAGGCAGAACTAAACGACGCCTGGATGCGCGACATTGGGCCAACCTTTGTGAAAGATGAAAACGGCAACCTGGCCGGGGTTGACTGGATCTTCAACGGTTGGGGTGCCCAAGGCTGGGCCAGCTGGGACAAAGACAGCAAAATCGCTAGGCAGATTAATTCGCTGATTGGCGTAAAGAGCCTGAGTTCCGATTTGATCAACGAGGGCGGCGGAATTCACGTAGACGGCGAAGGTCGCGTGCTGCTCACCGAGACCGTTCAACTTGGCGAGGGCAGAAACTCTCACCTCAGCAAGCAAGTCGTAGAGGCCGAGATTCACGCCAAGCTTGGCACCAACCAGGCCATTTGGCTAAAGCGCGGTTTGACCCGCGACTACGACGAGTTTGGCACCCGTGGCCACGTAGACATCGTGGCCTGCTTTGCTCCCGGTGGCAAGGTTTTGGTGCACGTTCAAGAAGACCCGCAGCACCCAGACTTTGAAGTCTCAAAAGAGGTGCTGGCAACCTTTGCCGAGCACCCAGAACTTACCGTCGTGCCGGTGGCCGCCCCACAGATACTTCGCGACGAAGAAGGATTTGTTGATTACAGCTACATCAACCACTACGTAGTAAACGGTGCGGTGATTCTTTGTGGCTTTGATGATGCCAATGATCAGCGTGCGGTGGCTACGCTGCAGAGCGTTTACCCAGATCACGAGATTGTCTTGGTTGACGCGCGTGAGCTATTTGCCCGCGGCGGCGGCATTCACTGCATCACCCAGCAGCAACCCAAATAGATATTTTTAGTAAAAAGAAATCCCCCAGCCATTCGGCTGGGGGATTTCTCTAATCAGAAGTGATTACTTAACTGAGTTACCTGCAACTACGTCAAGAAGGGTGTAAGTACCTTCCTTGCCGTACTGGTAGATACCGATAGATGCACCAGTTGGGTCACCGTTCTCGTCGAACTCAATTGGACCTGAGTAACCGTCGTAGTCAACGTCGCCACCATCGGTGATCACCTTTAGGCCATCAGCGAAGTTGGTTACCTTGGTACCGCCAGTTGAAACTGAGGTCATGTTTGCCTGAATCGAAGCACCTGAGTCGTCGCCAGCCTGCTGAGCTGCAAGAGCTAGCAAGATAACTGCGTCGTAGGTCTCTGATAGGTAAGCGAACTCAACTAGCTCTTCGCCAGTCTTCTCCTTGTATAGGTCAGCTGCGCGCTTCTTGAAAGCCTCGTCTAGCTTGCCACCAGGAAGAGTTCCCTTAGCGCCGTTTAGGTATGCCTTCCAGTCCTGGTCAGAGTAGTTAGCTAGGTTTCCGTCTACAAGGTAGATCTTTGAACCATCGAACTTCTTCTTCTGAAGTGCAGGAATGATCTTCTTGCTCTCGTCGTAAGAAATTACTAGAACTGAGTCAGCACCAGCAGCGATTGTCTCGTCAACAATGCTGTCGAAGTTGGTCTCTGCCTCTGGGAAAGGAAGTGATGAAACGATAGTCGCACCAGCTGCTTCGATGGTTGCCTTGGCCTTAGCCTCTAGACCCTCACCGTATGAAGTCTGCTGGTAGATGATTGCAACGTTCTCGTTACCGTCTGCAACGATCTGGTTACCAATGATTGCACCCTGAAGTAGGTCAGATGGAGCGGTACGGAAGTAGAAACCGCCGTCGTTCCATGTGGTTAGGTCAGGAGCGGTGTTTGACATCGAGATCTGAACAGTCTTTGAAGCTGTGATCTGGTCGATGATCAAACGGGTAACGCCTGATGCAGCTGCACCAACGATTGCGTCAACGCCCTCTGATAGCAACTTGGTTGCTGATGCAGGTGCGATGGTTGGGTTGTCACCGTCTGATGAGTCTTCGATTGAGAACTCAACTGGCTTGCCAAGTACACCACCAGCTGCATTGATGTCTGCAACAGCTAGCTCGATACCTGCAATTTCAGGTGGTGAAAGGAATGCAAGTGCTCCGGTAAGTGGAATAACTGCTCCGATCTTCAGTACGCCATCGCCCTTAGCGGCTGGCTCTGAAGATGCTGAACAACCGGCAAGTGCTAGCGAGATTGCAGCAGCTGCTGCAACAACGCCCGCAAACTTGCGAGTGGTTGAAAATGCGCTCATGTATGTAGCTCCTAGGTTTAGGGAAATGCGACCCCCAGCTCTGGAGACCGCCCTAGATAACTTTACCGAAACCCTTATTTCGATTGGGTTACGGTCTGAAGAATAAGGACTCTTTAAGTAACAAATCGGCTACTTTTTAGGCTTTTTGGCGTCTTCCAGCCCTAATTCCGTCCACAATCAACACAGATAGCCCTGCCCAGACCAGGGCGAACCCGGCCCAGCGGGCCGCCGGCATTGGCTCCTGAAAGACAAAGATGGCGATGCAAAACTGGATTATCGGGGTCATGTACTGAATGAAGCCAATAAACCTAAGCGGCAGCAGCTTGGCCGCGGTGCCAAACATGATCAGCGGAATGGCCGTCATGATTCCAAAGAACACCAGGCCGGCACTTCCCCAAAAGCCGTGCTGGGCAAACTGCAAACCGGCTGCGGTGCTTTGAATCACAATTGCCTGAACGATGGCCAGCGGCATGAGCAGGCCAGATTCAATTGCAAAAGAATTAATGCCGGTGACCCGGCCGCCCAGTTTATTTTTGGCCAGGCCGTAGATGGCAAAAGAGAATGCCAAGGTCAGCGCAATCCAAGGTAGGCGGCCGTAGTCAAAACTCAAAACCAAAACGGCCAAGGTGCCAAAACCGGTGGCTATCCACTGCGCCCTAGAAAGTTTTTCTCCCAGAAAAATTACGGCCAGCAAAATGGTGACCAGCGGATTAATGAAATAACCCAAAGACGCCTCAATGGTCTGATGGGTAGCCACGCCAACCACATAGACAATCCAGTTGATTGCGATGAAACCGGTGGCAATCACCATCCACTTGATTTGGTTCTTGTCTTTAAATACTTGGCCGATTGCCTGCCAGCTCTTCGTAAATGTGGTCAACAGCGCGGCAACGACAAAGCCAAAAACAATGCGCCAGGTAACCACTTCAAGCGGCGAGGCAAAAGAGATCATCATGATGATCAGCGGAAAACTGCCCCAGATTAGATAGGCACCCGCGCCATAAAAAAGACCCCGGCCGAAGCCAGGGTCTTTTGTTGTGCTCATTGCTCGAGCCTATCGAACAACTTGCAATGAATTAGTTTCTAGCGAACTACCACTGCTAGAACGTCGCGAGCTGAAAGCACTAGGTACTCTTCACCGTTGAACTTCAACTCGGTGCCACCGTACTTAGAGAAAATAACCTTGTCGCCCACTGCCACGTCAACCGGAATGCGAACACCCTTGTCATCAACGCGACCAGGACCAACAGCAATTACTTCTGCTTCCTGTGGCTTCTCTTTTGCGGTGTCTGGAATTACTAGACCAGATGCGGTTACCTGCTCAGCCTCAACTGGGCGAACAACGATGCGATCTTCAAGCGGCTTAATTGAAACCGACATAGTGAATCTCCTTTGTGTTGCGGGGTTTGTATCTCTATGTTAGCACTCGAAGGTGCCGAGTGCTAAATAGTTTTTAGGTAGCCTGTCCTAATGGAACGCCAAGACTTTATTAGCCTGCTCTCGCCCGAGGGGCAGGCGCTCTTGGCCGAGATTGGCCCAATTGAAGCCAAAGCCGATGTCCTGAAGCTTGTCTCTAGCCTGCGCGCCAAGGGCCACGACGCCTCGCTGGTGGCCGCGGTGCTTACCCAGGCCAAGCTACGCCGCCGGGCCGCCGCCAAATTTGGCCCATTTGCCGATCGCATGATCTTTACCGAGCCGGGTCTGGAACAGGCCTCGAGGTTATCGGTTGCTGCACAGCATGCCAATCGTTTTCGCCAAGCGGGCATCAGCCAGGTGGCCGATCTGGGCTGCGGAATTGGCGCCGAATCTTTGGCTCTGGCCAGCCTAGAAATTGAGGTCAAGGCCTTCGAAATTGACGAGGTCACCGCAGCGGTTGCCACCTATAACCTGTCACCCTTTGAAAATGCTTTTGTTGAGCAGGCCGATGTCACCGAGCTAGACCTCACTAAATTTGACGGCCTGTTCTTTGACCCTGCCCGTCGCGACCTTGGTGGGCCGGCCCGTGAGCGTGCCTCGCGAAAGTTTGATCCGGCTGCGTTTTCGCCAACCTTTGATTTTGTAATGGAGGCTGCGGCCACAAAACCAACCGGGGTAAAGTTTGGCCCCGGTCACCCGCACGAGGGCATTCCAGAAAACGCCGAGGCGCAGTGGGTGTCAGTTGACGGTGACCTAGTTGAGCTTGGTCTCTGGTTTGGCGCGGTTGCTCGGCCAGGCGTGAAGCGCTCGGCGCTGCTGATTGCCGGCGGCACCAAGTACGAAATCACCAGCGACTCAACTACAAGGTTGGACGCCAGCATTAGCGAGCTTGGCGGCTATGTATACGAACCCGATAACTCGGTTGTGCGCTCTCACCTAATCGGCCAACTGGCCGAATCTTTGCAACTTAATTTATTTGCCCCCGAGATTGCCTATTTAACCGGCGACACCAAGATTGATTCGCCATGGCTAAAGGGCTACGAGGTTTTAGACAATTTGGTTTTTGATCGCAAAAAACTAAAGGCCTATTTGCGCGAGCGAAACATTGGCACGCTTGAGATCAAAAAACGAGGCAGCGATATTGTGCCCGAGGTGCTGCGCAAAGAACTTACGCTTAAAGGTGAAGGCGCCGCCACCCTGATCGTAACCAGAGTGGGCGACGCCCACAGAGCCCTAATTTGCCGGGCCCTTAAGTTCTAGTGACTTTTACCAATTAGAGAAACTAGAAATAGGTGCAACCGTTATTAGTCGCGCATCATTCCCCAGCCGCCGCGCATGCCTTCCATGTCGCCGTAGCCATTCTTTGCTGCCCAGAACATAAAGGCTGTCCAGAACACTGAACCTAGAATCCAGAGTGCAATTGAAACGTAGCCAAGGATCACACCAGATAGTGCCAGCACTCGGCCGTTTTGACCGGTGCGCTTGATCTGAGCTAGTGAGATGTGACCAGTGATGATTGCCGCCACAACACCAAAGCCGGTGAGTGCGGAAGCAAGAGACACTACTGAGAGTGTGTTCAACTTTGTGAAATCGTATTTGTCCTTCTGAGGGACTGCGTCTGTTTTAGCCATGCCTAAAGTTGACCACCCCTAACTGGGAGGCGCCTGTGAGAACCTAGGGTGTTTGCACAGAGGTGACCGGCAGGGTTGAATCGGCTCCAAAGTGCAAACTCGATGGCGCACGGCCGTCCATGATCAGTTGGGCACCAAGGGCGGCAATCATTGCCCCGTTATCGGTGCAGAGGCTTAGCGCCGGAATTCTAAGTTCAATGCCGTGGGCGTCGCAGCGCTCTTGGGCCAGTTCGCGCAAGCGCTTATTGGCCACTACCCCGCCGCCGAGCAAGAGCCTTGGCACATTGTTATCTAGGCAGGCATTAACAGCCTTGGTCACCAGCACATCGGCAACTGCCTCGCGGAACGAGGCTGCAATATCGGCAACGTTTAGTTCTTCACCGGCGGCTTCAGTTTTTTCAACCCAGCGGGCAACTGCGGTTTTAAGCCCAGAGAATGAAAAGTCGTAGCGGTGCTTTTCCATGTCTTTCGGAAGTGAAAGCCCGCGAGGAAAACGAATTGCCTTGGGGTCACCGCCAACTGCAGCTTTATCAATTTCTGGACCACCCGGATACTTCAGGCCAAGCACGCGGGCAACTTTATCAAATGCCTCGCCGGCTGCATCGTCAATTGTTTCGCCAAGCAGTTCAACGTCATTTAGTAAATCGCGAACCAAAAGCAGCGAGGTGTGCCCACCACTTACCAACAGTGCAACGGTTGGAGTTTCAAGTTCGCCGCGCTCAAGAATGTCAACGCCAACGTGACCCACCAGGTGATTCACCGCGTAGATAGGTTTTTCAATTGAAACGCTGAGTGCCTTTGCCGCACCAATGCCAACCATGAGCGCGCCGCCAAGGCCTGGGCCGTTGGTTACCGCAATTGCATCAATGTCGTGCAGTGAAAGATTTGCCTTGGCCAATGCCTGGTGCAGGGTTGGGCGCAGAGCCTCAAGGTGCGCGCGGGCCGCAATCTCTGGCACCACGCCACCAAATCTTGCGTGCTCATCCATCGAAGACGAAATGATGTTGGCAAGCAGAGTGTTACCGCGCACAATGCCAATGCCTGTTTCATCGCACGAGGTTTCAATACCAAGCACGATTGGTTCGCGACCAACTGTGCCGCGGGCAAGCTGCAAACGCATTACCCAAGCGTCAACGTCATCTGGTTGGTAGTAGCGCTTGCGGGTATCGATGTGTTCGAAACCTAATTTGAAATAGAGATTCTGGGCTGCTGGGTTATCGGCGCGAACCTCCAAGAACAGCTCCTCTGCCTGCAGGCGCTTAGCCTCTTTGAGTAGCTCCTGCATCAGTGCCTTGCCAACGCCCCGGCCTCGAGCAGATTCGGCAACCGCAATAGTTTGAATATCTGCCTGCTCGTTGCCCGGAATCTTGCTTAGCCCGGCGTAGCCGATTAGTTCGTTGGCCGAAGCTGCTGAACCCTGCTCGAAGGCGCACAGGTAATAGGTGTGGTGGGCCACAATTTCAAAGTGCATGGTGTCTTGATCCCACGCGTCATTGCCAAAGCAGTCATTCTCTAACTGCATGATCTGAGCAAGATCTGCCTCAGTGGCTTCGCGAATTACAAAAGAGGTACTCATCCTGAGACCTTCTTTCCGAAATCACGTAGCACCTTTGGTGCCACAGCATCGGCCTCGCGCAAATACATGGCTTCAATGTTTTGCGATGCGGTACCGTCTAGCAGCTGAGCCCCAAAAACCTTGCCCAAGTCAACCGCCGAAATCTTTTGAACAGTGGTTTGAAATTCTTGGCCGGCAAACTTTTCTTCTAGTGCGGCTGGCTTTGCTACTCCCGGGCCCTCAATCATTATTGGCGCTCCAGATTTGGTTAGCCCCGAATAAAGTGCCCAGTAGTTTTCGCTTCTGCGGGCATCGGCAGTTACCAAAAATGGCAACTTGGAATCTTTATTTTCACTGGCTCGCTTTTCAAAGGCCGCTCTGGCAATTGCATCAAGGCTGCATACACCAAACAGTTTTGCGCCCACGCCCTCGGCAAACATAACCGCGGCGGCAATGCCGATTCTGAGACCGGTAAACGGTGCTGGGCCACGGCCTACAACCACTGAAGATATTTGCTTTGGCTGAAGCTTGGCTGATGCCAGGGCCTGGGCAATAGCATCGCCAATGCGCTCGGCGTGCTTCATGTTTTCGTCAAAGTGAATTTCACTGAGCACCTGGCCACCCTTTAGCACGGCAACGGTTGTGCCGGCAGAGGTGTCAATGCAAAGAATGTGGTTAGTCATTTGCTTTGTGCTCGCTAACCGTGACTTGGCGAACTTCTGATTCGCCGGTGTGATCGCGCTCAATCTCAATTTCAATCCAGTGATCTGAAATGCCATCGGTGAAACCTTTGCCCCACTCAACGATTGTGATTGAGTTTTCAAAATCAATGTCTAGATCATCAAGCTCGGCGGCACTACCCAAACGGTAGGCATCAACGTGCACCAGCACGGTATTTACAAGATCCTTGCGACTGCCATCTAGTTTGTGGGTGCGGGCAATTACAAAGGTGGGGCTCGAGACATTGCCGATTGCACCAAGTGCCTCGCCGATGCCGCGGGTAAGGGTGGTCTTACCGGCACCAAGCGGGCCAGTCAGCACAATCAAATCACCGGCTTTGAATCTGGAGCCAAGTGAAAGCCCCAATTCGTGCATAGCCTCTGGGGTTTCAATGGTGTGGTTGGTCACCTAAGCAATCTCCCCAAGGTAGCTGCGCTTGAAGCGGCCGCCCATGCGAGTGACGATTTCGTAGTTGATGGTGTCGCAGGCGGCAGCCAATTCATCAGCAGAAGGAACACCCGCAGCTGGGTCACCAAAAATAGTTACCAAATCACCGGCGGCAACTTTGTCGTTGCCAAAATCAATCACAAACTGATCCATGGCCACGCGGCTATTTATTGCATAAGTCTTTTGATTCACTGAAACGCTGGCCTTGCCGGTTGCATTTCTTGGCAGACCTTCGGCGTAGCCAACCGGTACCAACCCAAGAGTTGATTCGCCGTTGGTGCGGTGCAGGTAGCCGTAACTAATTCCCTCGCCGCCCGCAACGCGCTTGGTCTGAGTAATTCTTGCGGTTGCAGTCATTGCCGGCACCAAACCAAATTCTGCTGCGGTGTTTTCTACGAATGGAGATAGACCGTAGAGAGCAACGCCAATGCGCACCATCTCGTAGTGTGCCTGCGGGTAACGCAACAGACCGTCACTTGCGGTTAGGTGACGCAACTCAAAATCTATGCCTTCGTTTTTGGCAAGTTCGCAGGCCGCTTCAAATCTTGCAATTTGGCGAAGGTCATCTGCTTCGCTGGTGCAAGATAGGTGACTAAAAATTGCCACCACCTGAATGAAGCCTTCGGCAACCAAACCGTGTGCAGTTTTCAAAACTGTTGGCCACTCAGATTCGCTGGCGCCGTTTCTGCCAAGCCCGGTGTCTACCTTTAGATGCACTCTTGCAACGCGGCCCAAGTGCGCGGCGGCCTTGGCCACTCGCTCAAGTTGTTCAACGTTGGCAAGACCAAGCTCAATGCCGGCGTCAATTGCGGCAATAAAGTTTTCGTCGGCGGCATGCAACCAAGCCAGAATTGGTAGGTCAATACCGGCCTCGCGAAGTTCAAGCGCCTCATTTATATCGGCAACGCCCAAATAATCGGCGCCGGCGGCCTCAAGTTTTTTTGCCACCGGAATCATTCCGTGACCGTAGGCATCTGCCTTCACAACCGCAAGAGCAAGTGCGCCGTTTGTCTTGGCGCGCATGGTGCCTAGGTTTTTGGCAATGGCATCGAGATCAATAATTAGCTCTCTCATGCAAGCTCTCCCTCTGCAACCACAAACGCAATGGCGTTGTCGCCATCGTGTGAAATCGATACATGAAATTTTCGCACACCAAGCTGAAGGGCCAATTTAGCGGTTTGCCCGTGCAGCCAGATAACCGGCTTGCCGCTGGATTCCTTGCCAACCTCAATGCCGTGCCACTCAATGCCTGGGTTTCCCGATAGTGCCTTGATTACGGCCTCCTTGGCGGCAAAGCGGCCCGCCAGGGTCTGGATGCTGGCATCGGTGCCATCGGTGTGGGTTTCAATATCTAGAAAAAGGCGGTCTTTGAGACGCGGGGTTTCGGCTAGCTTGGCCTCGAACCTTGTGAGCGAAACCGTGTCGACGCCAACTCCAAGAATCATTTATTCAACTGTCACAGATTTTGCCAGGTTGCGAGGCTGATCAACATCAAGCCCCTTGGCGCTAGATAGCTCAAGCGCAAAAACCTGCAGTGGAATAACAGTAAGAATCGAAGAGAAAATGTTTTCACACTGCGGCACGTAAATCACGTGCTCGGCAAAGTTGGCAACTTCTTTATCGCCGGCTTCTGCAACCGCAATCACCTTTGCACCGCGGGCGCGAATTTCTTGGATATTTGAAATCACCTTTGGGTGCAGGCTGTCGTGATCGCGTGGGCTTGGCACAATAACAATTACCGGCTGGCCCTCTTCAATCAAAGCAATCGGACCGTGCTTCAATTCACCCGCGGCAAATCCCTCGGCGTGAATGTAGGCAAGTTCCTTTAGCTTTAGCGCGCCCTCCATGGCAACCGGGAAGCCCACGTTTCTACCAAGGAACAAAACAGATTTTGCGTTGGCCATCTCTTTACCAAGCGCACGAACCTCGTCGAGGCCTTCAAGAACATTGGTGACCCTAGCCGGCATCTTTAGAAGTTCTTGGCCAAGCTTGCGAAGTGTTGCCTCGTCTGTTGCATCACAACCGGCGGCCAATCTTTCTGAGGCAAGGAACAGCGCCAACAAATAACCTGCGGTGATTTGGGCAACCAGTGCCTTGGTAGAGGCAACCGCAACCTCTGGGCCTGCGTGGGTGTAAATAACCGCGTCTGATTCGCGAGCCAAAGTTGCGCCCTGGGTGTTACAAATTGCAAGAACCTTGGCGCCTTGCTCTTTGGCGTAGCGAGTGGCCATCAGGGTGTCCATAGTTTCGCCAGACTGAGAAACGGCAACAATCAAAGTGTTCTTGGTGATGATTGGGTCGCGGTAGCGGAACTCGTGCGAGAGTTCAACCTGCACCGGAATACGGGCAAACTTTTCAATCGCGTATTTTGCAACGTCGCAGGCATAGGCTGCGGTGCCACAGGCAACCATCACGATGCGGTCAATGTTTTTAATGTCTTGAGTGCTTAGGCCATCAATCTCGCTTAGGCGAACAGAGCCATCTGACTCCAAGCGGCCCATCAGGGTGTCGGCAACTGCCTGAGGCTGGTCGGCGATTTCCTTTGCCATGAATGAACTCCAGCCACCTTTTGATGCAGCCGAGGCATCCCAGCTAACTTCAAATTCAACCGGTGCAACTGGCGCACCCTCAAAGGTGCGAATTTCAATTTCATTTGCGCGCAAGATTACGATCTCGTCTTGGCCAACAGAGATTGCGCGCTTGGTGTGCTCAACAAATGCTGCAACATCTGAGCCCAAGAAGTTTTCGCCATCGCCAACACCAATTACCAGCGGCGCGTTTCGGCGAGCTGCCAAAACTACATCGGGTTGGTCTTCGTGAATCACCAAAATGGTGAATGCACCATGCAGGCGCTTGACCACGTTTACAAATGCGGTTGGTAGATCGCCGGTCTTTTCAAATTCGGCGGCAACCAGGTGGGCGGCAACCTCTGAGTCTGTTTCCGAGGCAAACTTGGTGCCTGCGGCCAATAGCTCGGCCTTTAGCTCAGAGAAGTTCTCGATGATTCCGTTGTGAATCAGAGACAGCTTGGCGGTTGGGCCACCAAGGTGCGGGTGGGCGTTGCCGTCTGTTGGTGCCCCGTGAGTCGCCCAGCGGGTGTGGCCAATGCCAATGTGTGCCTCGCTAAGGGGGTGATTGGTGATCTCGTTGACCAGGTTGTCTAGCTTGCCGGCCTTTTTACGGGTTTCTAGGCCGGTGCCTGAAATAACCGATACTCCGGCTGAGTCGTAACCGCGGTATTCCAATCGCTTTAGGCCGCCTAGCAGCACCTCAAGGGTTGACTTTGGGCCTACATAGCCAACGATTCCGCACATAGGTTCTAATTTACGGCAGAATAGACCGTTGTGAGCGATGCGCTGAGCCCTTTCAACGAGATAAGTCGTGAAGACTGGGCTGAACTCGGGAATTCAACCGAGCTACCCCTGACTGAGTCAGAAATTCAGCAAATCCGCGGCCTTGGCGACTTTCTTGATATCAAAGAGGTTCAAGACGTATATCTTCCGCTAAGCCGCCTGCTCAACCTCTATGTGACCGAGCACCAGAAACTTCACCGCAGCACCAGCGACTTCCTCGGCGAGCGCGCCGGGCGGGTGCCATTCATCATTGGGGTCGCCGGCTCTGTTGCCGTGGGCAAATCAACGGTCTCGCGCCTGCTGAAGGAGCTTCTAAGTCGCTGGGATGGCACCCCAAGCGTTGAGATGATCACCACCGATGGATTCCTCTACCCAAACGCCGAGCTTGAGCGCCGCGGGCTGATGTCTCGCAAGGGCTTTCCTGAGTCTTATGACCGCATGGCCCTGCTGCAATTTATTGCCGATGTAAAAAGCGGTGCAAAAGAGGTTTCGGCACCGGTCTACTCGCACCTTATTTACGACATTGTTGAAGGCCAAAAACAAACCATCAAAAACCCCGATGTCCTGATTGTTGAAGGCCTCAACGTTTTGCAATCCCCTGGCCCGGGTCAGTACGTGGCGCTTAGCGATTTCTTTGACTTCAAGATCTACGTGGATGCCGACACCAAAAACCTAACCCAGTGGTTCTTGGATCGTTTTGAGAAGCTGCGCGATACCGCCTTCACCAACCCGGCCTCCTATTTTCACCGATACGCCGAGATGCCCCACGAAAAGGCACTGGCCAGGGCCAACGAGATTTGGTCAACCATTAACCTGCCCAACCTAGTTGAGAACATCTTGCCTACCCGCTCGCGCGCCACCTTGGTGCTGCACAAGGGCACCAAGCACGCAGTTGAGCGTGTACTACTTCGCAAACTTTAGTTTGCGGAGCCTAGGCACTGTTTGCGGAAGCCTTAGGAAATCTGTTCATCTAGTTAACCCATAACGTGACCTAAACGTAACCATTAGGCGGAAGTGAAACCCGGTATTAGCGGTTGACTCAGAGTGAGCCGCCGTATGGGTGTCGCCAGGTGCAGTAAACCTTGGCACCGACGATGCAAACGATGACTATCTACAAGAACATCTATTGAGAGGCTACAAATGAACACTTTGTCTAATGCATTAGACAACGGCCAATTTAACCTGGTCTATAACATTTTGTCGCTGGGTCTAGCATCGATGCTATTCACTTCGATCTTCCTTTTCGTGGCACGTGAGCGCGTATTGCCTCGCTACCGCATGGCAGTTATGGTTTCTGGCACAGTAACCGCAATTGCTACCTACCACTACTTCCGTATGTTTGATAACTTCAACCACGCATTCGCAGGTATGGAAAACAACCCAGACGCATACAACGTTGGTTACCGCTACGTTGACTGGTTGCTAACTGTTCCATTGCTACTAGTTGAGTTGGTTGCAGTTCTTGCACTTGCAAAGGCAGCACAGAGCTCAATCTTGAACCGCTTGGTTCCTGCAGCAGCAGCAATGATTGCACTTGGTTACCCAGGTGACGCAAAGCTAGACATCTGGGGCATCGCGCCATCAGTATGGGGCTTGCTATCAACCATTCCGTTCCTTTACATCCTGTACGTACTATTCATTGAACTTGGCAAGAGCTTGACCCGCCAGTCAGAGGCAGTACAGAAGAAGGTAAAGATTCTGCGCCTATTGCTAATTGCAACTTGGGGCGTTTACCCAATCACCTTCATCTTGGCGATGGGAACACCAGCAGGTGGCCCATTCAACGCAAGCGAGTTCGTAGCTCGTGAAGTTGGCTACAGCATCGCAGACGTACTTGCCAAGTGTCTATTTGGCTTGATCATCTTCAGCATTGCTCGTATCAAGTCAGCAGAAGATGACAAGGAATTCGCCAAGTCAGAATTCAAAGACGCTTAAGCAATAACGATTCATCAACTCCAAAAAATAATGGGCTCCCGGAAACGGGGCCCATTATTTTTATGAAAAAATTAAAGCGCTAGTTGCTTTTCAACCACACGCGCAATGCGCTCGGCCCACGACTGAGCAGCACCTGCCTCTGCGGCTTCAACCATTACGCGAACCAGTGGCTCTGTGCCTGATGCGCGAAGCAGCACGCGGCCGGTGCCGTGCAAATCGGCCTCTGCCTCGGCTACAACTTTTTGCAGTTCGGCATCTGATTCAACGCGGGTCTTGTCTACTCCCTTTACGTTGATAAGCACCTGAGGGTAAATCTTCATAACGGTGGCAAGCTCTGCCAGAGATTTTTTGGTACGAGCCATCTCGGCACCAATTTTAAGTCCGGTAAGAATTCCGTCACCGGTAGTTGCGTACTGCGCAAAAATTACGTGGCCAGACTGCTCACCACCAAGGGTGTAACCGCCGGCGCGCATTTCCTCAAGCACGTAGCGGTCGCCCACTCCGGTCTCAATCATTTCAATTCCGTTTTCCTTCATCGCGATGCGAAGGCCAAGGTTTGACATGACAGTTGCCACCAAGGTGTTGCGCGCCAACTGACCGCGCTCTTTTAGAGACAGCGCAAGAATTGCCATGATTTGATCGCCATCGATAATGGCACCGTTGGCATCAACAGCAAGGCAACGGTCGGCATCGCCATCGTGGGCGATGCCAAAGTCTGCACCGTGCTCAAGCACTGCAGACTGCAGCGCAGACATGTGAGTTGAGCCGTAGCCCAGGTTGATGTTGTTGCCTTCTGGGTCGGCGCCAATCACAACTACCTTTGCACCGGCATCTGTAAATACCTGAGGCGATACTCCAGAGGCTGCACCGTGTGCGCAGTCGACAACAACCTTTAGGCCATCAAGTCGATTTGGCAGTGAGCGAAGCAGGTGCACAATGTAGCGATCTTCTGCATCGGCAAACCGCTGCACTCGACCAACCGCGCCGCCAACCGGAGTTAGCTTTGGCCTCGCCATCGCCGCTTCAATTTGATCTTCAACTTCGTCAGGAAGTTTGTGACCGCCGCGTGAGAAGAATTTAATTCCGTTGTCTGGTGCCGGGTTGTGCGAAGCAGAAATCATCACACCAAAATCGGCGTCTAGATCGTCAGTAAGAAACGCGGTTGCCGGAGTTGGCAAAACCCCAGCATCAAAAACATCAACACCAGAACTAGCCAGGCCCGCAGAAATTGCAGCCGCTAAAAATTCTCCAGAGACGCGAGGGTCACGACCAATAACTGCTTTTGGTTTGATGCCGCGTGCGCGAGCATCTTCACCAAGAACAACTGCTGCTGCTTGGGCGATGCTGATTGCAAGATCTGCCGTTAAATCACGATTGGCGAGACCTCGAACACCATCGGTGCCAAAGAGTCTCGCCATTTCGTGAGTCTTAGTTTTACGAAGATCGTAAGAAGAGTTGGATTAACGCTTCGAGAACTGTGAAGCCTTACGTGCCTTCTTAAGACC
>JACCDQ011274560.1_pt1 | contig 26688 bp, 24 predicted proteins | sample 7446031 | NCBI WGS metagenome assembly JACCDQ01 (sample SAMN15323442, study PRJNA562643) | freshwater metagenome | isolation source: river surface water | place: USA:Blue River Watershed | collected 2017-08-17 | reverse complement strand
CTCGAAAAGATAATTCAAACAAAAATAGTTTTCAAACATGAAAAACATCGTCATCATCGGAGGCAGTAAAGGAATTGGAAATGCTATTTTATTGCAACAATTAGAAACTAATTGTGTGTATAACATCAGTAGAAATCCTCCTGAAATTTCTCATCCTAATCTTAAACATTACAGCATAGATGTTTTACAAGATACATTGCCGGAAATTGAATCTATAGACACTTTAATCTATTGCCCTGGCTCGATTAATTTAAAACCAATCACAAATTTAAGCATTGACGATTTTAAAAATGATTTTGAAATAAATGTGATTGGAGCGGTTAAATGTATTCAGAAATACCTGCCTCAGTTGAAAAAAGGAAGCCATCCATCGGTTCTTTTGTTTAGCACGGTGGCGGCTAAATTAGGAATGCCATTTCATGCCAGCATTGCAACTGCAAAAGCGGGTGTAGAAGGATTAGTAAAATCACTCGGAGCCGAATTGGCATCATCAGTCAGAATCAACGCCATTGCACCTACAATTACCGAAACTTCGCTTTCGGCAAACATTTTACGAAATGATCGAATGAAAGAAAACATGGTAGAACGCCACCCAATGAAAGGCTATTTAAAACCTAATGAAGTAGCAGAAATGGCTGATTTTTTAATTTCAGAAAAGGCAAAATCCATCTCCGGCCAAATTTTCGAAATGGATTACGGAATAGTAACTTTTAAAATTTAAACACCAAACAACATGATAAAAGAAATGAAAAGTTACGAGAAAATCGAACAATACGATACTGAAATAACAGAATCTTTAGCCGACAATTATAGAACCATCATCGATAATTTAGGTGAAGATGTAACCAGAGAAGGTCTTGAAAAAACACCCGAGCGCGTAGCCAAAGCCATGCAATATTTAACGCACGGTTACGGATTAGATCCATTGGAAATACTAAAATCGGCGTTATTTACCGAAGATCACCAACAGATGATTGTGGTAAAAGATATCGAAGTATATTCGATGTGTGAACACCACATGTTACCCTTTTTTGGCAAAGCCCATGTAGCTTATATCCCTAATGGTAAAATTGTAGGATTAAGCAAAATCCCAAGAGTGGTTGATGCTTATGCCCGAAGAATGCAAGTACAGGAACGGTTGACAGATCAAATTAAAAACTGTATTCAGGAAGCCCTGAATCCGCTTGGAGTGGCAGTTGTAATTGAAGCGCAACACATGTGCATGCAAATGCGGGGAATTCAAAAACAAAATTCTGTTACAACGACTTCTTCCTTTACGGGAGCGTTTGAAAAAGACAAAACCAGAAAAGAATTTATCAGCTTAGTTGCTTATAAATTAAGCTAATTTAAAATTAAAAACAATGAAAATTCTCTTAACGGGCGCAACAGGTTACATCGGGAAACGACTCCTGCCTATTTTGGTAGCACAGGGACACGAAGTTATTTGTTGCGTAAGAGATAAAAACCGGTTTTATTGTCCCAAAGAATTTCAAAATAACGTCAGCGCGATTGAAGTTGATTTTCTGAATCAGCAAAGTTTAAATGCCATACCAAACGATATTGATGCCGCTTATTATCTGATACATTCCATGTCGAGTGCTGCTTCCAATTATGATGAATTGGAAAGTATTTCGGCTAAAAACTTTGTCGAAAGAGTCAATCAAACTACTGCCAAACAAGTCATTTATTTGAGTGGAATAGTAAATGACCAATCGCTCTCCAAACATTTATCTTCCCGAAAAAATGTGGAAACTATTTTAGGCACAGGTACTTTCGCTTTAACAGCCTTAAGAGCTGGAATTATTGTAGGTTCCGGCAGTGCTTCTTTTGAAATTATTCGGGATTTAGTGAACAAACTTCCTGTTATGATTACCCCAAAATGGCTGAATACCAAATGCCAACCTATTGCCATAACGGATGTCTTGGAATTTCTGACCAAATCTTTATTAAATCCTATTACTTATCATCAGAGTTTTGATATTGGTGGTCCTGATATTTTAAGCTATAAAGAAATGTTACTGGGTTTTGCCAAAGCCAAAAAGCTAAAAAGATGGATTTTTACAATTCCGGTGATGACTCCAAAATTATCATCGTATTGGTTATATTTCGTTACCTCAACTTCCTATAAACTCGCTACTGCGTTGGTGAGCAGTATGAAAGTGGAAGTAATTTGCAAAGATTCCAGAATCAATGAATTATTAAATATTCATCCCATGTCTTATAAGGAAGCTTTATCACGAGCATTGATAAAAGTAGAGGAAGACCAGGTGGCTTCGAGTTGGAAAGATTCCTTAGTTAGCGGACGTTTTAAAAATAATATTTCAGAATTTTTGAAAGTCCCTAAAAAGAACTGTTTCATCGATAGACGAAAAATGGAAATTATAGACCGTGATTATACCATGGAGCGCATTTGGTCTATTGGAGGAGAAACCGGTTGGTATTATGGCGATTGGCTGTGGAATATCCGGGGCTTTATCGATAAATTATTTGGAGGAGTAGGACTAAGACGAGGCCGAACTAACAAACACAGTATTCATTCCGGCGATGTATTGGATTTTTGGCGTGTTTTGTATGCCAATAAAGAAGAAGGTAAATTAATTTTATTTGCCGAAATGAAACTACCGGGAGAAGCTTGGCTTGAATTCAAAATCATCGGAAATACCTTGTATCAATCGGCTACTTTTAAACCTAAAGGAATTTGGGGAAAATTGTACTGGTATTCCGTTTTACCGTTTCATGGGTTTATTTTTAATGGGATGTTGCGGAAATTGATACAATAATTTTTAGCAAATCCATAACTAATTCAGCTGAAAAGAATTAAACCATTAAGGGATTTAAGGTTCATTAAGTTTTTTGCTTAATTTTCTTAAATCCCTTAATGGTTTAAAAATATATCGCAAAACATTTACTTCAAAATTCCGGCTTTATAAGTTGCAATCGCTCTGTCTCTTGCCATGGCGTGGTCGACCATGGGTTGGTCATAACACAAATCAAATTCCGGAATCCATTTGCGAATGTAAATGCCTTTTTCGTCAAACTTTTTTAATTGAATATCGGGATTAAAAACTCGGAAATACGGTGCTGCATCACAACCTGTTCCTGCTGCCCATTGCCAGTTGCCAACATTGGCTGATAAATCATAATCCAATAATTTTTCGGCAAAATAGGCTTCTCCCCATTGCCATTGGATAAGTAAATGTTTGCACAAAAAACTCGCCACCACCATGCGGACCCTATTGTGCATATATCCGGTTTCATTCAGCTGACGCATGCCCGCATCTACCATCGGATAACCGGTGTTTCCGGTACACCAACGCTTGAAATCTTCTTCGTTATTGCGCCACTGAATGCCATCATAATCCGATTTGAAATTCTGTGTTACGACTTTAGGAAAATGATACAGAATTTGCATAAAAAACTCCCTCCAAATCAATTCACTCAAAAAAGTGTCATTAGTTTTTGCTGCAAAATTGACCATTTTACGAATACTTACCGTCCCAAAACGCAAATGCGGCGACAAATACGAAGTGGAATCTACAGCCGGAAAATCACGGGTTTCCTGATATTTTTCAAGATTGTTGAGTGTAAAAGGTTTTACTTTGATGGAACTTTTCACAAAACCAATTTGTTCCAAGGAAGGAAAAACGAAATCACTTTTATAAAAATTCGAAAACAATTCTACTGTATCGTATTCCCTAACAGGCTTAAGTTGATTGAATTTTTCCAGCCATTTATTTTTATAAGGTGTGTAAACCGTATACGGCAAACCATCGGCTTTTGTAATTTCTTTTTCTTCAAAAACCACCTGATCTTTGAAAGAATAGCTAATCGTTTTATTGGTTTCTAATAATTGACAAATGCTTTCATCCCGCTGAATTGCAAAAGGTTCGTAATCTTTATTGAAAAAAACTTCTTTGATTTCGAACTCAGTAATTAATTCCTGCCAAACTCCTAAAGTTTTTCCTTTTTTGATTAAAAGAGAACTTCCTATTTGATTAAGTTGACTATTGATTTTAGAAAGTGATTCATGGATAAAAGCGACTCTGGCATCATCTTTAGGCAAGCTATCCAGAATAGCTTCATCAAAAATGAACAAAGGAATCACTGGGAATTCCGACTGCAAAGCATGGAATAATCCAATATTGTCCTCAAGTCGTAAATCACGTCGAAACCAAAAAATAGAAACTGCTGTTTTAGCCATTATTTTGCATTAAAAAGTTGGTTAACCATTTTTTCTCTATGCTCAAAAATGGCTTTCAGTTTATTTTTTACAACTAAAGTATTCATGATGCGGCCAATAAATCCCAAAGGCAAGGCATAATGCACCACATCGGTCATTTTTACGCCGTTTTCAGTCGGTTCGAAAAAATGTTTGTGATGCCATAAGGCATAAGGTCCAAAGCGTTGTTCGTCTATAAAATAACTGTTTTCTTTGACAAAGGTGATTTCGGTTACCCAAGGCAATTTGATTCCTAAAAGCGGGGATACTTTATATTGAATGATTTGACCTGCGTACATGTTTTTGCCGTCAAAATCGGTGATTTGAAACCCCATCGTTTGAGGTGTGATTTTCTCAAGATTTCTGGGACTGGAAAAAAAATCCCAACATTCCTCGATACTGGCATTGACGTGCTGAACGGTTTCTTTTTTATAGAGTTTCATGAGTGTTAGTAGTTATTATTTGTTCTAAATTGTATTGAAACCGAAGCCGCGTGAAGGATTGCAGGCGATATCCTCGCAGCGGAGCGGAGAGATAAAGCCGGAAAGCCCGACCCGAAATACGGAGCTTACGGAGTATGAGGGTCACGCCCAAAATATGCTACATTTTATAATATTTAAAAGGCACAAACAACATGCCGAAGCATTCGCCGTCTTCCTTTCCCAGATGTTTGTGATGCACTTTATGGGCTTTTCGCAAACCAATCAGGTATTTATTATTGGTGTTCTTGAACCACTTAAAACGCTGATGAATCAAGACATCGTGAATCATGAAATAACAAAATCCATAAATGGTGATTCCTAATCCGATAAAAAACAAATAATTGATTCCGCCCTCAACGCCGTAATAAAAAAGGACGATGCTGGGAATGGCAAAAATGACAAAAAAGATATCGTTGCGTTCAAAAATGTGTTCGTATTTGGGTTGGTGATGGTCGGCATGGAAATACCACATTAAGCCGTGCATCACGTATTTATGGGTGAGCCAGGTGACACATTCCATGAAAAGAAAAACGGCTATTGTAATTAAAAATGAAATCATTTTTTAGGATTTAATTCGTTTGTTTATTCTACCAATCGCAACTTATAGGTAACGAAAGATTGGGCTAAAAGTCCTGCTTTGGTATAATTGGAAACCCGGATTCTGGCATTGCCAATTTCGTGACAAGGGGTATTTTTCAGTTTTTTCAACAGTTTTTTGTAATATACAAAAGCCGTATAAACCCCGAATTTAGCCTCAATCGGTAGCTTCGTAATTCCCAGATAGGCAATACCAAAATCTTCTTCTATCTCTTTAATGATGGCACTTTTAGTCTTTTCATCAAAGGTTTTCAAATCGACTCCCGGAAAATAATTACGGTTCAGAATCAAATTATCATCTTTTAAATCGCGAAGGAAATTCACTTTCTGGAAAGCCGACCCCAATCGCATGGCTTCGTCTTTTAACTGTTCGTATTTTTGATTGTTTCCTTTTACAAAAACGTTCAAGCACATCAAACCCACCACATCGGCAGAACCATAAATGTATTCATCGTATTCGGCTTTCGAATTATAATCTAATTTGATTAAATCCATTTTCATACTTTTCAAAAAGGCCTGAATCAAATCGTCGGAAATATTATATTGCTTGACGGTTTGCTGGAACGAATTCAAAATAGGATTCAAACTAATTCCAGAATTGTAAGCTTTGTAATAATCGGTTTCAAAATCGTTAATTAGATTTTCTTTGTCATAACCGTGAAAAGAATCCACAATTTCGTCAGCAAAACGCACAAATCCGTAAATACTATAAATAGCATCTCTAATACTTGGCGAGAGCATATATACCGCCAATGAAAATGAGGTACTGTAGTCTTTAGTAACTAACTTACTGCATCTGAAGGAAACATCGTCAAATAATTGCTTCATAACTATACTTTTAGAAATTGTTTGTCGATCAAATTGGATACTAACTTTCCGGAAATCAATGCTGGAGGAACCCCGGGTCCCGGGACGGTTAATTGTCCCGTAAAATATAAATTATTGACTTTTTTACTCTTTAGTTTTGGCCTTAAAAAAGCGGTTTGCCATAAAGTATTTGCCATTCCGTAGGCATTCCCTTTGTATGAATTGTAATTCTCCACAAAATCGTTCTTGCAAAAAGATTGTTTAAATACAATGTTATTTTTCACACTTTGTTGTGTCAATCTCTCAAAACGATCAATAATTTTATCAAAATATTTCTCACGCAATGCTTTGGTATCTTCAATTCCAGGAGCTAACGGAATCAGGAAAAAACCGGATTCCATTCCCTCCGGTGCGGCCGTATGATCAGTCACCGATGGAAAATTGGCATAAAACAAAGGCTCTGCCGGCCATTGTGGTATATCATAAATATCGGTTGCATGTTGCTTAAAATCAACATCAAAAAACAAGGCGTGGTGCGAAATATTTTCTATTTTTTTATCAAAGCCCACATAGAACAACAAAGAAGACGGAGCAAATACACGGCTGTTCCAATATTGCTCCGAATACGCCCTATGTTGTTTATCCAAGAGTGTTTCCGTATGATGGTAATCGGCGCCGCTTACAACCAAATCAGCATCGATTCGTTGACCATTTACAACTATCGCTTTGGCCGTTTTATTTTCAACTATTATTTTCTCTATATTCGAATTGACATGAAAGATTACTCCCAATTCTGTGGCCAAACTTTCCATGGCACGGACCACATCAAACATTCCTGTTTTGGGATGCCAGGTGCCAAGACCAAAATCGGCGTAATTCATAAAACTATAGAATGAAGGCGTATCAGATGGTTTTGCCCCCAGAAACAAAACCGGAAATTCCAAAATTTGAATCAATCGTTCATTCTTGAATTTCTTGCGAATATCTTTACTGATATTACAGAAAAACTGTCCCACTTTTTTGGCGGTTTCCAGCGTTACCAATTCAAGTGGCGATACACCCGGACGGTATACCAAATCTTTTATCGCTATATCATAATTGCTTCGGGCTTCGTCCATAAAATCATGCAATAGCTTTCCGCTCCCTTTTTCAATAGCTTCAAATGTGAAAATGATATCGGCCAAATTATCTTCGATGGCAATAAAATCATCTATCCCATAATACACCCTGTAGGCTGGAGTTAATTTTATCAGCTCGTAATAATCAGATGGTTTTTTATCAAAATCAGCAAAAAAACGCTCGAACACATCTGGCATCCAGTACCAACTCGGTCCCATATCAAAGGTAAATCCCTCGCGTTTTAACTGCCGGGCCCTGCCGCCTATCGTTGCATTTTTTTCGTACACATTTACTTCATATCCGCTTTTGGCCAAATAACACGATGCAGCCAAAGCAGAAAACCCGGAACCTATTATTGAAATCTTTTTTTTCATTTGTCTAACAAATATACAAAATAATTAAACAAAATCACATCTTTTCAACTAATTCAGGAATAGAAGTAAAAACTCGTAATTTATCCGATTGTTTTTTAGGATTAATACTGGCAGTCAATCTGCCGATAAACCAAAGTTGGGTAGCATCATCCATTAATTCCTCTACCATCTCATCAACATAATCATCTACCGACTCTATATCGGGTTGCACCGTGAAATAAGAAATATATACTATTGGACTGAAAAAATTTTTAAGTTCTTTCAAATTCTCAATAGGCATGCTTTCACCTAAATAAATGGCCTTATACCCTTTCAGCAGAATTTCATAATGTAAAAACATTAATCCCAATTCATGTATTTCATTCAATGGCAACGAAAGCACAAAAACCTTATCGGTTTTCGTTTGCTTTAAAACTTGTAATTTCTCAATATTAACGAGTAACTTTTGCTTGATTAAATAGCTGACGAAATGCTCGTGCGCAGGAGTAATCGTAGCGGTTTGCCACAATAATCCCAACTCCTGCATCAACGGAATAAAAACCTGGTGAAATATTTCCTTAAATGATTTTTCTGCTATAAGCCAATTATAAGTCGTAAAAAACAAGTCTTGGTCAAAATTCATCATCGCCATCTTAAAATCACTTATCGCATGATTTTTAGCATTTTTAGACGATATAATTTCCCGGACCAATACCGGAATTTTTTCCTCGGGATAAGAGGCTATTTTTGAAATTTTATAACCATACTCATGCAAAAGACAAATATTTAAAAGCTTTTGCAAACTGGTCAAATCATACAAACGAATATTGGTATCAGTTCGCATGGGTTGCAACACATTGTATCTTTTTTCCCAAATCCGTATCGTATGCGCTTTGATACCCGAAAGATTTTCGAGGTCTTTTATACTGAAAACATTTTTAATATTGTTTATCATTTATTGAAATTTAATAAACAAATATACTCTAAAAATAATTCACACGAATTAAATGAAGCGGAAAAGTATTTTTTAGAGCTCGACCATCACAAATGAATTCAATTTATCTAAATGTAAAATGGTTTTAGAATGATCATCACTCCTGGAATACATGGGTTCAAACTTTGCCCCAAAAACCACCTCCTTAAAAGTATAGGATGTTCGAATAGCCACCGTATTACTGAACATGTCATCAAAGGTTTTGATGTAAACTAAAATTTCGCCTTGTATATTGGTAAAATCCTCTTTGGTAAAATTATAAAGCGGACTATCCTCGGTTATGGGGTGTACCAAGGTCCAACTTAAAGTAAGTGAATTTATTTTTTGTAACTCTAAATTCAGAGAATAGAATTTATTAACCTTTTTTCCGTTCTCTTCGATGTTCATCCCCAAAGTCATTTTGGCCTCAGCATCCGTGAAATTAGTATTTTTGAAAGGAGTCAGCCGCAACATTAAGGCTTTAGCATCCCAATACGGAGATATAAGTGCATTATGTGAAAATTTAAGAAAAGCGGTCGGTTTACTGAAACGGCCAAAAAACAAACCTGTGGCAATGGCAAAACTCAACAAACCTATTAGCGCTTCGGCTGCCGAAAGGACACTCGTAAAAAACCCAACCGGACTGATATGTCCGTACCCCACTGTGGTAAAAGTTTGCGCACTAAAAAAATACGCCTGACCAAATTTCTCCCATTTATTAGCCGAAAGTGAAATTCCGTCCAGATGTTCGATCCCAATGCCATAATATACCAGAGCAAAAACAAAATTGATTCCAATGTAAAAAGACAAAATGATCAACATAAATTTCCATCCGGGCATATCGATCATCGTATGATACCAACTGATACGATGCAAAGTATGCATGCCGCGTTTCTCTATATTAGCCGTCCCATTTTTATTGACAAAACGCCCTCCGTAACTACTGGCATTGGTACCAAATCCGGTGTTGTTATCTGCTTTTGACTTCGAGTTTATTCGATCTAATAACGCCATTTTGTTTTTAGCTTTTGTTAAAAAGTAAAAGTAACAAAAAACAAATTAGAGTAAAAAACATCTAAATACTTTTAAAAACAGAATCATTCGTTTCCAAAAAATTATAATAATGCATTTTAATCTTAAAAATTCCCAACAAAAAAATTAATTAATCCACTGTAAATCAGTATCTTTATATAGCCCTTCAATTTATTTTCCAAAACACAACATCATGGATAATGGAATCTTAAAAGACCGAATTGAAGCAGGGATACTCCTTTCGGAAAAATTAAAAAAATACCAGCATACCGACAGTGTAATTCTTGCTGTACCAAGAGGAGGAGTTCCTATTGGGTATGAAATAGCCAATAGATTACACCTGCCTTTAGACATCATATTGTCCAAAAAAATAGGACATCCTTCCAATAAAGAATTTGCTATTGGAGCCGTTTCTCTAAACGCCATAATTCTTGACGAACATCCCACGATCCCGAAATACTATATCGAACAGGAGAAAGAACGTCTCACCAGACTACTCAAAGAGCAATATAAACTGTACATGGGGAATCGCAAGCCGTTGCCTATTGAAGGAAAAAATGTAATTCTTGTTGATGACGGCATTGCTACAGGAAACACTCTTTTGGCCAGTATTGCCATGCTGCGCAAAAAAAATCCGGCTAAAATAATTGTAGCTGTGCCGGTTATACCGTATGAGAATGTCCCCGTTTTTGAAGAGCATACCGATGAATTCATTTACCTGATGGCTCCCCATTATTTTAGGGGCGTAGGAGGATTTTATGAAGAATTCCCCCAAGTGGAAGACGAAGAAGTCATACAAATGTTAGACATTACCAACCCAAATAAATAGAAAAAAGAAACCTACTAATTATTCATTTTAAATTTTTTAAAACATGAAGAAATTAGAAATTGACATCCGTTTATCCTCTGTACTATTAAAAGGGGATTTGGTAATTCCTGAAAAAGCTACCGGTATCGTTATTTTTTCCCATGGAAGCGGCAGCAGCAGATTCAGCAGCAGAAACAGAATGGTAGCCGAACATATCCAAAAACAAAATATAGGCACCTTACTTTTTGATTTACTTACCGAAGAGGAAGACAGTATTTATGAAAATCGCTTTAACATTGATTTGCTTACAGGACGACTAATCGAAACTACCGAATGGCTTATGGAACATTCTGAAGTAAAAGGTTTGCCTATAGGCTACTTTGGAGCCAGTACGGGAGCCGCTTCTGCCCTGCGTGCCGCAGCCTATTTTGGCGCCTCGATAAAAGCAGTTGTTTCCCGTGGCGGAAGGCCTGATCTGGCTTTAAACGTCCTACACCTGGTAACTGCCCCTACTCTTTTAATTGTTGGGGGCATGGACGTACCCGTAATCGGTATGAACAAAATGGCTTTTGACGAATTGCAATCCGTGAAAGAAATGAAAGTGATTCATGGGGCAACCCATCTCTTTGAAGAACCCGGAAAATTACAGGAAGTAGCCGACATGGCTATTATCTGGTACAAAAAACATTTGGCTCAAAAAGAACATTACTCTTTTTGACATATTAATTCTTTTTCTTGAAAACAATCCATTTTAAAAACTACAATTATGAAAAACATTTATTTCTCAATGGTCTTCCTTATCACAACTACTTTATTGGGTCAAAACACTATAAATCAGGAGCACAACAAAGACTATTATCTACAAAAAAGCAAAGACCAAAATAAAACAGCTTGGATTTTACTCTCTGCCGGTACAGTAATCAGTGTTGTCGGTTTAATTGGATTTAGCAGCACTTACGACCTTTGGGATTACTCTAATAAAACGGATATCTATGGCTATATGATGTTAGGAGGAGGATTATTAGGCTCCGCTAGCGTTCCTCTATTTATAAGTTCTGGCAAAAACGCCCGAAAAGCAGCAACCATTTCTTTTAATAACCAACCTATTTTATGCCCAACCCAAAATTTTTGTGTACAAAATCCACAGCCAAGTCTTTTACTCACTATTAATTTTTAAAATTTTAGGAATACAACAATCTTTTTGAAATTTTAAAATGTAACAGAATCAAAGACAAAATCATGCCTACTTTTAACCAAAAGTTACTAACTTAAAAATAATTAGTATTTTAGTTGCCTCACTTCTTTCCCTAGAGAAAGAAGTGAGCTTTTAAACTAAATCACTAACTATTTACATCATGAAAAACCTATTCTTTCTCCTCTTCAGTATTTTCTCGCTGACCACTTTTTCACAGACCACTTCCATTAAAAAATCGCCTGTACTTACTGAAGCATCTCCTGAAAGTGTCGGAATGTCAGCAGAACGATTGGCAAGAATAGATGCCATGTGTAAAGAAGCAATAGGTAACGCTGAAATCCCAGGAGCCGTAGCCTTAGTGACTAGAAACGGGAAAATTGTATATTACAAAGCCTTCGGAATGGCCGATAACGAATCCGGAACCGCATTAAAAACGGATGCTATCTTCAGAATTGCTTCCCAAACCAAAGCCATCACCTCAACTGCTGTTATGATGCTTTGGGAAGAAGGAAAATTCAAATTAGATGATCCGATTTCAAAGTACATCCCGGAATTTAAAAACGAACAGGTTTTAGATACTCTTTATGAAAACGGCACTTATAAAACGGTTCCGGCCAAGAATCCTATTACTATCAGACATCTTTTGACGCATACTTCCGGAATTGGTTATGGCGCCATTGACAGTGACGACCGCTTTAAAAGAATCTATAAAGATGCCGGGGTAACCGATTTGTTTACTACCGAAAACATCAGTATTGAAGAAAGTGTCAAAAAACTGGCAAAACTTCCCTTACACCATAATCCGGGCGAAAAATTCACTTATAGCGAAGGCCTTGATGTGTTAGGTTATTTCATTGAAATAGTTTCAGGAATGCGATTGGATCAATTTTATAAAACCCGAATTTTTGACCCGCTGGGAATGGATGACACCCGATTTTATCTTCCCGAATCAAAATTCAACCGATTGGTTGCTATTCAGAAAAAAGAAAACGGAAATTGGATCAAATATCCAACCACTTTTTATGATCCAAATTACCCTGTAAAAGGAGCGCAACGCTTTTTTTCCGGAGGAGCAGGATTATCGAGTACAGCGAAAGATTATGCTACTTTTTTACAAATGTATTTGAATCATGGGGAATTAAACGGCATCCGTTTGCTCAGCAGAACAACAATCGAATTTATGATGAAAAACCAAATAGGCAACCTGCGTGGAAACAACGGAGCGTATCACGGTTTGGCTTTTGAAGTGATTGATGAAAAAGGAGAAAATATGGGCGGTAGAAACAGCGCGGGAACATTTGGTTGGGGAGGCTACTTCAACACCCAATATTTCGCCGATCCAAAAGAAAATATTATCGGTATTATCATGAAACAAACACAAGGAGCTAATACAGATAGTACCGGTTGGAAATTCCGTCAATTAGTAGGACAATCTATTGATGATTAATTTCAAAAAAAATGTTATAAAAATTACCCCGTTCAAAAATATTGGATGGGGTATTTTTTTTGAAACAAAAAGAATCAAACACAAATGCTTTTTTCTGTATTTGAATTCGTAAATTTAACTGTTGAACCTCATTATCAATTGGGTAATCCTCTAAATTAAAGTTATGAAATTACCGCTAAACGACACCAAATTTCTTTTTTTACTTTCCTCCGTTAGTATTGTCGTTGGCTTAGAAATCCTGTCGCTGATAGGCATACACATTCCGGAACCTTACGGTCCTTTTGTATTTGCGACTTTTATCATCGGCATAGGACACGCTGTTTTGAAGAATGGCATAAAAGCTGTTTTTAAGCTTCGTTTCAGCAGTATTAATTTATTAATGACGATTGCTGTCGTAGCCGCTTTTTATTTAGGGGAATACCCTGAGGCAGCCGTGGTTATCGTTCTCTATGTTTTAGGGGAAAGACTCGAAGATATTGGCTTAGAAAATTCTAAATCGGCTTTGGATGAATTGGTTCGCAAAGCCCCCAAAACGGCTTTGGTAAAAAATGAAAATAAAAATATTCCGCTCAACCATATTGCCATCGGAACCCTCATTCAGATAAAACCCGGAGAAATGATTCCGCTCGACGGAACCATTATTAGCGGGGAAACCACGGTTGATGAAGCCGCCATTACCGGAGAACCGATTCCGAAAGACAAACATCCCGGAGATTCTTTATTTGCCGGCACACTCAATAAAAATGGTTTTATCGAAATGGAAACCACCAAACTTTCCACGGACACCACTTTTGCCAAAATCATCCGTCTTACTTTTGAAGCCACGGCAGCCAAAAGTGACACCCAAAAATTCATCCAGCGTTTTTCTAAATACTACACTCCCACCATCATTTTTTTAGCGGTATTGATTTTTATAATTCCGGTTTACATTTTACAATTGGATTTCAATGTATGGCTCAAACAGGCCATCACCCTTTTGGTCATCGCCTGCCCCTGTGCTCTGGTCATCTCTACTCCTGTCGCTATTTATGCCGCTATTGGTAACGCTTCCGCAAAAGGTGCTCTGATAAAAGGCGGGAAATACCTGGAAGCGATGGCGAGAATAAAAGCCATCGCTTTAGACAAAACCCGAACCATCACGTATGGAAATCCGATTGTTTCAGATGTGATTCTACTAAACGAAACCAGCCGTGAAGAATTACTGGCCTGTACCGCCGGAGCCGAACTTTTTTCTGAACATCCGTTGGCGCAGGCCATTGTCGCCGCAAGCAGAAAAGAAGGTTTTGAACCGCACAAGGCAACCAATTTTAAAAGCATTTCCGGCAAAGGGGCGACCGCAAAATGCCTGGTTTGCGAAGACGAAACGGTTTATGTAGGCAAACTAGAATTCATCAAAGAATACCAAGACATCGATAACGGAGCTGAAAAAATAGTAGAACAGCTTACTGAACAGGGAAAAACAAGCGTGGTGGTCAGTTTTGGAAAAGGAGTTGCAGGAATAATTGGTCTGACAGACGAAATCAAAACCGACAGTATTACCGCTATCAAACAATTACAGAATTTAAACATTTCACTAATAATGCTAACGGGAGACAGCGAAAAAGCAGCGCATTATGTAGGACAACAAACAGGCATTAAAATCGTATACGGTAACTTACTTCCCGAACACAAATCGGAAAAAATCAAAACCCTTTTAGCCCAATATGGCAATGTTGCCATGGTTGGAGACGGTATTAATGATGCCCCTGCCCTGGCACAAAGTACCGTTGGTATTGCCATGGGTGCGGCGGGAAGCGACACCGCTATTGAAACTGCCAATATTGCCCTGATGAACGACAATCTTATTCTTATTCCTTTTTTAATTCGCTTAAGTAAAAAAACACTCAACCGAATTAAATTCAATACCTCGGGTGCTATTGGAATCAAACTCCTTTTCATCCTTTTGGCTTTCATGGGCTACAGTAATTTAGTCCTCGCCATTGCTGCAGATGTGGGCGTAACCTTAGTTGTAATTTTATTAAGCCTGGATTTAATGAATTTTGAAAATTCAACACCAAACAAATAACACAACACACTGATAACCAATTGCAAGAATCGCTATTTTTCTTTACATTAGCTATTTAGTAAATTTTCAGATTGTTCTCCATTTTCCTTCTTTTGAAAATAAATGAATGTATGAATTGAGTTAATCTAACTAAAAAACACAAATCCAAATAGCATGAAAACCTTAGAAAAACAGGGCACTAATGAACTAAAACGGATTAGTTGGGCAACCATACTATTTATGGTTTTGCTTTTTGTGTTGCTGGCATGGATAGCCAATTATTACAAACAGGAACAACATTTTGTCGTTGTAAGATCATATGGAAAAGGCAGTCTCATAAATCTCTCCAAAAATTATCATGGGATTCATTTTCCTTCTTCCGAAAAAAACTACGGTGCTTTGTTAGCAGAACAAGAAGACATCCTAGGATTCAATGACATCACTATTTCTTTACATACTATAAAAAACGACTCCCTGGAAATTAATGATTCTGGTGATTCTCTCGTTTTGGTCAATGGAAAAATCAATACCATAATCATCAATAACAAGGCTAATCTCCTGTCTTGGTTTCAAAAAATGAAATTTTCCGATATTGACGAATTAGAAACCATCCATTTTAAATCGGAAATTCCAGGCTATGCCATTCCGTATTTAAAAAAAATTGCCAAACACAAACCTACACTCAATTTAGCTTTTGAAAAAAATGACTCTAAAAATACCGTGGAGGATTACTTGCAACACGCAGCTTTTTTCAGTCCTCGTTTTGTAAGCCTTACTTTAGACCAAAATCAATTGGCATTATTACATAATTTTAAAGCTGTCGAATGTCTGTATCTTGATGTAACGGATTCTGTTGTGACAAAATCGTTGCCTAAATTTATTGGATTAAAACAATGCATCATTAATGGAAATGAACTAAAATCAATAACCGGTTCTTTTTTCATTAACAATAAGCAATTAGAAAGACTAAGTTTATTTGGTTGCCTTTCGGATTATTCGGTTGTAGAGCCACTGGACAATCTGTCGCAACTTATCCTTGCAAATAACGGCTGCAAAGGAAATTTGGTTCAATTAAAAAACAAATTACCCCAATTAGCTGTTATACTGTTATCCGGGATTTTTGATGCTGTCGATTTACTTGCCAGTCTGCCAAATATCAGATGGCTCGGACTGCCTGATAACATTTCCCAAAAACAATTTAACACCATTACATCGCAATTATCCAATTTACAGGTACTGGAACTAAAAGGAGGTGACTCCATCAAAAATTGGGCTCCGTTAAAACAACTAAGCAATTTGCGAGGACTCGTAATTACTGACACCCTAACAGATACAAAAACATTGCAGGAACTAAAATCGCTAAGGTATTTATCGCTGTCCGAAAAAAGCATGGCAGACAACATCGTCGTACAAAAACTGAAAAAAAGTTTACCGGGCTGCATCATTGTACCCAATTCAGGGGCGTGCATGGGTTCAGGTTGGCTGCTTTTACTAATCCCAACGATAGCACTGTTCAGTTTGGTTTTTCCAAAAAAATTATTGAAAAAAATATTTAAAGAAAAGAATAAAAAATGAACCATTCCGACCCCATAAAGATGATGCCCAGACGCACCAAAAAAGCAGTACTCGATGCCATAGTCTGCAGTATTGAAATTCTCATTTTTGCGTATTTCATCAATTATTCCTTTCCTTATAAAATAATTGCGTTCATCCCTTTAATTATGGTTGCTTTTATCATTAGCCGTCATATTCATTCCCCAATAATTTCATTCCAACTCCTATTCCAAAATACTGTTTCTCTCCGAATGGGAATTTACATTATTATCGGATTTCAAATGGGTCTCGCTGCCGCCATGTATTACAGAGGCAGTTCAGGAATCCCTATACTGCCTGATTTTTTAAAACCGTTTGCTGTTGTTGCAGCATCTATAGGAATCATGGAAGAGTTATTTTTTAGAGGTTTCATACAAACCCAGATGAATCGATTACATACTTATTTTGCAGTGTTTTTTGCCGCCTTGGCCCATGCAGCATACAAAGTCAGCCTGTTTCTCTCTCCTGCCACCAACATTCCCCATGAAAATATCGTGCTATTTTTTATCTATTCTTTCGCAGCCTATATTGTTCTGGGAATATTAACAAATAAGTCCAAAAATTTACTGCCGGCAATTATTGCGCATGCCATTTTTGACTTGGTTGTATATGCCGAAACCTCACAGGCACCATGGTGGGTTTGGTAATTACAAAAAATTAGAAGAAGATTTATAAGAATCCGAAAACAAATACCGTCAGCGGATAGGTTTCAGAAAAAGTAAAAATAAAGAACCTAAAAATGAATAGTTATTCGTTCATTTCATCGTAACGAACAGGCACTTGCGGATCATAAAGTGGACATTTGAATTCTTCTAAAGTATCTGCCAAAAGATCCATCGTTTTACCTTCGGTTCCATAACAATCAATCTGGATACTTTGAGGGGTTGTTTTCACCTGAAAAGCTCCTTTTCCGTTGGTGTTTTTCCAGCTATTATCATCCACTTTTTCCCATTTCGAAAACACACTGTTGATTCGATTTAAAATCACAGTAACCGGAAGCGTCTCAAGGCCTTCTACCTCTTGTTGTTCAATCAAAGCTTCGTAAACCAATTGATGATTGAGATAGATTCCGTCCTGATATTGCCAAAAAACTAATTCGTACATAATTTTAAAAGTTACAAAGGTTCAACATTAAATAAGATTCTAAATTGCTGTAATACTATATAAAAACGCAGCAACTTAGAACCTTAGCAACTCTAATAGTCTTTGAATTAATACTCGAACGTTCCGTACTCGCTGGTGATAGTCAATTTTTTACTATCGGCCGCTTCCACTCTTCCTACAATTTGAGCATCGACATTGAATGATTTTGAAATCGCGATAATATCCTGGGCAACGGCTTCAGGAACGTATAATTCCATACGGTGTCCACAGTTGAAAACCTGATACATTTCTTTCCAGTCGGTTTTGGATTGCTCCTGTATCAATTGAAACAATGGAGGAACCGGAAATAAATTGTCTTTTATAATATGTAAACTATCCACAAAGTGTAAAATCTTCGTTTGCGCACCACCACTGCAATGTACCATTCCGTGGATTTCATCAGAAGAATATGTATCTAAAATTTTCTTGATAATTGGTGCATAGGTACGTGTTGGAGACAACACCAGCTGCCCTGCATCAATCGGACTATTTACTACGGCATCGGTCAATTTTACCTGTCCGGAGTAAATTAACTCTTCCGGAACCGCAGCATCATAACTCTCCGGATATTTGGCAGCCAAATATTTCCCGAAAACATCATGACGGGCAGATGTCAATCCATTGCTTCCCATTCCACCATTATAACTTTTCTCATAAGTGGCCTGACCAAAAGAAGCCAAACCTACAATTACGTCACCGGCTTTGATATTGGCATTATCAATCACTTTCGAACGTTGCATACGAGCCGTCACGGTTGAATCTACAATAATGGTACGTACAATATCCCCCACATCGGCAGTTTCCCCACCTGTAGAATGTATGGTTACCCCAAAAGAATCCAATTCTTTGATTAATTCTTCGGTTCCGTTAATAATAGCTGAAATGACTTCGGCCGGAATCAGGTTTTTATTTCTTCCGATAGTAGATGAGAGCAAAATATTGTCAGTAGCCCCTACACACAATAAATCATCGATATTCATGATCAGAGCATCTTGCGCAATTCCTTTCCAAACAGATAAATCCCCCGTTTCTTTCCAATACATATAAGCCAATGAAGACTTGGTTCCTGCACCATCGGCATGCATAATCAAACAATAGGCTTCGTCCTGGGTTAAATAATCGGGTACAATTTTACAAAAGGCTTGAGGAAATAATCCTTTGTCTATATTTTTTATGGCATTGTGCACATCTTCTTTAGATGCCGAAACACCACGTTGTGCATATCTTTTTGAAGTATCTGAACTCATGTGTATAATTGTGTAAGCTGCTTTAGGCAACTGGATTTTGTGGCAAAGATAAATATTTTTTTCGGGTTTTGCCTATGGGGTTTTTCAAGTGTTTTGCTAAATCTCGAATATACTTCCCGTATGTGAATTTATTTTATTAATTTTACTATAACATTTTTATTACCAAATACTTAACACTAAAAACACCAAAATAAAAACCATTTCTATTGATTGGGATGATACTGAATTCAGCTGCTTTTAAAGGAAATATAGTTTATACCAAATAAAGTCATTCGCTAAAAAATCTAATTCGCTTAAGAAATTTTAAAACCATAACAATACACCCTGCAAAGTGGAAACCAGCAACCACTATAAAAAACGGGGCCTTACCGAAAAGCCATAAGAGTAGGAAACTAAAAATTACAACATCATGCCTAAGTACGTAATTGAGCGGGAATTTCCCGGAGCAGGTAAACTATCTGCCGAACAGTTAAAAGGCATTTCACAAACTTCCTGTGATGTGCTAAATAAAATGGGACCACAGATTCAGTGGGTCAACAGTTATGTAACACCTGATAAAATTTATTGTGTTTACATTGCCCCGAATGAAGAAATGGTTCGTGAACACGCCAAACAAGGTGGATTTCCGGCAAATGCCATAAACCAAGTGGCGGCAACAATTGACCCGATAACCGCTGAATAATTAATTTAAAGAACTTGAACAAAATAAAAAATGCCCGTCTAAAAACAGACAGGCATTTTTTTTATTGAACATCCAGTTGATTATCTCGTAAACAACAATTCTCTGTATTTAACCAGAGTCCATAACTCATTATCTACCAACAACTCCAGTTTATCACAGTGCTCCCGGATAATTTCGAAATACGGTTTCACATTATTACAATACGCTTCTGCCATTTCCTGGGCATTGGTCATCACATTCGCTTTCTTCCTTTCGTTGGTCATTTCACCTACTTTGGTATTAATCCCTTCGATATGTTTAGAAATTTGCTTGATGATGGCAATCTGTTCTTTGGCAATAGTTTCAAAATCGGCTCCAAAAATATCTTTCAAGCCTTTTACATTTTCGATTAAGGTATTTTGGTAACGGATAGCCGTTGGAATAACATGATTTTTTGAAATATCCCCTAAAACCCTTCCTTCAATCTGAATTTTTTTAGTGTATTCTTCCAATTCAATTTCGTAACGGGCTTCGGTTTCAACATGATTCATGATACCCATTTCTGAAAACAAATCCAAGGCTTGTTTAGAAACTCTGGCTTTCAATGCTTCCGGTGTAGTTTTAAAATTGCTCAACCCTCTTTTGGCTGCTTCTTTTTCCCATGCATCGCTGTATCCATCCCCTTCGAAAAGAATTTTTTTAGATTGTTTGATGTATTCTCTCAAAACATTGAAAACAGCATCATCTTTTTTCATTTTTTTGGAGTCAATTAATGCATCCACCTCCACTTTAAAATCTTTCAATTGTTTGGCTACAATCGTATTTAAGGTAGTCATCGCATTAGAACAGTTGGCAGAAGAGCCTACCGCCCTGAACTCAAATTTATTTCCGGTAAACGCAAAAGGAGACGTTCTGTTTCTGTCGGTATTATCTAAAATCACTTCCGGAATTTTCCCTACCACATTCAGTTTCAAATCGGTTTTTTCTTCCGGAGATAATTTACCGGTGGTTACCACTTCGAGCTCCGCCAATACCTTAGTCAATTGTTCTCCGATAAATACCGAAATAATAGCCGGTGGTGCCTCATTGGCTCCTAACCTATGGTCATTACTTGCAGTGGCTATAGCCCCTCTTAACAATGACTCATAATCATTTACCGCTTTGATGGTATTGATAAAGAAAGTCAAAAACTGTAAATTACTCATAGGGGTTTTACTCGGACTCAATAAATTCACTCCGGTATCAGTAGCCAAGGACCAGTTGTTGTGTTTCCCCGAACCGTTAACGCCTTTGAATGGCTTTTCATGAAACAGGACTTTAAAATCATGACGTTCAGCCACTTTTTGCATCACATCCATTAACAGACAGTTATGATCTACGGCTAAGTTGGTTTCTTCAAAAATAGGAGCCAACTCAAACTGATTTGGTGCTACTTCATTGTGACGCGTTTTCACCGGAATCCCTAACAACATACATTCTTGCTCTAAATCTCTCATGAAAGTTAAAGCACGGGTTGGGATAGAACCAAAATAATGATCATCTAATTGTTGGCCTTTGGCAGAAGTATGCCCCAACAACGTTCTTCCTGTCATCATCAAATCCGGACGAGAATCGGCCAATGCCTTATCTATCAAGAAATATTCCTGTTCCCATCCTAATGTTGCGGTTACTTTTTTGACATTTTTATCAAAATACCTGCACACTTCGGTAGCCGCTTCATCAATAGCTGACAAAGCTCTCAGTAACGGAATCTTATTATCTAACGCTTCTCCGGTATAGGATATAAAAACGGTAGGAATACATAAGGTCGTTCCAAATATAAATGCAGGAGAGGTTGGATCCCAGGCTGTATATCCTCTGGCTTCAAAAGTATTTCTGATTCCCCCGTTTGGAAAACTGGAAGCATCCGGTTCCTGTTGTACCAATTGGGCTCCTCCAAATTTTTCTACCGGATCGCTCCCGTCAAAAGAAGTTTCGAAGAACGCATCGTGCTTTTCAGCAGTAGCCCCCGTAAGTGGCTGAAACCAGTGTGTGTAATGGGTAACACCTTTGGAAAGTGCCCATTCTTTCATTCCCATCGCAATATAATCGGCCAGCTTCCGGTCAATTTTAGTCCCAAACTGAACGGCACCCTGTACAGCTTTAAATGCATCCGAGGTCAGGTATTGCCTCATTGCTTTTTCATTAAACACATTTGAACCGAAAATCGCTGATTTTCTTCCAGTTTCATCAAATTGAACTGGCTTTCTTGTTGAAGCTTCACGCAAAGCTTGAAAACGTATTGTTGACATATTTTACTTTTATTGATTTTTATCAAAGATAATTATTCTAAAATAAACTATTTATTAATATAAAGTGAAAATAAACTTATAGAATCCCCTTACACCGACTAATTACCAATGAAAAAATAGCAATTACAGTCGCTAAAAATAACTATTTATAAATTTAACCCTAACATAAATAGGGTATTCACAAAAATTAAACAATCAAAAACAAAACTACCCCTTGATTTATAACACATAAAAAAAAACTTTTATATTTGTGCCTCATAAAAATCAAGAAATTAATTAATTATTATTATGGCTAAAATAAAATTAGAGTACATTTGGTTAGATGGATACGAACCAACTCAAAATCTTAGAAGTAAAACTAAAGTTGAAGAACATGAAAACTTTCAAGGAACTTTAGAAGAATTAGACAGATGGTCATTTGACGGTTCTTCTACAAGACAAGCTGAAGGTGGATCTTCTGACTGTTCATTAGTACCAGTAGCTATTTATCCAGATCCAGACCGTATCAATGGATATTTAGTAATGTGTGAAGTTATGAATGCTGATGGTACAGCGCACCCTTCAAACGGTAGAGCTACTATCGATGATGAGGATGATGATTTCTGGTTTGGTTTTGAGCAAGAGTACTTTATCATGGACACTAAAACTCAATTACCTTTAGGTTTCCCTGTTGGAGGATACCCTGCACCACAAGGTATGTACTACTGTTCAGTAGGAGGAAAAAACACTCACGGTAGAGCTTTAGTTGAAGAGCACGCTAATTTATGTATCGCTGCAGGAATCAACTTCGAAGGAATCAACCAAGAGGTTGCTTGTGGACAATGGGAATTCCAATTATTCGCTAAAGGAGCTAAAAAAGCAGGTGATGAAATCTGGGTTGCCAGATACTTACTAGATCGTTTGACTGAGAAATACGGTTACTATATTGAATACCACCCTAAACCACTTGGAAAAGATATGGACTGGAATGGTTCTGGAATGCACGCAAACTTCTCAAACAATGTATTGAGAACATGTGGAGACCGAGCTACTTACGAAAGAATCTGCGAAGCTTTCCGTCCAGTTGTTGAAGAACATATTGCTGTTTACGGAGCTTACAATGACCAACGTTTGACTGGGAAACACGAAACTGCTTCTATCCACGATTTCTCTTACGGAATCTCAGACAGAGGATGTTCTATCCGTATTCCACTTATCACTGTTCAAAAAGGATGGAAAGGATGGTTGGAAGACAGAAGACCAGCATCTAATGGTGATCCATACAAAATTGCAGCAAGAATTATCAAAACAGTTAAATCTGCTTTGTAATCCTAGTTTTCAAATACCAAAAAGTGCCATTTTTACGATGGCACTTTTTTTTTGCCCTTAAGGAAACTAAATCTTTCCCTTCCTTTTTTCAGTTTTATAAAATTTCAAAAAGTATCTTTGTAATAACACAAAACACATATCATGATAGTTTGGATTTGCTTTATAAGTACTATTTTACTGTTCCTGGCTTTAGATTTAGGAATTTTCAACAAAACCCCTCACGAAATAAGCTCAAAAGAAGCTGGAAAATGGACCGCGATTTGGGTTTCATTATCTTTTCTATTTTCGGCTGTAATTTATTGGCTTTATCTAAATAATTATATAGAAAACCCCGATCAATTAAAACCCATGGTAGCTTCGATGAAGTATATCACTGGTTATCTTATCGAACTTTCACTTAGCATAGACAATATTTTTGTAATTGCCATTATCTTTTCTTCTTTTAGAATTCCTAAAAAATACCAACACCGCGTATTATTTTGGGGGATCATTGGCGCTATTATCTTTAGAGGTATTATGATCTATTTTGGCGTCTTGATTATCAACAAATTCGCTTGGACAACTTATTTATTTGGTGTTTTTTTGATTTACACAGCAGCCAAAATGTTTTTCACAAAAGAAGAACAAGAATACAACCCTAAAAAATCTTTGATATACAAAACTTTAAGAAAATTAATTCCAATTACAACAAAAATGGAAAGCGAACATTTTTTTATAAAAATAAAAAACATCAATGCCGCTACCCCTTTATTTGTTACCTTAATTCTTATTGAAGTAATGGATGTCATTTTTGCGTTAGATAGTGTACCAGCCATTTTAGCCATAACCAATGACCCCTTCTTGGTTTTTAGTTCGAATATTTTTGCCATCTTAGGATTGCGATCCATGTATTTCTTTTTAGCCAATATGTTAGAAAAATTTGCATACTTAGAATATAGCCTTATTGCTATTTTAAGTTTTGTAGGACTCAAAATGTTACTTCATGATTTTATAGAAATCCCTGAATGGGCTTCACTGGCATTTATCGCCATTGCGCTCTTAGTTGGCGTATTGGTTTCTCTACAATCGGATAACGAAGAAGTTCCAGAAAAAAAGGAATAACTCTTTTCTCTTATCAATAGACAAAAAAAAGGAAATCTCTCGATTTCCTTTTTTTTTGTCTACAATTACAAAGAATTAAAGTTTAATTTTCTGAACTTGACTCTCTTTTAAATTTAATGAGTTCATTACTTCTGAATAATTATTTTTATCAACCGAAGCTGAAAAATCACCCGGAACAATAACAATTCTAAATGTTTGATTATTGATATACGATGGTGTTAAACTTAAATTATAAGTACCTCCGGCATATATCGTAAAATCTTCTTTACTAAAATCATAATCATAATCTAATTCCCCTTGAGAAAGAAAAAGAGTCCTTGGAATTAACTGCCAAATGGGAGTATTCGCATCAATAGTTCCGGCCAACCTATAAATCAAAATAACATCTGAGGCATATATTTGAGGATTTAACGTTTGACGGATAAAATAGCCATCCGTTGCATTATATGCAAAATTCACATTCTTAAGTTCAAAGACTTCTGCTATTAATCCATCCTGCCCATCAAGCCCATCCTGCCCCGGCATACCTTGCGGTCCTTCACAACCAGAAATAAAAATCATTCCTATAATCGCCAAAAGTGTAGTAATCTTTTTCATAATTTGAGTTTTAAAAGGTTATTTTCTTATGCCTATTCATGAACTATGCCAAAATTGATTTTTTTTTAAATCCTGTTTAAAAAATTCAGGGCAATCAATTTAAACCTCGCATCAATCCATACTTTTGAATTACACTTTCAATCAAAAAAAAAACATCCGAATTTAACGGATGTTTTTTGATTAAAATTAATAACGCTATTTAATAGGAAGACATAACGGTTTTAGTACTGCTTCCTTGACTGGTAGTTAATCTTACAAAATAAACCTGTTGTTGTTCTTTAATAAAATTACAATTATCTAAAACAATCACGGTTCCATTAGTACAATTGGTTGCGGACTTAGTGCATATCAATTGGTAATTACTATCAAATACCTCTACTAATACATCAGATGTATAATCAAAAGTACATTGAATTGACAACTCATTTTCAATTGGAACCGGATAAGCTATAAAACCGGCAACCTCAGTTGTTGATAATAATGATGCTGTTATTAATGTGAAATTTGCACAATCTAAATGTTCTGGATTATTTATAGGAATTCTACATCCGTCAAAAGCTCTGTTGATTAAATCAACAGCGTTTGTAATTTCAGAAAGTGAAAGACCATTTGTAGAACCTCCGCCAAGAGCCTGGTTAGCCAATTCAAACAACTCTTGAACAGTAAAACTACCTCCGAATGCCTCTACAACAGCTTGTGGAACTTCGTAAAACACATACGGATTTTCACAAGTTTGTGGTTTAGGTGTTTCTCCACCACAACCTTCTTCAGGTTCAGCGACTGCAAACTCTCCTGCCTGCAATACAAAATTACCAAGTTGAGTGTTAATACCTATGTTAAGACCTAAAGTAATGGTTTGAGCTAATAAAGCATTATTGATTTTTCCTTGTTTCAAATAACTTGGCACATTTCCTAAATCAACAATAGCACGATCACCTGAGAATAAAACTTTACTCGGTCCTCCACCAGGAAGATATTCAATAAGCTTGCTTATATGATTTATCTCATCTGAATCAATATAAACTGATCTGTCACCATCTTTACCGATGATTAATCTATTATTAGGATAAGAACTTAATGCTTTTTCAATTAACTCATAGGTTGTAAATGGATCACCATCAACACAGGCTATACCACCCGGATTACCATAATACCCTTGAGTATAGGTACACAATGGGCCTCCGCAAACTTCAACAAAAAGTTCTCTAGTACATGTACTTGAACAATTATTTGAATTGGTAATAGTTACTTCGTATATTCCTGCAATGCTCACCGTAATCGACTGAGTTGTTGCTGGTGTAAATCCTTCTGGACCTGTCCATGCATAAGTCATACCTACACCTGCTGTTGCAGTGAATGTTGAACTGCCACCAGAACAAATAGTTTGTTCTCCTGTAATGTTACAAGATGGAAGAGGATTAACAGTAATAATCGCCTGATCTGTACAGCCATTCGCATTTGTATACGTGATGGTGGCTGTACCAGAAGCTACACCTGTTACAACACCGGTTGTCGCATTGATTGTTGCAACTGCTGTGTTACTGCTTGACCATGTACCGTCAGGACCCATATCAACTGTACTACCAACGCATACTGATCTGTCGTCGATAACAGGATTGGCATTCACGGTAACGATTGCCTGATCAGAACAGTTATTCGCATTTGTATACG
>JACCDQ011003665.1_pt1 | contig 26713 bp, 23 predicted proteins | sample 7446031 | NCBI WGS metagenome assembly JACCDQ01 (sample SAMN15323442, study PRJNA562643) | freshwater metagenome | isolation source: river surface water | place: USA:Blue River Watershed | collected 2017-08-17 | reverse complement strand
TGTCGTTGGTCCAGGGTTCCGCACCAAACACGCCAATGCGCAGGCTCGACTCGGCCGGGTTGCGGCCCTGGCGTTCAAATTCATCGGCAATCGCCAGCATGTAGCTGGGCGTGACCATGATGATGTCAGGCTGAAAGTCCTGGATCAGCTGCACCTGGCGTTCGGTTTGCCCCCCACCAAAGGGCACCACGGTCAAGCCCAATTTTTCAGCGCCGTAGTGCGCGCCCAAGCCACCGGTGAACAAACCGTAACCGTAACTCACATGCACCATGTCTCCCGGTCGGGCGCCTGCTGCCCGCAGGCTGCGCGCCACCAATGCCGCCCAGGTGTCGATGTCGTTTTGGGTGTAGCCCACCACGGTGGGTTTGCCCGTGGTACCGCTGGAGGCGTGAATGCGCACGATCCGGTTGCGCGGCACCGCAAACAGACCAAACGGGTAGTTGTCGCGCAGATCGGATTTGGTGGTGAAAGGGAATTTGCTCAAATCCGCCAGCGTGTGACAGTCCGCCGGATGCACACCTGCAGCTTCGAACCGTGACCGGTACACCGGGGAATGGTCGTACACATGCTGCAACGTGGCTTTGAGCCTTTTCAGCTGCAAGGAACGCAATTCATCAATGCTGGCTTTTTCAATGGGTTCAAGTGGGAAGGCGTGGGTGGCGTGGTTCATGGCTGAATCTCGGTGGGGTGGGGCACGACCGTGCCAGCAATTTGTGCGCTTTTGCCGCGAAACAGGGCCACCACTTCGCCGCGTTGGTTGGTGACTTTCATGTCGTAAATACCGTGGCGGCCGCTCAAGGTTTGTTCAAGCCCTTCGCAAGTCAGTAGGTCACCTTCATGCGCCGGACGCAAAAATTCAATGCTGCAACCGGCGGCCACCGCGTTCTTGTTGTAGCTGTTACAGGCAAAGGCAAAGGTGGAATCGGCCAAGGTAAAGATGAAGCCTCCGTGACAGATTTGGTGACCGTTGAGGTGCAGCCCACGCACCGGCATGCGCATCACCGCACGGCCGGGCTCACAGGTCAACAACTCGATGCCCATGGTGCTGTGGGTGGCGGTGTCCACGGCATACATGGCCTGGCCCACCCGAGCAGCCAAGGCCAGTGCTGATTCAGGGGATGCAACGGCCGTCACCTCATGCCCCCTTGAACTGAGGCGCGCGCTTTTGCAAAAATGCAGTCACGCCCTCCATGTAATCGTGGGTTTTGCCCAAAGCAGATTGCACCCGACATTCCTCGTCCAACTGCGCGTCCAGGCCTCGCAGGCCCGAGCCCTGCAACAAATGGCGCGTGGCCACGAGCGCCCGGGTGGGCATGGCAGCCAGCTGGGCAGCCTGTGCCACCGCAGCGGCCAGCGGGTCGTCGGCCACCGCCCAAATCAGCCCCCATTCCTGCGCCTGTTGAGCGGGCAGTTTGCTGCCCGTCAGCGCCAAGGCCATGGCCCGGGCCAAACCCAGGCGCTCCACCAACAACCAGCTGCCACCCGTGTCAGGCACCAGACCGATTTTGCTGAATGCCTGCACAAAACTGGCCCCAGGAGCGGCAAACGCCATGTCGCAGCACAAGGCCAGTGACGCCCCAGCCCCCGCAGCCACACCGTTCACTGCAGCCACTGTGGGCAAGGTCAGTTGCTGCAATTTGCGGGCGGTCACGTTGAAATAATCGTTGACCAGCGGCCCGGGGTCGGCACGTTCCAGCAAGTCGTCGCCAGGCGCGAAATCGAGTTCAGACAAATCGAGCCCGGCACAAAACCCCCGGCCCGCCCCCGTGATCACCACGGCCCGAACCTGTGGAGCCGCCTCTGCGCGAGCCAAAGCGTCCCATAAATCGCTGTGCATCTGGCGCGTGAAACTGTTGAGCGCCTGGGGGCGGTTGAGCGTGATGACCGCCACCGCGTCCTGTTCGCTGTAAAGCACCGGTTCGGCCAGGTTCGGCTCGGACATGGGTTGATCTCCTTTTGTTTTTCGACCCCGCAATCTACCATTAACCAACCGATTGGTCGGTTAATGTTTACCCTAGGCACAGGTGGTGATAAATTACACGTTGCACCTGCAACCAGCACAAAGCATGAACACACCAGAACTGATTCACATTCGCACCGAAGGCCGCGTTGGCATCGTCACACTCAACCGCCCCAAGCAGCTCAACGCACTGAACGATCAGCTGATGAACGAGCTGGGCGTGGCACTGGAAGCGTTTGATGCCGACGACGACATTGGCTGCATCGTCATCACTGGCAGCGAAAAAGCATTTGCCGCCGGGGCCGACATTGGTGCCATGGCCACCTACACCTTCGCGGACGTGTACAAAGGCGACTACATCACACGCAACTGGGAAACCGTGCGCGGCGTGCGCAAGCCCATCATTGCTGCCGTGAGCGGTTTTGCCTTGGGCGGCGGGTGCGAACTGGCCATGATGTGTGACTTCATCATCGCCGCAGACAATGCCAAGTTCGGCCAACCCGAAATCAAACTCGGCATCATCCCCGGCGCTGGGGGCACACAACGGTTGCCGCGTGCGGTGGGCAAGTCCAAAGCCATGGACCTGGCCCTGACCGGCCGGATGATGGACGCAACCGAGGCCGAACGCACGGGCTTGGTGAGCCGCGTGGTGCCTTTGGACAAATTGATGGACGAGGCGCTTGGGGCTGCCTTGACGATCGCAGGCTTCAGCCAATTGGCCGTGATGGCCGCCAAAGAATCGGTCAACAAAGCGTTTGAAGGCTCGCTGGCCGATGGCGTGATGTTTGAACGCCGCCTGTTCCACGCGCTGTTTTCCACAGCCGACCAGAAGGAAGGCATGGCCGCTTTCGTGGAAAAACGCCCAGCGCATTTCAAACACGCTTGAAACCGCCTATGAATTTGCCCTATAATACAGGGCTTAGGCTCTTTAGCTCAGCCGGTTAGAGCGACGGAATCATAATCCGCAGGTCCCCTGTTCGAATCAGGGAAGAGCCACCAAGTAAATCAAGCACTTAGCCCGGTTCGCCGGGCTTTTTGCTTTCTGGGTCCGCAACGATGTAAGGGCGGATGTAAGACGATTTGCAGAATCCACCACCGTGACCGCGGCTGCGCCGTCGACACTTGGCTCTTCAGTGGTGTGCTTATCCTGGTCAGTTTGCACGGTTGGTCGTGATCGAATAGGGCCACCCGCCCCGTGCCATCCACGCAGCTTTGAGCCAATTATTTGGCCTGCCCGCGCACCACGACCGCAAACACAATCTCCGATAATGCAGCACCCTGGTGCCACAAGTGCATGGCCCGGGTTCACCAGAGCCAGTCCGCATGAACGACACCATCTCCAACGCCGCCCCCGCCCTGCCCGACCGCCTTTCGATTGACCCACGCAGCCCACACCACGTGGCCGCGGTGTTTGAGCATGACATCGGTATTCGGCTCAATGGCAAAGAGCGTTTTGACGTTGAGGAATACTGCATCAGTGAAGGCTGGGTCAAGGTGCCAGCAGGCAAAACCAAAGACCGCAAAGGCCGCCCTTTGTTGATCCAACTCAAGGGCACCGTCGAAGCGTTTTACAAGTCTCCAACCTGATACTTCCGCCCACCAGGCGGGTCAATGCCATCATTGTGTGGCCTGCTTTAATTGGTCGGCGCGCTGCTGCATCTGGTCGGCTGCCTGCTGAATCTGCTGCTCGGTAGCCTGCTTGGCTGAGCGCGCCTGCTCAAGCTCCTGTTGTTTGATCACAGCACCGCTGGCTGCTGTGGCTGCGGTTTCAGCGCCACACCCCGCCAAGCACCCTACCACCACGGCGTACCAGCACCCGATCAACATTCGGTTCATCACTTCACCTCCGTTGTCTGCCAAAAAGCAGTTCCATTATCGGCGTGCAAGGTGGGCTGGTTATACTGAAACACACCCTGTCGCCCCTGTATGAAGCTGCCCGAGGTTCCCGCCGCCAACACGGCCGATTTTGAAACGCTGTTTTTGCGCCCTGTGCCCATGATGGACATGCGCGCGCCTGCGGAATTTGTGCGAGGAACCCTGCCTGGGGCCTGCAGCCTGCCGCTGATGAGCGATGCCGAGCGGGCCCAGGTGGGCACTTGCTACAAAACCCAAGGCGAGGCTGCAGCCATTGCCCTGGGGCACCGCCTGGTGTCCGGCACAACCAAGGCCCAGCGCCTTGCGGCATGGGCACGCTTTGCGCAAACCCACACCGACGGTTGCCTTTTTTGCTTCCGAGGCGGCTTGCGTTCCCAAATCGTGCAGCAGTGGCTTTACCAAGAAGTCGGCATTGCCTACCCCCGGGTGCTTGGGGGCTACAAAGCGGTGCGGACCTATTTGATCGACACACTGGAGCGCGCCGCCCAAGAATGCCAGTGGACGGTGTTGGGAGGCTTGACCGGCTGTGGCAAAACAGAGGTGCTGCAACACCTGCCCCAAGCCCTGGACCTGGAAGGACACGCCCACCACCGAGGCTCCAGCTTCGGCAAACGCCCCAGCGGGCAACCTTCGCCCATCGACTTTGAACATCGGCTGGCGGTGGACCTTCTGCGCAAACGCGCCACCGGCACGCAGCACTTTGTGGTGGAAGACGAAGGCCGCATGATTGGCAGTTGCGCACTGCCACTGGCGCTTTTCGCCCGCATGGGGCAAGCGCCTGTGGTTTGGCTGGAAGACACATTTGAACACCGCGTGCAACGGATCCTGCAAGATTACGTGCTGGACCTGTGCCGGGATCACCAAACCTTGGCCGGCCCCGAAGTCGGTTTCGAGCACTTTGCGCAGGGCTTGCAGCAAGGTCTGCGCAACATCACCAAACGGTTGGGGCTGCAACGTTACCAGGAACTTCAAGCCTTGATGGACGCAGCCTTGACACAACAACGCCGCAATGGCGCAGTAGAGTTGCATCTGGCTTGGATTGAACGCCTGCTGAACGACTATTACGACCCCATGTACACCTACCAACAGCACAGCAAAGGCGAGCGCGTGGTGTTTCGCGGCAACCGTGCCGAAGTGCTGGGTTTTTTGTCAAGGACACATCCGTGAGCAACCCACTTTCAACCCGACTGTTCTCGCGTGTCGCACACCACGCAGGCGCTTGGTGTTTGGCCGCAACGGTTCTGCTGGCAGGCTGTGCGGGCCCCCGCTATACCGTGGACGATGGGCGGGCGGTCAACCCCGAATTGCTCAGACAGATCGAACACTATGGCCTGGGCGAACGGTCGATTCGACCGGCGATTGCGAAGTCGGCCACCCTGAAAGACCGCGAGTGCGACAAACAATGGGAGTTGCCCTTTTCGGTCTCCACCAGTCAGGGCTGGGAAGAAACCGATCGGGTGGCCTGGGTACGGGCCCTGAAAGTGGATGAACGCCTGACCGTTGTGGGCGTGGTCGAAGGCTCCCCACTCAAACCGGGCGACAAGATCATTGACATTGATGGAGAAGACAGCCAAGACACCGTTGAAATGCTTGAGGAACTGGCCACCTTGCGCGACAAGGGACGCCCTTTTCCGGTGAAAACGGCTGCTGGAAAAAAGGTGGTCATCAAGCCCTTCGAGGTGTGCCGTGGCTACGTGCGACTGGCCCCACCCAACACCCCCACACTGCAGGACTATCACTGGTTGATGAGCTACCACCCGCTCGAAATCGCGCAAAACGGCCTCACCCAAGATGAAGCCTTGTGGGCCGTGCTGTGGACGCAGGGCGTGTCGGAAGAAGGTGGCGCACGAATGAAAACCTACCACTACGGCAGCAAGGTGCTGGGCTCCTTGTACACCGTGGCCACGCTGGCCACCGGACTCAAAGGTGCTGCCATGGCCGCAGATGCAGCCATCAAGGCAGCACAACAAGCCGCCGCCACTGCCGCCACCGACATGCTCAAGCAGCAAATCGTGGAGCAGGCCAAGGAATACGCTCTCAACCGCCTCAAGGACGAAGCCACCAAATCGGTCCAGGCACTCACACAGGCGCAGGTCATGTCCAGCATGGAACAAGTGGCCAAAAACCGCGGGTTGCTGGGTGGCGTATCGCGCGTGGCTGCAACGGTATTTGACGAAGCCGACGCCTGGGCTTATCAAAAAATGAAAGCGCTGGGCGCAGACGCATTGGCCGGATTCAGTCTGCACCAAAAGCTGTTGGAAAATGGACTGCTGACCAACGCCCTGGTATTGGACCCTGACCGGATGAACGCATTGCAAGCACTGGCAGACCAAGACGGCAGGGCCGAGGAAGTGGTAACGCGGCTCAAAGGCATACGCCCCGAAAACCTGGACTTCCAAATCGCTGAAATGCCCTTGGAGAGCAGCACCCAGGGCTTTTCTTACGAAGACACGACCGACACCGACCCCAACACCTATGCCCATGGGCTGGTCGAGGCCATGCTGGGCATGAACGACGACAAGGCCAAAGGCAAATGAGACAAGCACGTTTGACACCCTCCACCTGGGCCCTGACTATGGCCCTGTTGCTGACGCCACCACTGAGCGCCCAAACGCCAGAAACCGCCGCTCCGACAACCGATGCAGCGCCCGCTGCGGCCGCAAGCGCATCTGCCGATGCCCTGCCCAGCGTTCCCTTGAACGGCTCGGTGGTTACCGGAACCGAAGCAACCCCAGCCCCCACGCCCGAACCACCGCCGCCGCCGCCCGCCCCCCTGACCTGCCGCCAAATCACCGACCGCGCCAACGCAGCCGACCTCAAGGCGGCCAACGCCCAATCGGCCAAAGAACCCGCCACACAAATTGCCGAACGCCTGGACGACGCAATTCAGTGGTGGACTCAGGCGGTAGAAACCTGCGAAGGCCGGTCCCGCGACCGGGCCGAACGCAATTTGGCCGACAGCAAACGCGGACGAGAAAGCCTTCAAGGGCAATTGGGCGCGGACCCCGAATGCCTGGCCAGCCAGAAAGACGCGACCCAGTTGCAGGACCTGGCCCAGCAAGCCGTGCGTGAACGGCGGTGGCTGGACGCCTCTGTGCTGTTCCGCAAGGCCGAAAACCTTTGGGATGAAGCCAGCGAAGTGTGTTCGGGGGAGCTGCAAAATACCGCCACACAGCGCCGCGATCAAACCGCACAAGATGGCTACAACGCCGAATTTTGCGCCCCACTGTTTGAACGGGCTCGTGAATACGCAACATTGATCCGGCGACAACCCGGCCTCCAAACGACTGAGAAACAAACCCAGTCCCTGGCCGCTGAAACCTTGTGGCGTGAAGCCGAGCAACAGTGCAAAGGCAACGCGCAATCGATTGCCCGCACCAACGCACAAAACCTGGGCAAAGAACGCGGCACCCCCTGGGCGACCACCGCTTTGCCTGCCGGCGTGCAACTGGCCACAGCCAAACCCACACCGGCCGCAGCCGCCCCAGTAGCGGCCAAAACCACCCCGCCCCCAAAAACCAACAACGCAAAAACCGCGGTACAAACCCCAGCAACAGAGGCCTCGCCCCAAAAACTGGCCTCCGTTGCTCCCCCCACCGCTGCACCCACCGTGGCAGCGGCCACCCTGCAGGCAGCAGGTGCGGCAACCGACACCGCAACAACCGGAACCTCCACCGTGGGATCGGCCTTGAAGTTCCTGTCCGGATTGCTGCCAGCACAGGCCAGCACAACCAATGCCGTGGAAGCACCCGTCCCCGTGGCACCTCCGCCCCCGCAACCCCGGGCCATCGACGAAACCATTGCCGGGGTTCGCTTTCAAGGCACCTTTGTCAACACCAATGGCGTGCTGACCGGACAAGGAACCGTGCAATGGCCCTCCGGTGACAACTACCAGGGCAATGTCGAAAACCACCAGCCCCATGGCCAAGGCACCTACCAGTGGGCCAGTGGCCAAAGCTACCAAGGGGAATGGGTCCAGGGCCAACCCCAGGGAACCGGTCGCATGAAATTTGCCAACGGCAATGTGTACGAAGGGACATTCGTCAACGGCACCCCCCAGGGCCGCGGCACAATGACCTACGCTTGGGGCGATCGCTACGAGGGTGACTTTGGCAGCGGCGTTCCCGACGGCAGCGGCCACTACCGCTGGAAAAACGGGGATCAATACACCGGCGAATGGAAAGCAGGACAAAAACATGGAACCGGCACCCTGGAATGGGCCACCGGCGACAAATGGTCTGGCCGGTACGAAAGCGACCAACAAACCACCGGCACCCTGACACGCAAAGCACCCTGAAAATCCCAGCCCTCCACGTGTCATCCAGCAACCATGGTCTCAATATTGCCCAGCTCGATGCGGTCAACCACCTCGGTGGGCCGTGTCTGGTGCTGGCAGGGGCGGGCTCGGGCAAAACCCGGGTCATCACCCACAAAATTGCGCGGCTGATCCAGGCCGGGTTGGCCGCCCCCCGCATTGCAGCCATCACCTTCACGAACAAGGCGGCCGCCGAAATGCGCGAACGTGCACGGCAATTGGTGGGCAAACCGGCCAAGGATGTGCTGATTTGCACCTTCCATTCGCTGGGGGTGCGCTTGCTGCGCGAAGATGGCGCTGTGCTCGGCCTCAAGCCGCAGTTTTCCATCCTCGACACGGACGACATCACCTCCATCCTGAAGGACATCGGTGGCACCACCGACGCAGCCACCGCGCGCAGCTGGCAGTGGACGATCAGCGCCTGGAAGGGTGCCGGACTGAACGCCGAACAGGCGCTGACACAGGCCTCGGGCGACATTGACCGCCAAATTGCCCAGGTCATGGCCCGATACGAAGAGCGCCTGACCGCCTACCAAAGTGTGGACTTTGATGACCTGATTGCTCTGCCATTGAAGCTGCTGCAACAACACGCCGAAGTGCGCCAAAAGTGGCAGCAGAAGCTGGGCCACGTGCTGGTGGACGAGTACCAGGACACCAACGCCACCCAATACGAGCTGCTCAAATTGCTGGTGGGCGAACGGGGCCGCTTCACGGCGGTGGGTGACGACGACCAGTCGATCTACGGCTGGCGCGGCGCCACGCTGGACAACCTGAAAAAACTGCCGCAGGACTTCCCGGAGCTCAAGGTCATCAAACTGGAGCAGAACTACCGCTCCACCAGTGCGATCTTGCGTGCGGCCAACAACGTGATCGGCCCCAATCCCAAGCTATTCCCCAAAACCTTGTGGAGCGAGTTGGGCGAGGGCGAGCCCGTGCGTGTCCAACCTTGCGACGCAGAGGACCATGAAGCCGAACGCGCCGTGGCCCGCATTCAAAGCATACGCGCGGGGTCCACGGCGGCAGGCACCACAGGCGCCAAATTCAAAGCCTTCAAGGATTTTGCCATTCTGTACCGGGCCAACCACCAGGCCCGGGCGCTGGAAACGGCGCTGCGCAAAGCGCAAATACCTTACAAGGTGTCTGGCGGCACCAGTTTTTTTGACCGCGCCGAAATCAAAGACCTGTGCGCTTGGCTGCGCCTGTTGGTCAACAACGACGACGACCCGGCGTTCCTGCGCGCCATCACCACCCCCAAGCGCGGCACAGGGCATCAGACCCTGCAGCAGCTGGGCAACTTTGCCACGCAGTACAAGCTCAGCCTGTTCGAAGCCTTGTTTTCACATTCCCTGTCGGCCGCTTTGCCTGCGCGGGCAGTGGCAGGACTGCACGAGTTTGGGCGCATGCTCAACGACTTGGAACACCGCGCACGCCACACCCACGGGTTTGAAGCGGCGCGCAGTTTCCTGGACGACTGGCTCAAAGACATCGGCTACGAAAAGCACCTGTACGACAGCGAAGAAAGCGAAAAACTGGCTGCCGCCCGCTGGGGCAACGTGGTGGACTTTTGCGACTGGGTGGCCCAACGTTGCGGTGGCCAAATCGACGACACCGGTGGCATGACCACCGAGCGCGAGGTGAAATCGATGCTGGAAGTGGCCCAAACCATCGCACTGATTTCCACCATTGCCGACCGGGAACAGGACCAGGACGTGGTCACGCTGTCCACCTTGCACGCATCCAAGGGACTGGAGTGGCCCCATGTGGTGCTGGCAGGCGTGAACGAGGGGCTGCTCCCGTTTCGTCCCGATGACGACGTGGCACCTGACGCACTGGCCCAACGGATACAGGAGGAGCGGCGTCTGATGTACGTGGGCATCACACGGGCGCAACACACCCTGGTGGTGAGCTGGCTCAAACGACGCAAGAAAGGCCGTGAAATGGTGCCCGGTCAACCGAGCCGCTTTATTGAAGAAATGGCATTGGACCAGGCCACGGCCAAAGAAGACCCGCGTGAAAAACTGCGTGCCCTGCGCGCCGAATTTGCCAAAAAGGCCGCTCAAAATGCTGCAGTGCCGCAACCCAAAAACAACAACATTTATCAATGACATTTGCTTAGTGACTGGCTTCAGCTATCATGACGCCTCCTAGCATCGATCTCAAAGGCAAAATGATGAAAACCGCAAAACGCAACATTTTGGTGACTTTGGCAGCCGTTCTGCTGGCGGGAGCGCTGCCAGCTGCACACGCGCTGAATGCCCCAAAAGGCAAGGTCATCCTGACCGTTTCGGGCAAAGTGACAGAAGCAAACAAAGACAAAACCGCGGTGTTCGACCTGGCCATGATCGAGGCGCTGCCCCAGAAAACGTTCACCACCAAAACCCCTTGGGACAACCAAGCCATCAAGTTCACCGGGCCCCTGCTGCGTGACCTGCTCGCGGCGGTCAAAGCCAACGGCACCCATCTCAAAGCCGTGGCCGTGAACGACTACAAGATCACCATCCCCGTGGAGGACGCCCAAAAGTTCGACATGGTGGTGGCACACCGCATGAATGACCAGAGCATTCCGGTTCGCACCAAAGGCCCCCTGTTCATCGTCTACCCTTTCGACTCCGCCAAGGAACTGCAAAGTGGCACCTACTACGAGCGGTCGATCTGGCAACTCAAAGCGATAGAAATCGAATAACTGCACCATAGATGAAAGTTTCCAAAGACAACCGGCAGTTTGTTGCCGGCTTGTCCATTGCCACTGCGGTGCTGGTGCTGGGGCTCATGGCCATCATGGTCCTGTTCCAGCGTCAGGCCCGTTCGGTTGAAGAAGCGGCCCGCCTGCAGGCCGATTCGGTCACTGCACTCTCGTTCCAACTGGAACGGGAGTTTTTGCGTTTCAGAACCGAGCTGACCACCGCCTTGCGCGCGCGCGAGGCACCCAATTGGGAAGAAGTGGTGTTGCGCTACGAAATCTTCCTCAGCCGAGCAGACCTCATCCGCAACAACCCCAGCACGGTCAAGCTGCGCGCCCGCAGTGAATACATCGATTTGCTGCCCCGCCTGGACCAACTGGTCGAACGCACCGACCCCTTGATGGTCGATCCAGTCAAGAACCAAAAAGGACTGGAAAACCTACTGTCCACTCTGTATGAACTGGGGCCCGACGTGCAAGCGCTGACCCAGGTGGCCAACAGCCTGGTGGTCAAGATGATGGGGGAGCAGGTGGAAACCGTGCGCTCGCAAAGCCGCGTTATCACCTGGATGGTGCTGGCCCAGGTGGGTGCGGTGCTGCTGGCCGCAGCCACCCTTCTGTTGCGGCAACGGCGCCAACAGCGCGAGCGCGCGGCGCTGGAGGCATTGAACCAGGAATTGCGGGACGCCAAGTACCAAGCCGACTCTGCCAACCGGGGCAAAAGCCAATTCCTCGCCAACATGAGCCACGAGTTGCGCACGCCGTTCAACGGCATGCTCGGCATGATGAGCATGTTGGACGACACGCCTTTGAACGCCCAGCAGCGGGACTACATCCAAACCGCCAAGGATTCTGCGCAACACTTGTTGACCTTGCTCAACGACATCCTGGACATGTCCTCGTTGGAAGCGGGGAAAATGAAAATCCAGCCCGAACCGGTTGATATCCGGCGTCTGTTGAACGATGTGGGCAGCCTGATGAGCGGAGCAGCCACCCGCAAGAAATTGGGTTTCAATCAAGAGATTCCGTCTGAACTTCCGGGTTGCGTCGAGGTAGACGCCACCCGGTTGCGACAAATTTTGTACAACCTGCTGAACAATGCCATCAAGTTCACCGACACCGGCTCCGTGACCTTCCGGGTGCTGTGCGAACGCACGGCGTCGGTTGTGCACTGGACCTTCGAAGTGGCTGACACCGGCATTGGCATGAACCCGTCCACGGTGGCGCAACTGTTCCAGCGGTTCCACCAGGAAGACTATTCGGCCACCCGCAAATTCGGGGGGACGGGGTTGGGCCTTGAAATTTCGCGCAGCCTGGCCCGGTTGATGGCTGGTGACATTTCCGTTCAGACCACCCAGGGCAAGGGCTCATGCTTCACGGTCAAGCTGACCACACCGTTGTGCGAGCCTGGCACAGTGCCCGAAAGTCCGACACAGGTGGCACCCAGCGCGGCCGTGCCCCCCCTCACAAGCACCGACCGCCAACCCGCTACGCTGCCTCCTGCGCCCGCTCCCGTGGCTGCGGCGGCCGAGGTGGGTGCACTGTCCATCCTGGTGGCCGAAGACCACCCGGTCAACCGCAAATTTGTGGGTGCGCTGCTGGACAAACTGGGACACCGGGTCACTTTTGCGGAAAACGGCCAAGAGGCGCTGGACCTCGTCACCAACCAGGACTACGACCTGGTGTTCATGGACGTGCACATGCCCGAGATGGACGGTTTGACCAGCACACGGCTGATCCGGCGTCTTCCGGGCACGCGCAGCAAAATCCCGGTGATTGCCTTGACCGCCGATGTGATGAACGAAGCCCGTGAACGGGCGTTGGCCGCGGGCGTGGACGAGTTCATATCCAAACCCGTTCAAAAAGACAAGCTGGACCAAGCCATCAGGCACTGGGTCCGCAAAAAACGGGATTGACCCTGCCTGCCCCCTCGGGCCTGCAGTTATCCAGAGCAACCGGCCGTGATGTCGAGCGCTGGTTGGTAGACCTGGGTACTCACCCCCATCAAGCCCAATACCGAGTGGAACAAGTGGTCGTGCGTCAGCGCCTGTTGGGTCTTGGCCTTCATGCAAGGCGCTTGCCCTGGCCGTGCTGACTGCCACGGAGCGGACAGCCAGGTCAGCATGGGCACGTGGGTTTGCACTTGCGGAGCCAGACTGTAGGGCATACCGTGCAGGTACAAACCATTTTCTCCCAAGGACTCGCCGTGGTCCGACACGTAGAGCAGCGCAGTGGGACGCTGCTGTTGCTTGAGCCAGGCAATGGTTGATGCCAGCAGGTGATCGGTGTAGACCAAGGTGTTGTCGTAGGTGTTGACCAAGGCCTGAGGTTCGCAGTCGGCCAACACATTGGACGTGCATTCGGGCAGAAACACTTTGTACGCGGCAGGCGTGCGCTTGTAGTAGGCGGGGCCGTGGCTGCCCATTTGGTGCATCACCACCACGGTGCCACGGGCCCTGCGGTCTGCGGGCAGCTTGTCCCATTCACCCGGCAAGGTCTTGAGCATGATTTCGTCATGGCATTCGTCCCCAGCACACGCCATGGCGGTGGTGGACACATGGGGCACACGGTCACACAACCCTTTGCAACCCGACTGGTTGTCCAACCACAACACCGCCAGCCCGGCCTTTTGCAGCACATCCAACAGATTTTCGTAGCGACCACCAGCCGACTCGAACGCATTCTTTCCCAAATGGGAAAACATGCAGGGCACCGAGGCCTGGGTGCTCGTCCCGCAGGACTGCACCTGGTGGAAATAGGCGAAACCGCTTTCGGTTTGCAGCTTGTGCAACTGAGGGGTGGTGTCCCGGGCATATCCGCCCAACCCAAAATTGGCCGCGCGGGCGGTCTCCCCCAAAACCAAAACCAACAGGGGAGCCTGCTCTGGCGTGGCCGCTGGGTGGCGCAACTGGGCATCCGTACCCAGCGGTTGCAAAGGGCCTGCGCTGGCCTTGGACGGCCCGATCAACTGGGCCGTGGCGTACAAGGAATTCAAGGGATTGACCATGTACCGCAGGGACTTGTGGTTGCGCATGAGCGAAGCCAGGTCCTGAAACACCAGCCACCCCAAAGCCAGCACCAGCACCAGCGCACCCAATGCACCCAAACCTTGCCGCAGCAGCACGTGCCGCCATGGCAGCGGACTCAAAGGCTGACGCCACAACCACCAGGCGGGCAGCACACCGCCGGACACCAAGGCTCCCAACAAGGCGGGGGAAAGCAGGTCTCGAACCTCCCGCGCGTCGGTTGCGGCCACATTGGCCAGCATGGAACTGTCGATCACAATGCCATACTGCGCCATGAAATAGCTGTTGCTGGCCGACACCAGCAACAGCAACGCAGCCGCCGGTTTGAGCCACCGAGGCCACACCCACAACGACAGGAATACCACCAGCAACAGGGCCACCATGCAACCCAAGGCCAGGCCCACACCCCAACCGCGCCCTCCCGACACCTCGGGCAGCTGGGCCACCCGCCACCACAGCGGCAGATTGCCGAAAGTGGCCAACCAGAAACTCAAGCCCCACAGCACCCCAACAGGGTGGCGCCCGTTGGCCGGCGCACGCCAAAAAAACGTCACAACAAACCTCGCCCCAAGTTACCTACACCCGATTGTCGGACCGCCGACTTATCAAAAGATTAAAGACGGACCGGCCCCTCCTGCCCGACTGCAGGCCACTGCAACACAAAACGCGACACCCCAGGCGGCGCGGCTGGGTCTTTGAAAAAAGACAAACCTTGCTGATCCGCCAAACGTTTTACCAGTGCCAGCCCCAAGCCCAAACCGGTGGAGGACGCGCCAGTCGATGTGCCCGAACGGTTCTGGCCATCGTCGCACACAGCCAAGACCGCCCCGCCTTGCGCCAACAGTTTCAGTTCCACCCACACCCGCGTGCCTGCGGGCGTGTGGCGCAAGGCATTGTCCAACAAATTGCGCAGGGCCAGTTCCAGCATCAAGGGCTGGGCCGACACCGACATGACCCCATCGTCCGCGACCAATGCCAATTCATGCGAGGCCGCGTGGGGCTGCGGGGCCAACAGAGCCAACTGATGTGCTACCCAGGCGCGCAAATCAAGGGTCTGCAACGGTTGGCAGGCAATGCCCTGGGCCCGTGCCAAATCCAGCAATTGGGTCAGGATATGGCCGGCACGCAAGGCCTCAGCCTCCAGTTGTTGCAAGGCACCGGTTTGCTCCTGGGGGTCTGCAGTGGAACGCGCCAGCCTGGCTTGCCACACCAAAGCGGAAAGCGGTGTCCGCAATTCATGGGCCACATCGGCGGCAAACGCGCGCTCGCGCTGCACCTGGGCCTGCAAACTGGCTATCAAGGTGTTGATGGCGTGTACCGTGCCCATCAATTCGGCAAACGGTTGCGGATGAACCGAGCCTTGGCCACCGTGCACATCGAGCTGGGCCACCTCCGCCGCCAAATCCGTGATCGGGCGCACACCCCGTTTCAAGGCCACCACCAACCCCAGTGCCACCAAGGGCAACACCACCAGGGCCGGGCGAACAATGTGCACGGCCAAGTCACTGCCCAAATCCACTCGGGGCGCCATCGGAGTCAATACCACCACATGGCGCACCCCTGCGGACTGTACCCAGACACGCCATGGTGCCTGGCCGCCTCGGGGCGTCCAGAACGAAAACCCGGGCGTCCCCCTTTGTGCCCATTCGGCCACCCAGCCATGGCTGTCCAGCAGCAGCCGGTCGCCCTCCCACAACAGCACCGCCAATTCAGGCGCATAAGCGTCACGTGACGCATCGCTTCGCGGTTCTATCACCCGCTCCGTGCGTCCTTCTGCCCCCAAGCGCAACATCAGCTCTGCCACCGATTGCAGCTGCCCGTCCGAAATTTCGTCGGCTTCGTGCAACCCCGTGTAATAGGCCACCCCGACCAGACTCACCCACACCAGCAGCACTGCGCCGAAGGCCCATGCCCACAGGCGTTGCCACAACCGCTTTTGCCCAACGGCCTTGCTCACACCGGCTCCGGATCACGGGGCACAAAGTAACCGACGCCGCGCACGGTCTTGATCACCCCATCGCCGACCTTGCGCCGCAGGTGGTGGATATGAACCTCCAACGCATTGCTGTCCAGTCCTTCGTCAAAACCATAGAGGGCCTCTTCCAGGCGGGAACGCCCCAGCACCTGCCCGCAGGCTTGCAGCAACGTGAGCAACACGGCCCACTCCTTGGCGCGCAGAACGACAGGCTGGCCACCGCGCGTCAAGGTGCGTGCCGCAGGATCGATTTGCAGTTCACCATACCGGATAAAAGGGGTGGCCCGCCCCGCACTGCGGCGCAGCGCCAGACGCATGCGGGCCAAAAGCTCCTCGGGTGGCACGGGTTTGACCAGGTAATCGTCGGCTCCGTCGTCCAGTCCGGCCACCCGGTCGGGCAGGGCATCGCGGGCGGTCATGATCAGCACGGGCAGATCCACCCGGGGCAGGGCATGGGTGGGCACACGCGGCTGCCGCAAGCGGCGCAGCAGCTGGATGCCATCACCATCGGTCAACCCCAGGTCAAGCAACACCAGATCGAACGTTTCCACCGACAAAGCTGTCCAGGCGTGGGCCACCGTGTCGCAGGCGTCAACGGCGTAGCCTTCGCGGCGCAGCACCGCAGCCAATCCACTCACAATGGCCGCATCGTCTTCCACAATCAACACACGCATTCCACATGCCTTCCAACAGCCGCCGCCGCAAGCAACCTGTGCGGGGTATTGTGACAGGACCGGTTTAATGCGGGGTTAAGCACCCGGTCGTCCAATCAAGGGGACATGAAACCGCTGCCCCAACACACCCACCGCCGCCTTTGGTTGATCGGGCTTTTGCTGACTGGGGGTGCCTTGGCATGGGATGCTTTGGGCTGGGACTTGACCGTGATGCGTCATTGGGGCAACGCCCAAGGTTTTGCACTCAAACACAACCTTTGGCTGGAAACCTGGCTGCACGACCGGATCAAAAGCCTGCTGTGGGTGGCCTACCTGGGATTGGCCTGGATGGCCTGGCGTCCATGGGGGCCTTGGCGTCGATTGCCCGTTCGAGAACGCTGGGCGGTGTGGGTGGGCATCACCGTGGCGTTGGTGACCACTGCCTTGCTCAAACGCCAGAGCCTGACCAGTTGCCCCTGGGACCTGGCCGAATTTGGCGGTGGCGCGGCCTATGTGTCGCATTGGTGGTGGGGTGTGAGCGATGGCGGGCCGGGTCACTGCTTTCCCGGGGGGCATGCTTCCAGCGCGCTGGCCTTTGTGCCTGTGGTGTTCCCATGGCTGGGCAACCGAAGCGTGCGTTCAACCAAACATGGTTGGGGAATCTTGCTGTTGGTGCTGGCTGTGGGGGCCGTTTTGGGCACTGTGCAAACCCTGCGCGGCGCCCACTATCCCAGTCACACCCTGTGGACTGCGGTCGCCTGCTGGTTCAGTGCGTGGGCGGTCTGGCACACCCTGGTGGTGCAACCCGCCCGCAGTGGGATCACCACCCCCAGCCCACATGCAGCGGCAGGTACACAGCCATTCCGCTGAGTATGGTGCCCAGCACCCCACCCCGCCAGAAAAACCAGGCGAGGCCGACCGCTGCGGCATACAAACGCGCATCTTGCCAGGTGTTGACCAACACCCCTTGGGTGGCTACCACCTCAGGGATGACCACCGCAGCCAAGGCGGCAATCGGAGCGTATTGCAAACCTCGCTCGGCCCAATGGGGCAAGTGCCAGGGCTTGCTGGAGATGAAAAAAAAGCCCCGCGTGATCACGGTGACCACCGCCAGACCCAAAATGGTCACAACCGCTACACCGTCAACCATGGGGTTTGCCTCCGGGTACCGGCTGCCCACGCAACCAGGCGGGGCCATGGGCCTCGGCCACCAGACAAAACGCCACCGCTGCGGCAATCGCAACCACAATGTTCAGTTTGAGCGGCAAGGCCCAGGCCGCCACGGCAGCGGCCCCCGAAACACCCGCCGACACGATCCGCAAACGCGATGTGGCCAGCGAACTGCCCACCCCCAGCAAGGCCAAAATGCCTGCGAACCCCAAGCCCCATTCGCTGGGCACCGCATGGGCCAACGCCACCCCCACCAGACTGGCCCCCATCCAAAACAGGTAGTTGATGGCGCAGTTGCCCGCCAGGTAGGCCTGCTGACGCTCCAGCTCATCCGGCGTCTGGCCCGGCTTGGGGTAACGCCGGGCAAAAAACACGTAACTCAAATCCCCGGTGGTGTAACCGGTGATCAAGCGCTCGCGCAGGCTCAGGTGCATGACGTAAGGCCGCAAATGGGCCGAAAACACCACAAAACGCAAGTTCACGCAAAACGCTGCTGCCCACACCACCCACAATGGAGCACCCGACATCATCAACGGCATGGCCGTGAGCTGGGCACTGCCAGCGTACACCAGCAGAGTCATCAGAACCGATTCCCAAACGCCCATACCGGACTTGACCATGGCCACGCCGGTCATCAAACCCCATGCGGCAATTCCGGTGGCCACGCCCCCTTGATCGCGCAGGCCCTCCCGAAATTCGGGCAAACGGCGGTAGGCGGAACGGTAAAACATGGTGCAACTAGGCGACTGAGGTGACCAAATGCGCGCCCACCGGCAAGGACACGCCCCGCAAAAAATCTGCCACGCCCATACGCTTGCCACCCGGCCGCTGCAAACTTGTCAGGCACAGCACACCAACGCCGGTTTGCACCCACACCCCATCGGGGGAACTGGCCAACACCGTTCCAGGAGCCGCTCCGCGTTGAACCGCCAGCGCCGCCATCTCATCCAACACATGCGCCTGCCACACTTTGACCGATTCACCCGCCCAAACCGCAACCGCACCAGGAAACGGGTCGAAAGCACGCACCCGACGCGCCAACACATCGGCCGGCAACGTCCAGTCCAGTTGCGCCTCTGCCTTGTCTATTTTGTGGGCGTAAGTCACGCCCTCCTTGGGCTGAACCTGTGCTGGCAGGCGCCCCACCGCGCTGCGGTTGAGCACATCCACGATCATGCGCGCACCCAAATCGGCCAGGCGGTCGTGCAAGCCAGAAGTGGTGTCGTCGGGCAGGAGGTCCATGGCTTCGCGCTGCACCATGTCGCCCGTGTCCAAACCGGCATCCATCTGCATGATGGTGATACCGGTTTGAACATCCCCGGCTTCAATGGCCCGGTGTATCGGGGCGGCCCCACGCCAGCGGGGCAACAAAGACGCGTGGATGTTGAGGCAGCCCAGGCGCGGCCAGTCCAGCACCCACTGGGGCAAGATCAACCCGTAAGCCGCAACCACCATGACGTCGGCACCGCTGGCACGCATCTGCTCCTGGGCTTGGGCTGCCTGCTGGGGGTATTTGCCGTCCAATCGCAAACTGTGGGGCTGCGCCACCGCAATGCCGTGCCGAACGGCCACCTGCTTGACCGGCGAAGCCTGCAACTTCATGCCACGCCCTGCCGGTCGGTCGGGTTGGGTCAACACCAAAGGCACCTGGTAACCGGCGGCCAACACCGCCTCCAACGCGACGGCGGCAAAAGCCGGCGTGCCTGCAAACGCCACCTTCAGGGCGGGCGTGGGCGGTGTCGGGATCAACGCTGGGCCTCGCGTTCGGCCTTGAGCAACTTGGACTTGATGCGGTTGCGCTTGAGCGGAGACAGGTACTCGACAAACACCTTGCCCATCAGGTGATCCATTTCGTGCTGGATGCACACCGCCAGCATGCCGTCGGCCTCAATCGTGCGCGGCACCCCTTCGGCATCCAGCGCACGCACCCGCACCGCCAACGAGCGCTCCACGCCATCGTAAATACCGGGCACCGACAAGCACCCCTCCTCACCTTTGCGCGTTTCAGGGCTGGCCCATTCGATTTCGGGGTTGATCAACACCAGTGGCTGGTCGCGCGCTTCGCTCACGTCTATCACCACCAGGCGCTCATGGATGTCGACCTGTGTGGCTGCCAGCCCAATGCCATGGGCTTCGTACATGGTGGCCAGCATTTGGGGAATGATGGCTTTGATGCGATCATCCACCTGCGCAATCGGGCGGGCCACCTTGTGCAAACGGGGGTCGGGGTAGCGCAGAATAGACAACAAAGTGGGCGGATTGACAGACTGGTTCATAAGAGGGTGGGTGGCCACGCCACCAAATGTCGTTATTTTCGCCACTTTCAAACGTGCTTGTTGGCTGCGGGTGGCGATATCATTGTCATAACTGGGGCTTGGCCGCAGAATTCAAAGAGTTGAACGGGATGTCCATGACCATTTCTCGCCTTGCCTCCCCCGCTGTCGGCCCTCAAGCCGGTGATTCGGCCGCCTTCCCCACTGGGGCGCGGCCCGCTCGGGGGTGGTGGCGGTGGGCCCTGGGTGCAGGACTGGCTTTGGGTGCCTGGCAGGCCCAGGCCCAGCAATACCCCATCACCGCAGGTCAGCGCGGCACGGCCCAGCAAGTGGCGCAGGCCGGTGTGCCACTGCAAGATTTGGCCCCCAACGCACCAGACCGTTACACCATCAAAAGTGGCGACACGCTGTGGGACATTTCGAGCCTGTTCCTGAAAACCCCCTGGCGTTGGCCTGAACTGTGGGGCATGAACCTCGGCCAAATCCGCAACCCGCACCTGATTTATCCCGGTCAAGTGTTGGTGCTGACCAAACTCAACGGTCGGGCCATCTTGTCTTTTGAAGGGCAAGGCGGCGCCGATGGCCTGCCAACCGTCAAGCTGTCGCCCCGCATCCGGGCCGAGAACCTGCAAGGGAGTGCCATTCCGCCCATTCCGCTGCATGTGATCGAACCGTTTCTGTCCGAATCGCTGGTGGTCGACGGTGAGACGTTTGCCCGGGCCCCGCGTATTGTGGCCACGCCCGAAAGCCGGGTGCTTCTGAGCCGGGGCGACCGCGCCTACGCCCGAGGCCTGTACGGTTCTGCCGGTGGTATCGACGCCGACGCACTCACCCTGGAAACAGGCAAACCGCGTGATTTCCGCGTCTTCCGCAATGCTACACCGCTCAAAGACCCCACCACCGGCGAAGTGTTGGGATTCGAAGCCCAGTTTGTCGGCAAAGCCCACCTGGCCCGCTCTGAAACCACCCGCGAAGCAGCCGACCCCAAAGGCCGCGTCGTGCAAGAGGTGGTGCCCGCCACCATTGACATCACCCTGTCCAAAGAAGAAATGCGGGTGGGTGATCGCCTGATTCCAGAGCCCCCACGCGAAGTCCCCTCCTACGTACCGCAAGCCCCCACCACCCCACAACAAGGGCAATTGGTGGCGGTGCACGGCGCGGCGGTGCGTTTCGCGGGCCAGAACCAGGTGGTCATCGTCAACCGGGGCACGCGTGATGGCCTGCAGCGCGGTCATGTGCTGGCCCTGCTCAAAGACAGCAATGTGCTGCCCGACAAAACCGATGCAGCCTTGCCGACCATGGCCCTGCCCAGCGAGCGCAACGGCTTGATGATGGTGTTCCGCACATTTGAACGTGTTTCTTACGCCCTGGTGCTGCAAACCACCGATGCCGCCAAGGTGGGCGACCGGTTCACCAACCCCTGACCCACCCCATGTTTGACCCTGAATGGGGCGCATGGCTGCGCCTGACGCTCACGCCGGGCGTGGGCAACGCCGTGGCTCGCAAATTGCTGGCGGCGTTCGGCCTGCCATCGCGCGTGTTCACCCAAACCCGCCACGTGCTGCTGAGCGTGGTCAGCCCCAAATTGACGGATGCGCTGCTGCAAGAGCCTGCCGATTGGTCTGCGACCTGGGCAACCACGCAAAACTGGTTGCTCGCAGATCCCCAACGCCATCACATGCTGATGCTGGGCCATGACCACTACCCGACCGACCTGCTGCAGACCGAAGACCCGCCTCTGGTGCTGTACGCCCTGGGTGACATCGACACCTTGCTCCACCCCAAAAAAGTGGCGGTGGTGGGCAGCCGCAACCCCACCGCGCAAGGCGCAGAAAACGCGCAGCAATTTGCCCGGACGCTGAGTGCATCGGGGGTGTGCGTGGTGTCGGGTCTGGCGCTCGGGGTTGATGGCGCCGCCCACTCCGGTGCGCTGGAGGGTGGCGGCCCCACCATTGCCGTGGTAGGCACAGGGCTGGACCGTGTTTATCCCAAGAAGCACTTGGCGCTGGCCCACCGCATTGCCGGACAAGGGGTGTTGATCAGCGAATACGCGCTGGGCACGCCGCCGTTGGCCCCCAACTTTCCCAAACGCAACCGCATCATCTCGGGGCTGAGCCGTGGGACACTGGTGATAGAAGCCGCGCTGCAGTCGGGCTCCCTGATCACAGCCAAACTGGCAGCCGAACAGGGGCGCGAGGTGTTCGCCATACCGGGTTCGATCCATGCACCGCAGTCCCGAGGCTGCCATGCCCTGATTCGCCAAGGTGCCAAATTGGTGGAGTCCGCTCAGGACGTGCTGGAGGACCTCCATTTCGCGCCACCGGGAACTTCAACACCAGCCATGCCAACCGCCCCCGCGACCGGTTCAGACGACGAGGTATTGGAAGCATTGGGATTTGACCCGGTGGGACTGGACGCGTTGCAGGCACGGACCGGCCTGGACACTGCGCCTTTGCAAATCCGTTTGCTGGAATTGGAACTGGAGGGGCACCTGACCCGTTTGCCCGGCGGCCTGTTCCAACGCTCGGGCCTGGCCTGAGCCACACCCCGCAGTTCAGGCCAGCAGGCGTTCGGGATTGGCGTCGAGTTTTTCCAGCGCGCTGCGGGTCGCCCGCGAGGTCAGGGCTTCGGCCTCGCAGGGGCGCAACAAACCTGCCTGCAAATAGGCTGCGACCCGCCCCTGTTGTATCAAATAAGACTGTTCGGCCGACGTGGCGAACAAAAACAGCTTCTGGTGCTCGCTTTGCCAAGCCAGCTGAACCAGGGTGGGCCGTGCGTTGTGTTCCAGGTCGAACCATGCCCCAATTTTCAGACGGCGCGCAGCGGCCATCGCAGGGAAGGGCACGGCCTTGTCCAGGTCGGGCAACACGGTGATGTGGGTGGCATCCACCCCCGCCATCATTTCCACACTGTCGCGGTTCAGCTCAAAATCGGCGGAACTGTCAGGCAGCAAGGCCTCCAACCCTTCGAGTTGCAACCCCAGATCGGCCAGCCATTGCTCGGCAATCGGTTCGGTGCGCTGCATGAAAGCGTCGGCCAAGGCGTCGCTGATGTCTTTGAGCGTGGCCTCCTGGCGTTCGTTGGAATAGCCCAGCAGTTCCATGCCGCCACGCAACTGGCTGAGCAAGGTGGGCACTTTGGCAATCACCTGGGCACGCTCGTGGCGGCTGGGCTTTGCACTGGAAGCCCACAACAAATCGGCCGCCACCTGACGCAAGGCCATGGAGCGGGGGGTTTCGGCTCCATAACGCACAGCGGCCAAGGCCAACACCTCGGCCCACACCTGGAACAGAAATTCGCGCACTGCGGTACGCACCGGCACATCGCCGAGCAGCTTGCGCAGTTCGATGGTGTACTTCACCGTCAGCGTTTCCTTGAGCTGCACCTGTTGGGCCATGTTGACCACCTGCTCCAGCGATTTCTGTGCTGGCAGGTGTTTGGCCAAAAAAGTCTGGAACTCCTTGTGCATCATCTCGAACACCTGCCGTCCGGTGTCCGGGTATTGCTCGATCACCTGAACAATGCGCTTGATTTCCGCTTCCAGAGGCTCCAGCGACACCCCGGAATCAAAACCCATGACGCAAGACCCCATGCGATCGATGAGCTGCCGGGCGGGATGGTCTTGCGCCGAAAGAAAAACGGGGTCTTGCACGGCCATCCGCAACACGGGCATCTGCAAACGCGCAAACCACACGCGAATCCGAGCCGGAATGCGCTCTTCGGTGAGGATGCTGTCAAAAATGAGTGCCACCACCTCGATGATGGCCTTTTCTTGGTCGGACCCGGCTGCAGCCTTGATCGCACGGGTGCTGGCCTGCAAGGTGGCCAAACCCGCCGCCAGGTTGCTCCAATTCACGGCCGACAACTCTGCAATGGCCGTGGCCGTGCCTTGCACCAGCGCGGGAGACGCCACGGCGGGGCCCCCTGTCGGCAAGCCCACCACCACCGGCACCATTGCAGACAGCGGAGCGGCCACCGAGCCCGCTGGAGCAACCGGGCTCACTGCCTGCGCCAACCCCTGCAACCACTGTGCCGACTGGGGCAATTGGGTTGCCAGAAATTGCATCAGCCGGGTGGGCACCTCGGTGCCTTGTTCTGACGCACCGGCGGCCGGCACCACACCTTGAAATCGGGCGGTGGTCGCAGGCTCGGTAGCGGGCATTGCACCACCCGACTGCGCTTGATCCGCCCCCATCCCCGCGGGTGCGGTTGCCTTGCCCAACGGCGCTCGCTTCACCAACCCCCGAAAATCGATGGATGGCAGCACCCCTGCCGCCAGCAGCAACTGGTTGGCTTGATCGTAAGCAGCGGCCACCACCTTGGCCAACGGGGGGTGCAAACCCGGCAAACAACACAGCCAATGGGCCTGGGTCAAACCGGCATCCCCCCAGGCATCCAGCAATGCCAATGCCACCGTGCGCGAGCGAACGGGGTCGTCTTCTGGCAAGTCGTCGGTCTGGTCCAGGTGCTGCAGACGCAAACGCAGCTCGTTGAACACCTCCCCGGCCTTGTCGCTCACCACCAGGGCCAAGCGCGCCACCAAAATTTGGTGCTCCATCGCCTCTTCCCCCAACAGGCTCAGCTCAGCCAAACCAGAGGCCCGGGCAAGGCCGTGAACGGGGTCGGTGGGAGCCGCCAGGGCGGCTTGCAGACGCCCCCCTGCGGCCTGCACCCAGACCGGAGAAGCCTTCAAATACACATGGTAGGTGTCGCGCAGCTCGTTGGCCGCATCCGGCTCGGCCGGTTTTTCCAGCTGTCCCAAGAGGTACTGGCCCACCGCATCGGCCACCCCCGATACCCCCTGCGCCACCGCGCGCACAAAAGCAGTCCGTGCCTGATCGGCCAAAGCAGCGGGAGGGTGGGCGGTGGGCAGCTTCACAGACGGGAGTATGACAGTTCAGTGGGTCAAACCACCGCGCCAGCGTTCGGGTCGTCGGGGTCGCCCGGTTTCTTCGGGCCGGCCTTGACCAGGTCTTCGCGCCGGATGCCCAGCCACATGGCAATGGCAGCCGCCACGAACACCGATGAATAGATGCCAAACAGGATGCCGATGGTCAAAGCCATCGCAAAGTAATGGAGGGTGGGGCCACCGAACAGCAACATCGAAAGCACCATGATTTGGGTAGAACCGTGGGTGATGATGGTGCGGCTGATGGTGGAGGTGATGGCGTGGTCGATCACCTCGACGGTGCCCATTTTGCGCTGACGCCGGAAGGTTTCACGGATGCGGTCAAAAATCACCACCGACTCGTTCACCGAGTAACCCAGCACCGCCAGCACCGCAGCCAGCACCGCCAACGAAAATTCCCACTGGAAAAACGCGAAAAACCCCAGAATAATGATGACGTCGTGCAGGTTGGCGATGATGGCCGACACGGCGTACTTCCATTCGAACCGGATGGCCAGATAAACCATGATGCCAGCGATCACCACACCCAGGGCTTTCAAGCCGTCTTCGAGCAGCTCTTTGCCCACCTGAGGCCCCACAAACTCGGTGCGCCGCAGTTCAACCGCCGGGTTCTGCGCCTTGAGTGCGGCCATCAAGGCCTCGCTTTGTTGGCCCGACGTTTTCCCCTGGCTGACCGGCAAGCGCATCAGCACATCGCGGGAGGTGCCAAAGTTCTGCACCGGCACGTCTTCATAGCCCAGCCCAGCCACCACCTTGCGCACAGCCCCCAGATCGGCGGGCTGTTCGTAAGACACCTCGATCACCGTGCCCCCGGTGAACTCCACCGACAGGTTCAGTCCCCGTGAAAACAGAAAGAACACCGCCGCCAGAAAGGTGACCAAGGACACCGCATTGAGCACCAGGGCGTGGCGCATGAAGGGGATGTCTTTTTTGATGCGAAACAGTTCCATCGTTTGCTTTCGAGATGAGTTCGCGTTTTTATTGCGTGTTGCCCGGCTTCCAGACCGTGCCAATCGACACGGTTTTGAGCTTCTTTTGACGGCCGTACCAGAAATTGACCAAGCCGCGCGAGAAAAAGACCGCAGAGAACATGCTGGTCAGGATGCCAATGCAATGCACCACGGCAAACCCGCGCACCGGGCCGGAACCGAATGCCAGCAACGCCACGCCAGCGATCAAGGTGGTGATGTTGGAGTCCAGAATCGTGCTCCACGCGTGCTCGTAACCCGCATTGATGGCCGATTGCGGCGAAACGCCGTTGCGCAGCTCTTCGCGCACCCGTTCGTTGATCAGCACGTTGGCATCAATGGCCATGCCCAGCGCCAGCGCCATGGCGGCCATACCGGGCAGCGTCAGCGTGGCCTGCAACATGGACAGCACCGCCACCAACAGCATGAGGTTGAACGCCAGCGCCAGGCTGGAAAACACGCCAAACAGCATGTAGTACACGCACATGAAGCCCACAATCACCAAAAAGCCCCACATCACGCTGTTGAACCCCATGGCGATGTTTTCGGCACCCAGGCTGGGGCCGATGGTGCGTTCTTCGATGATGTCCATGGGCGCGGCCAGCGAACCGGCGCGCAGCAACAAAGCGGTGTCGTTGGCCTCGGTGGTGCTCATGCTGCCAGAAATTTGCACGCGACCGCCCCCGATTTCGCTGCGGATCACGGGTGCGGTCACCACTTCGCCCTTGCCCTTTTCAAACAACAAAATGGCCATGCGCTTGCCGATGTTGTCGCGCGTGATGTCGCGGAAAATCCGGGCGCCTTTGGCATCCAGCGTCAGGTGCACGGCGGCTTCCTGCGTCTGGCTGTCAAATCCGGCCTGGGCGTCAGTCAGGTTTTCGCCGGTCAGCAGCACTTCACGCTTGACGA
>JACCDQ012132945.1_pt1 | contig 26743 bp, 24 predicted proteins | sample 7446031 | NCBI WGS metagenome assembly JACCDQ01 (sample SAMN15323442, study PRJNA562643) | freshwater metagenome | isolation source: river surface water | place: USA:Blue River Watershed | collected 2017-08-17 | reverse complement strand
GTTTCTTCAGTTGCGTTGTTACCACAAGCAGCGAAAGCGAATACTACGCAAGCTGCTAAAGCGAAAGTGATTTTTTTCATTTTTAAATTAGTTTTTTTCGATTGAGTGTGCGCAAAATTAGGATGAATTTTAGAATCTGCAAAGTGCTTAATGATTTTTTTTTACTTTTTTTTATATTTTTTAATTTATCATTGATAATCAATTAGTTAGAAAACAACTTTTTACGCCTAAATTTGTTCCTTTATCATGAACGCAACCATTATTGGCAGTGGAATAGCAGGTTTGGCCTCCAGTATACACCTTGCAAAGAAGGGATATAATGTAGAAATAGTAGAACAATCACACACATTTGGAGGCAAGCTAAACACCATTATATTAGGAAATTACCGATTCGATTCTGGTCCAAGTTTGTTCACAATGCCCCATTTTGTTACCGAACTTTTGGACGCAGATTTATTGGAAAAATTCGAATATTATAAATTACCTATTTTATGTAATTATTTTTTCTCTGATGGCAGCCGATTTGCCGCTTCTGCCGATAAAAATACATTTATCGATGAAGCTTCGCGTTTTTTTGATGAACCGAAAACAAAAATTGAACGATTTTTAAATCATTCCAAACGCGTTTACGACATTACTTCACCCGTTTTTTTAGAAAATAGTTTACATAAACTTTCAACTTATACCGCTCCCACCGGACTCAAAGGAATTGCCAACCTCTGGAGATTGGATATGTTTAGAACCATGAATCAGGCATTGGAATCGCAATTTAACAACCCCAAAATGGTACAGTTATTTAATCGATATGCTACATATAATGGTTCTGATCCCTACAAAGCCCCAGCTACCTTGCATGTAATTCCCCATTTAGAATTCCATTATGGAGCTTTTTTGCCCAAAAACGGAATGCGAGATATTGCCAATATTTTACACGAACAGGCATTGCGCTTGGGCGTAAAATTCCACTACAATGCAACCGTTTCGAAAATCAATACCGTAAACGACAAATTAATTCAATCCGTTTCAACCCAAGAAGGCCGTACTTTTCCGACGAATTTGGTTGTCGCCAACGTTGATATTAAAATAGTATACCAAAAGTTGTTACAGAAAGCCCTTCCCCCGAAAATAAAAAATGCCGAGAATTCTAGCTCCGCTTTGATTTTCTATTGGGGGATGAAAGATTCGTTTCCCGAATTAGATGTGCACAACATCTTCTTTTCTGCCGATTATAAAGAGGAGTTTGACGCCATTTTCAATCGGAAAACCTTGCAGAACGATCCTACCGTTTATATTAATATCACATCGAAGTTGGTTAAGAACGACGCGCCCGAAAACGCTGAAAATTGGTTTGTCATGATTAATGTCCCCTATAATAGCGGTCAAAACTGGGAATTATTGATTCGGGAAGCCAAACAGAAAATAATACAAAAACTATCCAAGCTGCTCAATAAAGACATTTCCAAATTAATTGAAAACGAAGCTGTTTTGGATCCAATTAAAATAGAATCCAACACGGGTTCAGACAAAGGAAGTTTATACGGAAGTAGCTCCAATCACCGAATGTCGGCTTTTTTCAGACAAGCAAATTTTTCCAATGAAATCAAGAATCTATATTTTTGCGGGGGAAGTGTGCACCCAGGCGGAGGAATTCCACTATGTTTGCTGGGCGCGAAAATCGTAAATAAATTAGTGCCCCTTCCCAAGTAAAAACAATATTATTTTAGATTTAAATCCAAACCAACCACAAAAAATCAACTGAATATCTCTTGCCCATATCGACAGAAAGTCCCTGTCCTGGACAGACCCAAATGCTTTTCCAAAAACACGGCAAACAAACACCATAAATACAAAGAATCTTCCAAATGAATACTGTTGAAAATCGATTTATTTACATTCTGTCCATAATATATTTTGTGGGAATAATTGGATTCTTAGTCCCTTCTTTGAATCCGTTATTTCTTAAATTAACCCCTTGGAATTTAATTGCAGCTTTTGTAGTGGCTTGGGTTTTTCATAAAAAATGGGAGTTAAACCATGTAATAACGCTTATTATTATCGGTGTTCTTGGCTTTTTTGTTGAAATGCTTGGAGTTAAAACGGGGCTGATTTTTGGTAGTTACGGTTACGGAAATACTTTTGGACCAAAATGGCAAGGAACACCCTATTTAATTGGTTTAAATTGGGCGGCTATGATTTTTTATACTTCTTCTACCCTTGCTGGACGGATTAAACATCCCCTAGCCTTGGCTTTTGTTGGAGCAGGTATCATGACCATTTACGATTTCTTTTTGGAACCAGTAGCCATGCGCTATGATTTTTGGGATTGGAAAAACCATCACGTGCCTATGCAGAATTATTTGGCGTGGTTCGTAATATCTTTTGTTTTTTTATGGTTGCTTCACAGCACTTCAAAACCTATTAAAAATAAAATGGCCAGTGCATTACTGGCCATTCAAATGGTGTTTTTTATAGTACTTTATATTTTTGTACGTTGGTTCTAATTTAAACCAATCGTGCTTCGATTAACTGATCACGCTTCGTTTAAAAGGGCAGTTTTAAAGTGCAACGCACAATTTTGGTTTACAACGGACACTCTTGTTGAGCATACATCATATCGATTTCATCGGCATAACGCTCCATCACAACTTTACGTTTTACTTTTAATGTGATGGTCATATCGCCATTCTCGATACTAAATGGTTCTCGCTTAATCATGAAATTACGGATACGCTCAAATTTAGCCATTTGCATTCCCAATCGTTTTGCATCTTGTGCAATCCACTGAGTAAGTTCTTCGTCATGTATAAAATCATTGGAAGATTTAAGCAAATCCATTTTGTGAGGGATTTGCTCTTGCATGGTTTCTGCACTTGGCACAATGATGGCTGTTAAGTACTCGCGCTTATCTCCAATGATAAATACTTGATCAATTCGTTCGCTTTGTAAATACACGTTTTCAATCTGTGTGGGATAAATATTCTTACCCAAAGATGTTTTTAACATGTTTTTCAAACGATCGGTAATTTTCAAATATCCTTTATCAAAACGTCCAATATCACCCGTATGAAACCATCCATCAGCATCAAAAACATTATCCGTTTCTGCTTTATTCTGCCAATATCCTTTCATTACGTTTGGACCTTTAGTTAAAATTTCACCCTCTGCCGAAACAAAATTCGGGTCGAAAGAATCGTAATTCTGAATTGTAATAATTTCTTGCGTTTCAATATTCTGAATGGCCACGTATTGACGCGGGGCAACTCTTCCAACGGTACCGTAAACTTGACGCTCAAATTCATTCACTGTACAGAATGGTGATGTTTCTGTTAAACCGTAACCCTCTTGTACACGCAATCCCAGATTGGCAAAGAATTCGCCCACGTGCGGTGGTAAGGCTCCACCACCTGAAATAAGCATCTTCATTCGACCGCCCATTTTTTCCTTAATCTTACTGAAGACTAACTTTTCGGCTAAACTAGCTTGAATTGACAACATCGGTCCTACCGACTTACCCGCATCTTTGGTTTTACGCACTTTTTCTCCTGTTGCCACTGCCCAAAAGAAAATTTTACTCTTTACTCCACCGCCTGCTGTTGCATTTTTAAGCACTTTATCGTGAATTCGCTCCAACAATCTAGGCACAGTTGCCATTACTGTTGGACGAACTTCTTGGATATTGGTTGCTACCTTCTCAATTCCTTCAGAAAACGCCACGGATGCTCCAACATAGGTACTTAGATACATTGTAGCCATTCTCTCGAATACGTGACTCAAAGGCAAGAAGGACAAATACAAATCATTTTCAGTAATTGCAGGACACAATTCTTTGGCATCGTAACAATTACTCATGAAGTTATAATGGGTCAACATAGCTCCTTTGGGAACTCCCGTTGTACCAGATGTGTAAATCAAGGTAGCTAAATCTTCCTTACCAACGGCCTGAAACCGCCTTTCGATTTCTTCAGAATGTTCGTTGACTTTGGACTCGCCTCTAGAAATCACGGTGGTGTAGTTGATTATTTTATCCGCTTCAGGTTTGTCGGAAGGTACAAATATGATTTGCTGTAAAGTAGGACATTCATGTTCCACTTTTTGCACCTTTTTAAGTAAAAATGGGTTCCCAACAAACACTTGCTTAGAACCAGAATCGTTAATGATGAATCGAGTTTCTTCGGGAGTAAGTGTGGGATAAATTGAAACATTCACCAAGCCCAACTTCTGTAGAGCCTGATCCAAAATGTAATACTCTGGACAATTTTCTAAAATGATAGCGATTCTATCGCCTTTTTGAAGCCCACAATCAACGAAGTACGCAGCAACCTTGTTGATTTCAGTTAATAAGTATTGGTATGAATATTCTTTCCATTTACCTTCTGACTTTTCCATCAAATAGGTATGTTGAGGAGTATGAATATTATTCGCAGAATTCAGAAAAAAGTGATGTAGTGAAGTGAAGGACGGATCGTTTTTCATCCTCTGTTCGGCCAATGATTGCATAGTTTCTTTTTAATGTAGGATGGCAAATATGAATTTTTTTATCCGAAAAGAAAAACATAGTCATCCATGTTTGCAATAACTGCAAATAAAAATGAACAATCCACCCGTTTTTTGCAAAAAATGCAAAAAACCATCATCGGGGAATTTAAATTCCGTAAGTCAACAAATTAGTCTGTAGAGCCGTTAAACGCTGTAAGCTTCTGCGGTTAATCGTAAGTCTGTCTTGTACGCGGATACTTCTATTAAACGCCGTAAGCTTCAACGGTTTCTACTTCAGGAACCATGCGCTTCAATAAGTTTTCGATTCCGGCTTTCAATGTCATTGTTGAAGAAGGGCAACCGCTGCAACTTCCTTTCAACTCCACGGTAACCACACCGTTCTTGAAGCTTTTAAAATCAATCGCACCGCCATCCATTTCAACTGCTGGCTTTACGTGGTCTTCTAATAACTGCTTGATTTTACGTTCGATTTCGGTTTCCTCTTCTTGAGATAATTCTTTTTTAGGATTAACAATTTCTTTACCATCTTCAATCCATTCGGTAATGAAATTACGTAAATCTGGAATCAAATCAAACCACTCGTATTCACCGTTTTTTGTGATACTCACGAAATTATTCATGATAAAAACGCCTTGCACAAAATTCATTTCGAATAATGCTTTTGCCAACGGACTGTTTTCGGCTACTTCTTTGTTACGAAAATCAGCTGAATCGTTGGGCAATAACATTTTATTTGCAACGAACTTCATACTATCCGGGTTCGGAGTTGCTTCAGCATATACAGTGACGATATCGTTAATATTTTTTTCCATGGGTTTATAACTACAAAATTAACAACACTTTTAGCAATAATTTCACTTTAATATCTGAAATCCTCCAATAATTTGATGATTTTATCGAAACTGTTGAACATTTAAATCGATAGAATTAAATTCCAGAAACCATTTTTTGTAAAAATCGCAAAAATGATTTCGATTAATTCACAGCATTCCATCCCCAAACCTCTAAAAAACACTAATTTTACACTCTGAATTTTTTCCAACTATTATCAAATGGCTAAAACAAAATCTGCATTTTTCTGTCGCTCTTGTGGTTTCGAAAGTCCTAAATGGATTGGTAAGTGTCCCGGATGCAATCAATGGAATACCTTTGCTGAAGAACTAAAAACCACACAATCGGTAAATGCTTGGAAGAAAAGTTCCAGAAAAATTATTGAACCTACGCCCATCAATGATATTACACCGGCCGATCAAGAAAAAACACGCCTCACCGACTCTGAACTCAATTTAGTTTTAGGAGGTGGCTTGGTACCAGGAGCGGTAATCCTATTGGGCGGTGAGCCTGGAATTGGAAAAAGTACATTGCTTTTGCAGCTAGCACTGCAAACTCAAGCCAATGTTTTGTATGTAAGCGGAGAGGAAAGTGAGTCCCAAATAAAACTGAGGGCTGAACGCATTGGGATTCAAAATGCCAATTGCAATATCCTTACAGAAACACTGCTGGATAATATTTTGGATTATTTAGACAAGCAAACTCCCGAAATATTAATTGTCGACTCCATTCAGACACTTTACTCAGACTCACTCGATGCTACACCCGGTTCGGTTTCACAAATCAGAGAGTGCACCGGAAAGCTGTTGCAATTTGCTAAAGAAACCCAAACCCCCGTTTTCCTGATTGGTCATATTACCAAAGATGGGGCAATTGCTGGACCCAAACTGTTGGAACACATGGTGGATACAGTGCTGCAATTTGAAGGTGATCGACATCATTTTTATCGTATCCTCAGAACGTTAAAGAACCGATTTGGATCTACACATGAGTTGGGAATTTACGAAATGCAAGGATCGGGACTGATTCCCGTTAAAAACCCTTCAGAAATTTGGCTTTCACAACGCGATGAACCCCTCAGCGGAATTGCCATTGCAGGCGTACTGGAAGGTGTTAGACCCTTGCTATTGGAAGTTCAATCGCTTGTAAGCACAGCGGTCTACGGTACCCCCCAACGCTCTGCTACTGGATTCGATTTACGCCGACTTAATATGTTACTCGCTGTTCTAGAAAAGCGTTGTGGCTTTAGATTGGGACAACAAGACGTGTTTGTCAACTTAGCCGGCGGATTAAGATTGGAAGACCCCGCATTGGATTTACCACTCATGGCAGCCATTATGAGTAGTTATCAGGGCATGGCATTGCCTTCGGGTTATGTTTTTTCGGGGGAAGTAGGGCTTTCAGGGGAAGTGAGAGCCGTTCAACGCATCGAACAACGTATTGCTGAAGCGGAAAAGCTTGGCTTTACTGACATCATTATCTCTAAATATAATAAAATTCAGGATGATTCCCATCGTAAAATTAAAGTTCACACCTTCGGAAAAGTGGATGAAGTCTTCTCTTGGGTGTTTGGTTAAGAATTAAGACGTCGGCATCAACTTTTCGCGAACAAAACTTTCCGCCAACAGTACCAATTTTTGAGAATTGGGAATACGAATGCGTTGGTTCATAATTTCAGCTGCCGTAGTGCGTTCGATTTTCTCTAATAACTTCAAATAGTAAATATAAGCTGTATAAACGCCTAATCTACAACCCATTGGAAGTCGAACGATCCCTTTATATGCTTGTTCAAAGTCTTTTTTAACTTCTTGGATGATGCTCATTTTGTCGAGCTCAGTGAAACTTTCAAAATCCACTCCTGGGAAATAAACTCGTCCTCGTTCTTCTACATCACTGCGAATATCTCTGAGGAAATTTACTTTTTGGAAAGCAGCACCCAAGCTTCGAGCAAACGGAAGTAAGGTTTGATATTGGGTATTATCTCCTTTGCAGAAGATTTTCAAACACATTAATCCTACCACTTCTGCCGAACCATAAATATAATCGTTGTATGAACTTTGATCGTGTGACTGCTTATCCAAGTCTTCCTCCATGCTATTAAAGAACGGCTCAATTAAATCGTGAGTAATTCCGAACTGATTGGCAGCTAATTGAAACGAATGCAATACTGGATTGGTACTAATTCCCTCTTCAATAGCTTGATAGGTTTGTGCTTTAAAGTCCTTAAGTAATCGCGCTTTATCAAATGTATGAAACGTATCTACAATTTCATCCGCTAAGCGAACAAATCCATAAGTTGCAAACACCGCCCAGCGGTACTCTTTAGCCAACAAGCGAATTCCCAGGGAGAAGCTCGTTGAATAGTTCAACGACACCTTTCTGCTGATTTCCTTGGATGTTTTGTCAAACAATTGAATACTCATTTTTGCGTGGGTTTATTTTGGGGTTTAAGGTATAATAAATGGGTTTTGAAATCCGATTAATAATGATTACAAAAATTATTTCTTTGATTTATGATATTGGAAAGTCTTTAAGAATGCGCTCTTGAATCAGTTTCGATCCAATAACCACAATGGGCAAACCCGTACCTGGAGTGGTACTTGCACCAACGTAATACACATTATTCAATTCTTCGTCTTTGTTCGAGGGACGGAACGCTCCGATTTGATTCAAGCCGTGTGCTAGTCCCAATCCGCTGCCTTTGTATAAATTGAACATATTTTTCCAATCAACCGGGGTATAAACAGTTTTGGTTAGGATATTGTTTTGGATATCGTATCCAACACGATTGGATAAATCTTCAATAATTTCATTGGCCAACGTTTCAGCATCATCCCAATTGGGTTTAACACGCATATCTGGTACGGGACACAAGATGAACAAGTTCTCACAATTCTCAGGGGCACAATTTGGATTGCTCTTACTTGCTACGTTCACGTAATAATAGGGCTTCTTCGGCGCTACAGAACTTCTAAAAATGGTATCTGCATAATCTCTGAAGTTATCCCCCAAGAAATAATTGTGGTGATGAATTCCGGGAATGGTTCCTTTTACTCCCAAATAGATGGTAAACGGCGCCAATGTCCATTCCAATGCATCCAATTTCTCTTCGGTATATTTCTTTCTGTTCAAGAAATGACCTCTGAACCAAGCTGCATCGGCATTAATCACAAACAAATCGGCGGTCCAAGCTTTTCCACTTTGATCAACCACTGAATCCATTTTTGATTTGTTGTAATTCACCGATTTGATTTCGGTGTTGTAATGAATTTTCACGCCTTTCTTCTCCAATAAGGGTAAAATTCCTTCTACAATCTTATACATGCCGCCTTTTACATTCCAATATCCATCGTGCTCTAATTCTGTGTAATTCAATAAATTGTACACCGATGGGGTATTAAACGGGGTTGCTCCTAAAAAGAACGCTACCAAGGAGAAAATAATTTTTACTTCTTCTGAATCGAAATGTCGCTCTAATTCCGCCCAAAACGTTCTAAACAATTTGGGTAAGTGTTTCAAAGGGACAGTTGCCATGGATGCAATGAATCCCACGATGGAATCAAAATTCTTCTTAACCACTTTGTATTCTGTATCGTGGAAAATTTCCTTCGCTCCTTTTAGATAAGCACGAACTTTGGTTTCAAAATCGCTTTCAATTCCCTTGAATTCATTGGCCAACTTATCTAAATCCTTATAAATCTGAAAAACGCGATCCGAACCAGCAATATTTACCGTATACAAAGGATTCAATTCGTTCAACTCAAATGGAATGGGCTCTCCAATACTCTTAAATAATTCTACGAATTCGTAGCTCATCGAAAAGAAAGAAGGTCCAACATCAAAAGTGAAGCCATCTTTTTGCAAGATATTCAATCGACCACCAGCAGTTGACTGTTTTTCCAAAATCTCCACTTGGTAGCCTGCATAAGATAAACGAAGTGCAGATGCCAATGACCCTAAACCCGCACCAACGAGGATGACTTTTTTATTTCCCATTTTTATTTATTGTTGAATCTTTTATAATATTTTGGTAAAACGAATAAGAAGCCAAAAGCCTCTGCTCCGCGTTTTGAATGAACTGCATGATGCAAATGATGCGTCATTCTCATAGCTCTAAAATAAGGCACATCGGTGGTCTTCAACCACTTTACTCGTTGGTGCACAAAAACGTCGTGAACCAAAAAATAAGCCAAACCATACAATGCAATTCCAAGTCCCGCAAACATGCGCCAATCTTGATTTTCTGCACCTAAAACAATGAGTACGATAGATGGAATAGCGAACATAAATCCAAATAAATCATTGAGTTCAAACGATCCTTTTCTGGGGCGATGGTGACTTTCATGCCATATCCACATAAATCCATGCATAACATACTTGTGGGTAAACCATGCAAAACCTTCCATGAAAAAGAAGAAGAACAACAAAACTCCAACATTTGCTAAAACTTCCATAGTAATAAGTTAAACAAACATAGTCGCTTTTGGTTTTATAAATTGAAAAAAAAACTCTGTCTCAACCGTCAATTTTATGCCCTAACCTTCATTTTAATTTGTTATTTTGCAGAGTGAATCCAATTAAAAACGCATCCCTTAAAAAATACAACACCTTTGGCTTCGATGCCCAATGCAGCCACTTGATCGAAATCACGAACGAAACCGATCTACTGGAGTTGTATGCAGAAGGATTTTTCGAAAATCCTTTCCGTGTTATTGGAGGCGGTTCAAATATCTTACTTACCCGAAATTATTCCGGAGCCATTATTTTGAATCGTTTAATGGGACAATGGATGGAAACCGACGAACAAGATCACATCGAAATGTCGTTCGGCGCGGGTGAAAATTGGCATCAAACCGTTCAACATTGCGTGAAACATAATTGGGGAGGTTTGGAAAATCTCAGTCTAATTCCTGGCTGTGTAGGCGCATCCCCCATTCAAAATATTGGGGCTTACGGTGTGGAAGTAAAAGATCGAATTGTTACCGTTCGTGTTTTCGACACCACTTCCGGAGAGTTTGTCATTCTCAGCAATGAAGATTGCCGTTTCGGATATCGCGATAGTATTTTCAAACATCCAGAATACAAAAACTTAATTGTAACCTCTGTTACTTTTCGACTTACCAAAATCAATCATGAATTGAAGTTGAATTACGGTGATATACAAACGGAGCTGGCAAAACAAGGAATCACAGAACCTAAAATCAGTGATATCAGCAATGCCGTTATTGCCATTCGACGCTCAAAACTTCCCGACCCCGCAGTTTTGGGGAATTCCGGATCGTTTTTCAAGAATCCTGTGGTCGATATGGATACTTTTAAGGCTGCACAAGCCAAATATCCAGAAATCAAGTTCTTTCCCATCGATGAAACGCAAGTTAAAGTAGCGGCGGGTTGGTTAATTGAAACCGCAGGTTGGAAAGGTTTTAAAAAAGGCCATGTGGGCGTCCATGAAAAGCAAGCGCTCGTTTTGGTGCATTTTGGCAATGGAAAAGGCGAAGAAATCTCATCGTTGGCACGCGAAATCCAGTCCGACATTCACGAAAAATTCGGAATCGTTTTGGAATTTGAAGTGAATATTTGGTAAACCATTTCATTATTTTTTAACTTAGTGCCCATTTTCCCTTTTTTCGGGGGATGTAGGATCATTTTAATCACATTTTATGAATTATCTAAAACACACGGCTTGGATTGTTTGCGCTTCCTTGGGATTTCAAACATTAAATGCCCAATTAAAAAATACGACGAACCTCAACCAAAATCCGAAGAATGAAGTCAATATTCTTCGTAATTTAACGTTCCCTAGAGTCCATGTTTTCGATCCGAATACCGTTCCCGATGTTTGGGTTGAACCAGAACGCGAAAATCACGAGGTAATGCCAGAGCCTGGAGCAATCAATCTGTCACTTCGTAAAAAAATTGATGCTCAACGCAATGCTCAACTCAATAAGCAAGTGTATAAGCGAAGCGCTTTTGGTACGCCCAAAACATCCCCCGAAACCCTAAAACCTGTGGTTGAAGAAAACTTCAACGGACGTGAAGGAAGCGGAACTCCCAACGACAATCACGTTGCTGTTGGAAATGATGGAAAGTTTATTTCGGTGATGAATACCAATATTCGCGTCCATGACGATACGGGTAAAGTATTGAAATTATGGTCGTTACAATTTTTCCCCAGCACCCAAAACAAAGTAGATAATATTCCGTCTTTAACGCGAATTTATGATCCTCGCGTCATGTATGATCCTTACGCTGACCGCTATATCGTACTTTATATGCATGGCACTACCGATAAAACCAGTTTTATTGTGGTAGCCTTCTCACAAACCAATGATCCCACCAAGCCTTGGAATGTATATAAAATTCCCGGAAAACCCATTCAAGATACCGTTTGGAGCGACTATCCGATTGTGAGTCAAACCAAAGAAGATCTGTTCTTTACGGTAAATTTATTGGCCAATGGAAGCAGTTGGGAGGAAGGTTTTAGAGAAGCAGTCATTTGGCAGTTGCGCAAGGAAGATGGTTATGCTGGACAAACCATGAACACCAATTTCTTTAATGGGATTAAACATGAAGGAGTAAGCGTTTGGAGCATTTGTCCCGCTCAAAACGGCCCTTGGCCCGATGGTACCGATAATTATTTCTTGAGTGTACGTCCATACGCAGAGAAAAATGACACCATTTTTTTACATCGTGTGACCAACACACAGAAAAGTGGTTTGGCTCAATATGAATTAAAGGTGTTGAAATCGAATCTGGAATACGGATTTCCTCCGAGTGCGTTGCAGCCAGATAGTTTCTTCAAAATCAAACCAGATAGCGGCGTTCGATTCAAATTACGCACCAACGACGCGAGAGTGTTGACTGCGATTCGCAACGGAAATCAAATTCAATTCATGCAAAACTGCATGAATTTCAAAACCATGCAAGCGCATATCATGCACAGTTCGATATATCAAATCGATCAAGCTGAACCGCAGGTAAAATCGGAATTGTTTGGTGATGATTCCTTGGAATTTGGCTATCCAGCTATGGCATTTGCAGGAACCAATAACAATGATCCGAGTATCATTGCTACGGCGGTTTACAGTAGTCGATGGCATTTGCCCGGGTTTGGGATGTTTTACAAAAACCGATACGGTGAATACTCGAAATTTATTCCCCTGAAAAAGGGAGAATCGCGTATTTTTTATACGATCGTCCCCCCTGAAGAACAGCGCTGGGGCGACTATGAAGGGATTCAATGGAAATACAATGAACCGGGCGTTTTTTACTTGATTGGTAGTTACGGAAAAGGAAGTGGTATGCACAATTACGTTTCCAGAGTAAAAATCAGTGATTCCTTATACAAAGCTGATGTTCAGAGTTTAAAAGTATTTCCGGTGCCATCAGATCAAGGGTATTTTAACATTGAATGGGAAAGTGCGAAACCAGAGATTTTAAGAGGAGAAATTTACACGATAGATGGTAAAGGACCAGGAAAAAACAACGTTTCGGGATTAACCTTTTCAGGCAATCAATCTGCGGGAGTGTACCAACAAAACTCATTTGAATTTTTCACCATGCAAGGTATCCATGTTTACCGAGTGAATACCCGCAATTTTGCACCAGGAAATTATTTTATTCGTTTGTGGAGAGACAACGAATTGGTGGGAACTCAGAAAGTCGTAATCTATTAAATCGATTTTTGAGATTGAACGACTGAATTAATACGAAAAATTGAACACTGAGCCACACCACTCCGAGAAATTTTAATTCTACACAGAAGCACTTATTTAACATGAATCCCAATCAAGCCAATCCAGAACCTGCGGAAGTCATTCTTATTGATAAACCCTATGGTTGGACATCTTTTCAAGCGGTAAAAAAAGCCAAATATACTCTTAAGTCGAAAAAGATTGGGCATGCTGGCACATTAGACCCTTTAGCCACTGGCCTGCTAATTGTGTGTACCGGAAAAAAAACGAAAACCATTGAGAGCATTCAAGCTCAGGAAAAGGAATATACGGGTACCTTTTTTATCGGTGAAACTACACCCAGTTTTGATTTAGAGACAGAAACGGATCAAAAATTCAGCATCGAACACATTAATGAAGAACTCATTCGCCAAACGGCTGCAACGTTTTTGGGCGAACAGGATCAAACTCCACCCCTATTTTCTGCGGTAAAAATTGATGGGAAACGGGCTTATGAGATTGCTCGAAAAGGAGGAACTGCCGAAATTAAATCCAAAAAAATCACCTTGTACGAATTTGAGATTACTCGTGTAGAACTGCCCGAGGTGGACTTTCGAATTGTGTGCAGCAAAGGGACTTACATCAGAAGTATAGCGCGCGATTTTGGAATTGCATTGAATTCCGGAGCCTATCTAAAAGCCCTTCGTCGAACACGAATAGGCGATTATCGAATAGAAAAGGCCGTAGCGCCAAAAGACGTGAAGTTCACAACTATTTAGTATCTTTGAGGATATGTTTAAACGCCAAATCATTGCATTTTTAACACTTGGTTTTATTGTTGCTTCAAACACCAGCTGCAATAAACTAAGCGCAAACGATATTAAACAAGATTTTAACCAATGGGTTAACGACTTAATTACGCCCACCAAATCAACCCTTGAAAAGGTTGAAAATGGATTTGTAATTAAAGGAAACATCAAGAATTCCCCTAAAAACTTATTGGTACTTTGGGAGCTAACACCGGCTAAATTGATTTTTATCGACAGCACTCGCACCGATGAAAAAGGCAATTTCCAATTAAAAGGCAACACCAAAGAAATGATATTCTGTCAATTGCAAATGGGGCCAGAAGCTTCGGTTTATTTTGCGGTGGACAATAATTCTAAACTGAATGTCGATATGTCGATGGTTGGATCGTTTGTGGATTACGAAATCAAAGGCGATGAATTGGAAGACAGCAAAACATTGAAGTCGTTGTTGGACATGAATACTTCTTTTTTGAAGGAAGTGAAAACCTTAGAACAACGTGCTCAGTCGATTCCAAATACACCTGATGGTGCTTCTCAAGCGGATCAATTACGCAATGAATACCAGCGTTTAGCCAGCCAAAGAAATAGTTTTGTACGCGAGGTTGCCATGAAGCAGAAAAAGGGCTTCATCCCTTATTTTGTGGTAAGTTTTGGGGCTATTGAAAATCCAGGATTTGAGATGTTCCAGCACGCTGTGAATTGTGCTAAAGCAGCCGATCCCAACTCAAAATATACCCAGCAAATTGAAACACAATTCAATTCCGAGGCCAAATTAATGGAAGGTGCTGTTGCCCCTGATTTTACATTAAAAACACCTGCTGGTGAAGATTTATCATTGAGTTCGTTAAGAGGCAAAGTAGTTTTAATCGATTTTTGGGCAAGTTGGTGCGGACCTTGCAGAAGAGAAAATCCCAACGTACGTAAATTATACCGCCGATTCCACTACAAAGGATTTGAAATTTTAGGTGTTTCTTTGGATAACGACGGAAACCGTTGGAAAGGTGCTATTCAAGCGGATAGCTTAACTTGGCCTCATGTGAGTGATCTTCGTGGATGGCAGAGCAGTGCTGCTCAACTGTATCAGGTTAGCTCTATTCCTCAAACGTATTTGATTGATAAGGACGGTAGAATTATGGCCAAAGGCCTAAGAGGTCCAGAATTGGAAATGGTACTCGAAAAATTATTCGCTGATAAACCTGCGAAAGACGAAGCAGCTTCAACAAGTCCAGCAGAATCAACATCCCCCGAGAACGTAAAAAAACCTGAACCAACAACTACGAATAAAAGCAAAGAAAAATCTGCAAGCAACGAAGCGAAAAAACAGAAAAAAGATAGCAGCAAAGCGAAGACCGACAAAAAGAAATGATTACACCTTAATAATATTGAATTAACATTGAGTCCACATTTAATTCATTATTTTGTATCATCATGATTAAAAAAGGTCAAAAGATATTAATCGTTGATGATGAGCAAGATATTCTTGAACTTATTCGACATACACTGAATAAAGAAGGTTTTGAAGTTCACGTTGCGGTAAACGGACAACAAGCAATTGAAAAAGCAAAAAAATTGCTTCCCGACCTGATATTAATGGACGTCATGATGCCCGTTATGGATGGCATGGAAGCTTGTCGTTTAATCAAAGACGATGCGAGCATCAAGGATATTCCAATTGTGTTCTTAACCGCCAGAAGCGAGGAATTTGCAGAATTGGCAGGATTCGAAGCGGGCGCTGATGATTACATTGCAAAACCCATTCGTTCACGCGTTTTGTTGAGCCGTATCAAAGCCATTTTGCGCAGACAAGGAAATTCCAGCGAAGAGGAAATGACCAAAATCAATTTTGAAGATTTGGTGATTGACCGCGAGCGTTTTATGGTGGAATACCAAGGCAAATCATTGCAATTCCCTAGAAAAGAATTCGAATTATTGAGTTTTCTTGCGAGCAAACCTGGACGTGTATTTTCTCGAGATGAAATTCTTGAAAATGTTTGGGGGAACGAAGTGTTAGTGGTTGATAGAACCATTGATGTTCACGTTCGTAAGATCCGCGAAAAATTAGACGATAAATTTATCTTCACCGTTAAAGGTGTTGGATACAAGTTCGAAGCTTAAGGTTTCGGCTATTGCCGCAGCTTTGGTAATGCACTCTTGAAATTCTTGATCGGCAACACTGTCGTAGGTAATGGCACCACCAACGCAATAGGTAATCTTTTCAGACCGGAAATCGTACTGAATACTTCGGATAACTACATTCAGATCGAAATCTCCTTGATAAAAATATCCGATTGAACCGGAATAAAAGGTGCGTTCAAAGGATTCCAATTGATCAATATACTTCATCACCTCCAACTTGGGTGCGCCCGTCATGCTTCCCATTGGAAAAAGTGCTTCTAAAATCGTTTCAAAACCAAGCTGTGGCTTCAAATGTCCTTGAATCGTTGAAATCATTTGATGCACATGTGAAAATGAATGAATTCCACATAATTCGGGCACTTCTACAGTTCCTACCTCACAAATACGCGACAAATCATTGCGTACCAAATCCACAATCATGATGTTTTCGGCACGGTCTTTCACGCTGTATTTTAGTCGCTCAACATCTTCTAAATCGGTTGCCTTATTTCGCTTTGAAGTTCCTTTAATCGGCTGACTAACAAGTTGTTGACCACATTTCACCAAGAAACGCTCTGGACTTGCACAAAGAATAATTTCATCACCAAATTTGTACAAAGCAGCAAAGGGACTGGGCGAAACTTCATTCAACAAGTAAAACAACAAATACGGATTCACGGATTGATTGCGCTCAAAGGAAACGCAGAAGTTCATTTCATAAAAATGTCCTTGTCGAATGTGTTCCCGAATTTGATCTACGGTTTTTATGTATTCGGATTCAGAAATTTGCGCATCCCAACTCCACTTTTGCTCACTTTTTTGTAATTGCGAAACCTCAAATTGGTGAAAATTACTTTTTCGGGGGATGGCATTTCTGGAGGCTTCCCAATCCTGATCAGCCGACCACTTCCCACCAAATTTCATTTCATTATCACGGGATTGCAGCATCCACATTTCCGGTTCAAAGAATCCAAAATTAGAAGATTTAGGGATGCTATTCTGATCAATTCCGTTGACTAGAATTTCACTTGCGGCATTCTCCTTATTCGAAGTTCTATGGTTAGATGAAACACGCACATAATCCTTCGATTTATACGCATATTTTATATGGCCAAAGGCCAAGCCATTAAAACCATTCAATTCTTCAGGAGTTTGAAAATCGCGCTGATTTCCCATACCAACCATCCAATGAAACTTCCCATACGGATCTGCATAATCATTGGAAAGTAAGATGCACGCTTTATCCTGCATCGCAACTAAATCCAAGCAATCACTCAACCATTCGGGATCCATTTTCATGAGATTACAAAATTAATGTAAAATAGAATAGCCCTATTCAAAAATGAAAATCTTAATCTTTTAATTCCATTGTATTAAAAGACAAAATCCTTCCCATATTTGAGTTCCAATTATTCCCTATAAAAATTAAATATAATTTCCGCAGAAGCTCTACCAACGACCTCCTCCAACGACTCAACCGAAGCCGTTTTAATCCGCGTTATACTCCGAAAAGCATTCAATAACATTTTGGCTTTCGCTGGACCAATTCCCGGAATTTCGGTCAATGAGGTTTTCAATGTGCCTTTATCCCTGCGCTGACGATGATGCGTAATTCCAAAGCGATGGGCCTCATCCCTCATGTGCTGAATTACTTTCAACGTTTCCGATTTTTTATCAATATACAAGGGCAATGGGTCGTTGGGATAATAAATCTCTTCCAATCGTTTAGCAATACCAATAATAGCCAACTTCGTGTATATCCCCAATTCTTTCAGCGCTTCTACCGCTGCGCTTAATTGACCTTTTCCCCCATCCACAACAATCAACTGCGGTAAACTCTGATTTTCAGCCAATAAACGGGTATATCGACGGGTAATCGCCTCCTTCATGGTGGCAAAATCGTTGGGACCTTCGACGGTTTTTACATTGAAATGACGATAATCGTTTTTAGAAGGTTTGCCATCTTTAAATACCACACAGGCACTTACGGGATAATGTCCCTGAAAATTGGAATTATCAAAACACTCGATGTGTTTGGGCATTTCCGCCAAACGCAGATCATTTCGCATTTGCTCCAGCAAACGGTCTACCCGAACTTGGGGATTGAGTTTTTCATACTGCTGCAACTTTTCCTGGCGATACAACATGGCATTTTTCAAACTCAACTCCAACAATTTCTTCTTATCTCCCGCTTTGGGGATGGTAATGACTACATCATTTTCCGGCCATTCGATTTCATGTTGGGTAATCACTTCACGACATTGATCGCCATAGTGCTGACGCATTTCATTCATTACGTGAACCAGAATTTCTTCATCGGTTTCGTTCATTTTTTTTCGAACTTCCACGTTCCTCGAAATCACAATGATTCCTTGACTCACCCTCAGAAAGTTAATAAATCCGTACTTATCCGTACTACTGATGGAATACACTTCCACATCGCCTACTTGTGGACTCACAATGGTACTTTTACTCTGGTATTTTTCGAGTAACTGCAATTTGTCTTTGTAAACTTGAGCCTCCTCAAATTGCAAATTCTCGGCGGACTCCAACATCAATGTTTTAAGATGTTGTTTCACTTCGGTCAAGTTTCCTTTGAGGATTTTTACAATTTGATCAATGCTATCCATGTATTGTTGCTCCGTCTGATATCCCACACAAGGCGCTTTGCAATTACCAATATGGTATTCCAAACACAGTTTGAATTTACCATCGGCAATGGATTTTGCATTCATCTTGAGATTGCAATTCCGCGTAGGATACAATTTTTGAATCAACTCCAAAACGGTGTACATGATTCTTACCGAAGCATACGGACCGAAATACCTGGATCCATCTTTCATGGGATTCCTCATGGGAAATACCCGTGGAAAACGTTCATTGGTAATTTTAATATACGGATACGACTTATCGTCCTTTAAATTGATGTTGTATTTGGGCTGAAACTCTTTAATGAGGCTGTTTTCCAGCAGAAGTGCGTCCATTTCGGTATCCACCACAGTAAATTCAATCTTCTGAATTTTACTGACCAACAACTGAGTTTTAAAATCCTCGTAATGATTTTTGGTGAAATAAGAAGATACCCGACGTTTTAAATTCTTGGCTTTTCCAACATAAATAATAACCCCTTCCTTATCAAAATACTTATACACTCCCGGAGATTCAGGAAGCGATAAAATAAAGGGTCTTAAATCATCAGGAGCCATGCTGCAAATTTACAGATTCACACGCTCTGCCAAGACATGATTCCCGTAAAAAAGAGTCGCTAATTCATCAAAATCGTTGAACTTTTCGGTGGTAAAAAACTGGCGTTGTCCTTTTTGACTCAATTTCGATTCGATTTCCGGGTGTCGCTGAAAATAATCGGCCAAACTATCCGCAACGATATTTCCTTGGCTGATTACCTTTATTTCGGGGGATACATTTTTCTCTATCGAACTCATCAACAACGGATAGTGAGTACAAGCCAAAAGTAAAGTATCTATCTCCGAAGACTGCTGAAACAGCTTTTCCAAATGGTATTTCACAAAGAAATCCGTTCCCTCTAACCCCACAAATCGATTCTCTACCAAGTGTACCCAAATGGGGCATGCCTCTTGATGTACGTGTATTTCGGGAAAAAATCGTTCAATTTCAATGGCATAGGAGTTCGATTTAACTGTGCCAGCCGTTCCAACCACCCCGATATGTCCGGTTTGAGTGTAATTTCCGATTATTTCTGTTGTGGGACGAATAACGCCCAAAACGCGTTTTGAGTCTTTTCTTTGGGGAAGATCTACTTGCTGGATTTGCCTTAATGCTTTGGCCGATGCGGTATTACAGGCCAAAATGACCAAATCACAGCCTTGATGATCCCATAACCAATTAACGGCTTCTAAAGTGTAACCATATACGGTTTCGAATGACTTATCTCCGTAAGGTGCACGTGCATTATCTCCAAGATAAACAAAGTCGTACTGCGGTAGCTTTTCCACTAACGACTTCAAAATGGTTAATCCACCATATCCAGAATCAAAGACACCTATTTTAGCCACGTAAAATTTAATTATTTGGGATTCGAATATACCACAAAAAAAGATAAGGCTGCCTTTGGGGCAGCCTTATGCTCTATTCAAAAAGGTTTAATTTTTATTTTTTACCAGCAGCTGGCTTACCTGCAGCAGGAGCAGCAGGTTTAACTGCTTTTGATTTGTTCAACATGTGAGCAATCACTTTTGCAGTGATATCATCTTTATCAGAAGCTGTCCACAATACGATTTGAGCAGCATTATCAATTACTGCAGTGTAACCATTTTCAGCTGCAACAACACCAATTGCTACTTTGATATCGTCAACGATAGGCTTCAACAAGTTTGCACGTTGCATTTGAATCTCACGATTCGCTACTTGCTCAGTTTCTTGGTAATCTTGGTACAAGCTTTCGATACGTTTTCTCAACAATTCAGTAGCAGCGTTTTGTCCACCTGATTTTGTTTTCGCTTCGTATTCCGCTTGTTTTGCCTGAATTTCAGAAGTTAAAGATTTAATTGCATCATCATATTGCATTGCAATTGCTTGTAATTTCAACTCTGCTGTATCTTTAGAAGGCAAAGTATCCATGATTAATTGAGTGTTTACAAAAGCCATTTTTTGTGCTTGTGCTTGCGCTCCAGCAATACTGCCTAAGATGACAGTTAGAACTAAAAAGAATTTTTTCATTGTGTCGTGATAATTATTTTATTCTTGGAAATTTTTACAATTTAAGTGCCAAAGTTAATTCAATAATATCGAAATCGATAAACGCACGATTAATATCCATTGAATTTTATGTTATTAATAGGTTGCTAAGCAAAAATTCTAGTTTTGTCCCCCCGTTTTAGCTCCCCCTTTGGGCTTTGCTTCGTTCTCTGTTAATGGGATACCCAATTCTTCCATCACCTCAAAGGTTTTGTCGTATTTGGGATTTGCATACAGCATTTGGACACCCGAAGCTTTATCGAAAATATAATCCAACCCCTCTTGTTTTGCCACTTTTTGAACGGCTTCAAACATTTTATCTTGTATGGGCTTGATTAATTGTGATCTTTTCTTGAATAATTCCCCGTCGGTACCAAACTTCTCTTCGCGAAATTTCACCAATTCCGTTTCTTGTTTGGTAATGGCTTCTTTTCTTTGTCCACGTTGATCGCTGGTCAATAGAATTTCTTCAGCAGAAAAGTCTTTTACCATTTGACTCAATTTCGCTTCCAACTTGCCCGCTTCGGCTTCCCAATTTGCAGCGGCATCATCCAATTGTTGTTGTGCCGACTTGTATTCAGGCATTCTTCCCAAAATATAATCGGAATCAATATAGGCCAAAGAGACCCGTTGAGCAGAAAGTTGAGCAGAAGTAAGTATGACACTCAAAAGGCATATAAAACGCAAAACAAATTTAGATTTCATGTATGGTATTAGTGGATACGAAAATATTAATTTTAATTGACTTTGACTCATGGATGCTTCAATTTAAACACATTTGATTTCAACAGATTGCTTTTATTTAATGCTCTATCCCACAATTGAATTTCAAAACGTACTGAATCGCGTCGCAATTCCAAAGGTCGTGCAGGTATATATAACGTAATTTCACCCATCAATCTTTTATTCTCGGTTGTAGGTGTAATGTTGGGGAAGCGCTCGTGCAGAAAAATGGTATCTTTCGGATTAAACGGACTCAATGGCTTCACCCATTTCCCATTTTCTCGAACATACATGGTGCACCATAAATTGTAAAATGCATATTCACCAAATTTGAATGGACCGGTGGTATCCGATTCGCTTAATCCAATATCGCCATTGTTGTCTCGGTACTCAATGTGCAACTCAATTAAACTGTCATATCCTGCATCAGTTGAAACCACGAATTGGTCTAAAAACTCCAAAGAAGGCACGTTAGAGTTTGTATCTTTGTCGCTACAAGCAAATAGCAAACTTGACAAGAAGATCATGACCCCGAACCGCATCTTGGAATTATTAAATAGTGGATTATCTGTAGATTCTAACAAATTTACCGATTCTTGCTTAGAAATTTATCAATTTCAAATGCAACACAATTCCACTTTTGCCGAGTGGGTTTATCGATCTAATGGCATGGAAGTGGTTGATTTTAGTGGCATTGAACCCTGTTCGCACAGTGCTGATTCCATTGAGAATTCAGAATCATTTGCGAAAAATGCAAATCTTTTACCCAAAAAATTACAAATCACCCACGAATCACAAATCCCATTTTTGCCCATCTCTTTGTTCAAAAGCCGAAAAATCAGCTGTTTTAATGAACATAAATTGGCATTTACCAGCAGTTCCACCACAGGATTAGGCGTCTCCAATCATTATATTCATCAAGCATCTGATTACGAATTGGCCTTTCTCAAAGGCTACGACTTGTTTTTGAATGAATTGAATGGATTCAACCAATTGAATAAATCAAACGAGTTGCCCTGGTCTGAAAACTCTAACATCCCCAAAAAAGAACCGTCCCAAAATTACGATGTCATTGCCGCTCTTTTGCCTAGCTACTTAGATCGTTCCGGTTCTGGATTGATTTATATGGTGGATCAGCTCATTCAAAAACGCGCAAAAGAAGGTGGATTTTACAATATGCAATTTGAGCAATTGCTATTGGATCTGTTCCGATGGAAACGCGAAAATAAACGCGTGCTTATTTGGGGCGTCACTTTTGGATTACTCGAATTTAGTAAGTTCATTCAATCCATGTTTGCCAAGGAAACCACGGCTCCGGAAATTCTGATATCGGAATTATTTTCACAAACCGATATCCTTGAAACCGGGGGAATGAAAGGACGAGGTCCCGAGTTAACGCGATCCGAAGTACATTCACAACTATGCCAAGGCTTTCAAAAAAACGCCATTTTGAGCGAATACGGCATGACCGAACTCACATCGCAAGCTTATTCTAGGGGAAATGGAATTTTTCAGTGCCCGCCTTGGATGAAAATACTCATACAGGATCCATCTGATTTTCGGAGCTTTCTCCCGCATAATAAAACAGGCAGAATCTGCGTCATTGACCTAATGAATTACCACAGTTGCTCCTTCATCGCTACCGATGATCTCGGAAAAACCTTCCCCGACGGTACTTTTGAAATAGCCGGCAGAATCGACCACTCCGACGTTCGCGGCTGCAATCAGCTGTTGTAAGTCCAGTAAACCAGCAATTCCAGTCAGTGCAATTTGACGATAACCGCGGCTGCAATCAGCTGTTGTAACCTCTTACTCCTCCCCTTCAGGCAAATCCAAAAGCGTTTCTTTCAATTCTACCTTAGGATTGATGAATTTTTCGAATGCCAATATCAATGCTGGTAGCAAGAACAAATTGGTCGCAATACCCGCAAAAATGGTCAAAGCAGTCAACCATCCCAAAGCTTGAGTACCCTGAAATTCACTGAAAGCAAAAATCATAAACCCGGAGCAAACCGCCAATCCCGAATAAATCATACTGATTCCCACTTCCGGAATCGTAATTTTCAAAGCGTGGCGCACCGAATGTCGATTTAAAATAATTTCCCTTCTGAATGTCGTTACAAAGTGAATCGTTGAATCCACCGTGATTCCAAATGCAATACTGAATACCAAGATGGTTGAAGCCTTCAACGGGATGTTGAAATACCCCATCGTGCCTGCCGTAATCAATAATGGAATAATATTCGGGACAATCGCAATCAACACCATTCTCCAACTCGGGAACAAAAACGTCATAGTCAGCGAAATAATCAACAACGCCCAAAATGTGGATTGTCCTAAACTGTTGTACAGATATTTATTGCCTTTCAAGAAAATGGACGATGTACCCGTAATGGCCACGTTGTACTCTTGTGAAGGGAAAATCTCCTTGGCTTTTTGGGTAATTACCTCATTGAGCGAATCCAAACGAACACTACCAATATCCTTGATTTGATAGCTAATTCGCATCTGCGAATAGGTTGAATCCACTAAACCACGAAGCAATTTATTGCTATTCCCGGCTTCTTTATTGCCTTCGGAGGATGTTACAGCACTGGGGAACTTCATCATTAAATCCCCAAAATCAGTGGCCTTGGGAATTCGATAATAATTCGGATCGTTTTCATTCACCGCTTGGTTGGCTGCTGAAATCACTTCCACAATTGACATGGGTTTCGACAGTTCATCGATTTCCGACAATGCGCGTTGCAAGCGACGTCCTTTGGTAAGCATATCCACGTTGGTTACTCCACCTTCTTCGTAGGAAGTAATCACAATTTCGTAAGGCATAGCACCATGGAAGTTCTCCTGAATATATTCCAAGTCGCGATACACTTTACTATCATGGGGGATGTCATCAACAATGAACGACAACGGTTTCAAACGAATCAAAAATACCGTAGCCAAAATAGTTACTACCGAAAACCAGTAAAAAATTCTGCGCTTGCGCTTAAATACCAAATGCGAAATCCAGTTCAAAAATCCGTTCCAGCTTTTGCTATCCAAGTGTTTTGTTTGTTTGTGACTTGGTGTAGGCAAATAGGAATACAATACAGGAATTCCCACAATACTAATGAGGAATATGATATTGATGGTGATAAACGAAACGATACCGTACTGTTCAAGAATGATGGTTTTGGTGAAATAAAACGTTCCAAATCCAATAGCGGTGGTAAAATTGATCAAAAAAGTAGCTACACCCACATGCGAAATGATTCGAGTCAACGCTTTCGCTTGATTTCCATGCTTTCGATACTGGTCGTGGTACTGATTAATCAAATAAATGGTATTCTGCACCCCGACGACTACGAGCAACGGAGGGAGTGTGCCAGAAAGAATGTTTAGCTTAAAACCACAAAGCACTGTTATTCCAAACATGGTTAAAACACCAATGGCAATAAATAAGAGAGAAACCAGAAGTGTCCCGATGTTTTTGAATAATACCAGAATTAAAATGGCAGTAACAATAAATGCAAAAACGGTGAACAAAATAACCTCATTCTTGATGGAAGTGGCATTTTGATAACGAATAAACGGCAAACCGGTTATATGCATTTCTTCTTTTTGCTGTTCGCCAAACGCATTGAGTTTACTGGTGATGGTTTCAATCAACGCCACACGTTTATCGCTAAACATATATGCGGGATCCACAGAAACAATGATGAGTGCTGCTTTTGTTTCCGGATTAAACAGCAAACCTTCGTAAAATTTAAGATTGAAAAAAACGTCTCCTAAGGAATCTAATTCGGCTTGGTTTTGGGGGATATCCTTTACCAACGGATTCATGCGAAGCATTTCGTTGGTATCCAGTTGTAACAGTTGTACGTTGGTTGGTGAGAGAACCCCTTTGACCCCTGGGATTTGATTCAAGGAATCGCACAAGGTTTTCAACTGAACGTAATAGTCCAATTTAAACAGGTTGGGCGATTTAATTGCAGCAATTAATTTATTGCCATCATCACCGAATTTCTTTTTGAATGCGTCGTAAAATTTAACATCTGGATCATCCTCAGGAACCAATCTTTGCATATTGTATTCCAGCTCTACTTTTGAGGCGTAATAGCCCATAGTTGCAGTAAAAGCGAGGATAATTGCGACGAAGAACGCACGTTTCTTAAGCACAAAAGTGGCTACCCTAGACCAAATCATTGAGTTCAAAGGTAGTGTAAATAACAAAAAAAATGGCTACTGTTTTAACAGCAGCCATTTTACAACAACAATAACCAAACAATTATTCAGCAATTACCTCTACCGTAATAGAAGCGCTGATGTCTTTGAATAGGTTCACAGTAGCGGCGTAAGAGCCGATTTCTTTGATGTCGTCTACCATAATTCTTCTTCTGTCTACTTCAAATCCTTTGTCTTTCAAAGCATTTGCAATTTGTAAAGAAGTGATAGATCCGAAGATTTTTCCGGAAGCACCTGCTTTGGTTGTCAATGTAACGGTAGAACCGTTAAGACTTCCTGACATTTGCTCGGCATCTTTACGAAGCTTGTCCATTTTGAACTCACGTTGGCGAAGTTCTTCTGCCAACATTTTCAAAGCTCCTTCGGTGGCTAATTTAGCTTTACCTTGAGGGATAAGGAAATTACGACCGTAACCGTCTTTCACGTTTACTACATCGTCCTTATGGCCTAAGTTTTTGATGTCTTCTTTTAAGATAACTTTCATGATTAGCCTCCTTTTTATTTCAATCCGTCAGCAACGAAAGGCAACAACGCCAAGTGGCGCGCTCTTTTCACAGCTACAGAAATTTTACGTTGATACTTCAAAGATGTTCCAGTGATACGACGAGGAAGGATTTTACCTTGCTCGTTGATGAATTTCAACAAGAAGTCTTTGTCTTTATAATCGATATGCTTAATACCGTGCTTTTTGAAACGACAGTATTTCTTCTTTTGCAACACCTGTGGTGTTTGGTTGAAGATAAAATTTGCTTCTTTGCTCATATTAGATGTCCTCGTCTTCGTCTAGTTCTAGTTTTGCAATGTTTGCAGCTTTCTTTTCCTTAGCGGTAGAAGAAGTTTTGATTTCTCCACTGCGCTTCTTTTGATTGAACTCGATCGCCCATTTGTCTAATGACAAAGTCAAATGGCGCAAAATGCGCTCATCACGACGATACGTCAAATCTAAAGTTTTGATAAATGTAGGGTCCGCTTTGAACTCAAACAAGTGATAAAAACCCGTGCCTTTTTTGTCGATGGGATAGGCTAATTTAGTGAGACCCCAGTTCTCTTCGTGAACGATCTCCCCACCGTTTTCTGTGATCAACCCTCTGTAGCCTGCAACAGCGTCCTTCATCTGTTGCTCAGAGAGCACGGGTGTTAAAATGATCACAG
>JACCDQ011737175.1_pt1 | contig 26766 bp, 24 predicted proteins | sample 7446031 | NCBI WGS metagenome assembly JACCDQ01 (sample SAMN15323442, study PRJNA562643) | freshwater metagenome | isolation source: river surface water | place: USA:Blue River Watershed | collected 2017-08-17 | reverse complement strand
TCCCGGTAGAGCATGGCATCACTTGCTTTGGGTTCCTGGTGGAGAGCAAGACACGCGGCCGGCGCATCCTGCCCGATCAGTGCAGGGCATACGGCATCACACCCGAACACTTCGAACAACTGAAGCAAGGCGAGGATCACCACATGGCAGATGGCTCTATAGTGAAGAATGAATGGGTGACGGAAGATGGCCCTGCACCCAAGCGCTATGCCTACTGCACGGACACTATGTTCACAGAGAGCTACCTGCCGGTCATAAAAGATGTTGACATCATCTACCACGAGTCCACCTACCTGGAAGAGGATATCGCCAAGGCCGCAGCACGTTTTCACAGCACGGCAAAACAGGCTGCTAAGCTGGCAAAGCTGGCCAATGCCAGGCAATTACTGCTCGGGCACTTCTCGTCTAAATACAAAGACCTGGATCCCTTCCGTGAGGAAGCTGCAGAGATCTTTCCCAATGTGATAGTGAGCGTCGAGGGCGTGGCCTACGACATATGATCTCACAGGTTGTTCTCGAATTCGCTCATCAGCGCTACCAGTTGCTGGACAGAATCGTAAGGGATAGCATTATACAGCGATACCCTGAATCCCCCCGTCAGCCGGTGCCCCTTGATGCCCGTGATGTTGTTCTGTTCACACAGCTGAAGGAAGCTGTGCTCTGTTTCCTTCGAGTTGGCGGTAAAGCACACATTCATCAGGCTGCGGTGCGCCTGCTCGGTCACCCGGGCCTGGAACACTTCGCTCTTGTCGATGGCATTGTAAAGTGTTGCTGCTTTCCGCTTGTTCTCAGTCTCCAGGTGCTCTATGCCTTTTTCCTTTATCCACCGCAGCATCAGCAGCGAGGTATAGATGCCACCCACGTTCGCAGTGTTGACGATAGAGTTCTCCTTCGCCTGCTCGCGATAACTGAGGAATGGCGGCAGTGAGCGGGCTGTCTTTTTCAGCAGGTCCTTGCGGATCACCGCCAGCGCCACGCCTGCTGCGCCCAGGTTCTTTTGTGCAGCAGCATAGAACAGCGCATACCGCGAATAGTCGTGCCTGGCACTCAGTATATCACTGCTCATATCTGCTATGAGCGGCGCCTGTGTGGCTGGTATGTCGTGCCACTGCGTGCCGTATATCGTATTGTTGGTAGTGAAGTGCAGGTAGACCGGCTTTGGCGACAATTTTGCGGGCCATGCAGGCAGGCGGCTATGGTTGTCCTTTTCCGATGAGGCAACGACCTTCACAGAGCCATAATAGCCGGCATACGTTGCCGCTTCATGCGCCCAATGGCCGGAGTCAATGTAAGCTGCCGTTTGGCCATCGCCCAGGAAGTTCATCGGCACCATGCAGAATTGCATCCGGCCACCGCCATGCAGCCACACGATCTCGTGATCGTCGCCAAGGCCGCACAGCTCGCGCACCAGCTGTTTGCTCTCTTCCAGGATGTCCAGGAATTCCGGCCCCCGGTGTGGCAGCTCCAGTATCGATAGGCCCGTCCTTTTGTATTTCTGTGTCGCCCGGGCTACATCATACAGTACTTCGCCCGGTATCTCGGCCGGACCGGCGTTGAAGTTAATTTTTCTTTCCATTGCCATCTTCCTCCACTGTTGTTATGCCACCACTCACCGCGAACTTCATTGCTTCGCCCGCGGTCATCGTGGTCACGTCCTTCACATGTTTTCTGTCAATAACAATTACCCATCCCGAGATGGCGTAGGCATGGGGCATATATACTGCCACGTTGCCCGGGATACCAAAGGCCTGCATGTCGTCCTGTGTCATAAACCCTATCCGCCATACTTCCGGTGTCTCGTTCACGCGCACCCACACCGGCTGGTTGAAGCGCTTCTTATCACCTACGAACGAGTTCAGTATATCGCGGATAGAAGAGTAGATATACTTTACGCCCGGTGTGTGTGTCATCAGGTAAGAGAATGCATCGAAAAGCCACTTGCCCACAAAGAACCTGGTGCCCAGGTAGCCCACTACTGTAACAACGCCTATGATGACCAGGAAACCCAGGCCGCGGGGCATGGCGGGTATCAAATCATCGACACTGGTGAAAATGTAGAATAGCAGGTAGGCCGTAAGTGCGATAGGGCTAAGAAGGATCAATCCTTGCAGGAAAGAACGAAATAATACAGATGCTATTCGCCTCATGCGCGCAAAGTTACAAAAAAGTCATGCCGGCATCCGCAACGGATGGGAAACATACAACTTTAATTAACGAACAAAATTCTTGTAATTATTTTTCGCCTGAATACCAATGCCATTTCCAAGGGTCGGCTGGGGAAAACATAATTGGATCGATGGGCAAATTGGCCACTACATGCCTGTATTCCTCTTTTTGCACCAGGTGACCGTCCACAGAAAATGTCACCAGGGTCTCGCTCCAGCCATCGCCGGCAGCTATGTGCTTGTCAAATTGCACGTCCATCTTTTTGCCATCCTCATAGGTCAGTGCGCGTAGTACGTTGAAGTTATCCTGTGCTATGAACAACTGGTTCACGCGCTCGGCGGCGCTGTCAGCACCTATCACATACGCCTTGCGGCCTTTCCACTCGGTCACATACATCTTGTCGGTGTTGTAGTGTAGCGATGCGATGCGTTGCACCATGTCCTTCGCTGTGCGCTCGTGGTAGATGCCGCCAATGAGATAGAGAAGGTCATTGTGCCCCTGCCGTTTCTTTTCCAGCTTGTGATCCTTGAATGAGTAGATCGTATCGTTCAGGTAGAGCCGGCAATTGCCCTGGTCTGGTGTGCCGACATCAATGCGGAACAGGTCTGGATAGATCAGCGATTCATACCACGTCTCTTTACTGATAAGGCTGTCGTTGCGATACTTCTCCGTGTTCTGCACGAAATGGAGCGTGCGTTGCCAGTTGCCGTGGTAGCGGTCATACATGCGCTCCAGTACATCGATAGCGGTCTCTTTGGGTGCTGAGAAGGAGCACAAAAGCAGCAGCGCTGCGAAGGGGAAGAGTTTGATGAGCTTCATATCTAAATAGCTAGTCGTTGTTCACACACCATTTATTCAGTTGGTTCACACAGGCGGCAATGTCTTTCGGCAGCGGGGCTTCCACGCTAACTGGGGTGCCGTCCTCTTTTTCAAATTCCAGCCGGTAGGCATGCAGCGCCAGCCTGCTCAGCAGTGGCCTTTCTGCCTCTTCTTTGTCCGACAGGCGGTACTTGCGTTTTATTTCTGATAGCAGGAACGGTTTTCCGTCGCCATACAGCGGATCGCACACCAGCGGGTGGCCTATGGATTGCATATGCACACGTATCTGGTGCGTTCGTCCCGTATGTATCTGGAACTGCATGAGCGCATACAGCGGCCATTGCTCTGCCACCTTATAATCGGTCACGGCCAGTTTCCCCTTGCGGGCCACTATCATCTTGCCATTGTTGGCAGGATGCTCGGCCAGGTAATTCTCTATACGGCCCTCGGCAGGTATCACCACGCCTTTCACCAGCCCTGCATAGAATTTGTTCACATCCCGCTCCTGGAACATGATGGAAAGGTACCGGTGCGCCACTTCATTCTTTGCAAAACAGATGACGCCGCTCGTGTCGCGGTCCAGCCGGTGCACTATCCACACCTTGTCGCCCATCTTTTTCTCCAGCAGCTTGTGCAAGTTGGGCAGCTCCGGGTTGTGCCTGTCAGGCACAACCAGCAGGCCGGCAGGCTTGTTCACCACCACCAGGTCATCATCTTCGTATAGCGTGTCTATATTCATTTCTTCAGTTCTTTGTTGTAGGCCGCCAGGCATTCATCTTCCTTCTGCCGCATCAGTTGTTTGTCGGCCGTCTTTTTGTCTTTGAAGCCGCAGAGATGCAGCGCACCATGAAATATCACCCGGTGCAGCTCGTCATTGGCTGTAGTACCGAATTTCACCGCATTCTCCCTCACCCGCTCCACGCTGATGTATATCTCGCCCGTCAGGCTGTCCTCGCTTTCGCTCAGGTCAAAGGTAATGATATCGGTGAGTGTATCGTGGTCCAGGAATTGCTGGTTCATCCCCAGCAGGTATTCGTCCGTGCAGCAGATGTAGGTCAGTTCTGTCCGCTTCACTGCCGGTCGGTACCGGGCCACCAGTCCATCCAGGAAAGCCGACAACTTGCGTTTATCCTTCAGTCCTGATCGTATATCCTGTTCGTAGAATTTTGCGGGCATTTTAAGGTTTTGACGTCTGCAAATGTCGCATTTAATGCGGTAAGGTGTACTACCCGGAACAAAACAGCCCATCCTTTCCGGGATGGGCTGCCTTCAGTCTATTTTAAGAGAGAACTACAGTGCCAGGTCGCTGTCGTCGCCGCTGGTCTGCGGTGCTGTTTGCTCTGGTGCTGCTTCGGTCTCAGCTTTTGCTTCATTGTTGTGGTCGCGCCTTGGACGGTCACCACGGTCGCCGCGGTTACCACGATCGCCACGGTCGCGGTTGCCACCTTCACGGCGGTCGCCACGGTCACCACGATCGCGCCTTTCACCACGGTCGCCACCTTCGCGGCGCTCACGCTTCTCAGGCTCCACATAGCCTTCCGGCTTCGGCATCAGCACTTTGCGGCTCAGGCGCAGCTTGCCGGTCTTCGGGTCGGTGCCGGTAAGTTGTATCTTCACCTTGTCGCCTTCCTTCAGCACGCCGTCCAGTGTTTCCAGGCGCTTCCAGCTTACTTCGCTTATGTGCAGCAGGCCCTGCTTGCCTGGCATGAACTCCACGAACGCACCGAAAGGCATGATGCTCTTCACGGTACCTTCGTAGGTTGCGCCTATCTCCGGTATCGCCACGATGCTCCTGATCCAGCTTACGGCCTTCTCTACGCTCTCCTGGTTGGTAGCGAAGATCTTGATGATACCTTCCTGGCCCACTTCTTCAATGTTGATCTTACACCCTGTCTCGCGCTGCATCTCCTGGATGATCTTGCCACCCGGGCCTATCACCGCACCGATGAACTCGCGGTCGATGTTCATCTGCGTGATGCGTGGTGCATGTGGCTTCAGGTCTGCCCTGTGTGCCGGTATGCACTCATACATCGCATCCAGTATGTGGAGGCGGCCCTGGCGTGCCTGCTCCAGCGCCTGCATCATTATCTCCATGCTCAGGCCATCTACCTTGATATCCATCTGGATACCGCAGATACCTTCGCGGGTACCGGTCACCTTGAAGTCCATATCGCCCAGGTGGTCCTCGTCACCGAGGATGTCGGTAAGTACGGCAAATTTGCCATTCTCGCCGCTGATGAGGCCCATGGCCACACCGCTCACGTGCTTGGGCATCAGAACACCCGCATCCATCAGCGCCAGTGAACCTGCGCACACCGTAGCCATAGACGAAGAGCCATTCGACTCCAGGATATCAGAAACGACACGTACTGTATAAGGATAGTCGGCAGGCATCATCTGCTTCAGCGAGCGCATGGCCAGGTTGCCATGGCCCACCTCGCGGCGGCTCTGCCCGCGCATCATCTTCACTTCGCCGGTAGAGAACGGAGGGAAGTTATAATGCAGTATGAATTTCATGTAGTCCGATGTAGCAGCAGTTTCCAGCAGCAGCTCATCATCCACAGTACCCAGGGTAACAGTTGTGAGCGACTGTGTCTCACCGCGTGTGAACAGCGATGAACCGTGTGGCGAAGGCAGCGGGCTCACTTCCATCTGCAGCGGGCGCACCTGCTCCAGGCTGCGGCCGTCCAGGCGAACGCGCTCATCCAGCATCATGTTGCGGATGATGGTCTTCTCCAGGTCGTGGAAGTAGTTGCCTATCAGCGCCATGTCCTCATCAGGCAGCTCGTTCTCAGCCAGTGACGCCTTGAAGTCATCTTTGATCTTCGTGAAGGCTTCACTGCGCTCGTGCTTGCCCAGTGCGCTCTTGGCCACGCCGTATATCCTTTCGCTGGCGTAGTTCTTGATGCGCTCTTCCAGGGTAGCATTAGCATATGGCTTCACGTATTCGCGCTTGCCGGTCACACCCACTTTCTCGCGCAGTTCGTGCTGCATGCGCACCTGTGCACGGATAGCTTCGTGTGCTACTTCTATGGCTTTTACAAGGCCTGCTTCTTCGCACTCCTTGCCTTCGCCTTCCACCATCATGATGTTCTTTTCGGTGGCGGCAACAATGATATTGATATCAGCGTTCGGTATCTCCGAGCGCTTGGGGTTCACTACATACTCACCGTTGATGCGGGCTACGCGTACCTCGGATATCACTTCCTGTATCGGCACATCGCTCACGGCCAGTGCGGCAGAAGCTGCCAGGCAGGCCAGCGAATCGGGCATCACTTCTATGTCAGAAGAGATGAGCGATACAAGTACCTGTACCTCGCAGAAATAATCATCAGGGAACAGCGGGCGCAGTGCGCGGTCTATTAGACGCGAGATCAGGATCTCGTAGTCGTTCAGTCGGGCTTCACGCTTGAAGAAGGAACCAGGTATGCGGCCTGCAGAGGCAAATTTTTCCTGGAAGTCAACTGTGAGGGGGAAGAAGGATTGCCCGGGCTTCGGGTCTTTGTTGGCCACCACTGTGGCGAGGATCATACAATCGCCCTGGCGCACCACAACGGCGCCATCGGCCTGGCGGGCCATCCTGCCCGTCTCGATCGTAATTTCCTGTCCGTTGGCCATTGTCAGCGAAACGGAGGTTGGATTTGGCATCATAACATCAGATATTAGTCGTTAAAATAAAAAATTCAAAAAAGCAGCCAACATGGATACATGCGCACGGATATGTTCATTTTTCCGCGGTCGTGCAGCATGTATGTGTCGGGGACTTTTTTGTTACGCCTAAAAAAAGCAATTCCCAACAGGTCGTTGGGAATTGCTTGTGGCAATGGCTTATTTGCGTATGCCGAGTTTTTCGATCAGCGCGCGATAAGACGTAAGGTTGGTCTTGTTGAGGTATTGCAGTAAGCGCTTGCGGCGACCTACCATCTGCATCAACCCACGGTTGCTGGAGAAGTCTTTTTTGTTTTCCTTCAGGTGAGCGGAGATGTGCTGGATACGTGCAGTGAGCAGTGCTATCTGGCCTTCGATAGAGCCAGTGTTGGTAGCGCTACCACCGTGTTCCCTGAAGATGTTTTGCTTGGTTTCAGCTGTAAAATGAGACATTGTCATCAAAGTTTTTAAATAACTACACTTTTTTTCAGGCGGCAAAGATAGGAAAATATTGTGAAAAAAACCGAACTTAATGGACCAGGCGGAATATTTTTTGCGATATGTGTGTTTGTGTCATGTGTTTGTGCCGAGATCCGGGGCAAATATACGGGTCTACCATTATAGCCCTTTTAAAATATGTCTGATCGTCATGTGTTGCCCGTTCTGCCCGTCATTCCCTACGGCCGGATATGATACACCCTATTCGCCAGCCGTATATTATGCCGTGTTCTCTCCTCATACAGGCTTTCGGTCCGGTCCAGCACCCAGCAGTCAAATTGGGGGGAGAACCCGAATATCGAATAGCCCGCATCGTGCAAGACGGAGAACGAGTCTTCATCCTCCGTAATTATTGCTACTATTTTTCCACGAAAGTGTATCTCAGATGTCCTGTTCTTATACCTGAGCTTCAATATCTCTTGCCCTTTCTCGGGAAGTCCTTCCAATTTCACAGCCGGGCTGTAATAAAGTTCTGTAAGTGAGTCTATATACTGCCTCACAACGCAATTTTTCAGCTTGCCACCATTCACTGTCGCGTACCAGTCCTGCGACAGGTCCAGTTCAGTGGTCGACCGGTTGCAGCCGCATATTAGTGCCGCTCCATTGTTCCAGTACTCAAAACGCATCATGCTGTCCATTTGCACGCGCCCGTCAGCGCTATCCGAGAAGAAAAGGGTATAGTTGTCAGCGTAAAGGCTGTATTGGACGGCGGAGATGCGGTAGTGCCCATCGTATGCCGTGTCGAATTGCCAGTAGGGTTGTTTCTCCATTACACGTGCCCTGCCATCGTGCGGGAATCGCAGGTCGAAGCGGGACACTGTACCACCGCGCGTGAATTGAATAATGGCATTAACAAATTGCTTTTCCAGGCCGGGTGCCGTATCGTCATACTCTTGCCATTCCATGCCTAATACGATGTTCACGTTCTTATCCTTTATCCTGTCCTGACCAACGGTATCATACACCCACTCGCGCACCACCTTTGTGCTTCTTTGAGCAGGTGGTTTCCATGTCAGCTTATAACCACTTACCACGAACGTATGGTTGTCATCTTGCCGGAGGTAGCGGATCTTTCCGCGCAGCAGGTAGTTATAGGCGTTAGGCGTATCCCCTATTTCTTTCCAGAATCGTTTTTGGAGTACCGTGTCGTTGAACTCCAGCTCTATGAACTTCCCTTTCAATTCCTGCGCAGTACCCGGGGTTGTTGAAGCGATGCTGTCAATAAAGAAGTGTGGCGGGCTGTTGCGGTCTGCAAAGGCTACATAGGTGCTTATGACAGTGGTACATGGCTGCCTGCAACCAGCAACGAACAGGCAAGTGGCGATAATGACAATGCGGGCGCAAAGCAGCACCTTATTCATAACACAATATTAGCGAATGGTGAAATTGAAATATCATACCCGTATTTTAACGGATGCGCGGCAGCCACCGGCCTGCTAATTTTGTTTTCCCCTGACCGCTATGCTGGCTGTTGCCTCATCAAACCCGCCCACAAGACGATGTAACATTTTTCTTTTTTCACCATAACAACTATTCGATCATGAAAAGACCCAACCTTTGCCTCCGCGCAGCGATTATGGCTGCCGGTATCCTCTCTGCCAATGCGCTCAATGCGCAACCCTGGAACCTGGTGCCAGCCAGTAATGCCGACAATATCATTTACAGCGATGCCACTGCGCCTGCCGTCATGGAGGCGGCAGCCATTGCCTACCCGGGCTCGCCCAGCAATGGTGGCCTGTTTGCCACCGCCTGCTACGGCGGTGTCAATGCGGGCATTTTCATCAAAGACATCGACCCGTTGGGGTCAAGCACCTTCATTACCGGTACCTATCTGCGGCCCGATGTGGTCATTGGCAACAATGGCGCTACTGACTTTTACGTAGCAGTGTCATCTTATGTTGCCTCACCGGGTGGCACCAGCCAGATCGACTACTTCCCGGTCAACTATACAGGCTGGGGCACCTTCACTATCGGTTCCAGCCCCAGCCCTACCACGGTGCCCGGCGCACTTGTAAGGATGGACGTGATAGCAGAGGAGGGTAATACCGGCCTCACTGGTCTGCCGTTGGTAGACAAGTTCGTGGTGGGCTGGCTGAATGGTGGCGATATCTATGTGGAGATGCCTTCTTTCTCTTCCATACCCGGTTCGCTCACCGGTACCGCGGTCACATCCACCAGCGATGTAGTATTTTACGACATTGCCGGTGTGCAGCGTTACGTAAGTCATGCCGTACACGATATCGCACTCATCTCTTACACCAATATTTACAACGAGCTCTGGTATGTGGAGTATGACTTTACCACTTCCACCGCATCATCGCCCATACAACACGATTGGGGGACGGGCAGTCCTACCTATTATGGATGGCCGCGTATCGCTGCACACGATGCCTATTCGTCCAGTACTTATCCCATGTGGAATTCTTTCTCGCACTACAAGATAGCGGTGAGCGTGCCAGGCCAGGCAGAGATAAGGACCTACGATAACCTCACATATGCAGGTGGCACAGGCACCTACTGGGATTGCGCACAGGTGGTGGATGTAAGCGGCTGGCCACCCTACTCGGGCTACAGCAGTGGATACACACACTTCTTCCCAGCCATCACTACCCGGTCATTTAACCCCTGGGAGTTCCTGGTGATGCACACCACAGAGTTGCATGGTGGCGACCAGTTGGTGTTCATGGAGCCGATAGATGGCGGCAACCCATGGGATATCATTTATAACCCAGGTACTGCATCGTGGGATTACTATATGGTCAACCGCAGCTATCCGCTGGCACAGGCCGGCAACTATTCTAATGCCATCGCCAGCCCTCCCAATGAGCTTGTCTCGGCCGATTGGGTGGTCAGTGCCTGGTCCAGCTACAATGGCAGCGGCTGGGATGCATTCTATAAGCTGGCCCCTGTGAGCGGGTTTACATACAGTTACAAACAGCCCTCTGGCGTGAAAGAGGCCACCGACAATAAACTGCAGGTCTACCCCAACCCCGCATCAGATAACCTAATGATAGCCGGGTCTCAAAGCGACCTATATGCCACCCGTTACGATATCGTGGATATGACGGGCCGCGTGGTGCAGCACGGCAATTTTAAGAACGAAGCGAAGAACATCATCGACATTCACACACTGCCCCCCGGTGCGTACATGCTGAACCTGTACAACCGGCAGATAAGGGCAGAGCATATGCGCTTTGTCAAAGGAGAATAACCGGCACACGCCGGCCGGTACAGAAGTGGCTGCTCAATGGGCAGCCACTTTTTATTAGGAACAGCAGCTGCTATTGAGTTGTCTCCACTACATCTACCGCTCTCATGATCAAAAAGTGGTCATGGTCTATTCTTTGGCTCCCCATGATGGTGATGTTCTTATAGAATGTGCCGCCACTGCCTCTTTTTCTTTCCACATTGCCATCCTTGTCCCATAAGCCTTCCCATGCATGATAATACCAGGTGCATGCTACCTTGCCAAGGCTTGGGAATTCCCGTTTTTCCGTCCGGGGTGGCGATAATGTCACCATGTTGTCCAGTGCCAGCAGTTCGGGTAGTATGCCATACCTGTTGCGTGTCCTGCGCCTGGTGCTATCAGTATTGTGGATGGTGTAGACGCCGTTGAGCCGTTCTATTTTCACTATGCCACTATCTGCAAGGTAGTTCCCTTCATATACCCGGTGACGACCGGAGTCTGAGAAGTGCAGCGTCACTGTGCGAACAAGGTACGTATGCTTGTGTCGTTTCCTGTTCTTTCTATCCCGCTCATCATAGTAGCTGATCTCGTAGGTCACCGTGCCTTCCTTCAATTCATAAGCCACGAAAGGGTAGGGTGGGTCACCAAAGCCCGGTGCTGATCCGCTCGCCTTTGTTAGCGTCAGAAGTATAGGCAGGAAAAGGTATGGTCTCAGCCAACGCATATCACTTCAACGCTTCCATCAGCGCCTTTATTGCCAGTTGGTTATGAGGGTGGTCTATCGAGTTGTATATGTCCTCCTTTTCCTTCTGCGTCAGGTGAAAGTTCAGTGCGGCGGTCTTTTTGTGGTCCTTTGGCACATATTGCAGAGTGATGAACCGGAACCGTCCGTCGTAGGTAGTCGGCACATAGTCCTTCAGGTAGGTGTATCCATACGACTGGAAGGCCTCCCATTTGTTCTGTATCACAAAAAGCGGGTCGGCTATCATATTCCCCAGCGAGGTCTGGTCGTTATTGCTGCTTATGTCATTCTCCTGTGTATCGCGTATCTCCAGGAAGATGACCTTGCTGGTATTGCTGTCCAGCCATTTGCGCATGGTATGCAGGTACCGGGTCACCAGTTGTATGCCGAAGTTGTCGCGCAGGCCCGCATCCATGATGTTCATACGCGGCTGCGATGGCAGGCGCACCACCGGCAGTATGTAGGGGAAGGTCGCATTCATCCGCAGCGCCGATGTCAGCAGCAGGTCCTGTGCGTTCTGCTCGGGGAAGAATGCGCAGAGGTCCACGGCATCTATTGGTGGGTTGGGCACCCCTAGTGAGTATTCGGGTTGCGTCAGGTAAGCTATAGGCTGGGTGCACACCATCAGCTTGCGGCCATCGTTCACTATGGTGCCGTTCACTATCAGCATAGGTATCTGCCCTGCTGCTTCTCTTGGGCCAAAGTATCGGATGGGTTTATCCAGCAGCCCTTCGGTATTCTCGGCCATCTCGCGCTCCATGGCATAGCCACGGTCGGTGGTATAGGTGTGCCCCGCCGTCGTTATCTTGTTGAACGGCGATATCATGTCCACGCTGGCAAAAGAGAATACGATGGCATTCAGCAGGTCCTTGCCTATGTTGTCTTGGTAGGCGGGCGAGTAGGGCACCTTCAGGCTATCCATCTGGTAAGCGTCATGCACATTGCGCCAGTAAGAAGCGCCTATCATGCCACCCGATGCGCCTGTTATCAGCACTGTGTTCCGGAACAGCTTCCCTCCCGACAGACTATCGGCATATTGCAGCGAGCGGAATGTCCAGTAGGCCGATCGTAACCCGCCCCCGCTCACGCTCACCACTACCAGTGGCGGCTTGCTGCTGTCAGCGGCCACGCGCCCCTTCCAGGAGGCGAGCCGCTTCATCTCGCCCTGTTTGTCATTGTCATAGCGCAGCGGGCTGAAGAGGCTCCTCAGCACCCCGTAGTTGTAAGGCTGCTCCTGCTGCTTGTGGTAGTCCAGGCCATATGCTATGCTGCGCAGGTCGAAGAACTTATACCGCACCATGGCCGAGAATAGCAGCATGAACACCACCCACCCCAAAGCCTCCCAGCTCTTCAGGAAGTACTTAAATGCACCCACCAGCCCCATGAAGATGGAGAACAGCAGCAGGAAGCTGGCGCCGGCTGGCACCCGTAAGTAAGGGTTGTCTATATATATGCCCATCACCAGCAGAATGGCATAGGCGATGAAGGTGGCAAATATCACATTGCGGTGGTGGCGTTGCAGCACCGTCCGCATCATGCGTGGGTGAAAGTTGCGGGTATCGTCTATAGCATCTACCCGGAAGCGGACAGATATATAAGTCTCCGCCGGCAGTGGGTTGATGATCTCATCCAGCGAATCGAAGGGTATGATGGTGGTGATGTTCTGCACGGGGGTGGTAAGCCGTGCGATAGTGGTCTTGAGGAAGTCCCTGCTGATACGGAAAAAGTAAGTGAACGATACCAGCATGATGACCAGCAGCCCCAGGTAGAAGCCCAGTTGCAGCAGGATGATGTTGCGCACCGGTGTATGCTGCTCGAAGAACTGGAAGCGGATGGTGACCACTGAATAAAAGACAAGGAACGCCAGCGGCACAACTGAGTTATTGGTACAGTAAACAAGGAAAGAGTGACGGGTGACACTCAGGTAGGGCATGCGCTTGCTGTGAATGATGAAAGTGGTGATATGCCACATCATGATGAAGACACACATGGCGCATCCCAGCAGGAACATCGACGCATAATTGATCTCACCAAGGTATTCCGGCGCCAGGAAGAGCGACGACGCACCGAAATGCGACGCAAAGTGGCCGGTAAGGGTGAAAAGCAGTATGAACCAGAACAGCATCAGTAGCTGGTACTTGCGGAAGTGCAGCAGCAGCAGCTGAACGGGTAGGAAGTAGTAGATGGCTTTCAGGGCCTTGCGCATAAGTGGGCAGCCTGTTTGTCCGACAAGCTACGGAATATTTGCCGGATGCAGCCGGTGAACTTATCGTTACTTCCGGGGCATATCAGGCGTCATCCTGGGTAGCTGGCGAGGTGCAGGCTCGTAAGTATATTTACAGCACTACGTTATGAAATAGAAAAATTGATGTATGTAAAGAGCATAGGAAGTCAGCGACCGCTGTGCGGAGAGTTATGATAGGGAGGTTGCAACGCCACTTTACGGTGTTCAGGCCACTTGTTTGTGGTTCACCTTTGTATAAGTGTACGTGATATTGTTGCCTTTCTTCTCAAAGGTCACTTCCACCTCTTCCGGCTGGAAAAGGTCAGCGATACGGTCAATGAGCTTCCTGAAAAAAGCTGCGATACCTGACCTTATTCCACGGTACCGACTACGCACTACGGACGATCGATTCATAAATAACTCAGTTGATAGCATACAATATGGGGTTATGGTCGTTTCTCCTAAAGGGTCCAAGAGGCTTTCAGGTATTGTTATAAAGTTACGGTGGCCTTGTGTTATAAAAATGCAAAATGCGTGTATTTTTACCCACAGCTATTTCATACAGAACAATAAGGATGCCAGAAAGCATTATATTTTATTTGGTTGCTAGAAAAGTATCTCCTACCTTTGCACTCCCAAATTTCCCGGCTACCTGTTTTTGGCAGGTATCCAAATTTTCCCGCCGGGCGATAGGGTTAACTTTTTAAAATTTATTTATGGAAAACAAGCTCCAGAATTACGAGCTGATGGTCATCTTTACTCCCGTGCTGGCGGAGGATGACTACAAAACGGCTCAGAAGAAGTACGCAGACTTCGTCAAAGAAAATGGTGGACAGATCGTTCACGAAGACGCGTGGGGTCTCCGCTCACTGGCTTACCCGATAGCCAAGAAGACCACCGGCCTTTATTTTGTACTCGAGTATTCAGCGCCCACAGACGTGAACGCTAAGCTGGAGATACAGATGAACCGCGACGAAAGCATTTTGCGCCACATGATCACCAGCCTCGACAAGTTCGCATCGGCTTACAACCTCAGGAAGCGCAGTAAACATTTAACCGCTGAGAACGCATAAAAACCACGAAACATGGCAAAGCAGAACGAAATAAAATTCCTCACGTCGCAGCGCGTGGAAAAGCGTCAGAAGAAATACTGTCGTTTCAAGAAAATGGGTATCCGTTATGTAGACTATAAGGATGCAGAATTCCTGAAAAAATTCCTGAACGAGCAGGGCAAGATGCTCCCACGCCGTATAACCGGGAACTCACTGAAATTCCAGCGCAAAGTGTCGCAGGCGATAAAGAAGGCCCGCCAGATGGCTCTTCTACCTTATGTTACAGACCTTTTAAAGTAAGAGATCATGCAAGTTATTCTGATAAAAGACGTTGATAACCTGGGCAGCGCCCATGAAATGGTAGAAGTAAGGCCAGGATATGCCCGCAACTACCTGATACCGCAGAAATATGCGATAGAAGCCAGCGCCTCTAACACCAAAGTGATGGAAGAGCGCCGCAAGCAACTGGCTAAGAAAGAAAGCAAGCTGATGGCTGAGATAGCCAATGTGACCGAGGTTCTGAAGGCTGCACCTGTGAAGGTGGGCGCCAAGACCGGTACCAGCGGCAAGATATTCGGTTCTGTTACCGCTATCCAGATAGCACGCGCTATCCGTGAGCAGAAGGGTTACGAGATCGACCGTCGCCGTATCAGCATCATTGACGATGTGAAGGAAGTGGGCACTTACAAGGCCAGCATCGACTTCGGCAAAGAAAATGTGGTTGAGATCGAATTTGAAGTAGTAGGCGAATAATTGCCACTGCTGAAAAGATAAGGAGCCGCCCTCGGAAGAGGGCGGTTTTTTTATGACACAGCATTACGCAGCTATTTTCACTAATTTTGAAGAACAAATATTGCTTATGGACATCTTATTGGTTCAGCCACAGAATAGCGAAAAGCTCAGAGCAGTAAAAGCAGTCTTGAAAGCGCTGGATGTTGATTTTATTGTGAAAAAGGAAAAGAGTTATGATCCCGCTTTCGTCAAAAAGATACAGGAGAGCCGTAAGCAGGCAAAGGATGGTAAGGTCACCGTCATTAAGCCAGAGGATCTATGGAAGTAGCTTTCACCGACAAGGCGCGAACGGATCTGGCGTTCTGGAAAAAAAGCGGAGATAAGACAACTCAACGCAGAATATCCAAGCTGATCGAAGCGATAGTTGCTGCGCCCTATGATGGCATCGGAAAGCCTGAACCTTTGAAATATGAGCTTACAGGTTTATGGTGGAGGCGCATTGATAGTGAACATCGGCTTGTATATGAAGTGGGCTCTGGTCAGATCATTATTCATTCGCTCAAAGGGCACTATTGATCACTCTGACAAGTTAGTCATATTCCGGGTCCTCAAATTCCTCATCACTTGGCAGCCACCCATTGTTTATCTGGTCGATAAGCCGCACCAGGTGCTGTTGCACACCTTTATTCGTCAGGTCCAGGCAAACGACTGTGTTTATTGGCTCAGGATCAGTATTTGCTGTGGTTGATGCAAACCAGAACCCTTCGCTGAAGTTTCTATGAGCAGTTGTAACGATCGTGTCTTCGAGTTTAAAGTCTCCCGAGTTCGCCAATTCTTTAAAAACGATGGCCCAATCAAAGCAGTCCTCCACATAGTCGCCTGTCTCTCCAGCGCAGCACACATAGCTCACATTCCGGTTCAGGCAGGTATTGGTCACCTTGTCCACCAGTGCCTTATTCTCTTCGTCAGATATCGTGAAGAGCACCCAGTTGCTACTGGGCAGTTGCTGTGCCCATTTTGCGTCCTTTCGGGCGTTCAGGTACAGTATCTGCCGGTCTTTGATGGCGCCTATGTTCATAACATTTTACTCAAAGGTTGCCAGCGTATAGTCTTTCTTGCCCTTCTGCAGCAGCACATACTTGCCGTTGAGCAGGTGAGCTTCTGTGAGCTTAAAGTCAACCGCCACTTTTTCTTTGTTCACGCTGATGCCACCACCCTGCAGCATTTTACGGGCCTCGCCTTTTGATGAGAACACGCCTGTATCTGCCAGGAATCCCACCAGGTCGGCGCCTTCGGCCAGTAGCTCCTTGCTGCCCGCCACTTTCCGCACACCTTCCATCACTTCCAGCAGTTGCTGTTCGTTCAGTGCGCGCAGGGCATCCACCGGCGCCTGCCCGAAGAGTATCTCCGACGCCTGTTTGGCAAAGGCCAGGTCCTCTTCGCTGTGCACCATTATGGTCATTTCTTCTGCCAATGCTTTCTGCAGCTTGCGCAGGTGGGGCGCGGTCTCGTGCTCGGCTATCAGTGCCTTTATCTCGTCCAGAGGTTTGAAGGAGAAGATCAGGGCCATCCTGGCAGCATCTGCATCCGGCAGGTTCAGCCAGAACTGGTAGAACATGTAAGGCGATGTCCGGTTACGGTCCAGCCACACATTGCCCCCTTCCGACTTGCCGAACTTGCTGCCATCGCTCTTGGTAATGAGCTTGCAGGTGAATGCAAAAGCCTCACCGCCACCCTTGCGGCGAATGAGCTCTGTGCCCGTCACCACATTGCCCCATTGGTCTGCTCCGCCCATCTGCAGCTTCACATTGTGGTGCGTGTACAGGTGGTAGAAGTCGTAGCCCTGTATCAGTTGGTAAGTAAATTCAGTGAACGAGATGCCGGTCTCCAGGCGCTTCTGCACGGAGTCTTTGGCCATCATATAGTTCACGGTGATGTGCTTGCCCACATCGCGTATGAAACCCAGGAAAGAGAAGTCGCGGAACCAGTCGTAGTTATTCACCAGCACGGCTGCATTATCGGCACCGCTGGTAAAGTCGAGAAAATGACTGAGCTGCCTGTGAAAGCACTCACAGTTGTGCTGCACCGTGTCCAGGTCCATCAGGTTACGCTCCGCCGACTTGCCACTGGGGTCGCCCACCATGCCGGTAGCGCCGCCCAGCAGGGCATATGGCTTGTGGCCTGCGCGCTGCAGGCGCATCAGCAGGGTTATGGGCAGCAGGCTGCCCACATGCAGGCTGTCAGCCGTAGGGTCAAAGCCGATATAGGCCGATACCATTTCCTTTTCCAGCAGTTCTTCGGTGCCCGGCATTATGTCTTGCAGCAAGCCCCTTTCGCGTAATTCAGCTATCAAGTTCATCGTAAAAATTGTAGAAACGGCAAAAATACTGATCGGCAGCCTACAAAACGTAGTGCTCCCGATTAATTATCCATGTTGGCTTTTGCTGATGGATATTATTATAGTTGCGTATTTGTTTCGTTATTCCGAAAATAGTGTGTACCTTTCCCTACTACTTAACAAAAATTTAAGCGTGAAACGATCCATACTATCATTCTTCATGCTGCTGTCCCTATGTGTGAGGGCGCAGGAAACGCACCACGAAATAGGGTTAGGCCTTGGTCTCGCTAACTATTACGGCGACCTGCAGCCAAAGTTCTTCGCGTCGGACGGGTACAGGCCAATGAGCACTATCGTTTACAAGTTCTTCGTGACCCCACGCATAGGTCTCCGCACAGGCGTTTCTTATGGCCAGGTGACCGCAGCTGACAGTCTCGGCCGCATCCCCATCAACCAGGCGCGCAACCTGAGCTTCACGTCGAACCTCTTCGAATTCCATGGCGGACTGGAGCTGAACTTCCTCCCCATAGATGTGCTGCGTCGTAAAGTGACCCCTTATATCTTCGGTGGCATCGGGGTGTTCTACTTCAATCCCTTTGCAGAGGACGCCGCCGGCAACAAGCACTTCCTGAGGCCGCTGAGCACAGAAGGACAGGGCCTGCCCATGTACCCCGACCGCAAGCAGTACAGCCTCGTGAATATGTCGTTCCCATTCGGCGGTGGCTTTAAGTTCTTCGTCGGTAAAACGCTGATGATAACTCCTGAGGTCGGCTTCCGTTACACTAATACCGACTACCTCGACGACGTAAGCAAATCATACGTGAACATGGACACGCTGGAAGCCTACAAGGGCATGCTGGCACGGGCTATGTCTTTCCGTGGCAAGGAAAAGCCTGAGTGGGACAACAACAACCCCAACTATGGCTACCAGCGCGGCGATAGCAAGGCCAATGACTGGTACTGGTTCGCCAATATCACCGTCACTGTTTACTTCCGTTCATTCGGCAATGCCAAGATCTACACCAAGACTAAATGCCCCGGCTTCTATAGGTAGGCTGAAGGCTTCAATGTATCAGGCGGCACTCGCAACAGTGCCGCTTTTTTATGTCCTTATGTTTGTAGCTGAAGCTGTCCGGCGATCGCTCACTTGCCTATCTTCCTCACATCAATGGTGGCCACGCCACGCAGGCGGCGCATACCCATATTGGTGTCGGCAAGAGAAAGCACTTGTATGCGCTCGTCCATGTCCATGATGGTCTTACCGTCCTTCTCTGTCAGTATATACAGGCGGTCACCGACAGCAGTATTAAAGATCTCATTCCATGAATAGACGTTCCTGTAGCCATCAGAAGCGGTGAGTACCAGCACGAATTCACTGAGCTCTTTCGGCTTGGCCACGTCTATGCCGGCGCTGTCCACCAGTGTTCTCAGCAGCACGCCTTTCACATTGTGCGCCACATATTTTTCCTCGCCCTTATGGTTTTTGATCGAGATGTCACCCAGTGGCACTTGCGGGAATTGGCTGAGCGCCCAGGTCGAAAATGTGAGGGCATGTCGCACACTGCCCGTTATGCGCAGTTCATCGGTAACGGCTACCTCCCGTTGCGCATGGGCCATTGAGCAGGCAGCCAGCATTGCGATGGCCAGTAGTTTTTTCATGTCTTGTGGAATGTCCGCTATTTTTCCAGCGCACCTATGCCGCGCAGCATGCGCTTCCAGCGGATGCCGTTCTCGCCATAGCTCAGCCAAACGAACCACGCCTTGCCCACGATATGGTCGGCAGGAACGAAGCCCCAGTAGCGCGAATCGAGCGAATTGTGGCGGTTATCGCCCATCATCCAGTAGTAGTCCATCTTAAAGGTATAAGACGTGGCATTGGCGCCATTGATGATGAACTGGCCATTCTTCTCCTCCAGTGTATTGTGCTCATAGTTGCGGATGATGCGGCGGTAGAGCGCTATATTTTCCGGTTTCAGTTGCACTGTCACACCTGCCTTAGGTATCGTCAGCGGTCCGAAGTTGTCGCCATTCCATTTGAAGTTCACGGTATCAAAGGGGAAGCACCAGTCACCCGGGTCGCGCACCACATAGCCGGCCGACATTGTCAGCGGCTTCACCGATACAACGTTGGCCGCTTTTTGCACATCCGCCACCTGGCCATTTTCTATATTATACCTGAAATTTTTATTGTCGAAACGCTCGCAGAACTCCACATCATCGCCCACACCGGGGAAATTGCCATTGGTGGTCACCAGGTAGTTCAGCTTGGAGTGCGGGAACAGTGGCGCTGCATTGCCATTGATGTGCACGCGGCCATCCTTTATCTCCAGCACATCGCCTGCCACCGCCACACAACGCTTGATGTAGTTCTCTTTCTTGTCTACGGGGCGGGTAATGATGTTAAAATTGCTGTTGATGTAATCGCTGCTGGCAGCCCTGCAGTATTTATAATAGTCCTGGTCGGGGTACTGGGTGATCACAGTATCACCTGCCGGGAAGTTGAATACCACCACATCATAGCGCTTCACATCCCCGAAACCCGGCACGCGGTGATAACCCCACTGTACCGCCTCGGTATATGATTTGCCCCCTACCATTGGCAGGGTGTTGTGTACCAGCGGGAAGGCCAGCGGCGTCATGGGTATACGGGGGCCATAGGCCAGTTTGCTCACAAAAAGGTAATCATTTACCAGCATGGTGCCCTCCATAGAGCCTGTGGGTATCGTATATGCCTCGAAAAAGAAGGTCCGGATCAGCGTAGCTGCCACAATGGCAAAAACGGCGGCGTCCAGCCACTCCCTGCCCACCGATTTTTTCTTTTTGGCGGGTGTGGCGCCGGCCTTGGTCTCCTCCTTCTTTTTGTTCCAGAATGCCATTGGGTATTGAATTGTTGCCAAAAATAACAAACTCCACCACATTTTATTGTCCGCTTACGGCCAGCCATTAACATTTAACAAAAAATGCGGAGGCGTTTTTTAGACACTTTTAACAAAAAAAATGCAGAGGCTTATGTGCCTGTATGCCTTATAGTTGAATAAAACAATAATTATTTTCTTTTGGAAATAGTGGTTATTGTCTATGGTAAGCAGTAATTTTGTCGCGATTTCAATCAAGCATCATTTAGTTTAATCTTTTTGATTATGAGACTACGAAAAATTTACGACCGATCTCTTACTGACAAACCGACCAGCCACTACGGAAGCCGCGCGTTCTCGCGCCGATCCGGTCTCGTGGTGCTCGCTTTGGTATTGCTGGCCCTGATGCCCTCCCGGAGTGCACACGCGCAGTCGAGCAGAACTTCTACGATCATTGCCGGCGCATCGCCCTTCCAGGATTCGATGTGGGTATTCAACCAGGCAGATTACAGCATCGTTCAGCGCATGGCGCCCTCGCTACCAGGTTTCACCATCACCGGTGTTAACGGCATTGCGACCGACCCCACAACGGGCATACATTATTGTATCCTCAAGTTGAGTGGTGTATCGGGCAGGGTACTGGCTACGATGGACATACATACTGGTATGTGCACTCAGGTCGGTAACCTCGGCGCAAATTTTTCGACCCTTGCGTTCAATGCTAACGGTACGCTCTTCGGCGTAACGGGTGATGGTGCCAGCCCTTCTGAGACCATGTTCCGCATCGACAAGACGACCGCAGCTACAACGCTCTTCAGGGCGCTGGGCAACGGTGCTGACGGTGAAGTGATCATGTACTGCCCGGATAATAACTATTTCTACCACTGGTCTGGCAACGGCACCGTGGTGCACGAGCGTTTCGACACTTCTGGTGTAGATGCGATCCAGAACATTCCTATCACCGGCACTACCAGCGGCGAAACGTTCGGTACGCTTTACATGGGCAATGGTAACATCCTGGTGAGCACGATATCCAGCCAATTCGAGATGTGGGACACAGCCGGGGTCATCGGCTCCACGCTCGCTTCCGGCCTTCCGGACGATATCCGCGGCCTGGTCTGGGAGAGCGCTACCACCATCATCGACCCAAGCGGCCCGACCAATATCTGTGAGGGTTCTTCTGTGGACCTGAACATCACCGGCATAGCATCAGGCATCCAGTGGTACGTGGACGGCGCACCCATAAGCGGTGCTACCAGCGCTACCCTGACCGTGACCGCTGCCGGCAATTATAACGCTGTTTATACCGACAATAACGGCTTCACAGACAGCCCCTCAGTAGGCATAACGGTTATCGTTCGCCCGACACCCACACTTAGCGGCACTACATCGTTCCCCTCTATCTGCGACAACGGCACGTTCAACTATACTGCCAGCAGCGCACTGTCGGGTACCACTTTCGCATGGAGCCGAGCTTCTATCTCCGGTATCTCTAACCCACCTGCATCTGGCACCACATCTATCAGCGAATCGCTCGATAACAATGTGACCGACCCGGTAGCAGTAGCTTATACCTACACACTTACCAATACCAACGGTTGTGAGAACGTACAGTTCGTTACTGTAGCGGTCAACCCCACTCCAGTACTTTTCCCCACTCCGCTGGTAGGTTCTATCTGCGACGGTGGCACATTCACACATACGCAAAACAGCCTCACCCTGGGTGTTACTTACTCCTGGAGCAGGGCTGGTGTAGCAGGTATCGCTGAAGCAGCTTCTTCAGGTACCGGCAACATATCAGAGGCACTGACCAACACTACCACCGATCCGATAGCAGTGACCTATATCGACACACTGGATATCGGCGGTTGTAAGAATACACAGTCAATATCAGTAGTGGTGAACCCCACTCCGGTGCTGACCACTCCGCTCGCACACACAAGGTGCGACAACACGGTGTTCCACTATGTGCCTGCCAGCGCTACCGCCGGTACCACTTATACATGGACACGTGCTTCTGTTACCGGCATCGCTAATGCAGCCGCTACCGGCGCTGACAGCGTAGACGAGACCCTGGACAACCTTACTGACAACCCCATCGTAGTGACCTATGTCATCACGCTGAGCGCCAACGGTTGCTTCAACAGCCAGAACGTAATGGTGACCGTTAACCCGACACCAATGCTGAACACGCCGCTCACACCAGCCGCTATGTGCGACAGCACCATCTTCAACTATCCTGCGGCCAGCAACACCACAGGTGTTACTTTCGCATGGTCTCGCGCTGCTATCACAGAGATACTCAATCCTGCTGCAACAGGCACCGGCAACCCCGGCGAGCGCCTGCGCAACAGCGCCAGCTATCCTGTAGTAGTTACTTATGTATACACACTGACCATCGGTGCATGCACCAATACGCAGAACGTATCGGTTACAGTGAACCCCAAGCCAAAGCTCAGCAATCCTACTCCTAACCCGATATGCGACAGCACACTGTTCACATTCAATCCCGTGAGCACTACACTGGGTGCTACTTTCGCATGGAGCAGGCCTTTCGTTTCTGGTATCGGCGCTCTGCCCGGCAGCGGCACCAACAACCCGAACGAGATACTGAAGAACAACACCAACAACAACGTAACAGTTACTTATGTCTACACTGTTAGCGCCAATGGCTGTGACAACATCGTGAACGTGCCACTGGTTGTAAGGCCTACACCATTGCTGGAAACATTGACAGACAGCGCATGTTCTGGTGTTCCTTTTGTTTATAGTGCGGTATCGAAGGCTACACCTCCTACTACCTTTGCATGGAGCAGGGCTAGCGTTAGCGGTATCTCAAATGCTGCAGGTTCAGGTACCAACGGTAATATCAACGAAACACTGAACAACAGTACTACCGGTACTATCAATGTAGCTTATGTGTACACCCTCACTGTAGGGGCTGGCAGCGCTACAGTTTGTACCAACAAGCAGACACTGACAGTAAGGGTAAGGCCTTCTGCCGCTACCCCGGTCATGGCTATCACTTCTCCCAATGAACTGTGCAAGGGTACCCTTTATCAGAACTTCGGCGCTGCTGATGCACCTGCCGCTGGTACCAGCTACACATGGACTGCTTCCAATGCTACCATCCACAGCGTTGGCAACAACGGCCAGTATGCGCTCGTAGACTTCGACCAGAGCGGTATCGCTACCATTCGCCTCACTACCAATATAGCATCTACCGGCTGTATCGGTGTGGCTACTTACACAGTGAACGTGACCACGTCAACGTCTACTATGCCGCACGTTATCTTCAACAGCGGCAAGTTCGTTTGCCTGATGAACAATGTGAAATTCTTCCAGTGGGGTTACGATGATGCCGCTACGCTCGACTCAGTAGTACTGAAGGGCGAAGTATCTCAGTCTTACTTCGATAAAAATCCTGACTTCGTGAACAAGAAGTACTGGGTAATGACATCTGACGGTACCTGCCTGAAGAAGTCTTACTACAATGCACCGTCTACTCCGAAGCCGGCTACCGAAGAGATGACAGAGATGAGCGTATTCCCGAACCCAGCTAACGACGTGGTGAATGTAGAAGTTACCTCGCCTTTTGCCGGCAGCGTGCGCGTGGAACTGGTGAACATGATGGGCCAGGTACTCAACACAGCGACCTCCGACAACCTGAAGACCAGCATCAACATCGCTACACTGCCTGCTGGCATGTACATGGTGGATTGCTACATGGAAGGCGTGAAGATCGGCACCGCTAAGTTTGTTAAAAATTAATGTTTCAACATTTTAAATTTCACTAGATGAAAAAGATAGCATCATTATTTATATCGGCTACCATGGCATTATCAGTGTCGGCGCAAACGGACACGGCCAGGATGCACAAGAAGAATTATACCCGCGATGCGGACCTGCCCAGGTGGGCGCTTGATATCAACGGCCTGTTCGGCACCATGTCACAGGACCTCACAGTAGGCACTTCTACTGCAGGTTATGTGAACGGCCTGAACCTGAACACCGGCAAGCTCAAATTTGAAAAAGGCAGCACTATCGGCTTCGATGTGCAGCTCGGTTACTTCTTCGGTCCCAAGTGCCACTGGGGCCTCGGTACCGGCTTCATGTATCTCGGACAGAAGGGCAATATGATGCTCGATGCCTACCACGTAGAGTACCAGGCTACAGATGCACAGGACCGCATCTTCCGCCAGATCGTCACCGGCAAAGACCTGAAAGAAGAGGTGAAGATCTCTAACATGAACATCCCACTGATGCTGAAGTATAAGTACAGGTTCTCAAAGGCCCTGGGCTTTACTGCCGATGCGGGTGCACTGTTCAACGTGACGATGAAGAACACTGCTACGCAGACCGGTACCTTCGATTATGAAGCGGCATACCACTGGAACGCAGCTACTACTAACGGTCTGCCTACCACGTATGACAACAACCCGACCTTCGATCCCAACTCAGAGGTCATCACACGTGCTTACTTCGTGCAGCACAACCCAGACGGTAATGTGGATGCTTACTTCAAGTCGCAGGCAGAAGCTGGTGCACCTGTTGCACTGGGTGTGAAGCCGGCTAACGAGAAGAGCACTACTTCTTACACTTCTGGCTCTGTAGGCTTCATGGTCCGCCCGGAACTGAGCTGGTACTGGTCAGACAATGTTGCGATGAATTTCGGTGTATATTACATCTACCAGTCATTCAAGAACAGCAATGATGCTAACTATATGCTGGTGAACACCGACCGCGCCTATACCACTACTATCAAGAGCGTATCTGCCAGCAATGTGCAGTCGTTCGGCGGTACGGTTGGTCTGCGCTTCCTGTTCGGCAAGCCGAAGGACACGGATAAGGACGGTATACCTGACAAGAAGGACAAGTGTCCGGAAGTATGGGGTCTGGCTGAGTTCCAGGGTTGCCCTGACACCGATAAGGATGGTATCACAGATGCTGAGGACTCCTGCCGCACAGTGCCAGGTATCCTGAAGTTCCACGGTTGTCCTGATAGCGATGGCGATGGCCTGGCCGATAAGGACGATGAGTGTCCGTACCAGGCTGGTCCGATAGCCCTGAAGGGTTGTCCTGACCGCGATGGCGACGGTATCGCTGATAAGGTAGATGCTTGTCCTGACAAGCCAGGTCTGGCCCAGTACAAGGGTTGTCCTGACACGGATGGCGATGGTCTGCCAGACAACGAAGACCAGTGTCCTGAAGTTGCAGGCCCTGCCAGCAACAACGGTTGCCCGCTGCCTCCTCCTCCGCCACCAGCTATCCCGCTGTCTACGCCTATCCTGTTCGAGACCAACTCTACAATAGTACAGCAGGCTTCTATGCCGGTACTCGAAGTAGCGATCAAGACCATGAGCGACGATGCTGAAGCGATCGTAGTAGTACATGGCCACGCTGACTCAAGGGGTACCAACGAGTACAACAAGAAGCTGTCGCTGAAGCGTGCACAGGCTGTGAAGAAGCAGCTGGTGAGCATGGGTGCAAATCCGAAGAGGATCAAGGTTGTAGCTCATGGCGAAACAGACCCTGTAGCTAGCAACAGCACACCAGAAGGCATGGCTGAGAACAGGCGCGCTGTAATGAGGTTGAGTGTAGAATAACAACAACAGCGAAAGCTGTGAAGATAGGACCGGCGGTCGCACATGCGACCGCCGGTTTTTTGTAGCCGATAGCTTCAGGAGATCGGTCTCAGACAATACGTATGAGTACCAGTAAAAAGCAACCTCCGTAGAGACGCAATATTTTGCGTCTCTGCAGCCTATGGTCATATCTTGACGGAAGAATGTTAGTTGACAGATGTCATCCTGTCGGTGGCGCGGTCCTTCACCAGTTCCAGCACCAGCTCCAGTTGCTCCTCGCGGGAGAGGTTGCTGTTGTCTACCAATATGGCGTCTGGCGCCTGGTGCAGCGGGCTTTCTTCCCGCGTGCTGTCTATGTAGTCGCGCAGCTCCAGGTTGTGGCGTACCTCGTCCAGCGTCACTGCCGGGTTGGTCACATACATTTCCTTGAACCGGCGCATCACGCGCACGCTGGGGTCGGCGGTCATGAACAGCTTCAGCTCGGCCTTGGGGAATACGGTGGTGCCTATGTCGCGGCCGTCCATCACTATGCCCTTCTGCTGGCCCATTTGTTGCTGCTGCGCCACCGCGAATGCCCTTACCTGCTTGATGGCGGCTATCTCGCTCACCTTCTCAGATACGATCATATCGCGGATGTATGGCTCGGCATCTTCATCGTTCAGGTAAATGTCCGATGCCTGCCGCCTTTCGTTGAACTGGAAAGATAGATTGATGTCGTCCAGTGCTTCGCGCACCTTCTCCGGGTCAGAGTGGTCGATGCCATTGCGCAGGAAGTAAAGCGTGATGGCGCGATACATGGCGCCGCTGTCAATATAGTTATAGCCCAGCCTTACTGCCAGTTCCTTGGCCAGCGTGCTTTTGCCGCAGGATGAGTACCCATCTATAGCTATAGTGATCTTATGAGCCGACATGCCACAAAG
>JACCDQ011956674.1_pt1 | contig 26773 bp, 25 predicted proteins | sample 7446031 | NCBI WGS metagenome assembly JACCDQ01 (sample SAMN15323442, study PRJNA562643) | freshwater metagenome | isolation source: river surface water | place: USA:Blue River Watershed | collected 2017-08-17 | reverse complement strand
CGCGGCAAGGATGGCGAGAAACCGATTGTTTCCGGCTCCGGCTTCATCATCACGCCAGACGGCTACATCGTCACCAACTACCACGTCGTCGAAGGAACCACCGAGCTGGCTGTCAGAATCAACAACGGAAAAACTTATCACGCAACGGTCGCCATCACCGACATAAAAAACGACCTGGCCGTGCTGAAGGTCGAAGCCAGCGGACTGGCTTACGTGCCCGTCATCGATTCATCGACCGTGAAACGGGGCACGACAGTGCTGGCAGGCGGGTTCCCGCAAATTTTCGTGCAAGGAATCGAGCCCAAGGTCACCGACGGCATGATCAGCGCGCTGACGGGGATACGCGACGATCTGACGACGTTCCAGATCTCCAACCCGGTCCAGCCGGGCAATTCCGGCGGCCCGCTGTTCACGCTCGACGGCAACGTGATCGGCATCGTTTCCGCACAGCTGTCGGAGGAAGTGATGCAGCGGGAATTCGACAGCATTCCGCAAAACGTGAATTTCGCGGTCAAGTCGAATTATCTGCTTCAGCTGCTGGCGGGAAGGCCGTCGATCAGGTTGCCGCCGCCGAATCCGAAGCGGCGATTCCGCACGACGGAGGATGTAGTGGGCGCAGTGGAGCCGGCGCTGGTGCTGATCGTCGGGCAGTAGCTCTGAAACAGATCAGACGATGAGGTGCGGCTCGACCAGGAAGGTGGTGATCTCGGCGATGAACTCGCGCGCATGCATCATCAGCGTCGCACCTTGCGGCGAAGCGAACGCGGCATCGAGGCTGGCGGCATCGTCAAACCACAATTCGACAATGCCATCGATCGGCCAACCTGCGTGATTCACCGGATGGCCGGCCGGCGCTTCGCGCGCAAGCACATGATTCTGCCGATAGCCGCGAACGCCCTGGATACGCTTCACCAGCCGCGCATGCTCGTCGCGCCACTCGTGGCGAAAGACCTCGGGCAGGACATCGGCACGGCGGCGCAGCGTGGACATGCGCTTGATCAGTGCACCATCGCTTGCCGGCGGAATGACTTCGAGCTGCTCAATCACCAACGCCCGCCGGGTGCTGCAACAAGCCGCCAGCGCGTCGTCCAGTGCCTTGCCCGCGTCTGACGCGAAGGCTGTGTGCATTGCCGCCTCATCGTCGAACCAGAACATGGCAAAACCGTCCGGCTGCTCGGGGCCGCGCTGGTAATCGATGCCGCGCTGCAGCTGATCGATCACGTGATGCTGTTCATGCCGGCGCAGTCCCTGCAGCCGTGCCGCCAGTTCTGCGGGCCGTCCCAGCCAGTGGCGGCTGAATTCTGCGTGCGACAAGCCGGCTGCCTTTTGCAGCAGTTCGATCCGAACGATCATTCGCCCTGCCCTCCGGAGCCCAATAATGAAGTGAAGGTTCTGTTCATGTCTGTCTTTCAATGGATGCCAAGATAGGCGGCGCGCACCTTCGGGTCGTTCAGCAGTTCCTTGCCCGAACCTTCGGCGGTGATACGCCCACCCTCGAGCACATACGCACGATCGGCGACGGCCAGCGCCTGGTTCGCCATCTGCTCGACCAGCAGGATCGTCAACCCTGAGTCGCGCAATTGCCGGATCGCGCGGAAAATGTCGGCGATGATCAGCGGCGCCAGCCCCAGTGACGGCTCGTCGAGCAACAGCAGTTGCGGATCGCTCATCAAGGCACGCGACATCGCCAGCATTTGCTGTTCGCCACCGGACAGGGTTCCGGCGAATTGATGTTCCCTCTCCTTCAGTCGCGGGAAGCGCGCAAACTCGCGCTGCAAGGCCGCTTCGGTGCGGGCGTCGCCGGCACCGCGCAAGTAAGCGCCGAGCAGCAGGTTGTCGCGCACGGTCTGGTCCGGGAAGACGCCACGCCCTTCCGGCGACAGCGCCACACCCAGGCCAACGCGCCGGTGCGGTGGCATGTCGGTGCAGTCTGTCCCGTTGATAATGACCTTGCCCGCAGCGACCGGCTCAAGCCCGGCAATGCCTTTGAGCAGCGTGCTTTTTCCCGCGCCATTGGCACCGATCAGGGTCACGATCTCGCCGGCCCTGACCTCGAGGTCGACGCCTTTGACCGCCTCGATCGCGCCATAGGCAATGCGCACTGACTGAATGTTCAACATGTCCGCTTCTTTCCTCACGCCGCCTCGGGCTGCTGGTCTTCACTCACCCCGAGATACGCCTCGATCACGCGGGCATCGGCCTGGACGGCAGCCGGGCTGCCTTCGGCGATCTTGATGCCATAGTCGAGCACGATCACGTGGTCCGATACCGACATCACCAGATCCATGTGGTGCTCGACCATCAGGATGCTGACGCCGCACTCGCCGATGCGTACCAGCAGCTGGCCGAGCTCGGCGGTTTCCTGCGGATTCAGGCCGGCCGCCGGCTCATCGAGCAGCAGCAGCTGCGGCCGGGTGGCCAGCGCCCGCGCCAGTTCGACCCGGCGCTGCAATCCATAGGCGAGGCTGCCTGCCGGTGTGTCGGACAGGTGCCCGAGACCGAGCATCTGCAGCAGCGCGAGCGCGTGCTCGCGTGCTGCCTGTTCGGCGCGCCGGGCAACGGGCAACGCGACCAGCGACGCCCAGAAGCCGTTGCGCATGCGGGCGTGATGGCCAAGCAGCACGTTGTCGAGTACCGACAGCTGGCCAAACAGGCGCAGGTTCTGAAAGGTGCGTCCCATGCCGAGCTTGCAGATCGCATGCGCCGGCAAGCCGACGGTCTCGTGGCCGAGGAAACGGATTGCGCCGGAATCCGGCCGGACCACACCGGTCAGCATGTTGATCATGGTGCTCTTGCCCGCGCCATTCGGACCGATCAGTGCGTGAATATGGCCGCGCTGCAGGCGGAACGACACGTTCTGCGCCGGCTTCACGCCGCCGTAGGCCTTGCAGACATTCTCCGCCTCTAGCAGGTCGCCATGGCCGCCGTCGCACAGGCTGACTTGTGGCGACGAATCCTGTGCCACCGTAGCTCCGGCCTTGCGCCAACGGCGACGCCATGTGTCGGCCAGTCCCACCACGCCACCCGGCATGACATACAGCGCGAACAGCAGAAAGGCGCCATAGATGAAATGCTGCACCGCCGGCCAGCGCGACAGCAGCGCGTCGATGGCAGTCAGCAGAATGGCACCCACCACGGGACCGGCCAGCGTGCCCGAGCCGCCGAACAACACCAGCAACAGGATGAAGATCGACAGGTTGAAGTTGATGAAATCCGAATTGATGTACTGGTTCTGCTGCGCCACCAGTGCGCCGGCAATGCCGCAGGTGACCGCGGCCACCACGAAGGCCATCACCTTGGCGCGGTAGACCCGCACGCCGACGGAAGACGCGGCGATCTCGTCGGCCTGCAACGACCGTAATGCGCGTCCGAAGCGGCCGTTCAGCAGGTTGCGCAACAGCAGGTGAGTGACGGCGCACAGCGCGATGCCGAACTCCACCCATTGCAGGGTGCTGAACGGCTGGCCGTTCCAGGTCAGCGGCTTGATGCCATACAGGCCCTGCGCGCCACCGAATACCTCGGTCCACTCGGACACCAGCTTCTCGCTGACGACACCGAAGGCCAGCGTGACCATCGCCAGGTACGGGCCCTTGACGCGCAAGGACGGCAGCGCGATCAACACTCCGCACAGTGCAGCCGCCAGCGCCGCCAGCGGCAGCGCCAGCCACGGGTCCAGGTCGGCGCGCGTGGTCAGCAGCGATACGGCATAGGCGCCGGCGGCGAACAGCCCGGCCTGGCCCAGCGATTTCTGCCCGGCGTAACCGACCAGCACATTCATGCCGGCCGCGCACAGATAGTAGGTGCACATCGTGAAGACGATGCGCAGGTAGTAATCGTTGTCGACGAAGCTGATCGCCGCGATCAGGAGCGCGGCCAGCGTCAGCACCGCGACCGCATGCGCAAAACTCTTGCCCGCGGTCTTCATACCTTCTCCACGCCGCGAGTGCCGAACAGGCCGGTGGGACGAAACGCGAGCACCAGGATCACCAGCGCAAAGATCGCGACCTCACGCCATTGCGCCTGCCACAGATTGACCATCGATTCGAGCAGGCCAAGCAGGAAGCCGCCCAGCACGCAGCCACGCGGATTATCGAGACCGCCGATCATTGCGCCGGAAAATCCTTTCAGGCCGACTGACAGGCCCATGAACAAGGACGCCTGCGCAATCGGCGCGAGCAGGAAGCCGGACAAACCGGCCAGCGCCGAGCTGAACACGAAAGCGCCGACCATCACCGCATTCACATTGATACCCATCAGGCTGGCATTCGCCGGGCTGTGCGCGACTGCGCGCATCGCTTTGCCCAGCATCGTGCGGCGCATCACTCGATCAAATGCCAGCATGATCGCGACCGCTACCACCAGGGTCAGCAACTCCTGCGGACGCACGCCAACGCCGGCAAGGCGCAGGATGTCGTCGCCGACCGGACCGGGCACGAACACCGGCTTCGGCCCCCAGATCGCCAGGCCGACGCTCTGCAGGATCACGCCGAAGCCGAGCGTGCTCATGACCCAGGCCATGCCGGGATGGCCGCGAAAAGGCCGCACGCCGATGACGTACAGCAGCCAGCCGAGCGCGCCCATCACGCCGAGTGCCGCCAGCAGTGCCAGCAGTTGCGCCGTGCTACCCGGTAGCTCGGCGCCAAATGACGTCGCACTGATCGGCTTTCCGAGCGCGAGAAACAGCACGCTCATGCCGACGAACGCGCCGGCCGACACGAATTCGCCATGCGCGAAATTCAAGGTGCGCGTGGTGGTAAAGGTCACGCTGAAGCCGAGTGCCACCAGCGCATAGGCGGCGCCTACCGCGAGCCCGCTGATCAGCGCCTGAAACAAAGCCTGGGTCATGAAGAATCCCCCGGGCGGAACGCGAAGGCGGCCGCCCTGTCGGTCGAGTTAGGTTTGGGTGACGCCGGGATTGCGTCCCGATTACTTCTTGAAGTCAGCCGCGCTGAAGCCGCTGATGATGTTGTCGGAGTACGCCGCCAGCTTGCCGTTCTTCCACTTGGTCCAGACGAAGTCCTTCGCCGTCAGCGCTTCATGCTGGGTCTTCGAGAACGGCTTGTTGTAGGTCTTCAGTACGCCGTTGACGGGCGTCTTCAGGTCTTCCAGCGCCACGCGCAATGCGGAACCGTCGGTGCTGCCGGCCTGCTTCATCGCCTGCGCCATCAACAGTACGGAGTCATAGCCATGCGCGGCAAACGAGAAGGCGCTCGGGCCTTTCAGCTTGCTGCCGATACGGTCGAACAGCTTCTGCTGCGCGGGCGGACGATTTTCATCCACGGTGCGCATGAACAGCGGCCTCTCGGCAAGCGTCTTGCCGGCGGCATCGAAGAAGGTGACGTTATCGGCTGCCCACGAGGTCAGCACCGCCGGGAAGTAATTGATTTTCTCCATGCTGCGCACCAGCTGCGCGATCGGCGTGCCCTGTGCCCAGACGACCACCGTGTCCACGCCGGCCGACTTCATTTTGTTCAGTTGCGACGTCATGTCCGTGTCGCCGACGCCGAAACGCTCGATCGCCGCCGGCCTGATGCCCTGCAACGCGGCGATCTCTTCCATGTCTTTCAAGCCACCCTGGCCATAGCCTGTGCTCTCGGCCATCAGGCCGATGACTTTGGATCTGGCGGCGTTCTTTTTCACATAGGCCATCAGCGCGACCACCTGCTCGCGGTCGACCATGGAGACGCGGAACATGTAGTTGTCCGCGCCTGCCGACACCGGCTTAGTGATGTCAGTGCCGGAGCCGACATTGCCAATGACAGGAATTTTTTTCTGGTTCGGAATGTGCTTCCAGGCCATCGCATTGCCCGAATTGGTCGGGCCGAATACGGCAACGACTTTTTCGTTGTCGATCAGGTCGCTCATGTTCTGGATCGACTTCGGCGGCTGCGACGTATCGTCGCGCACCACCAGCGTGAGCTTGCGACCGAGCACGCCGCCGGCGGCATTCAGATCATCGATGGCGGTCTGCATGCCAATCACGGCCGCCTGCCCGCTCTGCGCCGACGGTGACGCTGACAGGTCGCCGTTGTAACCCAGCTTGATGTCGCCGGTCTGTGCTGACGCGCCCAGCGTGATGCCCGCCGCGACGGCGGCCAGAAGAATGCGATTGATCTTCATCTTTGTCTCCCCCGATTTGAATACGAGTGTGTTGTGTGGCCGGTATGACCGGCTCTGGTCAAGGTGCTGCGAGTCCTGTGCGTCATTCGCCGCGGTGTCAGGCGGCGAGGAAACCTCCGTCAACGGGCAGCGTCACGCCGGTCACGTAGCCCGACATCGGCGAAGACAGGAAAATCACCGGTCCGACCAGATCGGACGGCTGCCCGACGCGTCCCATCGGTATCCGCGCCATGAATTTCTCCAATCGCTCCGGATGCTCGCGCGTGGCGGCCGTCATCGGCGTCTCGATCACGCCGGGCGCCAGCGCATTCACGCGCACGCCGTCTTTCGCCAGTTCGGCCGCAAGCGATTGCGTATACATCTTGATCGCGCCTTTCGACGGCGAGTAGCCGAGCGTGCCGCCCTGCCCGGCAAACGCCGCGATCGACGCGATGTTGACGATGGTGCCGCGGCGCGCCTTCAGCTGAGAGAGGAAAGCCTGGGTCACGTGGAATGTGCCGTTGACGTTCACGTCCATTACGCGCTGCCAGTTTTCCGCCGCCTGCGGGCTGTCGCTGCCGGCACGGATGATGATGCCGGCGTTGTTGACCAGCAGGTCGATCGCGCCGATGTCGGCAGCGATGCGGCTGGCCAGCGCTTTGCAGTCAGCCGCCTGCGTGACGTCGAGCACGAATGCCCATGCGCTGCCGCCTTCGGTAGCGATCAGGCGCGCGGTTTCTTCAACGGTCTGCGGATTAACGTCGGTGACGATCACGCGCGCGCCGGCGCGATGCAGGCCAAGTGCAATCTCGCGCCCATTACCCTGCCCTGCGCCGGTCACCAGCGCCAGTCGCGAATCCAGCAGGCGCGGGATTGGAAGAGGTGTGTGCGTGTTCATCGTCATGCCGCCTTGCGCGCTTTGTCCGCCGCTGCCGTGCCCGTGGCGGTGTTCCTTGCCGCCTGCGCCAAGGCCATGCCGGCGACATAGCCGAAGGTCAATGCCGGCCCGAGCGTGATGCCGGCACCCGGATAATTGCCGCCCATGATGCTGGCCGCATCATTGCCGACCGCATGCAGGCCACGGACAGGCTGGCGGTTGGCATCCAGCACGCGGGTGTGCTCGTCGACTGCCAGCCCGGCAAAGGTACCGATGTCGCCGATCACCATCTTGATGGCGTAGAACGGTCCGGTCTCGATGGCACGCACGCACGGGTTCGGCAGGTTCTGTGCGTCGCCCTGATAACGGTTGTAGGCCTTGCTGCCACGACCGAAGTCCGGATCGTTGCCAATACGCGCATGCTGGTTGAAGCCGGCGATCGTCGCTTTCAGCGTTTCCGGGTCGACGCCGATTTCGCGCGCCAACTCTTCGACCGTATTGCCGCGCTTCAGATAGCCCGTGCGCAGATGGCGGCCGATCGGCAGTGGGAAAGGCGCAACGCAACCCATGCCGTACTGCCGCAGCGTGGCGTGATCGCAGATTTCCCAGGAGAAGATCTCCTTGTCGCCTTGGGTCGCTGCGACCAGCGCCTGCACGAAGTCATGATAAGAATTGGCTTCATTGGTAAAGCGCTTGCCATGGCGGGTGACAGCGATCACGCCGGGCTTGGCTCGGTCGATGAAGTGCGGCATGACACCGCTGCTTCCATCCGGCCGCACAGTCACCGACGTCGGCACCCATGCGGCGGCATTCGGGATGGTCGGGTCGACATGGCCGCCGACGGCTTCGGCCAACGTCAGGCCGTCGCCGGTATTGCCCGTGGGAGAAGGCGTGAAATGTTCGGTGCCGGTCGGCGCGTGTGGAAACAGCGCCTTGCGGCGCGCGACATCATGCGGGAATCCGCCGCAGGCCAAGACTACGCCGACGCGCGCGTTGACGCGGGTCGGCTGACCGTCACGGGTCAGCAGCGCACCGGCCACGCGGTCGCCCTCGACGATCAGGCACGTCACCGGCGCATTCAGCCAGACGGGAATATCGTGATCCATCGCTGCCTTCGCCAGCCGGCCGGCAAGCGCGTTGCCGTTGGTGAGCGTCATGCCGCGACCATGGCGCAGCACATCGAGGAAATGGCGCGACAGGCGCTTGCTGACATAGACGAAGGATTCCAGCGAACAGAACGCACGCATGAAATGCCAGATCTCCTTGCCGGAGCCGAGCATCATGCCGAACACCGTCAGTTCCGGCAGCGGCGGCGCGAGGTGCTTGATGCGCTCGCCCAGCTGACGCCCGTCAAAGGGACGCGCAACCATGGAGCGGCCGCCTTGCGCGCCACCCGGCGCTTCGGCGTGATAGTCGGGAAACACCGGCGGCATGTCGAACTGCACGCAGGTCTTCTTCGTGAAAAATTCGATTGCCTTCGGGCCGTTCTCGATGAAGGCATCCACGCGTGCCGCATCGAAATGCGTGGTGGCCTCATGCTGCAGATAAGCACGTGCGGCGCCCGGCACCTCCTGTATGCCCTGCTCGGTCGCCAGGCGCGTGCCCGGAATCCACAACCAGCCGCCGGAACGCGCGGTGGTGCCGCCGAAGCGCGGCTCTTTCTCGACCACCAGAACTTTCAAACCCTGAGCAGCCGCGGTAACAGCGGCGGCCATGCCCGACGCACCGGTGCCGACGACCAGCACATCGCAATCGACGTTTTTTTCTTCCATGCTGAGCTCCATCTGCAAGATGTGCGGACTCTACCCGTCGTTTCTGATTTGGTCAAATACTTCTGATAATGTCTTTTACATTGATCTTGTTGAATGCATACAATGGCGGAATCGGCCGCCTGGCTGGCTATACTTCGGGATCGAATGTGTCCAAGCTTCCTCATATGCAAGAAAAATCACGTCGCGGCATTCAGTCTTTCGAGATCGGCACCCAGCTGCTGGTCGAACTGGCGCGCCATGTCGCGCCGATGGCGCTGAAGGATCTGGCCAAGGCGGCCGGCATGACTACCAGCAAGGCCCATCCTTACATGGTCAGTTTTCTGAAGGTGGGCTTCGTCACGCAGGATGCCTCCGGCTCTTATGAGCTGGGGCCGCTGGCGCTGCAGCTGGGCCTGGTGCGCCTGCAGCGGCTGGATGCAGTGAAAGAGGCGTCCCCCTTCATCGAGCGGCTGGCGGCGGAAACCGAGCAAAGCGTGGCCGTGGCGGTCTGGGGCAACCTTGGCCCGACCATCGTGAGGCTGGAAGAGCCGATCCAGCCGCTGCATGTGAACCTGCGCACCGGAACGGTCATGTCACTGGCAAACACAGCGACGGGCCGGCTGTTCGCCACCTTCATGCCGCCGAAGGTGGTTGAAAAATATATTCGGGAAGATATCGAACGCCGCAGCGAACGTTCCGGCGGCGTAGTAACGGTGACGGCGGCGCAAGTGGAGACGGCGATCACGGAGACGCGCAGGCATGGCCTGTCGCGCACGATCGGCCAGCCTATCCCGGGGATCAATGCGTTCTGCGCGCCGGTGTTTGACGCTGCCGGGCACCTCGTGCTCGGCATTACCGCGATGGGCCCGGAGGCTACGTTTGACAGTACGTGGGACGGCAAGATTGCCCGGCCGCTGAAGGAATGCGCGCTGGAGATTTCGCGGCGGCTCGGGCATGTGTAATTCGATCGCCGCCAGCGTCTTCCCCGCCGGCGATCGAGGTGACCGGGATCAGGTCAACACGGACAGGAAGGCTTCGTTCAGCTTGCGGTTGTGATAGAAGATGCCGGTGCCGATTTCGTCCCAGGTCCAGACGGTCGGCTGCATGTCCGGATACCACTGATAGCCACCGCAGAAGACTTCCAGGCGGTTGCCTGACGGGTCGAAGAAATAGATCGTCGTGCCGCGCGTGATGCCATGGCGGGTCGGGCCGATGTCGATCGACGCCTTGTTCATCGACAGAATGTCGGCCGCGCGCAGCACCTGCTCCCAGGTCTCGAGCAGGAAGCTCACATGGTGCAGCTTGCCCGGCTCATTGTGCCGCACGACCGCAATGTCATGCGCTTTGGTCGAGCAGGTCAGCCAGAGGCCCAGGTCATTCACACCGTCTTCGAGCAGCGCGCGCTCGACCAGCGAAAAGCCAAAGACTTCACGGAACAGCTGGTGTACCGCGTCGATCTCCGGGCCGTACAGCAGGCAATGATCCATGCGCACCGGATTGATGCCGCGCGTATCGGGCAGCCACGGCGCCGGGTTCAGATAGCCGAGGCCATTGCCGACGTCGGTCTTCTCCGCATACAGCTCGATGATGTGACCGCTCGGGATCTCGAAGCGCACGCGCTCGCCCGTCTCCAGCATTTCGCCGGCCGGAACGCGCTCGGTCGCGATGCCGTAGTCGCGCAGCTGTGTGTCGAGCTGCTCGAGGGTTGCCTTGTCCTGCACCTTGAAGGCGAAGCAATCGATGCCGGCGCGATCTGCCTGGCGAATCACGAAACTGTTGTGGTCGCGTTCATCGTGGCACTTGAAGTAGACGCGGCCGGCAGCATCGCGCCCGGTCTCCTTCATGCCCATGACGTCAGTGTAGAAGCGCACTGATTCCTCGAGGTCGAGTACACGCAGGATCGCGTGCCCCGGACGCAAAACGCCGGTCATTGCCATGCTTTTCTCCTTGGATGGATGATCATGTTGTCGTTACAAAGGATTCGCCGGATGGCGCCCGGCCGCAGCCATTGCTGGACGGGATTCAGCGATGTCAGGCTGCGATTGCCGGAAGCTTTTCTCGACGCAGGCAGCCATCTTGTCGAGCGCCAGCAAGCGGAGGTCCGAGCGCGGCGTCGCGCGGCAGGCCAGCACGACGCCGTCGGCCTCGTCCTGCGCGCTGACGTGTGCGCGGCTCATCACCCGCGTGGCGTACTCGCCGTCGATGATCCTGACCTTGCAGACGCCGCAGCCGCCGTTCCGGCAGCCGACCGGTATGCCCCTGCGGCCCAGCTTTTCCATGCCGGCCAGCAGATGGCGGTCATCTGCGCACTCATAGCGCTCGCCGGTGTTGGCGATGTCGATCGTGTACTTCACTTGCGTACCTGAAGGACGCGACGGACGCTGAACAGCGACCAGCCGTAGCGTGATTGCATATAGCCCCACAGTCCCTGCCGGAAGCGCAGCGTGACGACGATCGCCAGCACGCCAAGGCCGATCAGGTACCAGCTGCCGTAGTCGGCGCAGAACTTGTTCAGCAGCCAGAACAGCAGCGCGCCGACCACCGGGCCTTCGATGGTTCCGGTACCGCCGATGACGACCATGAAGATGGCGAACGCCGTCCAGTTCAACCCGAACGCCGCGTCGGGCGAGATGCGCAGGATGGCGACGAAGTACAGCGCCCCGGCAACGCCAGCCCCGGCCGCCGCGACCAGATAGACCGCCAGCTTCATCTTCTGCACCGCGATGCCCTGGCTTTCGGCAGCCACTTCGTTGTCGCGGATCGCGAGCAAGGCCAGCCCGCGCTTCGAGCGAAGGAAGGCATAGATCAGCGCGATTGATGCACTCACGCAGGCCAGCGCGACCCAGTAGGTGAGGTTCTCGCGCGTGGCCCGCGCTATGCCGGACAGGCCAATGAGGCTGGTGCCGGACCCGCCGCCGACGGCCGCCATATTGGAGACCGACAGACGGAATACTTCCGAGATTGCCCAGGTGCCGACCGCGAAATAGCCGCCCTGCAGCCGGAACGCCAGCTGCGACACCGGCAACGCGACCAGACCGGCGACGATGCCGGCCACCGGTATCGCCACGAAGGGATTGAAACCGGCCAGATTGCTGAGCGCGATCAGCACGTAGCCGCCAATGCCGAAATAAGCCTGCTGGCCGACGCTGACCATGCCGCCGTATCCGGCCAGCAGGTTCCACATCAGCGCAAAGATGAAATAGCAACCGATCTCGACGAAGTCGCGCATCCAGATCGGCTCGCCCCAGTAAGGCATCAGCGCCAGCGCGGCCAGCAGGACCAGCAATCCGGCACTCGCCAGCAGCGGATGCGCATTCGAACGTTCAACGATGGACATGATCAGCCTCGCGTTTTCGGGAAGAGTCCTTGCGGACGAACCAGCAGCATCACGAGGAAGGCGATGTGGCCGAACCACAGCCCCCAGACGGGCGCGAAGGTGAAGCCGATCTGCTGCGTCAGGCCAAGCACCAGCGCGCCGACCAACGTGCCCCAGAAGGACCCCATGCCGCCGATGATCACGGCCTCGAACGCGAAGATCAGCAGCAGCGGGCCGTCGGACGGCGACACCGTGGTGCGCATGGCCTGCAGCGAGCCGCCGATCGCCATCACGACGAAGGCAATGGCGGTGGCCAGTGCATAAACCTTGTTGGCGTCCATGCCCATCAGCTCGGCGATATCGCGATCGTCGGAGACGGCACGGAATGCGCGACCGATGCGCGTGCGGTTGAACAGCAGTTGCAGGCCGGCGGTGCACAGCAGCGCGGTCACGAAGACCAGCAGCGGCAGCAAGCCGATCGTCAGGCCGTCGCCGAGCTCCAGGCTGCGGGTGCCGAGGCTGCCAGTCTGCGCCATGCGCGGATCGGCCGAATACACCTCAAGCAGCAGGTTCTGGATCACGAACGAGAAGCCAAAGGTCACGACCAGCGACGGCAGCGGATCGCGGCTGATGGTGCGGTTCAGCAGCCAGGACTGCAGCAGGTAGCCGATCGCAAAAGCCAGCGGCAACAGCAGCAAGCCGGCCAGCGCGGGATGCAATGCGAAGTAAGAGGAAACGCTGATCGTCAGGAAAGCGAACAGCATCAGGAAATCGCCGTGCGCGATGTTAGTCACCCGCATCACGCCGTACATCAATGACAGGCCGAGCGCGAACAGGCAGTACAGCCCGCCCAGCAGCAGGCCCTGGATAAGAATGTCGCTCATGTCAGCTTCCGAAATACGCGTCGTGGATCTGCTCGCGCGTGAGCTCGTCCGACTTTCCGTGCAGGGCGACGATGCCCTCCTGGAAGCAGTACACGCGATCGGAGACTTTCTGCGCCATCGTCACGTCCTGCTCGACGATCACCACGCTCATGCCGTCGGCGATGATGGTGCTCATCGCGTCATAGATGGTCTTGATGATCACTGGCGCGAGGCCGAGCGACAGCTCGTCACACAGCAGCAGCGACGGATTGCTCATCAGCGCACGTCCGAGCGCGACCATTTGCTGCTGTCCGCCGGACAGTTGCGTGACCGGGAATGCACGCTTCTCTTTCAGCACCGGGAACAGTGTGTAGATGCGCTCCAGATTCCATGGACCGGCACGCCGGGAAAAGGCGCCCATCGTCAGGTTTTCTTCGACGTTCAGGCTGGCGAACAGGCGACGGCCTTCCGGCACCATCGCGATGCCCAGCCTGGCAATCTCGCCGGACGGCATGCCGCCGCAGGCTTTGCCGCCAAACTGCACGGCATCGGCCGGCACTTTCACCATGCCGGTCAACGCCTTCAGGAAGGTGCTCTTGCCTGCGCCGTTAGCGCCGATGATGGCGACGACTTCGCCCTGCGCAATCTCGAAGTCAATGCCGAACAAGGCCTGCGCATCGCCGTACCAGGCTTTCAGCTGGCGTGTCTGCAGCAGCGGAGTCATGCTTCCATTCCCATGTAAACGCGCTGCACGTCAGGATCGTTGAGCACGTCCTGTGGCAGGCCTTCGGCCAGCTTCTTGCCGAAATTGATGACGAACAGCCGGTCGGCCACGGACAGCAGTGCATGCACCACGTGCTCGATCCAGATCATCGTCACGCCGGAGGCCTTGATGCGCTTGAGTTCGTCGACCAGCTCATGGGCCTCGTGGTCGGTCAGGCCGCCGGCGATTTCATCGAGCAGCAGCAGATCGGGTCCGGTCGCCAGTGCGCGCCCGAGTTCGAGCCGCTTGCGGTTCAACAGCGTGAGGCCACCGGAACGATGGTTCGCGTGCTTCATCAGGCCGGTGACGTCGAGCACGCGTTCGGCGGTTTCCCAGGCCTCGTGCTCTGGCTGCTGGCCGCCGAAGCAGGCGGCAGTGACCAGGTTCTCGAACACACTCATGTGCGAGAAAGGTTGCGGCACCTGATAGCTGCGACCGATGCCGCGCCGGCAGCGCTGGTGCGGCTTCATGGCCGTGATGTCGTCGCCATTAAATTCGATCCTGCCCTGATCGGCCCGGACGTCGCCGGAGATCAGGTTGAACAGGGTCGTCTTGCCGGCGCCGTTCGGTCCGAGAATGCCGAGCATCTCGCCGCGTTGCACCGACAGCGAGATGTCATCGGTGACTCGCAGCGCGCCGTAGGATTTGCCGAGGCCGGTAAGCCTCAGCAGCGGCCGGCGGTCAGCGGCCGCAGCGTGGGTTGCCATGGTCTGGTCCTGTGGGCAGCGATCAGGACTTGATCGGCATCAGCTTGCCTTGCGCAGCGATGTTCCTGGCCTGGCTGTTTTCGACGATGGCCAGCTCCAGCCCCTTGCCCGACTTGCGCCACTGGCCGGCCACCAGCGGCGTCTTGCTGACGTTGGGTACCGGGCCGGTCTGGAAGTTGACCGGGCCGACCGTGGTGGTCAGGTTGGTGGTCTTGATCGCGTCGCGGATCGCTTCCGGGCTCTTGTTCGCAGCGCGCTTGAGCGCATCGATGGCGACCTCGAACAGCGAGTGCTTGAAGCCCAGCGGCATGGTCCACTGCTTGCCGGTAGCCGCGGTGAATTCGTCGGCGATCTGCTTCGCGCTCTGGCCAGTCAGGCTGGACTTGAACGGATGCGCCGGGCTCCACCAGACTTCCACGGTAAGGCCGTCGGCACGGTCGCCGAATGCCTGGATCGCTGCGGGGAACTCGGTCGCTTTGGCGATGGTGACGATCTTCGGCTTGAAGCCCATCTGGCCAGCCTGATTCCAGAAGTTGGCGAAGTCCGGCGGCGGGATCACGCCGGTGACGATCTCGACATTGTTCTTCTTGAACTCGTTGATGAAGGACGAGAAATCATTGGCCGGCGACTGATAGCGGCCACGGTCGACCAGCTTGAAGCCTTTTGCCGCGAGCACCGGCGGGAAACCGATCTTGGCGTCACCCCAGGCGTTGCCGTCTTCGTCATTCGGATACAGCGCGCCTACCACTTTGTTGGTCGGGATTGACGACCACAGATTCACATAGGAGCCGATGACGTCCTCAAGGCCCCAGAAGAAGTGGTAGGTCCAGTTGAAGCCCTTCTTCGGGTCGCCCTTGCGGCCGAAGAAATGCGGCTGCCACGGCGTGTCGTTGGTAATGCAGGGCACGCCGTTGAGTTCGCACTGGTCGGCCACCGGGTTGGTGGTGGCGGGCGTGGACGCAGCAACGACCAGGTCAACGCGGTCGCGCAGGAACAGCTCGGAAGTCGCGGAAGCGGCCTTGTTCGGGTTCGACTGCGAGTCTTTGTAGATGATCTCGACCGCATACTTCTTTCCACCGATGGTAATGCCGCCGGCGGTAGCCTTCTTCACTTGCTCGATCGTGAATTTGTCCGAGTCCGCGAACGCGGCCAGCGGTCCGGTCTGCGGGCTGACAAAGCCGATCTTGATCGTCTCGGCTGCGTGCGCAAGCGGCGGCAGCATGCTGGCTGCGGCGGCAGCGGAGGCTGCCTTGATGAGGTTTCGCCGTTGGGAATTCGTGGTCATGCGGGTCTCCTGAATTGGTCTTGGCTCAGATAAGGCCGGCCGCAACATCCGCCGGTGTTTACGTGATCGGCGCGGATGCTAATTGAATTTTTTTTCTATTCCCAATAGCGATTGAGCATGCATCCATAGCTTGAAAGCATGCAGCGCCTGAACGCTGGCCTGGCCAGGCGCATGCGGCTGCCGGGAGGCCAGCATGAGTGCGGCGAAGGGTATAAATTCCGGGCAGTCTGGCAACCCGGTATATAGTCAGGCGGTCGCCGGAAAATAAAAAAGACGAGACAGGGATGCGATGGACACAGTGAACGCGACCGGGGTGCCGGGCATGGTTATTTTTAATACAGCGGGGGCAGGCTGAGATGGAACTACGCCACCTGCGCTATTTCCTGGCCGTAGCCAACGAGCGCAATATCACGCGGGCCTCCGAGAAACTGCATATCGCGCAACCGTCGCTGAGCCGCCAGATTCAGCAGCTGGAAGACTTCCTCGGCGTCGCGCTGTTCGTGCGCGGCTCGCGGCCGCTGGAGCTGACAGACGCCGGCCATCATTTCCAGAAGCATGCGTTGCAGTTGCTCAACCAGAGCCGCAGCCTGGTCGACACCACACGCAACATCGGCAAGGTGGAAGCGAAGCTGACCATGGGCTTCGTCGGCTCGACGCTGTACGGTTACCTGCCCGAAGTCGCGCGCCGATTCAGACGGGCCCACCCGCATGTGGACCTGTCCCTGATCGAGATGGCGACGCTTGAACAGATCCGGGCGTTGAAGGATGGCGAAATTGATGTCGGCATTGGCCGCATACGGCATGAGGATCCGAATATCCGCCGCATCGTGCTGCGCGAAGAGCCGCTGATTGCAGCGCTGCCGTCAGACCATCCGCTGGCCGAGCGGAACACGCTGTCGCTGCAGGAGCTGGCCGGCGAAACGATCATCCTGTTTCCACATGCGCCCCGCCCAAGTTTTGCGGACCTGGTGCTGCAAGCCTTTCATGACCGCGGCCTCGCTCCACATCGGACAATCGACGCGCGCGAACTGCAGGTTAGTCTCGGACTGGTCGCCGCCGGCATGGGGGTGACCGTGCTGCCGCAAAGCGGCCAGGGACTGCAGCGCCAGGGCGTGGTGTTCAGGGAGTTCGATGATCCTCGACTGGTGTCGCCCGTCCTGATGAGCATTCGAATCGAAGAGAAATCCGACTACGTGCGCTCGCTGCTGTCGCTGGTGTACGAGCTGTATCGCGAAGAAGGTTTCGCCCATTCGGAGGAAGCGTTTTAACGTCACGGCAAGTGTCCGCAATCGACGCTGACATCATTGAATAAAAAGCGCGTCCTTGAGAGAAAGCTCCGCGCCGTTAAAACCATCCCGGAACCGATCTCTTGACCAAGCTTGGCGCGCTTCGGATGAGCGCCTGCCGAATAACTTAGAGTCGCTATCAACCTGCCGCTGGCGGCGTTGGGGGCGCTTCGCCTTATATCTCTACTGTCTTCAACGCCCCGGCCTTGCCAGCTCCAGCGTATTACCGGGATGGCTGCATAGCCACTTGCCATTCGCAATCCGCCATCTCGACGTTTTCACCGCCGAGGATACCGCCAGGGCAGTTAGCCAAAGATCCATGCGGTGGCGGTTCTTTCGTCATCCAGGCGATCAATTGCCGTGCTTGCCAGATTTTTCTTCAGGACCTTACTCAACAATTATCAATCCGATAACTGCGTGTTAAGGATCTGTTCATATTCGAACTCTAAAATCTCGCCAGCAAACTTAGAGCCTGTCTCGTTAGGTCGGTGGCAAGGCGGCAGTCCCGCCGACAGTACAAACGTACGACAAGGGACTGCCAACGCCGCCAGCGGCCTAACGAGACAGGCTCTTAGTGCGTCCGCATTGACTTCAGAAGCACCCCGGATCGCGCGGGACACGACGCCACTCGCAGATCAATGAACGAGTTATTGGGAGAGACCTCGATGGGCAATACATCCGACAGGAAAAGCATGCAGATTCGCCGCTTATTTCGAGCCTTTGTGCTTGTTTCCGGAGTGCTGGCCGGGGTCGCCGACGCGACGGCAGGTGCGGCGGCCGCGACTGGCAACGAATGGCCGACCGCGATGGGTACCGTTCAGGGAACGCGTTACAGCAGCCTGAACCAGATTAACAAGGACAATGCGAATACATTGACCGAGCAGTTTTCTGTAGCAACCGGCGTGCCGAAGGGACATCAGGGCCAGCCACTGGTCGTGACCATCAATGGCGCGCCTCGCATGTTTGTTGTGACGCCGTATCCGAACCGCCTGATCGCGCTGAACGCGACGACCGGACAGATTCTTTGGACTTACAAGCCTAGCGTTAAAGAATATTCGCAAGGGATTGCCTGCTGCGACGTGGTCAACCGCGGTGCCGCTTATTCGAGCGGCAAAGTGGTGTACACGCTGCTCGACGGCTCGGTGGTGGCTGTCAATGCTTCCACCGGCACGCAAGTCTGGAAAACGACGCTGGGCCAGGTGAAAACCGGAGAAACGCTCACTGGTGCGCCCATTATCGTCAAGGACAAGTACGTCATTGTCGGCAACGCCGGTGCCGAACTGGGTGTACGTGGCTGGGTGGCTGCGCTGAACCTCAGCACGGGTTCACTGCTCTGGAAAGCCTACAACACAGGCCCTGATGCCGACGTCAAGATCAACGCTGCGAATAATTTCTATGCGAAAGACCGTGGCACAAACCTAGGTTCGAAGACTTGGACTCCGCCCGCGAATCCTCCGTTGGGCACCAGCTCTAAAGTCGATATCTGGAAACAGGGTGGCGCGACCGTCTGGGGCTGGTTTACCTATGACCCCGACCTCGACCTCGTGTTTTACGGCACGGCCAATCCGGGCGTATGGAATCCGGACCAGCGGCTGGGCGACAACAAATGGAGTGCAGCGATCTTTGCGCGCAATCCCGCCACCGGTGTTGCGAAGTGGGCGTATCAGCTGACGCCGCACGATGGCTGGGACTATGACGCGATGAATGAAGTCACCGTCATTCCTGCACCTTCGGGTGTCTCTGTCCCCAGCAACAAAGGCAAAGTGCTGATGCACTTCAATAAAAACGGCTACGCCTACATGCTCGATGCATGGACCGGTCAGGTCCTCAGTGCACCGCCTTTTGTCCACACGACGTGGGCCGGCGAAATCAATCTGGCAAGCGGTGCACCGAGCGTAAATCCGGGAATGAATCCGCATGAAAACCATATAACCGGCAATATTTGTCCGTCGCCGCTGGGCGGCAAAGAGTTTTCGCCTGCGGCCTATTCCGACGCGACCGGACTTTTCTATGTCCCGGGCATTAATTTCTGCACGTCGCTGGAGCCGCTGAAAGCCGCGTATATCCCCAGCACGCCGTACATCGGCGCCGAATTGGCCTTCTCGCCGGATTTTGATACGGCGACGGCCCCCACGGCACCGACAACGCCGATTGGCCCCTACACCGGCCGCGCGATGGGGGAATTCATTGCATGGAATCCGGCAACGGGCACCAAAGCCTGGTCGATCGGCGAAATCTTCCCGCTGTGGGGCGGTGTGCTCGCGACGGCCGGCAATGTCGTTTTCTACGGCACGCTCGACAAGCACTTCAAGGCACTTGATGCAGTCACCGGCAACGTGCTTTTCGACACCGTGCTGGAGTGCGGCATCGTCGGTAATCCGATCACCTACCTGGGCTCGGATAACAAGCAGCGCGTAGCCGTCTACACCGGCGTGGGCTGGCTTCCCGGCGCTTTCTCCGGCGGTGCCTGCCCGAAGGTATCCGAAGAAGACGACGGCGAGGACTCGGTCGTGGTTTCGAATCCGACCGGCCGCCTGCATGTGTTCACGCTGCCCTGACCTGTCGCCGGAATCTGAATGGAACGCACCGAATCCGAAGGAGCAAAAGAATGAATAGCAAGAGTACCTATGTGATTGCGACGGCCGCCGTGCTGATAACCGGGCTATGGCTGAGTGACGCAGCACGCGAGAGCATCGCGGCCGTGGGCCCCGGTGGTGGTCCAGCGGTGGAGCTGGGACCGACGACGGGTGCTGCCGCCGAAGGCCGCAAACTGTGGCTCAGGTTGAATTGTGCCGGCTGCCATGGCGCTCACGACGAAGGTGGCATGGCACCCAGCATCCGGCACGAAGCGGATGAAGTGGGCGAAGCCATTCTCGAAGGTGAAGGCGAAGGCATGCCGTCTTACAGCGGCCGAGTCACCAGCGCTGACATCAGTAACCTCAAGGCTTATTTGCGCAGCCTTTGCAACCCAGATCCGCTCTGCACTGGCGAGCCCCGATTTACGCACTGGTGGGAGTCGCCACCGACGCAGTGAAATTGAAACGACCGCTTGACAACGCTGCATCAAAAATACGCGCCGAGAGGCGCGTATTTTTTTGGCTGTCGTCTTGGTTAAGAGTCTCTATCAAATGCCGCTGGCGGCATTGGAGGCGCTCCGCCGACCAACGGTACTGTCTTCAGCGCCCCCGCCTTGCCACTGACCTAACGGGACAGACTCTTGGCACCGGATGAGGCCGGGCGAAAATTAATGGTTCTGGGCTTTTGAACACGCGGCCAGATCCCGAACCTGAGCGAGTGCAGCTTGACAAGCGCTCTCGCAGCGAATCCAGTTGCTGCATTCAGAACATTGCATACGCAATGCCAATTCCACTGACCACGACCAGCGTTAGCGCGGCAAGAAAAATGAAGTCGATTATCTTGGTCAGCGTCTGCAGACGCCTCTCATTGATGGTCCTGAGCGCCCATACCGAAAGATAAGTACAAAGCAGGAAACATACGGCCGCAAGCACAAGAAGGTCATCGGCGATTCCAGCGTATCTCCCGACTTTAGGCTGTGCACTCAGCATGCCAATGCCGGCAACGCAAAAGCCGGCCAAGGACGCGGAGATCGATAACAACCGCAACAGTAATTCTCGAAGTTCGGCGATGGATAGCGCAGAGCGAAGCATGAGTTCGACGGGCGTGAATGTTGGCAAGCGCTGAATGTTAGGAGAAATTGCTGTCGCCAATTCAACAAGAAACATCTTGAAATGATCCTAATAAATATAATTTTCTTGGTTTTCAAAAGAATTTTAAAAAAAACAATTTAATTCAGGAATTTCTCAGGTTTGTATCCAAATGTAAGCCGCTGAAACAACACTGACAAAATCCCCGCTCTGACTGAATTTACACTGACAAAGCACTGACAATCAGAGGATGAGAAGCATTCCGCAAGGTGCTTCTGATTGACTTTGATTTGATCGAATAAAGATAATGAATCATGAAAATTAAATGATTCATTTCGATGAAAAAAGATTCGAATTTCCCTCACATTCTTCCAGCGCAGAGATGGATACATTGGGCGACCGTTCTCATGTTGGCGACAGTGCTGCTCGCTACCTTGCTGAGGGAATCGACGGAATCCAAGACAATCCGAAACCTGTCGCTCAGCATTCATGAGCTGGCGGGGCTGAGTGTTCTCCTGCTTGCCATCCTCCGGATTTTTGTCGTTGCTACCGGCAGACGATCAGAGGTTGTGCGCGGTGTGATTCCCCGGATGGGGCACACCCTGATTTATTTGTTCTTGCTATACCAACCCATGGTCGGCCTCTTTGTCGCGCAAGCAACCGGCGGAAAGGCATTGACTATTTTTTCTTTCCCGGTGCCGCAGATCTTGCCTGCTGATGAAGATTTCTCGACGGCGCTGCTGGAAGTTCATGAATCGATGGGATGGGCATTTCTGGCTCTTCTCATCGGCCATATCGCCATGGCGATCTGGCACGTCTATGTACAACACGACAAGCACGCGGCGGAAATGATGACTGCATCGCCAAAGCGAATTAACGAGGGTGAAGAATGAATAAATGGATACGGATTGGACTGTTGTTGGTCACACTCGGTGGCGCATTGGACAGTGCGCAAGCAGTTCCTTCATTTTCCCGGCAGACCGGACAGGAATGCGCCGCATGTCATATCGGCGGATTTGGTCCGCAACTGACACCCTATGGCATCCGCTTCAAGCTGGGCGGCTACACCGACTCGGACGGCAAGGGCGGAAAAGTTCCTCTGTCAGCGATGCTGGTCGCTTCGTTCGATAAGACGTCCAAAGCGCAGTCGAGTGCGCCGACGGATTCGAGCAAAACCAACAATAATTCCGGGCTCGACGAAGCTTCAATCTTCTTGGCAGGCAAGCTGTTCGAGAATGTCGGCATTTTTGCGCAAGTCACCCGCGATCAGAATGAAAAGAACACAGCGTGGGATCAGCTCGATGCCCGCTTCGTGAAAAACATGTCGATCGCCGGAAAAGACAGTGTGATCGGTATTACAGTCAATAACAATCCGTCAGTACAAGACCCGTTTAACACCTTGCCGGCCTGGGGCCACCCGTATACCAGCTCCGCCCTCGCCCCTACTCCCGGCGCGGCGAGCATGCTGAATGGCGGTCTGGAGCAAACCGTCCTGGGTGCGTCGGCGTATGCGTTCGTCGACAACCATTATTACGCTGAGCTCGGCACTTACCGCACGCTTTCACCGGGTACCCTGACCAGTGTCGGTGTGGGTCGCGATAGCGACCCGGGTCGCCTGAATTCCGGCACGATGTATTGGCGGCTCGCCTACATGCAAGATCTGAGGAAGCAGTTTTTTTCAGTCGGACTGTTTGGATTGAATGCCGACCTCAGTCCGGACCGTGCCGCGCCAGCCAGCAACCGGTTTCGCGATATCGGCGTCGATGCAAGCTATCAGTGGCTAGGCAATCGCGAACATATTTTCACGGCCGGCGGGTCGTGGCTGCATGAAAGCCAGACGAAATCGGCTTGGGTCGGCTCTGGCGACGCTGCGTCATCAAATGGTCATCTGAACGAGACCAAGCTGACCGCGTCCTATCACTACAAAAATACCTATGGTGGCTCGCTTTCGCGCTTCGATATTCGCGGCAGTGCGGATGCAGTGCTCTACAGCGCGGCCAATGGCTTTGCGAACAATTCACCCAACAGTTCGGGATATGTCTGGCAAGTCGACTGGACACCCTGGGGCAAGGAAGATTCCTGGATGGCGCCGTATGCCAACCTGAGACTCGGCATCCAATACGTCGCGTACGACAAATTCAACGGGGCAAAGACGAACTACGACGGTAGCGGCCGCGATGCCAAAGACAACAACACTCTGTACGCCTTCGCATGGCTTGCATTCTGACCACTCAATATCACCCATGAAAAACATTACCTATGCAACAGCGCTGTCGGTGCTGACCTGCTTTGCACTGAATGCCCTGCCCGCCCATGCGAAAGGAATCGACGTATTTGCATCCGAATGCGCGGAATGCCACAGCGTGAAGGAAGGAAAGAACAAGAAAGGTCCGTCGCTGTTTGCTGTTCTTGGTCGAAAGGCCGGCAGCATCGCGGACTTTAAATACTCGGACCCGATGAAAGATTCCGGCATTGTCTGGAACAGAGAAAAGCTGCAGGCATATATCACCAGCCCGAAGCGAGTAGTCCCCGGCGGAAAAATGAAATACGACGGCTTGGACAACGCAGCAGAAATGAATGAATTGCTGGACTACCTCGGAACGCTGAAATAGTCCGAATGCTGACAGAGGCTCTTTCAAAATGAGCGCCGCAAAACGGCGCGATCGCTGGCAAGGCGGGGGCGCTGAAGACAGTACAGATGTACGGCTAAGCGCCCCCAACGCCGCCAGCGGCATTTTGATAGAGACTCTAAGAACACTGATATGTCGAATTCATCCATGACACTCGTCGAGCTATTCTGGCCGTACTGGACATCTTGGGCGCAGTATCCGCGCGAACGCGGAAAGCTTGTGCTCGGCTGCCTGTTTTTTCCGCGTTCCACGCATCGATGGCTATCCTATTTGCAGACAGACAGTCAATTGCACCTGCAGGCTCAGGTCTCGCCCAAGCTGGTGACCCGCATTTACCGTCCCTATGCGCTGCGTTCACTCAGTTGCCGTGAGCGCGTGGATCATATGATTGACCACCACGAGATTCTTCGCGAATCAGGCTGCGAAGCGTTGACCTATGCATCTTGCCTGGCACCGTTATCCATCTGCTCATGGTCTTCCACTGATGGAGATAAAATTGACATCAAATTAATTTCCTTAAAAGATGGGCACAGGGAAGGCGAGTCACATCTGCAATTACATTACAACGACATACGTCTGTTTTCTTTGACATTTCTTGTACGCGAACGACTTGGCATTCGGCAGCTGCTCATCACGCGACTACAGGGATCGCGAAAAAAATCAGTGTCTGAATGGATTCGCCGATCGACAAAAATCTTGCATGGCTTAAGGCCCGCTGACTTGCTCATACAGTCGGCGCAGCAATTTGGAAAACTTCTGGGGTGCCAGCAAATTCTGCTGGTTTCGAATAGCCAGCGAGTAGCGCTGAACCCGAAACGTCGCTTGAAAATCAAAGTCGATCTGGAAAAGCTTTGGCAAGAGCGAGGCGCGGAAAAAACTCAGGAAGGATTTTTCGCCCTTTCTCCGGAGACAGCCTGTCGAACTGATTTTTCGGAGGTGGCATCAAACAAACGTGCCCAGGCAAAGCGGCGCGCCGACACATTAAGGCAAGCGCTGAATGCCATTGAAGACTTGGTGAAGAAATACAGATCCCCTATTCCGATTCAGACTTCTTTGGCTACCCCAAGCTTCAGTAACGATCCGATGGCCTATCCGGGCGTTAGCGTCGACTTCCCCGTCAAATCGACAGGTTAACAGTAGAGATTTCGGCGTTCACTATCCTTGGCAATCGCGCCAATCGCGACCTCCCCGACTGCCGGCAGCCTCTCTTTTTGCCTTGTTTTAACTTCGAGGAAGTCTGCGCCCCAAACTGGCAATCCCCGTCACCGGAAGAACGCGATAGTGCTCAAGAGCGAATTTGATGAATTGCCGATTGATGTGCAGCATGAGAGGTGACGCAGCTTGACAGTTCAATCGGTTCACAAACAGCCGACCTTCTGGACGGTATTCGACGACAAGCTTCTCAAGCTACGGTCGCGAAATTTGGGTACTGCCGAGGTTTAAATGCGCGAATCTGGTCGGGATCCGGCGGAAGGGAAATGAACAGCTCAGACGTAATGACGCTTTCAATGCCGAATGTCAGGGATTTTAAGCAAGCGGACAGCGCTGATTATTAGAATCCCCGTCATTCGGGTAGTCACCTGTCATAAATCGCTCTGCACCGCTGCAAGTCGTTTGTGGTGGGTTCAACCGGCAATTTTTCAGGATCTGCCTTCGGGCAATCTGCGGCAAGCGTCATAACATCATCGCAGCGCGACGAGTGAGTCAGTCCGATGGCATGACCCAGTTCGTGGGTGATGACCTTCTCAAGCAGACGCCGGGATAACCTGAATTCCTGTCGGTCAGGCCGAATGGACACGTCGCGCTCAAGGATTTTCCCATCCTTTCCACGACCGATGGTCAATCCCCTCAGCGATGGTTGGATGCCCATGCTCCAGCCGACGACGTTGATTCCATCCATTTTCCCTGGCGCGACCGTCGTCTCGCCCAAGAACTGCATTTTGACTCCGCAGGCTTCCCAGCGTGCTGCCGCGTCCCGGAAGAGGCGACTCGCCTCTTCCGGCGTAATCCAACTAGGTTCATCGCCACGATGATAAAACCAGCGAAATTCGCCGTTGGGCCACATTCCCGGCGGTCGATTTTCTAACTGCTGCTGAGAAATCCCATCGGATGGACAACCCAGCCCGAATGTGAGCAGCAAGATCGGAATGCCAAACCAAGTCCGCCCACGCGCCAATCGGATTTTTCTCCTCGGGCGAAGCTTCCGTGTGTTCGATATGTCCCACATTATCGATGACCTGTTTTTCTGGGGGAGGAATCTTGAGTTATCGCTGTGCTTTCGCCCCTGCGATATTGGGCGGCGATCTGTTTGTATTCGCTCGGGAATCTTACTACAAGCGATTTGAATTTTTCAGCTTGCGGGCGCGTTACAAATCCAGCTAAAGCGAGCCGGCCAAGCCCGTTTTAGCTGCCAGCGTGAGTGCGGTTGCTCCCGAATGTATTCTGGGCGCTTGTCTGAGATACCGAGTACGCAATGGTCGATCGCGACGATGACGTGCGCATTGGCATCCGGACGTTGGCGATCACCTTGGGTCGCTTCGATGGGCTCGTGGTGATAATCTGCTAAGGACTCAAGCTGATGTTGATTGCGATGGTCGGGGCGCCGCACGGACTCAGGCCGGGCTTTTATGCCGGCCTGCTCGCTGCGGCCGCCATCGCTGGTGTACTGCTAGATGCTGATCCGCGAGCGCGACCGGATGCGCTGCTTCTCTGCCTTCCGCCATCACCGCTGGCTGGGTGCTGCGGTCTTCGTCGGGTTCGTCCTCGGTTGACAGCGCACCGCAGCGTTTGCACCACATCGGGGGAACACCCCGATAATTTTTGTGTTGTTCCGCTTGAACTCGACCATGCACGGGCCAGATAATCGCTCGACCAGGCCGCCGCGAGTGTGGCCGTTCACCTGAACCCCGAGATCCCGATGGACATTTCCGAACTGCTCGCCTTTGCGGTCAAAAACAGCGCATCTGACCTGCACCTGTCAGCCGGCCTGCCGCCGATGATCCGTGTGCACGGCGATGTGCGCCGCATCAACCTGCCAGCGATGTCGCACAAAGAAGTCCACGCGATGATCTACGAGGTGATGAACGACAGCCTGCGCAAGCGCTATGAGGAAAATCTCGAAGTCGATTTTTCGTTCGACCTGCCCGGCGTCGCCCGCTTTCGCGTGAACGCGTTCAACCAGGATCGTGGCGCTGCTGCGGTCATGCGCACCATTCCATCGAAGATCCTGACCCTGGAAGACCTGAATACGCCGCGCATCTTTGCCGAACTGGCGTTGAAGCCGCGCGGGCTGGTGCTGGTGACCGGGCCGACCGGCTCCGGCAAGTCAACCACGCTGGCGGCGATGGTGAATCATGTGAACGAGAACGAATACGCGCACATCCTGACCATTGAAGACCCGATCGAATTCGTGCACGAGTCGCGCAAGGGCCTGATCAACCAGCGCGAAGTCGGCCCGCACACGCTGTCGTTTGCCGCCGCGCTGCGCTCGGCATTGCGCGAAGATCCCGACGTGGTACTGGTCGGTGAACT
>JACCDQ012218672.1_pt1 | contig 26791 bp, 25 predicted proteins | sample 7446031 | NCBI WGS metagenome assembly JACCDQ01 (sample SAMN15323442, study PRJNA562643) | freshwater metagenome | isolation source: river surface water | place: USA:Blue River Watershed | collected 2017-08-17 | reverse complement strand
TGGATAAATGGTTGGATAAAAAAATATCTGTAAAAAGGAAAAGCCCCAGCTAGTAATAGCTGAGGCTTATAACCTGCTCCCCCTCTTGGGCTCGAACCAAGGACCCTCTGATTAACAGTGTTTGTCAAGGTTTTTGTGAGACCTTACTGCTATTGACTTTCAGGGTTTTAACATTTGGTTAATGCCCATTGTTTGTCATTATTTTATGTCCTTTTTCATAAATCCTTGCGCAAAACCTTGCTCGTTTTGGGACTATTCGTTTTTAAAGAAAAATTCGTGAGTTTTAATAATATCATCTCTACCAATTTGAACTAAATCCCCTGTCGATTTTAAAAAGATTCCCAATGATTTTTCATTGTAAACAAATTTCATTTTTGGAGAATAATCAGTACTTAAATACATATCACCACCTAATTTATAAAACGGAACTTCTAATTTTCCTTTAACCTTAATTCCTTTATTAACGATAATACCATTCTCTAATTTTTCCTTCAGAACAGTTTCGTTTTTTTCCTTTGACGATACTTTAGAGTAAGCTACCATCATATTAGTCCATTCTTTACTATCAATTAAGAACCACTTTACCTTGTTAAAATCAATCCCTTGTTCTGAAATCCAACCATAGCTTGTGAAACCAAAAAGAACTTGTTTTTTTCCATCAAGTGCTGGGTCATCAGACGGAGTAAACTCCTGAAGTTTAAATGATATTACTGAAGTAGCAGACATATCTTTTAGTTTTTTTCCATCAAAATCTAAAGTCTTTAATTGAAAAGTCGTTAGTTCAGGGTGATTTGCTAAAATCCATTGTGTGGCTGTTAATTCAGCTCTTTCTTTCATTTCTTCAACTGCTGCAATTCCAGCACCAATTGCTAAAAGTCCTCCTGCAATTGCTCCAATTGCAGCAGTGTTATTGTTTTGTGATTGTGCTTGTTTTGGAACTAATAATGTGATTATTATCAGACATAAAATTAATTTTTTCATTGTAGTGTTGGTTTTAGTTATTAATCCCTACAATGATAACATTAATTATCAGAAAATCACATACCTGCTTTTGGTGATATTAAAAATTAAAAACACAATCAATACTGAGAGTTGACATCATAAAGAAATACCTTATAAAAGGTGTTTGTTAATGTCAAATGTAGTTTCAGGATTCATACTTCCCAAGTAATGTTCAGTTACAATGGAATTCGAATGCCCTAACATATCCCCAATATTATCTTTAGACACACCAGCTCTTCTTAATGTCATTGCATAAGAATCCCTTGCATTTTTAATTCTCAATGGTATTGATAGATTCAATCGCTTAGAAATCTCATCTAATCTTTGATTCACAATCTTCTTCCATTTATGATTTTTATTTTCAAACATCGAATCAGTATATCCATCCTTCAACTTTCCAAGAATAAAAGGACTATCCTTCACACCTAACTTTTCAATCAATTCCTTTAATTTTGGAGAAAGTGGAACAACAATTTCCTTTTTGTTACTCTTTCGTGTAGTCTCTGTTTTCTTTCTGAAGAAAATCAAGTATTCCCCTTGAATATTATCCCATCTCATTCGAAGTAAATCTGCAAAGTTAATCCCGTTGCATCGGTACAACATCTCCCATATATCTCTTGCGTACTCCTCTTGTCTGGAATCAAACTCTTTCAACTCAATAACACTTACAATCTCAGAATTGGTCAATACTAATTTTCTTGGAAAATAATTCTGAATACTAAATCCACCCTTACCAAAGGGGTATTGATACGACTCAGGTATAACCTTCTCCTCACTCATAAAATAGTTTACAACCCTTCTTAAATCACGTAAATTGGAGTTCACGGCACTCTGGCTTACCCCCGACTCCATTCTTTCCTTGGCAAATCGATTAATAAAAACTGCAGATACCTCTGTAACACTCATTCCGGGATTGAAAGTTTCAAAAACTGATTTTGAGTATCTGAAATGTTTCTGAGTTTGTGGTTTAAGATTGGTGTAATTTTTAACAAACCTATCAAACAAATCAGACAACATTAACGATTCGAATTCTTCCTCATCTTCTTGAAAAAACAATTTTCTGAATTTCTGCTTTTCGAATGGTTTCATACTCGTAAAAATCCTTTCGCACTTGGATAATCTTGCGTAACAGGATTCTCTAAAACTAATACTCTTTGTGTCCATTGTTTTCTTTACAAAAATTTGATTGTACTGTTCCTTTGTCATCTGTGAGATATTCAAATAAATCTGTTCAGAGCCATTAATAACTCGAATCGACAAATTGTATTGGTCGTTCTTCTTCTTTACTCTTGTGTCCAATAATAATGTAAATGTTGCCATACTTTTACGCTGATTTAAGGGTTGGGAATTCGTATTGACTTTGACACCCACTAGACATCCATTGGTCGATTTGTTCTCTATCAAATAGTACTCTTTTTTCCATCTTGATGTGTGGGATGGAATTCTCTGTAATTCTTTTATAAATGTTAGAGGTGGAAATATGTAAGTACTCCGCTAACATTTTAACTGTTAAGTAACGTGGTTCTTTTACCATCTTTTTTATTTTAAAAGGCTGAAGCTAGGCTACAGCCTTTTTTGTTAATAATGAAATTTTAGGATTAATTTTTTAAATTTTAAATCTTTACTTCCCAAACTTTTTCATTGTAAGGGCTTGAATCATTAAATCTATTTCGTAAAGTCAAGATGATAAAATCAACAACAAAATAAAATGCTCTTTCACGTACATCACACCAATCAACGGAATGATAAACCGACATAAAGTTTTTGTCAAAAAATTCTTTTGTAATTTCCTTATCGCAAGAGACCATTTCCAAAATATGTTGATAAGGAATTTCAATATAGTTTGATGGACTACTAATCCTATCATCGTAATAAACAGTTGTGAAATTATTTCCTCTTTTAATCAACTCATTTACTAAATCTTGACTTGAAATTTTTTTTAATTTTTTCATAATAATTTTGTGGGTTTACCTATACCACCCACGAGGTTTTAGTTAAAAATTGAAATAAAGAATCCCTGACCCACCAAGTTAATGGTGCGTAAATTCAATTCACGAAATGGAAGGGGGTATTAAATCACAAGAAAATGTGAATCATTAATTTATAGGAAACTATGCGGCAATTCTTAAAACACTTGGTGTCTCTTTTTCTTTTAAAATCTTATCAAATCTCTTTTTAGCGAATTTGATAGATACTGGGTCAACGTCATAACCAATCACGTTTCTTCCCATCGACAATCCAACAGCAATAGAGCCCGAACCTACAAACCCGTCGCAAATAGTGTCACCCGGCTTAGAGTAAGCTTTAATGAAGTATTCGTAGATTTTTTCAGGACAAGGTGCATCATGTTGAAAGTCATTATCCACAACTTTTAATTCAGAAGTTTGATGTACCGAAGTTTTAAAAACATTAGTTATACAAGATTCAGGTGCTGCCATATAGAAAGTCCCACTACTTGTTTTTGTGGCTTTATAATCCTTCGTTGAAGACTTTCTCGTTACTTCTTGGAAATGAGTTGTTCCTCCTGGTTTACGAGCTACAATAATTCTTTCGTACCCATTCACAAATCGATTAGGATGAGGGGTGTATTTTTGATTTGATTTTTCCCAAATATTCACATCTATTAATTCCCATCCATCTTCTTCTAAAGCAACTTCAACTTTACTACAAATCCCTTGGTATCCCTTTCGGTATGTTTCTCCCAAAACAGTAACCATTATACCTCCCGGTACTAATTTTCTTCTTTTTTCACGACAGAATTCAACAAAATTTGAAACATATTCTTTAACTGTTGGTTCTTGTCCGTGAGACAAAACATCTTGGTTACGATATTTTCTCAATTGAAAATATGGATGAGAATCAACATAAAGACGAATAGAATTATTAGAGATTTCATTCATTTTCATTGACGATTTATTATACAATTTATAATTAACGTCTAATAATTTTGATTCAAAATCTAATCTTTTCTTATCTGCACTATCATCTGATTTAGTTTTCTTAACCATTAATAAATCATACGCCTTACTGATGGAAACCTTCCCTTCATCCAACAATTTTAAAGTACCTGTGTTTGTTTCTTCGTAATACTCCTTCCAAAAAACATACATCAATTTTCTCAAAGTTGAAGGTTTAACATTTAAGCCAAGAACTACACAGGCAATTTGGAATCTATCTTTTCCTACTAATCCATACTCTTCATCCGAGTCTTGATTTTGGAATCCGAACATCTTTCTTTTCTTACCTTGAGATTTACCAAGAATATTCAAGAAGTTTTCAATTTCTAAACATTTTTCAATCATACTTGTTCTAATTTTTTGGTTAATACGAATCCTACATTCTAAAATTTCATCCTCAGGTGTATCTAACACCAAACAATCTAAATACTCTAACCCTAAAGAATCCGCAACAATTGTACGAGATGTACCATCAACTACATATTTTTTACCATCTCTAATTACCGTAGAAATTGGTTGTTGTTGACCAAACCTTTTCATTGTATAATTCATCAACGATAGATTTTTCTCTTGGATTGTTGGTGAAATTTTTGGATGAATTTCTAAATCTGATACTTTGAATTTAACTACTTGATTTTCCATTTTAATTATTATTTAATTGGTTATTTAAAAATGTTAATTCTCCTGTTACTGCATTGAAATGCCATTGATAATCGAAATCTTTGTATTCCTTAAAAATTGAATCTGTTTTTATTACTCTTTTCATTTTTGATTTTTTATTGTTTTAATATTTCATTGACTTTTACGACACCAAACTATTATATAGCCGATGGATTCTTAAAATACCTTGTACCGTCAGAATCGTGATTTCTGTACGTTAGTTCGGAATTAATTGAATTACTTTAGGTTCTACGTTAAATGAATAGTGTTGATTATCTCTAAAAGACTGATTATGTCTAAGAGAAACTTTAAAACGGGAATTACTTTTTCTGAAATAAACAGAAAGTGTAAGAGGTGTAAATGATTCAAAAGAAGAAATTTGAATCTTGAATCCTTTTTTGGATTGGTTTGAATTACAAGTTTTTCTCGTTCTAAGGTTACTTGTTTGTGATATTAGATTTTCCATAATTGCAATGTGTTTTTTGATTTTTGACACTGCAAAGATTTGGAGTTTATTTGAGATAGAAAATAAAAAAAACCTTGCTGAGTAGGGTTAGCAAGGTTGTTAAATGTTTTGTAAGTTATTTATTTATAGATACTTAGGCGCTATTTTTATTTTGTCTTTATTTAGGTTAATTTTATATTTACCATTTGATTTTTCTGTCTTATCGAGTTCAATTAGGTAATTATCCGCATATGACGCCCCTAAAATTTCTACTAAGTTTGTGTTTACTTTAGCTTTAACTTGCCACAGATATTTAAAATCTGAATTTATAGGTGCAATTATCTTTTCAATTGGACTTAAATCTACTCTTAACCCTTCGCTGCCTTTATAAAATTCGCAGCATTCATCGTAATAATTATAAATCTTACTTACTACAACCCCTTCGTTATATTTTAATAACAAAACATATAATACTTTAAAAGTCGGAATTATTGATATTGATTTACTTCCAATTTCAATATTTAGTTTTTCATCAACTGTAACTATTTCAGTAGGGGGTTCTACTTTTTTTATGTTTGTCCTTCTGAATTCTTTACGAACTAAATCGATAATTTCTAATATTTGATTCATTACCATCTGATTCAAATTCTCTGTTTCCGCTTTTTTACAACAGGACTCACAAATATCAGCTGTTCTTAGTTTAAACAGGACTTCAGATTTATTAATACACATATCATTAATACATCCTATTGACTCTAAATGAATGTTCGGTTCATTATTTATATCTGAAATGTTAAGTTTTATAAGTGATTGAAATATATTTTCTACAATCTGATATGCAATTCCAAATTTTGAATCCCTATCAGAATAATATTTCCAATCTTCACTATTGACAAAGATGTATTTATTCTCAAATGCACTAAACCAATTTTTTTCATTTGGAATTGAGGTTATCAAAATTATAAACTCATCTTTTGGAATATTTTTAATCTTTCGATAACAATCACACAGTTTAAAAAGTTCTTCAAAAGACAAAGATTTTATTGATTCAGGAGACTCAAATTTGTCAACCATCATACTGAATTGTTCAGAGGTAACAAGTTCTGTATTACTTCTAAATTTAATCTCACCCGGCACATTATTTAAAAGTTCAACAATTTGGGACAACTCATCAAATGAATACTCGGGAGTACATGTAATATTTACATTCATAGGTCAAATATTAAAAATTCAATAGCCAAAATAGCAATAATTTTCACACTTTTCTAATTGCAGGATAATATATGCATTACTATTTGTCATTTGATTTTTTGTTTTTTAATAAATCTCCCCAAATCTCATCAACATCAAATTCTAACGTGGTCATGGGGTCTTGAATTACTTTAACACTGACGCCGGGTTCTATCCTTGTAATTGAATTTAAACTTTCCTTCAAAATTGGAGTAGCTAATTCACAATATTGTTCTGCAATCAGTATCGAATCATGGATGGTAAGAAAAGGGACGTCAGGTAATCGTTCATTTACCGCTTTGCAACCCACTCGTAAAAACAAATAGGATTCTGACCTTTGCATCAAAATAGCAATCGTAGACTTTAACTTTTTAAAATTATTTAAACTTTCAATAAATAAATTAATATTCGGGAAATAGCTTTTGAAATTTTGAATTAAGGAGATATGATTTCTCGTCCTTAAATTCTGTAAGTTCAATAATAACATTACATTATCCTTCACCTTCTGTGTTTCAAAATCTCCATTTAAAAAAGTGTTATTAAGATGGGGATAAAAACCTTCGTTAAAGGGTAAACTTCGATAAGATTGAATTTCAGGACAACAATCTAACCCGCCAGACATAAAGTACTTCGGGAAACCTTCTTTATTATTATATATAGAATTTTTAATAAGAGAAGTAACATCATCAGTTGACTGATTAACAATATAATTAAGTTGATTATATAATTGAGGATAAATTCTAATTAAACTAAAATCAATATTAGAATCATCACAGAAGAAACTATTAGTAAGAATAGAACCCAGCACATAAGGTTGTGAACTCTTCATATCCACTTCCACTAATTTATTGCCATTGATTCTAAGATAGTAACGAAGCTCTCTATAGAGTGTTGTGACAACAGAGTTCAAACGATGATTACTTTTAGATACAGAAGGTCTAAAATTCTTTTTTTGAATAGCACGAATCTTGGATTTCATTTCCTTAATGGTATAATTAACTTTTTTTGTCAATTCATCCTTGTCTCCATCATATTTGTCAACTCTTTCAAGTAGTACTGATTTAAGTTTAATTACATAATCAAATGCACCGTCATCAATTGTAATATCAGATTCATATTTATCAAGTAGAAATTGGTACGTTGATTTGAATTCCTCATGTCTCTTAATTCCTTCCTCCTCATATCTTAATAATCTTATCTCTGCATTTGGCCCTATTGCAACAAGTTTCTCCCCAGGGTTAATAAAAAGTTCATCATTTAACTTATAACGCATTGATGAGATACCTGGCTGATATTCCGTTATCTCTTTTAGAATAGCGCCAGAGGAATGAGAATTTATATCCATTAGAAGACGTTTAACCTTTCCAAATCTGTTTCTAATGACTTTGTTTATTTCTTCATTATTAATGGATTTAAACCCTTCAAAACCATTTGTTGCCTTAATGTAATCTATAGATGGGTAAAGAAAATAAAGGACTACATACGTGGCGTCAATTAATTCTTTTTTGTAAGTGTCTTTACCCTCGATTTTAGAAAATAATTGGTCATAATCAATGTTTAACGGGACTCTAATTTGTTTCGAATTTTGTTTCATATTTTGCTTTTAAAAAAATATATACTTTAAAATTGACAAAACGAAATCTGCCCCATAAATTATTTTTTATCGTATTTCTTAGGTAAGTTTTAGTATTTCTTTATCGTAAAAGACACATATATAATTTGATTCCCTGTTCCATGTTAGATTGTCGATACTGTTACCAAAACCTTAAATAATTGTACAAATCAAGAATACTAATTGACTGTTGGGATATTGTCCCCTATGTGAAGTAGAAGCGGTTTTATAAAAGATTTAATCTGATTGCAGACTTACGAACTTTCAATACGGTATTAGTGGATTTTTTTGTCAACCCTGATATTTGTCTTATAGATAATTTCCTCTTCAACAATTTTAAAATATCAGAATGTTTTTGAATTGTCTCTTCTTCAGTTTCAATTGAGCCGACTTTGCGGCCGACTGATTTTGAGCCGTTCTTTTTAATATGTGCCCTATAACCTGATTCCATTCTGTTTTTAGTCATTTGGGACTCCATGTTTGCTACAGAAAACAAAATCTGAACCATGAACATAGATAGACTGTTGGGGGTTTTATCGTCATTCAATGTCTCCAAGTTAAAATTCTTAATGTATATAGATACTTTCTTATCGGTTAGTAATTGAATATTTTGCAAAGATTGGATTACACTTCTTCCGATACGACTCAGTTCCCAAACCAACACTTTGTCAATTTTTTGACTTTCGAGGTCATCTAACATTTTTGAAAAAACAGGTCGGTCTTCATTTTTCTTAAATCCACTTACTTTTTCCTCATAAACACCAACAAGTTCATATCCCATTTTGTTTGCGTAATCAATAAGTTCTGTTGTCTGTCTCGCCGTGTCCTGCCTATTCCCTTCAGAACTTACCCTTGAAAATATTACTGCTCGTGTCATAGTGTATCAATTAAATCCTTTGGATTTTGTTGAGGCTAACATACAGCGGAAAACCAATAAGTCGGCGCCTGTTTTTTGTATTTTTTTGAGACACTAATTAAATTGAGACGATTTAAAATAATATTTCAAAAGAAGTAAAAATTAACTGATGGTTTAGCGCAATTGCGCATGGACCTGAGATGAAAACTTAATCCGCAAATGACCCCTTCCTTCCTTCTCTCCTGAAGTCTCTCCTTCCTCCCGTATCTGACCTTATATTCTGAGTATTTGAGGTCTTAGAAACCTCTTCAGAGGTCTCTTCGAAATTTCCCCAATTTTTTTCTGCAAATTGACTTTTATTTGAAATACCCATATTAAAAATTTTTCTGATTTTTTTATAAGAAAGGAAAAAGGTGTCAATTGACACCTTATCTATTAATAACCTCCTTTAAATTTGTGGGAACATCAATCTATCAATTCAACATTATGATGATTTCATTAATTTCATCATCATCTAAATCAAACCATTCCCCTCGTATTCTTTTATTTGAATAGGTTATGTGAAGTGTCTTTTCAAGAACTTCAGCAATTCTTCTATTTGGAAATGATTTTTTGTGTAATAGTTCAATAGTAGGTTTGTCGCTTTGTAAAGTTTTTTCTCTGTATTTTGGATTATTAGAAATTCCTATTTTGTGGAAATTATTTGTAGTATCAATCATCAAATAAACATAACATTCTTCATTATTATCTCTGCTAACACTTTTTAATTCATTCCTCTCTATCAAAGGTGAATAATTAATGTCGTTTTCAAGTACTAAGTTTAAGTATTCAGATGCTAAATTTTTTATTACAGCCTGTAATAAATCTTTTGTGTACCAATAGTGATTTTTAGCTTCACAAATAAATGATGTATTGTTGACTGTGTCTTCAATCTTCCATTTTAATAGATTTTTATTTGAAAAACTTTTCAATTCATCACTTGTAATCTGAACTTTAGTTTCATATAGTTTAGAACCAATTATTTTACAACGAATAGGTTTCTCAATTACATTAAATGTGTGTTTAATGTTATCTTCGAATAAGAAACTAATCTTATTACCAATAGAAATTTTAAAATCTTTAATCGAGTAGTAAAACACAAGATAGTCCTTACCTTCATAGAATTCAAATGAGAAAATAAAACTTCTTCCATCATCAGTATTTAAAATCACACCCCCAATGGTTGTATCAGAAGCAATCTCATAATGGTCTTCGTATCCCCCAACAACCTTCCAATTTATTTTTACAGAGTCATTAAATTCATCAATCTGTACGGAAGGTTCATTTTTAAATTTTTGTTCAAATAATTGATTGTAATCGGAATGTATTTTGTATAATAATTTATTCTGTTCTTTTAAATTTTCAGAATCTTTATTAATATCAATATAACCATCTTTTTCTGCATAATGAAATTTGACTCCTTTCTGTTCTCCTTTATAATAACTATATTCCCCATACTCATATACAATTGAAAATATCAAATCCCCTTTATTAACAAATTCATTATTTTCTTTTTCCCAACTTATAGTTAATTTTGTAATTGTTCCATTACCCAATTTTAAAAATCCATTGAAATGGTAAAATGGTGTAATTTCAAAATTGAATTTATTAACATTAAAATAATAACAGTATGTGTCTTCTGTTATCAAATTTTCAGTTTTAAAATTTCCCGCAGAATGAACATATCCGACTATATCTCCGTATACAATATCTTCCTCGTAATTTTTTTTAAAATACTCAATTACACCGCTACTACTTGCGCAAATTGTTTTATAATTACCATATAATTGAAGCCCAGAAATGCAAATTCCATATAACGCATCTCCTTTCTCTACCCATTCTCCTTCTTTAACCAGCCATGTATAAAATTTATAATCTTCTTCATTATTTCTGATGTTAAAAATAATTGGTTCGAGATTTGGTGTAATTATATCATTTACATCCTCAACACTAATGGTTTCAGCAGGTAATAAATCCGTTCCTATTTCTTCTTGATATGAATTATCACGATTGGTAAATATTTTCTTTATAAAATTTATCATATTTTATTTACGGATTAATAATATCGTGCAATTTAAGTAAAAATATAGTTTTAGTATGGCATAAAAAAAACCTTGAAATTTTCATTTACAAGGTTTCTAAATAACACTTAAATTTAGTAAGATTCATAGGTTAATTTGACCTTTTCTTTTACTCCTTCATTATTAAAAATTATAGTTGTTGGATAACCTTTTTCGTTGTAAGTGTATTCTGCGTTTGTTATAATTTTTCCATTATTGTCCAATTCTTTTATAACGTTATTTGAATTATTACCGTCAGATTCTATTTTAATTAAATCCATAGGAAAGAAGCAATCTACAACAACATTAGGTTTATTATCATATTCATAAGTTTCGAATCTCCCATCGGATTCAATTCTTTTTGAAATATTCCCTTTAGAATTATATTCAAATTTTGATATGTAATGTGTCGTTCCAAAAACATTGTCAATTTCAACTAATTTTCCCAAGTCATTATACTTGTAATTTGTAGTTGACCCAAAAGAATCTTTCTCTGAAGTTATAAGATTTCCTGTATGTGAGTATGTCGTAACATATCCCTGTGGAGATTTTGAACTAACTACTAACCCATTTGAATACTGATATGAAGTTATACCTTCATCGCTAAAATTCACTTCAATAAGTAATCCATTTGAATCATACTTATAACTTGTGGAGGTGTTATCTTCGTATTCAATTTTTTTAATTCTCAATTTTCCACTTTCTCCTGATATTTCTTCATTTGAACATCCTACAATAACTACACTTAATAACAATAAAATAATTCTATTCATTTTTTTAAATTTTTGTAAACTTAATTTTAAATTTTAACCTGAGAAATACCCTGTATTGGTGATATTTCATGTTTGATTTAATAACCTCCTTTAATTATTGTGGGAACAATAATCTATTCCTACCAACTATCACTTTTCTTAACGGTAGCAGAAATACTTTCAACTAACGATTTGTTTAAGTCATTAAAATATAACGGCACTTCATTAATGTATTTATAATAACTTTTTGGAGTACCATCCTTTTTATATATGAACTTGTCTAAGTATTCTTTATCAACATTTTTATTAAAAAGTGTATTTGGAGTCCAACCACCTCTTGAATATTGACTTGGAGTTATGTAATTTTCCATTCCTAACAAATCAAATTTATATTTCCCCTCCTTAATCGAAATTTCAATTTGGTATTTTGTATCAAAGTAGAATTTTCCCCCAAGAATTGCTCCTACTGAATAAACAGCACTTGAAGAACCTTCAAATCGAACATATTCATTTTCAATCGTAGAAAGGATAACTTTATCAGGATTTTTATACGTGACTTTTATCCACTCAATTACTTTTTTATAGATTTCTGTTGCCGATTTACTTTCTACGTTAGTAACAACAAAATCTGTCATTCCTCGTGTGTTATCAAAAGTAAATTCTGTCTCTTGAGCATTCATTACTCCTGTTAGGAATAAAAATAGTAGCTGTAATTTTTTCATTTTTTCTCTTTTTAGATTTAATAAATCAAAAGTCTTCAACCTTTTTGACAATTGGGGTCTAACACTTGCATTAGTGGATTTAATTGACCTAATTTGTCAGATAAATCTTGAGTATGCACAATCAACACAAAATATTAAGAGTACTTCAACTCATTACCTTGTTGAAAAAAGAACCGGCAAAGTCCATACGTTTTTTAGCGGGAGTTCTTGAAAGTACCGACAGAACTGTTTATCGATATTTGGATTTGGTCAAAGAATTAGGTTTTGAACTTCATAAAGACCATAATAACAAGTTTCAAATCGTAGGTGGGGATGAATACCAACAAATATCATTTTCAAACGAAGAGGTACTGCTGCTTCGAGATTTAGTGATGACCACGGGAAAAGACAATAAGTTAAAAGATTCTCTTCTTCAAAAGATTTACCTTCAATCAGAATTGGCAATCCAAGGAAATCAAATTCTTAAAGCTAATTTGGGGAAAATGGTAGAAAAGATTAATTCTTCAATTTCCGAAAACAAAAGAATAGTATTGAAGGGTTATCACTCATTGAATACTCAAAAGATTTCGGACAGAATTATTGAACCAATTACATTAACGGATAACTACAACTCGGTTTGTGGATTTGAAGTAGAAACACAAGTTAACAAGTACTATAATTTAGAACGAATTACTGAGGTGATTCAATTGGAAGAAGAACAACAATTTCATCAATTACATCAATTGGACGAAATGGATGTTTTTGGTTTCTCAGAGAAAAACGGACAAAAATTTAGTGTTGAATTATTAGTATCACTTCGAGCATACATTCTGTTAAAAGAACAATATCCAAAAATTGATAATCACATTACAAAAGAGATTAACACTGAAAAATACAGAGTTAAGATTGAAGTTAATAACCCAAAACCGATTACCCGTTTCATACTTGGATTAAAAGACGATATTGAGGTTATAGGTTCTAAATCCTTCCTAAAACACATGTCAGAAATCGATTAGCAAATTCAAGAAATTTCTGCTATTTTTACCACTATTCAATTTACATTATAACATACCCAAATCAAACCTATACAATGTCAGAAGAACAAAAAAAACAACTCGAGCAACAACTTTGGAATATTGCCAATACCCTTCGTGGGAAGATGAATGCCGATGAGTTTCGTGATTATATTTTAGGATTCATTTTTTACAAATACTTGGCGGAGAAGATGGAAATCTTCGCTAATGAAATCCTTAAACAAGATAAAATCTCCTTTCGTGAGATTAAATTAACAGACCCTAATGGTCAAGAATACATCGACGCTATTCGTGAGGAATCATTGGAGAAGTTAGGTTACTTTCTTAAACCTGACGAATTGTTTAGTGAAGTAGCTAAACGAGGTAACAGCGATGTGGAGGGTGTAAATAACTTTATCTTAGAAGACCTTCAAAAAATCTTGACCAACATTCAGTTGAGTACTATGGGTACAGAGAGTGAAGAAGATTTTGACAACCTTTTCGAAGATATGGACTTGAACAGTACCAAACTTGGAAAAACTCCTGAGGCACGTAATGAAATCATCTCAAAAGTATTATCCCATTTAGACAAAATAGATTTTGAATTACAAGATTTAGAATCCGATGTTTTGGGTGATGCCTATGAATATCTAATTGGACAATTTGCGAGTGGTGCTGGTAAAAAAGCAGGCGAGTTCTATACACCTCAGAGTGTAAGTACCATCCTTGCGAAAATTGTAACCACAGGAAAATCTAAGTTAAAGTCGGCTTATGACCCAACATCGGGTTCGGGTTCGTTGTTATTAAGAATTGCCAAACAAGTGAAAGAAGTGGGTAATTTTTATGGTCAAGAAATGAACCGTACTACATACAACCTTTGTAGAATGAACATGATTCTTCATGGGGTACATTACAAGCAATTCGATATTAAACAAGAAGATACTTTAGAACACCCTCAACATATGGGGATGACTTATGAAGCAATAGTGGCAAATCCACCATTTTCTTCTCAGTGGTCAGCTAACCCATTATTTACAACTGACGACCGATTCTCTCAATATGGAAAATTAGCCCCAAGTAGTAAAGCAGATTTTGCGTTTGTTCAACACATGATTTATCATTTAGCGGACAACGGAATTATGGCTTTGGTATTACCTCACGGAGCATTATTTAGAGGTGGTGCCGAACAACACATTCGCAAATACTTGATTGAGAACAGAAACTATTTGGATGCTGTGATTGGATTACCTGCTAATATTTTTTATGGAACAAGCATCCCAACTTGTATAATGGTGTTTAAAAAATGTAAGGAACACCCTGAAGATGTTTTGTTTATTGATGCAAGTCAACACTTTGAAAAAGTGAAAACACAAAATGTGTTGCGAGATGACCACATTGATAAAATAGTAGAGACTTACCGTAACCGTATTGAAGAGGACAAATACAGTAAAAAAGCCACTTTACAACTTATAGCTGATAATGACTACAACCTAAATATACCACGATATGTAGATACCTTCGAAGCAGAAGACAGTATTGATATTGATGCAATTGCATTAGAAATAAAAGGATTAGACAGTCTTATTAAAGACACCGATTCAATCCTTGCTGATTTTTGCAAACAACTGAACATTGTAACTCCTTTTTAATGATGGAAAAGTTAAAGAACATAACGTCTTTACGTTTTCCTGAGTTTGAAGGAAATTGGGAAATGAAGAAATTGGGGGAAATTGCTGAAAAAATCGGTGATGGGTTACATGGCACACCAATATATTCAGACGATTCAGACATTTATTTTATAAATGGGAATAATTTGACTAACGGCAAAATACAAATTAACGAGAATACAAAAAAAGTTGCAAAAAGTACTTTTGAAAAAAATAATAAGGGCTTAAATAAAAATACAATATTAATATCAATTAATGGCACAATTGGGAATATTGCAAAATATAATAATGAAAAAGTAATGCTTGGTAAGAGTGTTGGTTATTATAATTTTAAAGAGAGCTCCGATTTTTATTATCATGTTTTGAAATCTGATTTAATTCAAAATTTCTTTATATCTGAATTAACAGGTTCAACTATTAAAAATTTATCATTAAGAACATTAAGAGAAGCTAAAATTCCACTTCCCACCCTCTCTGAACAAACCAAAATCGCTTCTTTCCTCACTGCAGTAGATGATAAACTCACCGCATTAAAACAAAAGAAAACTCTTTTGGAACAATACAAAAAAGGGGTAATGCAAAAAATCTTCTCGCAAGAGTTACGGTTCAATGATGATAACGGAAATGAATACCCTGATTGGGAGGAGAAGAAGTTGGGAGATATTTGTGATTTGAAAAAAGGTAAGCAATTAAACAAAGAAGAATTAACCGAAAGAGGTGAATATCCGTGTATCAATGGTGGAATAAATGTTTCAGGATATACCGATAAGTTTAATACATTAGAGAATACAATAACAATTAGTGAGGGGGGAAATTCATGTGGTTATATTAATTTCTTTAAAGTGAAATTTTGGAGTGGGGGTCATAATTATTCTATTGAAATTAATGACTCAAATGAAACTGTAAATGATTTTTTATATCATTTATTAAAGCATAATGAAATTGAAATTATGAAATTAAGAGTTGGTTCAGGATTACCAAACATTCAAAAAAAGGATTTAATTGCTTTTCAACTTTTGGTGCCAACGATAATTGATGAACAAACCAAAATTGCTAATTTTCTGTCAGCAATTGATTATAAAATCAATCATTGCGGGGTTCAAATAGAAAAAACAGAGGTGTGGAAAAAAGGGTTGTTGCAACAAATGTTCGTTTAAAAAGAAATCAATATGTATAAAATAAATAAGACCAGCAATAATGTCGTAAAATTAGAACAACGACTATTCAAAGAATTACATCTTAAAGAAAGAGAACATCTTCAAGAATGGATTGCAAAAAATCCCGAAATGTTAGGTGAAGAATTATTGATTATTCAAAAAGAATACGACGGGTTTAATGACACTAACGAGCGTCTTGATTTATTAGCACTTGATAAAGATGGTGGTTTAGTAATTATTGAAAATAAATTAGATGATACAGGTAGAGATGTGGTATGGCAAGCATTGAAATATACTTCCTATTGCTCTACACTGACCACATCACAAATAATAAAAATTTATCAGTCTTATTTAGATAAATGGCAAAACGGTGACGATGCCAAACAAAATTTACTTGACTTTTTAGAGAGAAGTGATGAGGAATTATTATTAAATAGAAATGACCAACGACTAATATTCGTTGCTAACAATTACAGAAAAGAAGTAACTTCTACAGTTCTTTGGTTATTAAAACACAATATCCAAATTCAGTGTTTTAGAGCAACTCCATATTCTATGGGAGAAGACATGTTTCTTCAAGTGGAACAAATCATTCCATTACCTGAGACAAAAGAATTCATGATTGATGCTCAAGAGAAACAAAAAGAAGAAAACGACAAAAGTAAAACTATAGAAGAATCTGAAGTTCGATTAGTTAAGTTTTGGGGGTTACTTAAAAATTCTCTTAGAGACAATAAAATTGATTTCTTAGAGAGGGTCAGTTCAAAACCTCATTATAGTTTAGGGTTTTGGAAAGGTTCAGGGAAATTCGCATTCTGTATCGGAAGACAAACTTTTAGAGTTGAATTATATTTTTCTAACGACCCAAATAAAGAACTAATCGATGCAATGTACAAGTACAAAGAAACCGTAGAAAACAATTTTGATGGTTTAATTACATGGGAACGATTAGAAAATAAGAAGGCGTCAAGAATCCGTTTTGATATGCCTATTAACGAAGTTAAACTATTGGAAGGAAAGTTTAACGATGAAATTTATTGGAATAATTTAATTAGTTGGTATAAGGATTCAATGATTAAATTCTATACAGCGGTAAATCCTGTTTGGGAAAAAGTTCAAAAAGAATTATAATGGCTAAACAACCTGAATTAGTATTAGAAGAACAATTAGTAGGTCAGCTTCAAAAGTTGGGTTACGGATTGGTATTCCTAAAAGATGAGAATGAATTAATCTCCAATCTTAAATCCCAATTAGAGAAACACAATAACATTCAATTCTCTGTGAAAGAATTTGAAAGAGTTATGAATATTCTCAGTAAAGGGTCTGTTTTTGAGAAAGCCAAATCCTTGCGAGAAAAACAACACATTATTCGAGATAACGGGGACAACCTTTATTTTGAATTCATAAATTCCGAACATTGGTGTCAAAATCAGTTTCAAGTTACCCACCAAGTTACCATAGAAGGAAATCGTAAAAACAGATACGATGTCACCCTTTTAATCAATGGCTTACCTTTGGTACAGATTGAATTGAAAAAACGAGGTTTAGAATTGAAGGAAGCCTTCAACCAAATTAACAGATACCAAAGAGATTCTTTCGGGTCTAATTCTGCCTTATACCAATATGTACAAATATTCATCATCAGTAACGGGGTGAATACCAAGTATTATGCAAACAACAAGAATCAATCGTTCAAACAAACTTTCTATTGGACGGACAAAGACAATAAACGACTTACCAATATCTTAAATGGATTCACCTCAGAATTTTTAGAACCATGTCATATATCAAAAATGATATGCAAGTATATTGTTTTGAATGAAACCTATAAGATACCAATGGTACTACGTCCCTACCAATTTTATGCGGTAGAAACCTTAGTTGACCGAGTAAAGAATAGTACCAAAAACGGATATATTTGGCACACCACAGGTTCAGGTAAAACCCTAACCTCGTTCAAGGCAAGTCAAATTATTATGAATATGCCAAAGGTTAAAAAGGTAGTATTTGTAGTAGATAGAAAAGATTTAGATTACCAAACTACAAAAGAATTCAATAGTTTCAGTAAAGGAAGTATTGACGGAACAGACAACACCAAGGCGTTAGTAAAACAATTTACGGACGACACCAAACTAATTGTTACCACCATTCAAAAGTTGAATACTGCTATCAGTAAGAATCAGTATTTAGACCAAATGAGTAAACTAAAAGACGAGAAGATTGTTTTTGTGTTTGATGAGTGTCACCGTTCTCAATTTGGAGAAACACATAATAGAATTAAAGCGTTCTTTAACAACATACAAATGTTTGGCTTTACAGGAACCCCAATTTTCGCAGATAACTCCGTAAAGAATGAATTAGGTCGAAGAACTACTTCAGAACTCTTTGGAGATTGTTTACACAAATATGTAATTACAGATGCCATCAAAGACGAGAATGTATTGAAATTCTCTGTTGAATATGTGGGGCGTTACAAACAAAAAGAAGGTGGTTCTAATGTTGATATTGAAGTAGAAGAAATCGACACTAAGGAGTTAATGGAATCTCCCTTACGATTAGAAAAAATCACGGATTACATTATCAATAATCATGGTAAAAAAACACAAAAAAAAGAATTTACAGCAATGTTTTGTGTTAGTAGTGTAGATACTTTAATCAAATACTATGACTTATTCCAAAAGAAAAAAGAAAACGGTGAACACAATCTTAGAATAGCAACTATTTTTAGCTATGCAGCAAACGAAGAAGATGCAGATGCTAATGGTTTTATTCCTGAAGAAGTTTCTGTATTGGAAGAACCAAGAGCATTATATGGATTAAACACCAATAGTCGTGATAAATTAGATGAATTCATTGGTGATTATAATACGATGTTTGACACTAAATTCTCAACCAAAGATAGTGAGACATTTTACAACTATTATAACGATATTTCTAAGAAAGTAAAAGAAAGACAAATCGATATTTTGTTGGTCGTGAATATGTTTTTGACAGGATTTGATTCACCTACATTGAATACTTTGTATGTAGATAAGAACCTAAAATACCATGGTTTAATTCAAGCTTACTCAAGAACGAATCGTATTATCAACGAACAGAAGTCACAAGGTAATATAGTAGTATTCCGAAACTTGAAGAATGCAACAGATGAAGCGATAACTTTATTCAGTAATAAAGATGCGATTGATGTTATCATTATGAAACCGTATGATGATTATACGATGAAATTTAACGAAGCATTAAAACGATTAAATGAAATCGCCCCAACAATTGATAGTGTTAATGATTTAAGAACTGAAAAAGATGAATTAGAATTTGTCCAAGCCTTCCGTGACTTAATGCGATTAAAAAATATCTTAAACTCCTTCTCTGATTTTAGTTGGGACGACATCGGTATTGACGAACAAAAATTTGAAGATTATAAGAGCAAATATCTTGACCTTCACGACAAAGTAAAAAGTGAGCATCAGGTTGAAAAAGATTCGATTTTAGAAGATGTCGATTTTGAATTGGAATTAATCCACCGTGACGAAATTAATGTCACCTACATAATACAGTTGTTGATTAAACTGAAATCAAAAGTTGACCAAGAAGGTAAAGGTGGTGATACCGAGAGAGAAATCGCTAACATCATTAATACCCATACTCAATTAAGAAGTAAGAGAGAATTAATTGAAAAATTTATCTCTCAGAACATTCCTGAAATTGAAGATACTGATTCTATTCCTCAAGAGTTTGATAAGTTTTGGATTGAAGAACAGCGAACTGCTTTTAATAAGTTGATTAAGTCAGAAAGTCTCTCTGTTGAACGAACAGAAGAATTGATTGAGAAATACTTGTTTGCTGAGAGATTACCTGATAGAACTGATGTTTTAGACCTTATCGAAGGTGACAAACCAACAACACTTCAAAGAAAAAAGGTTGGCGACGGTATTATGAAAAAAATCATGAATTATGTGGAGACGTATATCAACGGAATGGATAGATAAAAGTTAAATTAGATATGAATAGAATAATCATTATAGGTAATGGTTTCGACCTTGCTCATGGAATGGAAACAAGATATTCAGACTTTGTTTTACAATTACATAAAGATGTCTTGATAGAATGTTTTGAAAAAGGGCCTACTACAAAAAATGACCAACAATATTCACGTGAAGTATATTATCTTATTGATGAATTGTTTGAGATTGAAATTCCAAAACATTCAAACATAATAGAACTTCTTAAAAAAATTATTTTAATTGATAATTTAGGAGAATTAAAAGAAAGTCTTAGTAAAATTGACATAAAATTTACTTGTTTTTCCAAATTACTTAATTCAAATGAATCATTATGGTTTAATTTCGAAAAAGATTATTTTTTTGAATTATCAAAAATATTTTCAAATGGAGGCGATACTGAAAAACTTAACACCCAATTTTCTTATATACGCAAAAGGTTGATTAAATATATTGAAAGTCAGCAAATTTTGCTTGACGAACAACACTTTGATAAAAGTCAAGTGAAAAAGTTAATGAATCATTTTGTTGAAAAAATTAATTCAACAGAACCGAATAATATTCTTTTTTTAAGTTTTAATTATACGAGAACATTGGGTGAATATTTTCATAGAACACCTGAGAAATATAACCCTAAAATAATTTATATACATGGAAATATTAACTCCACAAACGATGAAATTATATTTGGTTATGACAATGATAGAGATACTACATTCAATAATATGATGAATGGAAATGATACTAAATTTTTGAATTTTATTAAATCAGTTTTATATTCTAATAATGAAAATTATAATGAATTAGACGAATTTATTAGACAGGACATCTTTGAAATTCAAATATTTGGACATTCATGTGGAGTTTCAGACTTTAGTATCTTAAGGTATATGTTTGAGAATCAAAACTGTCGTAAAATTAAAATATTTTACAATCCAAATGAAGGGAATTCCGACTATACTCAAAAAGTACAATTTATTAATCTTATGATAGAAAATAAAGACAATAAGAGAAAGATAATTCCTCTTTCAAACTCAAACCCAATGCCCCAAATTCTAACTAAATTTAAGATAATTGAATGACAAACCTTTTTTTATAAATGAAATCATACACAATCGAAAATATAATGGAAAAGTTAAACTGAAAATAAAAATTGATTGTAACGGAGTATAAGGTACTTTGATTTGATGGTGATATTTATTATAAAAGAACTACATGAAAACAAAGGACAAACTTCCAAAAACAATAACGGTTATTATCTTAACGGAGAGTCAGGTTAAAAAATTAATAACTGAATTAGTTAAACCGTTGCGACCATGATTCAAGAAATTAATCAATCCAACGTAGAGAAAGACGATTTGATGTTCCATTTCGAACCTGAAATTGGAGAAAAATCAATGGACATAAATGAAGACGTGAAACAATATGTGAATCACTTCTTTGATAAACTGTGTAACGACTGCGATACCAAACCTAATTCAATTGGACTTGTTGGTGATATTTCAACTTTAACCAATATTGTTGGAAGATTGGTGCAGGACTATGAAAAAAACAAAGGTTTGAATGAGGAGTTTACTTTAAATTAGAGATTGTTCTAAATGTATAAAAGGTGTCAATTGACACCTTTCTTGTAATTTGTATATTTTGGTTAGTTAATATTTCTTTTTTAATTTTCTCAATTTGATAGTCGGCATATTCCCAGTTTTGGTCTTGTCCAGCCCAATACAATTCTTGGTAACGATAACCTGTTTCAACCATTGCATTGTCAAAGCCACGAAATTGTTTTTCAATGGTCTTGATTTGCTCTGTTTCTGTTCCTTTAATCCAATCGCCTTGTGCAGTTTCTTTGTCTGTCTTTTGGTTACAAGAAAACAGTCCGAGTGTCAATATGAGAATAATTGTTTGTTTCATTTTCTTTCGTTTCAATGTTAGCACGGTCGCTCATAGGGTGACGCATAACGGTTTGGGGCATTGCGAAGTTGGGGCATTCAAGGCACAAATGTTCAATTTAGCACAAATGTTCATTAGAATTACCAATGCTTAAATTTAGCACTTCTGCCCCAATTTTGCAAAACCCTTGTTATCGGCTGTTCTTCTTTCGTCCGTGTCCGTTTTTTTGTTGGTTTAGTAGTTTAAAAATACTCCGAAACCAAGTCCCATATCGCTGTCGTAATGTGTTGTTAATCCTATGTTTTTGTTTACAATGTAACGCAAACCTGCCATATATTCTTTGTCGGTATTTACCATAAATGATGCTCTAACTCTTTTTGAAATTGGAATATCTTCTCTCATTAGTTGTACTCTTAAATTCCCATCGTGGTAAATTTCGGTCTGTAAAACTACAAGCATTGGCAAAGTATAGGCAACTCCTAAACTAAACTGGCGTCTGTTGTCTTTGGTGTTGGTTTGTCCAAAAAGGTTTTTTTCTCCGTGTACATTTCCCATTGCATCGGTTTCTAATTTTCTGTAACGCCAATCAAAACCGATAAACGGCATTAGCCATTGCATTTTTCCAATGTATCGTCCAATATGCGTTTCAGTTTCGTAGCCGTGATGGTCGTTGTACCCCAAACGCCATTCTGTCCCAATGCTCCAACGTGTGCCTTGAACCATTGCCATTCCATCGTTTCCATTGGTGGCAAAATCGTTTTCAGCCATAAAATGAAATGCTCTATCATCTGCAAATAATTTTCTTTGTGCCAATTTTGGATTTGGAATTAATGGATTTGGTGCTTGATTTTCATAACTAAAAACTCTACCCATTCCGCTCATCATATGGTACAAAATATGACAATGAAAAAACCAATCGCCTTCAACATTGGCGTTAAATTCCAAAGTGTCGGTTTCCATTGGCATAATGTCCACAATGTTTTTTAGTGGTGCATTTTCGCCTTGTCCGTTTAGCAAACGAAAGTCGTGTCCGTGCAAGTGCATTGGATGTCGCATCATTGAGCCATTGTAAAGCACAATTCTAACATTTTCGCCTTTTTTGATAAGGATTTTATCGGTTTCTGAAACTACTTTATTATCTAAACTCCAAACATAGCGGTTCATATTTCCTGTGAGTTCAAACTTTAATTCTTTTACTGGTGCATTTTGTGGCAAAGAAGTATTATTTGGCGATTTCAGCATTGCATAATTCAGCGTAACAATATCTGCCAAAGCATTGGCATTGTAGCGATTTGGGTCGTTTTCGCTTTGTTTGGGTTTGCTGTCGCCTGTAATTTCTGGATACATTACCACATTCATATCCATTTGGTTTAGGCTCATATTCATTCCCATATCGTCAAGGTCGCCATTCATTTTCATCATATCGTTCATCATTTTCATACCCTCAAAATACTTCAATCTTGGTTGGGGCGATTGTAATTGCTTAATGCCATTACCAATATACATTGATGCTGAATTGGTTCGGTCTTCGGTAGTTGCCAAAAACTCAAAAGCCGTATTTTCGGCTGGAATAGTTACAACAATATCGTAAGTTTCAGAAACGGCAATAATTAACCTATCCACTTCCACAGGTTCTACATCGTTGCCATCATTGGCAACTACGGTAATTTTCCCACCTGCATACGTAAGCCAAAAATAGGAAGATGCACCACCATTTGAAATTCTTAAACGAACTTTATCGCCTGCTTTTAATTCCTTGCCGTCAATGCTTTTTAAGTCAGAACTGGGTTTACCGTTCATCAATATTTTTTCATAATACACATCACTTACATCCATTGCCAACATTCTTTTCCATTCGTTTTTGAGTTTGGTTTTAAAATGTCCTGCTTTGATGGCTTCGCCATAACTCTGAACGGAATTTTTTTTCAACGCAGGGTAATCGTTGGCATTGTGCAACATTCTGTGAATGTTTTCAGGTTTTACGTTTGTCCATTCGCTTAAAACTATTGGTAAGGTCGGTAAATCATCAATTCCATTTCTAAATGTTTTATCGTCTGCTTTTTTAAGCATTACAAAGTTGCCATACATTCCAATTTGCTCTTGTAATCCTGAATGTGAATGATACCAATGTGTACCATTTTGTATTATTGGAAATTTATAAATATGGGTAGTGTTTGGCTTAATTGGCATTTGCGTAAGGTTGGGAACACCATCTTCTTTGTTGGGTAAAAATAAACCGTGCCAATGCAAAGAAGTTTCTTCTTTGAGCAAATTATGAACGTGAATTTCCGCTGTGTCGCCTTCGGTAAAAGTCAAAGTTGGCATAGGAATTTGTCCGTTTACCGCAATAGCTCGTTTTTCTTTCCCTGCAAAATTTACCAAAGTATCTTTTACATATAGGTCATAACGCACTACTTTTTGGGCGAATGTATTTGTAGTTGTCAATAGCAATATTGCTATCGGCAACAGTTTTTTATAAATATTTTTTTGATTATCCATTTTAAGAATTTCATCGTTAAAATTATTAATAGGGTAGCCTTCGGCTACCCTATATTTTTACTTAATTGTTTCAACTACTTTACCACAAGTAAGCATTTGAGAGCCGTAATATGGATTTTTAACAGCATTCTCTTTGCTCAGCCAATTGGCACCTTTTCCATCGTTTGCCATTGGGCAAAATTGATAGTAAGTAGGTGTTTCGGTTTTGGAAACTTTGATTAAAGCGTACATATTTTCTGAAAGGGGCATAAAATGGTCTCTTTGGTGTGAGGCATCTTTTGTGTCTGCAATGTGTTCAGCATCAAAAGCCAAATCTTTCATTACTTTCATCCAAACGGTATGTTCTTCGGTGGTTAATTTGTCCATTTTTACGGCATTGATTGCAGTAAGCAACTCCTTTGCTTTGGTAGATGAAGTATTTCCGTCAGTTTTTACCAAGGCATCTTTTACGGCAAAATAATTGTCAAAAACGGCTTTGAGTTGTGAAACATCTTGCCTTGTTTCTGTCATAGCCGAATGGTTATGTGTCGAATGGTCTTCTTTCACCTCCGTTTTTGGTGTTTCAACTTTTGCAACTGTTTGTGCTTTTCTTTCGTACTGGCAACAATCAGGCAATTTTGCATACACATCATTTGGGGCAAGAAATTTTTCGCTATCATAACCACTCAATGCTATGCGTTTCAAGATTTCGTCTGGATTGGTTAGCTTTGCATCGTAAGTGATGGTTGCCATTTTGGTGTCCTTATTCCAATCTACTTTGACAACTTTACTCTTATTTCCTGCTTTTTCAATGGTTGTTTCACACATACCACAATTACCGTATATTTTTACGCTTTCGGTTTTAGCGTTTTTGATTTGAGCGTTACACGCTGTGAACGATAGCAATACAGATATTGCCATCAATATTTTTATTGATTTCATTTTTTGAAAATTTAAACTTTGATAAATAATTGATTTTGAAAGCAATGTTTTTGCTTTCGATTAGACAGACCTCTGGTGTCAAGGTAAGAAATTAGCCTATATTAGGCGGTGTCCAAATGGATTTAAAACCATCAGAAAGATAGTTTTCGTTGTAGTAATTTTTTATTTTTTTGCTTTCAGCAAAGTAGGTTTTTACTTTTGTTTCAGTCCAAAATGGTAATGCAAAAGAACAATGATTTGTTGGGCAACTGCAATTTGAATTATTGCATTTTCCGTTACAACTATTTTTGTCTTTGTCGCTTTTAGACTTATGATTTTTGCAACAGTCTTTTTTGCTATTTTTTTCGGTTTCTGATTTTTTGCAACAAGATTTTTCTGTTTTTGTTGATTTTGTTCCACAAGCATAAGTCAGCGTTGGCGTCGCAAAGAAACCAAGTGTCAAGATGACGAGTAATATGTGAAACTTTTTTGTCATTCTCTTTTAAAAACGGTCAAAGTTACAAATTATTTTCTATTTGTTGTACTTCTGTTGAAGTTTGTACGGTCGCTGTTAGAATAGCCGATAACTAGTATATCGGTATGATAAAATCATACAAAGCAACCCGATATTGGACACATTTTTACGACTGTCGTCATATATTATTTCAAATATAATTAAATCTCTTGCTAATTAGTATATAGACTTTCTCATTTTCACAAATTAACCCACTTAAAAATCTACTCTTAACATTTTTAGGCGTGGAGAGCTATCGGTTTTAGAATTATCATAGGGGGTTCCTTTGGGAAGTAATATCTATATTCATAAACCTTTCAATAATCGGAAGCTTATTCAAGGTTATAAGAAATATAAAAGTCTTTATGGAGGGTTTATAACTAACAATTTCTAATAAATCAATATAATTTTAATCGTTAATCTTACTCCAATTCTTGTTGGAAGACAGTAAAACCTTGCTCAAATCTTGCGCATAGAAAAAGGGTTCCAAGAAATAAATCTTGAAACCCTTATCATTGTTGCTCCCCTTATTGACGAAAGATGCAGCACAAATTCGATTTATGCGTATTTAACCATTTGGAAATTAAACAGATAAACTCCGTGTCAAACTTTCAAGAAGTTTTAATTCAATCCTAACCATTTATTAGTTCCGCCACAGAGCCACGACGCATTTAGTCCGAACTCTTTTAAAATTCTTGCTCCATCAGCAGACCGACCTCCACCTTTTCCACAAGCCGTAACAAACTGAAAATTTTTATCAAGTTTTGATAAATTCTCTTCTAAATCTTGAAGTGAAATATTCAAAGCATTGGGTATATGACCTTGTTCAAATTCTT
>JACCDQ010212187.1_pt1 | contig 26808 bp, 22 predicted proteins | sample 7446031 | NCBI WGS metagenome assembly JACCDQ01 (sample SAMN15323442, study PRJNA562643) | freshwater metagenome | isolation source: river surface water | place: USA:Blue River Watershed | collected 2017-08-17 | reverse complement strand
TTTCAGGTATGAAACAAAATCCTTAATATAGCGCTCCCAATGCATGTCTTATGAAGTTGCTTATTGTCAATGGTCCTAATTTGAATTTACTCGGCACCCGTGAAACACAAATATATGGCAATGTCACCTTTGAAGCGTTTTTCGACGAACTTAAAAAAGGCTTTTCACACGAATTGACTTATTTTCAGTCAAACATAGAAGGGGAACTCATTGACCAACTTCAAAATTCCACTGCCGACGGCATCATTTTGAATGCAGGTGGCTATACCCATACGAGCGTTGCCTTGCGCGATTGCATTGCGGCCATTTCAACCCCAGTAGTTGAAGTCCATATTTCTAATATCGCTGCGCGCGAATCTTTTCGGCATGAATCCTTACTGACACCCGTTTGCAAAGGTTGTATTTTTGGTTTCGGCTTGGATAGCTATAAGCTGGCCTTGCAATACTTTGATTTATAGGATTTTTGGCATCATTTTAGCTGTGTGCGCCAAAATTTATCCATGAAAAAACGCTTTTTACTCTGCTTACTTCTTTCTTTTTCGCTGCAGACTTTCGCACAAAGAAAAGTACAACTCGTCATTCTTTTCGATACTTCAAATAGCATGGACGGCCTGCTCAATCAGGCCAAAGCGCGCATCTGGGAAATCGTTAATGAGGCCTCTACCATAACTTATCAAGGCGCGCCAATTACTTTGGAAATTGCGATGTATGATTACGGCAATACAAGTATTCCGGCAGCCCAAAACTATGTGCGCAAGCAGCTAGATTTTTCTACCGACCTCGATTTGGTTTCCGAAAAACTATTTAGTTTACGAACAAGCGGTGGCGACGAATATTGTCCTGCGGTCATTGTTTCTTCGCTCAAAGAACTCAATTGGTCTAATAGTCCGCAAGATCTCAAGCTTATTTATATAGCGGGAAATGAATCGTTCAAACAGGGGCCTATTACTCCGGCAGCTGCTTGTGAACTGGCGGCAGAAAAACACGTTTTGGTGAGCACCATTTTTTGTGGTGACCGCCTTCAGGGCATCAATTTAGGGTGGAAAGCTGGAGCCGATTGCGCAACAGGTGATTTTTTCAATATAGATCCCAATCAGACAGTGCAGCAAATAGAAACGCCATTTGATGATCAAATTATTGAACAAAACCGCTTGCTCAACAATACTTATATTGGATATGGAGAAGTAGCGGCAAGTTCTAAGTCTAAACAAATTGCCCAAGATCAAAATGCCGTTGGCGTTTCTAAAATGGCCGAAACAGACCGTTATCTTGTCAAATCTAAATCCAGTTATAAAAATGAGGCATGGGATATTGTCGATGCGCACAAAGCCGATTCGACCAAAATCCAGACGCTCTCAGAGGACCAACTCCCTGCCGAAATGAAAGGGCTGAGCCCGGAGCAAAGAAAGGCTTACGTGGTACAAAAAAGTGCAGAGCGTGTTGCCATTCAAAAAGAGATGGCGCGCTTAGAAATGGAAAGGCGCAACTATATTGCGAGCGAAAAAGCCAAAACTACAGCAACAAAAACAGATGATTTTGGCACTGCCGTTGCGACTTCTATGCGCAACAAGGCCAAGACACTTGGTTTTGATTAAATTTGTATCATGATGCAACAACTCGAACATTTTTTTACCCACATTGATCCTGTTTTTGCCGCATTTTTAGCCACCACCTTTACCTGGTTGGTGACGGCAGCGGGAGCTAGTCTCGTATTCTTTTTCAAAAATATGCATCGGGGTTTACTCGACGGCATGCTCGGCTTTACCGGAGGGGTAATGGTGGCAGCTAGTTTTTGGTCGCTTTTAATGCCTTCGATCGAATTATCGGAAAGACTTTATCCCAGCGCCCCTTGGATGCCTGCAGCAATTGGTTTTTTAGTTGGTGCACTTTTTCTTTTCTTTCTAGATAAGAAATTACCACACCTACACATCAATTTCAACGAGAACGAAACCGAAGGTGTCAAGACTCAATTACACAAAACCACCCTGTTGGTATTGGCCATTACGCTCCACAACATCCCTGAAGGTTTGGCGGTAGGCGTATTGTTTGGCGCAGCAGCCAACGGTATGGAAGGCGCTACAATTGCAGGCGCTATTGCATTAGCCATCGGTATTGGTATTCAAAACTTCCCAGAAGGATTCGCAGTAGCCATGCCGCTCAGGCGCGCCGGAGCGAGTCGCATGAAAAGTTTTATGTACGGCCAACTTTCTGCTATTGTAGAGCCAATTGCGGGTGTCATAGGCGCAATGGCCGTCATTTACATGGAACCTATTTTACCCTTTGCGCTCTCCTTTGCCGCAGGCGCTATGATTTTTGTGGTGGTAGAGGAAGTGATACCAGAAACCCAACGAGATAAATACACTGACGTAGCGGTCTTGGGTTTCATTGGGGGCTTTTTGGTGATGATGATCTTGGACGTCGCGTTGGGTTAGTAAGTTAGGATTTCTTTTAATTAATTGATTTGATTGTAGTAAACCTGCATCCCTTCCTCAGCTAATTGTAAAACATCGGTATCCTCCGACATTTGGCGATACGATTTGATATATGCCGCCTTGCTAAGTTGCTCTAAATAAAGTGCGAGTGCCTTCTCAATGATTTTGTTTTTAGGAACCTTGAGTTCTGCCGCTTTGCTAGAGAGGGCCTCAAACAAAGTATCTGGAAGTGAGCTAGTAAAGACTTGCATATGTATGATTTATAAATATAAAGTTAGCACTTTTGATTTGAAGGCACAAAAAAAAGCCCTCCAATTAGAAGGGCTTGTCCGTATATCATGCAGTCTTTTAGTTGCAAATTGTATCTGCAGTCACTTTCAAAATTGTCCTAACTTCTTCTAAAGTTGGCGCTTCGGCGTAGGTTCTGAGAACAGGTTCTGTACCGGATGGGCGGATCATAACCCAGCGTTCGTCGTCAAAGAAGTACTTGAAGCCGTCGAGCGTTTGTACTTCGCGTACCTTGTAGTTACCAAAAGCGCTGTAGACATTGGACTTGCAGTTGGCAATGATTTTTTGCTTGAGGGGTTCGGTGATGTGGAGGTCGTTGCGTTCGAATTGGAAGGGACCAACAATGGCGTAGACTTCGTCGATGAGTTCGTCGAGGGTTTTGCCTGATTTGGCCATGAATTCCCAAATGATGAGACCCATCCAGATACCGTCGCGCTCTGGGATGTGCCCTTTGACGGCAATGCCTCCAGATTCTTCTCCGCCCAACAATACATCTTCTTTGATCATGATGCTGGCAATTTCTTTGAAGCCAATTTTGGTGACTTCAAGTTCAAGGCCGTAGTGTTGGCAGAGTTTTTCGACGCGTGGGGTAACAGAGAATGCAATGACTACCTTGCCCGTCATTTGCTTGTATTTGACCATGTAGTGGATCAAAAGCAAAATGATGTGATGCGAATCGACGAACTCGCCGTGGCTGTTGTATAGTCCAATTCTGTCGGCATCGCCGTCGGTTGCCAATGCGCAAGCGATATCGCCGCGTGATTGGATGGTTTGCGCTAATTCTTGTAGGTTTTTGGCAATCGGCTCAGGCGCCGTTCCCATGAAGGAAGGGTTGGGTTCGCAATGCAGCAATTCGACTTCAGGTAAAACCAAAGGCAAAGCGCGCTGACCAGCACCGTACATGGCATCGTACATGAGTTTGAGGCCAGAGTTGCGTATGGCAGCGAGGTCAAAGTTGGCTTTGACGTGGTCGATGTAGCGGGTTTCGATGTCGATGAGCTCTAGTTGGCCCGTTTGCAGCGCTGCTTCGAGGTCAATTGCTTCAAAATCGATGCTGCAAGTGTCCGGTATAAGCGCTTCGACTTCATTGACTTTTTCGGGCTCCAACGGGCCGCCAAATTTGGCTTTTAGTTTGAATCCGTTGTAAGATGGTGGGTTGTGGCTGGCAGTCAGGATAATGCCGATTTCACAGCCCAATTGGTTGGCGGCTAAGGAAATCATGGGCGTAGAGACAAACCCGCGTGCCATTTTGATCTGAATGCCTTGTGCCAGCAAAACTTTGGCAGCTGTTTCCATGTATAGTTCGCCCGCAAAACGGCAGTCGTGGCCAATGACCACAGTTGGGTTGTCAAAGCGTTCCTTGAGCCAAATACCGGTGGCTTCGGTCACGCGTGCTACGTTTGCGACCGTGAAGTCTGCGGCAATGATAGCTCTCCAGCCATCGGTTCCAAATTTGATAGGTTGTGCCAAAGTATGTTTATTTAGTGAAATGTTGAACTGTTTTTTCGATGATAGCGACGCATTCTAGGAGTTGCGCTTCTGTGATGACCAACGGTGGCGCAAAGCGGATGATGTTGCCATGGGTAGGCTTGGCCAACAGACCGTTTTCTTTGAGGGCCACGCACAAACGCCATGCGGTGTCTGAATCTGGGCCGTCATTGACTACCACTGCATTGAGTAAGCCCTTTCCACGTACTTTGATAAGCAAGTCATTTTGATCGATGATGCGCTGCATTTCTTTGCGGAAGAGTGAGCCTAACTGACGGGCATTTTGGATGAGGTTTTCTTCGTCGACAGCCGTAAGTGCAGCAATGGCTACTTTAGCCGCAATGGGGTTGCCACCGAAAGTGGAACCGTGTTGGCCTGGCTTGATCACCATCATGATGTGGTCATCGGCGAGCACCGCAGAGACCGGATAAACACCACCAGAAAGGGCTTTGCCCAAAATCAAGATGTCGGGTCTTGCATAGGTGGCGCTTTGCTGTTCGCATTTGGCTTCGCAGGTACAGTTGCCGCATACCGCTAAAAGGCTGCCGGTGCGCGCAATGCCCGTTTGTACTTCGTCTGCGATAAACAAAGCGTTGTGCGCGGTGCAAAGCGCTCTAGCTTGTCGCATGTAGTCGTCGTTGGGGGTGTAGACACCTGCTTCTCCTTGAATGGGTTCTACCAAAAAGCCCGCCACATTGGGTTGTGCCAAAGCGGCTTCTAGGGCAGCAATATCGTTGTAGGGGATGGAGATGAACCCAGCCGGATACGGACCAAAATTTTTGTTGGAGTCTGGATCAGAGGAGAAAGATACAATAGTGGTGGTGCGGCCATGGAAATTGCCCTCACAAACTACAATTTGAGCTTGATTTTCGGCTATGCCTTTCTTTTCATAGGCCCATTTGCGACATAATTTGATGGCGGTTTCGACGGCCTCTGCTCCGGTATTCATGGGGAGTACTTTGTCAAAGCCGAAATAGTTGGTCACGAATTTTTCGTAGTCGCCAAGGCAGTTATTGTAAAAAGCACGCGAAGTAAGTGCAAGCGTTTGGGCTTGATCGATGAGCGCTTGGGTAATTTTTGGGTGTGCATGCCCTTGATTGACGGCAGAATAGGCCGACAGAAAATCAAAATATCGCTTGCCCTCTACATCCCAAACATAGACCCCTTCACCTTTTTCCAGGACAACCGGAAGCGGATGGTAGTTGTGGGCGCCATGCTGATCTTCTAAATCGATGTAGGCTTGCGATTTGCTAGATAAAGTAGTTGTTGATTGCATAAGAAGCAAAGATAAGGCAAACTTGTTTTTTTAGGAATATTTTAACAAGACTTTACAACTAAGGAGCTAATTTTGTTGCATGCATTGGTCTAAGAGGGTCATTTTCTTTGTCACCTTGATTGCTTTTTTGAGCAATCTCGCCTTCGGCATGTCTTTACCGCAAGACCAACGTGGGAATGATCAAATCGCTATTACCCAAGCCGAACACGCTCAATTCAAACACCCATCCAACGAATATTCTCCTTTTTCAACTTGCGAATTCCTCGAAGAAATTGAAGAAGCAGAGCAAGAGGCTGATTTTGATGAATTTTCTGTTTTTGAGCAGCAGTCAATTGATCATCAGCTTAGCGCTGATGGCTATTTTGATACTAATTGTCACGAGACTCCTCATCCAGAATTCACGGGTAGAAATTTTCGAAATTGGCTTTATAAAAACAATATAGGTATTCATTTTCAGGTATTTAGGATATAAAATTGAACGACTTAAATCGTTTGTTCAATTTTAATATCAACTCATGAATGAAAATAAATCGCTCGATCACCTACTTCATGTGCTCGAACATTACCTGCCAAGTCAGGCCCCATTAAAGGATTTTATCCATCACAATACACTCCACGCTTTTCAAGCACTTCCTTTTCATCAAGGGTTGCAGGCAGCGCAGCAGTTGTTTGGCTACCAAACTTATTTGTCTTTAGCTGCTTACCGCACGCTTTACCAACAAGGCGCTATTGCTACCGAAAGACTAGATCGCGTTTTGGCCGAACAAAAGGAAGTCAGTCATGACCAACTTTTCAATTTCCAGGCAGAGACCGAATTGGCAACGGTCGTTGGTTCATACAGAATGCAATGGAAGCAAAAACTTGGTTTCGATCTCGACGCGCGCGTGCATCCGCTTTTGTTTCGAATTGTCAATTCGTTTTTAGATCAGGGTATTGCGATATGGCGTTTCCCCAACAATGGTTTATCTTTTTTGGAGGCATTAAGAAAAATGGAGACCGAGAATTCAGCCTCGATTTTTTCAAGTGAGCGCGCTAGAACCTGTTTTTTGAACCAGTCCTTCACTTTACAGGACGCACTTGATTTATTAGTTGGCGACGCTACAGCATATGAGAATTACCTCTTCGATCAGCAGTTTGCACATCCGGGGTATTCAGGCATGATTGCGCAAATAGCGAATAGACCCGATTTATTGGTTTTGAAGCGCCAAATTGTTTTTAAAGATTTCGTACTCTTGGAGTGTCTATTGGAAATCGACGCCTTGGATCAGCATCAGGGAAGTTGGCTTCCAGCTGCAAAAATAGGCCTTGAAAGCTATCAATTTGACCCAAAAAAAGTGTGCTCAACAACGGAGCAAAAACTGAAAGCCATTTGGCAAGATGCCTATGAATGGACTTATTATGATCGCGTATTAGGTGAGTTAAGTCAAAACGAATATCAACAAAATAGCAAGCCAACAAGTATCGGCATATTTTGTATAGATGACCGCGAATGTTCTATCCGCAGGCATATCGAAGCGCTCGACCCATCTTTTCTCTCTTTCGGTACACCCGGACACTTCCATATTGAAACCTACTTTCAAGCACACGGTTCTGCCCAGCGCACTAAAATATGCCCAGCGCCCGTACAACCGACTCATTTGATCGTGGAGCGCTCCGTTTCCCAAAAGAAACAAAAAGAATGGCATTTTGACGACCGCACATACGGACTCATTATTGGTTGGATACTCACCCATACCTATGGTTTTTGGTCAGCATTGAAGCTTGCCCTGAGTATTTTGTGGCCGTCCATGAACACCATGGCTGTTTCAGCTCAACAACACATGGATCCGGAAGCTATACTCAGTATGGAGCATATCGATGGTCAGGTGACACCAGATGGCTTGCAAATTGGTTTCACGGTGGCTGAAATGACAACCATTGTCAGTAGCATGCTTAAAAGTATAGGATTACTTGAAAATTTTGCCCCAATAATTTACCTCGTAGCCCACGGGTCCAGTAGTGCAAATAATACACATTACGCAGGATATGATTGCGGCGCATGCTCAGGTCGGCCAGGTTCTGTAAATGCCAGGGCCTTTGCCCACATGGCCAATCATCCTATGGTCCGCAAAGCTCTTCATCAGCTCCACATTGATATTCCAGAGCAAACTCATTTTGTTCCGGTTTTACAAGACACAGCAAAAGATGAGTTCATTTATCATGACCTCCATGACCTGCCTTCGCATTTGGTCGATACCTTCGAAGCAAACCGAGCAGTTTTTACTCAAGCATGCCAGAACAATGCGGTGGAACGCTCCCAAAAGTTCAGTACGGTCAATTCGAAGGCTACACCGAAGAAAGTTCATCGCAAGGTACAGTTGCGTACAGTTTCCTTATTTGAGCCGCGTCCGGAGTTAAATCATGCAACTAATGCGCTTTGTGTTGTCGGAAGGCGCCAATTTACAAAAGGCGTTTTCCTCGACAGAAGGGCATTTCTGAACTCTTATGATTACCGTATTGATCCTGCTGGTGAATTATTGAGTGGCATTCTCAATGCCGTGGCACCTGTCTGTGGGGGCATCAATTTAGAGTATTATTTCTCAAGAGTCGATAACGAGCAGTTAGGGGCAGGCTCCAAATTACCTCATAATGTCATGGGTTTATTGGGCGTTGCCAATGGCGTGGATGGTGACCTCAGAACTGGTTTGCCGAGTCAGATGATAGAAATACACGATCCCTATCGACTTTTGGTGATTGTCGAGCAAAAACCCGATGTGGTACTTGCAGCTATCTCGCGATCGGCACAAACCTATGAGTGGTTTGCCAATGAATGGGTGCGCTTGGTGAGTTATGACCCTGAGCGAAAAGCATTTTTTGTTTTTCGGGAGGGACAATTTTTGCCTTACGCTCTTGTTGCATCCTCAAAACTAGCCTCATGACAACGACCTATTTTGTACACGCTTACCTCGGTTTACCCGTATTAGGTTTCTTGATCAGTTTGTTTCTGCCTTCCAAAAAAGAAGGTGCGCTCTCTGTTTTGGGCTATAGCACTGCTTTTTTGCAACTCTTGTTTGTGCTGCTCTTCACCGGACAATGGATACTAAATGGTGCGGAGCCCGTGCAATTCAAAGAAATATCCGTTTATCGCGCCCATAATTATGATTTTTTCATCGATTTTTTAGTGGATAAACTGACCTTGACCTTCGCGTTTCTAGGGGCTTCACTCACTTTCTTGATTACGATTTACTCGCGTTATTACCTGCATCGGGAAAGTGGTTACAAACGCTTCTTCAATACCATCCTCTTCTTTAATATTGGCTACTCCATTATTATTTTTTCGGGGAATATGGAGACGTTGTTTATTGGCTGGGAAATTTTAGGGGTTTCTTCCTTTTTGCTCATCGCTTTTTACCGCGAACGCTTGTTGCCCGTCAAAAATGCGCTGAAAGTTTTTTCGGTGTATCGCATTGGTGATATCGGGATCATTCTCGCCATGTGGTTGTTGCATCATTTTTGGCATGAAAACGTCACCTTTTTAGAAATGAACCAGACGGTTTCGCTGCACGCGCACTTAGCCCAGAATTCTGGAGTTGGTTTGTTGATTGCTACGCTTTTCTATGTTTCAGCTGCAGCAAAATCTGCACAACTTCCTTTCTCTTCTTGGTTGCCGCGTGCGATGGAAGGCCCAACGCCATCGAGTGCCATCTTTTATGGCTCGATGTCGGTGCACATAGGCGCGTTTTTACTACTGCGCACCTTGCATTTTTGGGAAAACCAGTTGTATTTTAAAATTGGTTTGGTAAGTGCGGGCCTGCTTACAGCTGTCATTTCAACGGTCATTAGCAGGGTTCAGAGTACGGTTAAAAGTCAAATTGCTTATGCATCGGTAGCGCAAATTGGCCTGATTTTCATTGAAATTGCCTTTGGTTGGGAGAATATCGCGCTCATGCACATCCTTGGCAATGCTTTCTTGAGGACCTATCAGTTGCTGATTTCTCCTTCTATTGTTAGCTATAAAATCCGTGAGCAGTTATATGAAGTTCCGGCACCTGTTGCTCAAAGCGGTTGGTTCACGCGTTTCATGGACCGTTATTACATATTGAGTCTAAAAGAGTGGAATCTAGACAATGGCCTATACAGTGTATTGTGGAATCCTTTGAAAAAAATAGGAAGAGGCTGGAAGGTCTTGAATTTCCGTTATATCTTTTGGGTCATGGCCCTCATCCTAGGAATAGGCCTTTTATTGCGTTTGAATGAAGCGGTACTCTCTCCGGTTGTCAAGGAACGCCTGCCGTTTTTCTTTGCCTTTTGGGGCTTTTTGATGGCCGTAAAGGCTTTTACAGAAAGAGATTCAGTGCGCAAGAGTCTGACGCTGATTATGTTCAATCATGTCTCTATTTCTTTAGCGCTCTCTTTCAATGCACATTTTGACAACGCCCACCACATTTGGTACCTCAGTGGCATTGTATTGGCCTGGACGCTGGGTTATGTGATTCTTACCCGCCTGCGCAAAACAGAGTGGGTCAGCCTCGATAATTTTTACGGCCATATCTACGAATACCCGAAAACTGGATTTATTTTTTTACTGGTCTGTTTGGGTTTATCTGGCTTTCCCATTACACCATCTTTTGTGGGTGAGGATTTGATTTTTTCTCACATTGAGTTGGATCAAATTGGTCTTGCCTTTTTCACCGCATTTAGCCTTGTCATCAATGGCTTGGCTACCATGCGCATTTATGCCCGTGTGTTCCTTGGTCCGCACGTTAAAAACTACCATCAAATTGCAAAACGCTCATCTTAAAACTAAATACGATGAAAAATAACATATTTAATTTTCTTGAAATCAATCAATTGAAGAAACACTGGAAGACAGATGTGCTGTCTGGGTTTCTCGTTTTTTTACTGGCCTTGCCCTTGAGTTTGGGCATTGCCAAAGCCAGTGATTTTCCACCTATTTACGGCCTAATTACCGCGATGTTTGGAGGGGTACTTGTTTCCTTTATCATGGGCGCACCGCTCACGATCAAAGGCCCAGCAGCTGGTTTAATTGTCATTGTTGCGGGCTCAGTTGCCGAACTGGGTCATGGCAACAACGAGCTCGGTTGGCACTTAGCACTCGGCGCTATTATTGTTGCCGGCGCACTACAGGTGCTGATGGGCTGGTTCAAATGGGGTAAATACACAGACTTATTTCCGCTTTCTGCCGTCCATGGCATGCTCGCTGCCATTGGCATCATCATCATCAGTAAGCAAGTGCATATTCTTGCCGGATTTTCGCCGCTTACACAAGCCGGAAAGCCCATGACAGAACCCTTGGAGTTGCTCGCTGAATTGAAGACTACGATACCAAATTTTTTCGTGCATTGGCAAGTTGCACTGATCGGACTTATCTCTTTGGCACTTATATTTATTTGGCCTTTATTCAAGCAGCCGTTGCTTCAAAAAATTCCTTCTGCATTGGTCGTCATTTTAGTTTCGATCATACTCGTGAAAGTCTTCGGCATCCACAATACAGCTACATTCAAACCCTTACTTTCTTTTGATAAGGCACTTTTTGAAATTTTGCGCATCAATGAAAGCTTTGAGGGTTTCAATCAGTTTGGAACCTTTATCAAGTTTGTCATTATGTTTGCCTTGGTCGGGTCTCTGGAATCCTTACTTACCGTTAAAGCCGTTGATTTACTCGATGCCCAAAAGCGTAAATCCAATTACAACAAAGACCTCTTGGCCGTAGGTTTTGGCAATATGCTTGCAGGTATTTTTGGCGGTTTGCCCATGATTTCTGAAGTGGCACGCTCCTCAGCCAATGTGGCAAACGGCGCGCAATCGCGTTGGGCCAATTTCTTTCACGGTTTGTTTATCCTGCTCTTTTTGATTGTAGATGTCTCCTTTAGCGATATGATTCCGCTGTCTGCTCTTGCGGCACTTTTAATTGGCGTGGGTTGGAAACTTGCGCATCCAAGAGAGTTTGGCTCAGCATTCAAGATCGGTGCTGATCAATTGTTGGTTTTTTGCACAACAGTGATTGTTACTTTGGCTACAGATTTACTTGTCGGAATAGGCGCAGGAATCCTCTTGAAAATGGTACTTCATATCGTGAGAGGTGTGCGATTTTCTGCACTTTTTGGTTTGCAGGTAGTCAATGGGAAAGGAGTGATTCATGTAGCCTCACCTTTAGTGTTTACAAACTTCTTGCGTCTTCAAAAGGTACTACTCGAACAAAACCTCACAGAAGACTTACATATTGATTTGACAAAGTGTAGTTTCATCGATCATACTTCTTTAGAAGCGCTACATTTGTGGCAAGCAGACTTCAAAAATGCTGGTGGTCACCTCAATTTGATTGGATTACAAGAGTTTACAGCCATGCACAAGTCCAAGCACCACGCAGCCGCAAGGCGTAAATAAAGGCTCATGAAAATCGTATTTCTTTTCAGTTGTTGTTTGTTCGTTTATTCGTTGTTCGGACAAAAACAAATCGACGACCAAATCCATGGTTGGGCGGTGTATCAAGGCAATCACAAGCTCAATAGTAAACTTGACTTACATACGGAATATCAATGGCGCAGAGCAGACGGTTTTGCCAATTGGCAGCAGTCTTTGGCCCGCGTTGGGCTTGATTACCGCCTGAACCCCAACTGTACATTTTCTGGAGGATATGGTTGGATCATTAGCTATCCCTACGGTTCTCAACCAATTGCTACCCAAACACAAGAGCAAAGGTTGTGGCAACAAGTGAACCTCAAGGCGCAGTATGGCGCCATTCAAATACAGCACCGTTACCGCTTGGAGCAGCGCTGGATCGATACCATGTTTCGCCAGCGCATTCGTTACCGCGCACAATGCATTATTCCCTTGCAAAAAACCTACCTCGCACAAGGAAAAGGGCTCTTCTTGAACGTCAATGATGAGGTTTTTCTCGGTTTTGGAAAGGGAATAGGTAAAAATATCCTGGACCAAAATCGCTTCATTGCGGCTATTGGCCATAAGTTTAATTCAAATTTGAATATCCAGTTGGGTTACTTGAATCAATTTGTCATCAAAGCGAATGGGGTTCAAATGGAGCGAAATCATACCCTTTGGACTTCCGTTGTGTACAATCTTGACTTCACCAAGTAGTTTTAAGGGACATTTTATGACGAAGAAGCCGCTGTAAAAGGCGGCTTTTTTTTATCTTTCAAGAAAAAAAACTTGAAAAGAAGAGATTTCATCCAAAAAACAAGTGTTGTTGGTGCCGGTGCTTTGTTGCTCCCTCAACAAGTGCTTTCTTTTGATTCAGGCAGTAAAACGCGCGTTCGTTTGGGCTTTATTGCAACGGGCTTTCGCGGCCAAACACACATAGAGGAAATGCTCAAGCGCTCAGATGTAGATATCGTCGCGCTTGCTGATCCAGATCCGCGCATGATCAAAGATGCGTTGGCTTTAATTGAAAAAGCTGGGCGTCCTGCGCCTGCGGTTTATCAAAATGGCCCTGAAGATTACCACAACTTACTCGCCCGAACAGATATTGACGCCGTGTTCGTTTCTTCTCCTTGGGAATGGCATTTGCCACATGGCATTGCTGCCATGAAAGCGGGTAAAATTGTAGGGATGGAAGTAGGGGGCGCCATGAAATTAGCCGATTGCTGGGCTTATGTCAAGACCTCCGAACAAACCAAAGTGCCCATCATGCCATTAGAAAACGTGTGCTATCGCCGCGACGTGATGGCCATTCTAAATATGGTGCGCAAGGGCTTCTTTGGTGAAATCGTACACGCACAAGGCGGCTACGAACACGACCTGCGCGGCGTGCTCTTCAACGACGGCAAAAGTGCCTACAACTCTGGTGTTGAATTCGGTGAAAAAGGATACAGCGAAGCGGCATGGCGCACCAATCATTACCTGAACCGCAACGGCGAACTTTACCCCACACATGGCTTAGGACCCGTCGCCACCATGCTCGACCTCAACCGCGGCAACCGCTTGGTGCGCCTCAGTTCTTTCTCGAGCAAAGCGCGCGGCCTACACGAATATATTGTCAAGCATCCGAAGGGCGGTGAAAATCACCCCAACGCACAAATCACTTTCAAGCAAGGCGATGTCGTGACCACCCATTTGCAATGTGCCAATGGTGAAACTATCATTCTAACGCACGACACCAGCTTGCAGCGCCCTTATAATTTAGGTTTCAGGGTGCAAGGAACCAAAGGCATTTGGCAAGATTTCGGCTGGGGCGACCCCGAACAAGGTCACATCTATTTTGAAGATGCCATGAAGCATTCGCACCGCTGGGACAACACCAAATCTTGGCTAGAGGCACACGACCACCCTTTGTGGAAACAAAATGCCGCCGCTGCCGAGACTTCAGGCCATGGCGGCATGGATTATTTTGTAGACAACGCATTTATTGAGTGCATCAAGCAAAATCAACCATTTCCGCTGGACGTCTATGATTTAGCGGCTTGGTATGCCATTACGCCACTCAGTGAAAAGTCGATTGCTGAAAATGGTGCCCCGCAAGAAATTCCTGATTTCACGAAAGGCGCCTGGAAAACACGCAAACCTATTTTTGGCTTCGATGCAAACTACTGATACCGCGTTAGTCATTTTGGCGGGCGGCCTGGGTTCGCGCTTTGGCGGCGCCAAGCAAATTGAACCCTTTGGTGCACAAGGGCATTTTCTTTTTGAATATGCTTGTTACGACGCCATGCAAGCCGGTTTTCAGAAGGTTTTTATCATTGTTCGGCCCGGCATGCAAGAAATTGTGTCTGAACAACTCAATCGTTGGATGCACGCACAGCGCTACGAAATCATCATTCAAGAACAAACCCGCACCAAACCGTGGGGAACTGCTCATGCCCTGCATTTTCTGTACGGCAAATGGGAGGGCGCTTTTTTGGTGCTCAATGCAGATGATTACTACGGCCCGTCTATTTGCCGGCGCGCCATGGAGTTGGTTCAAGACGGTGTTGCAGCTGCTGCGCTAGCCTTTGAACTTGGCCCAACCCTTAGCCCGCATGGGCCTGTGGCGCGGGGTATTTGTCAAAGCCAAAATGCCTATCTCAGCACGATAGAAGAAGTATTGAAATTAGAGGATAAAAATGGTTTGATCACTGATGAACACGGACGTGTATTTCCTTCAGATACATTGATTTCAATGAACGCCTGGTTGCTGTCGGGCACCTTCTTAGCGCACTTAGCTAGCAAAGTACAAACATTTTTACAGCTCAATCAAGGGAACGAACAGATCGAGATTTACCTCCCTAAGGTGCTCCATGAAATGATTACGGAAGGGAGTATGCAGATCAAAGTAGCCGCCATGCCCTCCGCTTGGTTTGGCATCACGTATGCCGCAGATTTGGCACTTGCCCAAGCAAAAATCCATGCACTTGAAGGCGCACAGTATCCACTTGAATTCCCTTTATGGACGTAAGAAGTTTGTTGCAGACGCATTGGGATCTTTCTCCTTCTCAGGTGGTGCCCATTACCGAAGGCTTGATCAATCAGACCTGGTTGGTAAGGAGCGCTACTGCTGACTTCATTCTGCAAGAAATCAATACAACTGTTTTTCAAGCGCCACTTGTGCTGCAAGCGCAATTAGTGAAGCTTTCTTTATCCATAAAACTCCCCAATTTAGTTCCGCTCCAATTCATCAGCACCAAAGAAGGTTCCGCCTTGTTACAGCTAGCCGACAAAACATACCGCTTACTGAAAGCGATTTCACCGTGTAAGACATTGTCAACAGTTACGGCTCAAAACGCGCAGCTTGCAGCAGCTGGGCTACGCTCGTTTCACGAGGCACTTCAGTCCGTTTCGGCGGCAGATTGGCAGGCGCCCATCGCACATTTTTTAGACGTTGATTTTCGGCTGCAAGCTTTTGAAAGTGCCAAATCACTGGCGCGTGATCCGAGAAAGGAAAAGGCCGCAGCGCTCATGTCAACATTAGAAGCAGATTGGGCAGCACTCTTGGCTTGGAAGCAGCTATCCGATGAAGCGGAGCCTGTTTTGATCCATGCCGACCCAAAATTGGGCAACTTTTTGTTTCATCCAAATGGCAAGCAGGTGCGGGCACTCATCGATTGGGACACTATACAGCTGGGCAGCCCCTATTACGATTATGGCGACATGATCCGTTCTTTTTGCAGCCATGGAGAAGACGCAGCTGAGCAGGTGCAGTTGTTCAAGGAAGAAATTTTTGAAGTTTTGGTGGCGGCTTTTGCAGTAGATGAAGCCAAGCTCTACACGGCAGCTAGAGGTGTAATTTTGGTACAAGCACTGCGCTTTTTGACCGATTACCTACAAGACGACCGCTATTATAAAGTCAAGGATGAGGAGCATAACCTCAGGCGCACAGCCAATCAGTTGCGCTTGGCCTCAGAATTGAAAAACTATTGGCTTACCACTCGTAGGCCAACTCACTGAGCCATTTGTCTTGGCAGCGGAGCGTTTGCTCGATGAGGTCGCGCACGCAGGTTTTACCCCCTAAAAATGGACTTTGGTAGTGAACACTGGCCTTGACATCGCTCACGGCATCTTGCGGACACGCAGCCACGCCAGCTTTGCGCAAAACAGGAATATCTGGGATGTCGTCGCCCATGTACGCGATTTCGTGGTCTGAAAGCGCGTATTCAGTCTTGATTTGCTCGTAGCGCTCGAGTTTGTTGCGCGCACCCAAATAAACGTCGTGTACACCCAAGCCAATTAATCTTTTTTTCACTTCTGGCGAAGACCCTCCGGTGATGCAAAATATTTTGTAGCCCATCTTGACAGCGTACTGCACCGCGTAACCATCTTTGGAGTTGAGCGCACGTACAATTTCGTCGTTGATGAGGTAGACTTTACCGTCGGTAAATACGCCGTCGACATCAAAAATAAAGGTAGTGATGTCGTTGAGTCTTTGTTTGTAGCTAAGCATGTGAAAAGAGATCTTGAATTCTTTTGGTCAGACAATCGTAGACCGCTAATTGTTCTGGATTGAGTGCGGCGCGATGGCGATCAAGGGTATTTTGATCGTGGCGCAGGGCTGGGCCGGTTTGTGCTTGCTCAGGGCCAAGCAAAATAGCTTTGGCGATGGTTTCGTTGAGCAACGGATAAATGGGGGTCATGTCTAGGTTGGCTTCACCGAGAATTTTGCTGGCTTCTAGCAACAAGAGGTTCCCAAAATTATTGACAAATACACCCGCCAAATGATACTGAGCGCGTTGGGCTGAGCCGCAAACTTGAAACTGGGCGCCTAGTTGTTGTAAAAAGGTGCTGATGCGTTGCAGTACGAGGTCGTTTTTACCTTCGATCATGAAGGGAATATCTGAAGCGAGGAGGTCTCGACCTTTGGAAATACTTTGATAGGGGTAACAAACACCGAGTTGTTGGTGCGCAAAAAGCTTGATGCTCGGGCTGCCGGCAGTGTAGGCTGCAATTTGCTGCGGTTTTAACTGTGCAATGATTTCGGGTAGGGCATCGTCAGAAACACAGAGCAAGATGAGCTCTGCCTTGAGTTCTGAAAGCTGTGCAACGCACTGGGTATTGTATTTAACTGCAAGTTGCGCTGCGAGCACTTGGTTGCGCGCATAGATGCCTGTAATTGGAATACCGGCTGCGCTTGCCAAGCGCAAAAGCGTTTGCGCAACTTTTCCAGAACCGACAATACCAATTTGAATTGCGTGCATTTATTGTCCGTGACACTGTTTGAATTTCTTGCCGCTACCACAAGGGCAAGGGTCGTTGCGGTTGATTTTGACCTCAGCTACAACGGGTTGCTTCTTCTCGACTTCTCTTGGTGCTTGCGTCGAATTGGCGATGGCCTCTTGATTGCTCGTTTGGGCTTTGTCGTAGTTGTTTTGGTGGTCTTCTTGGTTGGTGCTTTGGATTTGTTGCTCTACTGGAACGTCCATGCGCATGAGCAAGTCTAGCGCTTCTTCGTTGAGGCGATTGAGCATGCTGCGGAAAAGCTCATAGGATTCCAGTTTGTAGATGACAAGTGGGTCTTTTTGCTCGTATTGGGCATTGCGCACTGCAGAGCGGAGGTCGTCCATTTCTCTGAGGTGTTCTTTCCATTCGTCGTCGATTTTGCTCAATAGTACGTTGCGCTCAAAGTATTTGCTGATGACGCGACCTTCGCTTTGGTAAGCTTCTTCGAGGTTGACGATGAGTTGCATTTGGCTACGGCCATCGGTGAGCGGGAAAACGATGTTCTTGTATTGCTGAGACATGGTTTCAAAGACGTGCTTGACCTGCGGATAAGCCATGCGCGCAATTTTTTCGCACTTGCGGTCGTAGGCCTCGCGGAGCGCTGCATAAACGCGTTCGGTGAGTTCGGGCGTGCTGAGTTGCTGGAAAGTGGCTTCGTCTACAGGTGTTTCGATGCCGATGAGGCGTAAGAGCTCGAGTTCGAATTCTTGGAACGGTAATTTGGAGCAAGTTGCTACGGTGTTTTCGCAATGGTCGTAGAACATGTTGTCGATGTCGATGTCGAGGCGATCTCCGTAGAGCGCGTTTTTGCGCTTGCGGTAAATGGCCTTGCGCTGGGCGTTCATGACGTCGTCGTATTCTAAGAGGTTCTTGCGCATCCCGAAGTTGTTCTCTTCTACTTTTTTCTGAGCGCGTTCAATGGATTTAGAAACCATTCCGGCAGTAATGACTTCGCCTTCTTTGAGGCCCATGCGGTCCATGATAGAGGCAATACGCTCTGAACCAAACTTGCGCATGAGGTCGTCTTCTAAAGATACAAAGAAACGTGAAGATCCCGGATCGCCTTGGCGACCAGCGCGTCCGCGCAACTGGCGGTCTACGCGTCGGGAGTCGTGGCGCTCGGTGCCAATAATAGCCAAACCACCCGCTTCTTTTACGCCTTCGCCGAGTTTGATGTCGGTACCGCGGCCCGCCATGTTGGTGGCAATAGTGACCGTTCCAGCAAAACCAGCATTGGCTACAATTTCAGCTTCTTTTTGGTGGTATTTGGCATTGAGTACTTGGTGCGGAATTTTTTTCATTTGGAGCATGCGCGATAGCAACTCAGAAATTTCTACAGTGGTGGTACCCACAAGTACAGGACGCCCCTTAGCAACGAGGTCTTCGATTTCGAGGATAATGGCGTTGTATTTTTCGCGGGCAGTTTTGTAGACGAAGTCGTCTTGGTCTTTGCGCGAGATGGGGCGGTTAGTCGGGACCACCACAACATCTAGTTTGTAGATGTCCCAGAATTCGCGCGCTTCAGTTTCTGCAGTTCCGGTCATGCCCGCAAGTTTGTGGTACATGCGGAAGTAGTTCTGCAAGGTAATAGAGGCGTAGGTTTGGGTAGCAGCCTCTACGGTTACGTTTTCTTTGGCTTCGATAGCTTGGTGCAAACCGTCTGAATAGCGGCGCCCTTCCATAATACGACCTGTAGATTCGTCTACAATTTTGACTTTGCCGTCCATGATTACGTATTCCACTTCTTTTTCGAAGAGGGTGTAGGCACGCAAGAGTTGGCTCACGGAGTGAATGCGCTCCGATTTGATGGCGTATTCACGAACCAAAGCATCTTTGCGCTCGAGGTAGGCTTCTTTTTCTAAGGCTTCTTTTTGTAGTTTGGCAATTTCAGCGCCGATGTCTGGCATGATGAAGAAATCGCGGTCGTCTTTGCCCGAAACGAGGTCAATGCCTTTGTCGGTAAGTTCGATGGAATTGTTTTTTTCGTCGATAACAAAGAACAAATCGGCGTCGATTTTCTTCATGTTTTTGCCTTGTTCGGCCATGTAGAAATTTTCGGTCTTTTGGAGGTGAACTTTGATACCTGGCTCAGATAAAAACTTGATGAGCGCTCTGTTTTTGGGCAAGCCGCGGTGTGCCCGCAACAAGGCAATACCACCTTCTTCGAGGAGGCGTTTTTGTTCGTTTTTGTCTGGGTTGGGTTCGTTGATTACGCTCAGCATTTTTTTGGCCTCATTGAGACACTGCTGTACAAAAGCGCGCTGTGCTTCTACCACGCGTTCGATGCGCGGCTTGAGTTCGTGGAACTCGTGTTCGTCGCCTTTTGGCGTTGGCCCAGCGATGATGAGCGGTGTACGGGCGTCGTCAATTAGGACAGAATCGACCTCATCCACAATGGCAAAATGGTGCTTGCGCTGAACGATATCGTCTACGTGGCCCGCCATGTTGTCGCGCAGGTAGTCGAAGCCAAATTCGTTGTTGGTACCGAAGGTAATGTCGGCCATGTAGGCTTGGCGACGGCGCTGAGAGTTGGGTTGGTGTTTGTCGATGCAGTCTACGCGCAAACCATGGAATTCGTAAAGTGGACCCATCCATTCGGCATCGCGCTTGGCGAGGTAGTCGTTGACGGTAACCACGTGCACACCTTTGCCAGAAAGGGCATTGAGATAAACGGGTAGCGTAGCTACTAAGGTTTTTCCTTCACCGGTTTGCATTTCGGCGATGTTGCCGCGGTGCAAAACGGCACCACCCATGAGCTGTACGTCATAGTGCACCATGGCCCATTTGATTTTGTTGCCGGCGGCGGTCCATTCGTTGTGCCAAATGGCGCGGTCGCCGTCGATGCTGATCCCGTCACGGGCCGAAGCAAGTTGGCGGTCAAAATCGGTGGCGCTCACGCTGAGTTGGCCGTTTTCGGCCCAGCGCCGCGCCGTTTCTTTTACGACAGCAAAGGCTTCGGGTAAAATCACGAGCAATTCTTCTTCGATGCGCTCGTCGATAGACTTGACCATTTGGTCAATTTGCTCGTAGAGTTTTTCTTTTTCTTCGAAAGAAGTTTGGAGGTCTGCGGCTTTGGCTTGGAGCTCAGCGAGATTCGCTTCTAGCTCGGCAATAGCCTGGCGTACTTGTTCTTGAAAACCGCGGGTTTTGTCGCGGAGTTGGTCGTCGGAAAGGTTTTTGATGCTTTCCCAAGCGGTGTTGGCTTTTTCTACGAATGGCCAATATTCTTTGCGGTCTTTTGCGGTCTTGTCTCCGAAAATAGATTTGAGTAAATCTCCGATCATGTCTGTATTCAATTTAGCGAACCTCAAAATTAATGAATTCTATGGATTTTAGCCTTAAATAAATCGTATTTCAGCTATCTTTGTGGCATGCATGAATTAATAGTAATCCTCGATTTTGGTTCTCAATATACCCAACTGATTGCCAGAAGAATCCGCGAACTCAACGTTTATTGTGAAATCCACCCCTGGAACAAAATTCCAACGCTTGGCAGCAATGTCAAAGGCATCATCCTATCGGGTAGTCCGTTTTCTGTTCGCGATCCACAGGCTCCTCAGCCCGATCTTTCGGCAATTAAAGGCAAAATGCCATTGTTAGGCGTTTGTTTTGGCGCACAGTACCTCTCGCATCATTTTGGCGGCGAAGTACTGCCTTCCAATACCAGAGAATACGGTCGTGCACACCTTTCATTTCTCGACACCAACAACGTGCTCACCAAAGGCATGACCCAAGGCTCTCAAGTCTGGATGTCTCATGGCGACACCATCAAGAAAATCCCTGCCAATTACCAAATCATTTGCTCTACCCAAGACGTAGAAGTAGCAGGCTACGCTATTGAAGGCGAGCCAACTTTTGGCATTCAGTTTCATCCAGAAGTGTATCACTCCACAGAAGGTAAAACGCTTTTGCAAAACTTCATCGTCGATGTTTGCCATTGCGCCTGCGACTGGACCCCCGATTCCTTCATCGAAGAAACAACAGCCCGCTTGCAAGCACAACTCGGCGACGACAAAGTCATTCTCGGTCTTTCTGGCGGCGTAGATTCATCTGTTGCGGCAGTCCTTTTGCACAAAGCAATTGGCGCCAATCTCCATTGTATTTTTGTAGACAACGGTTTATTGCGCAAAAACGAATTCGAAGAAGTTTTGGCTTCCTATCAAGGCATGGGCCTCAATGTGAAGGGCGTCAATGCTTCGGAGCGATTTTACAGCGCACTCAGCGGCCTCACTGACCCAGAACTCAAAAGAAAAGCCATCGGAAAAGTCTTTGTCGATGTATTTGACGAAGAATCCAAATTGGTCGAAAACGCCAAATGGCTCGGCCAAGGCACGATCTATCCAGACGTCATTGAGTCGGTTTCAGCCACTGGCGGCCCGTCTCAAACCATTAAATCTCACCATAACGTAGGAGGTTTACCCGACTACATGAAGCTTCAAGTGGTAGAACCATTGCGTTTGCTCTTCAAAGACGAAGTGCGTCGCATTGGTCGTTCTTTGCAAATAGACGAGCGCATCCTAGGTCGTCATCCTTTCCCAGGTCCGGGTCTTGGTATCCGTATTTTAGGTGAAGTCACTGCCGATAAAGTCCGTATTTTGCAAGAAGTAGACGCTATTTTCATCAATGGCCTCAAAGAAGACAACCTTTACAACGATGTCTGGCAAGCTGGCGCCATCTTCTTGCCGATCCAATCCGTTGGCGTCATGGGCGACGAACGCACTTACGAAAACGCAGTTGCACTTAGGGCCGTTACCTCAACCGATGGCATGACCGCTGACTGGTGTCATTTACCCTACGAGTTTTTGGCCAAAATATCCAACCGCATCATCAATCAAGTGCGCGGCATCAATCGTGTCACCTATGACATCAGCTCCAAGCCTCCTGCCACCATTGAATGGGAATAAAATGAGAACTTTGCTATCCTTCAGCTGTTGCTTCTTGCTTACTTTTTTGGTGAGGGCTCAGGCTTTGCCAATCGTAGAGAAGGATGGTCAACAATTTTATCAATATGTGCTGCCCGAGGGCCAAAGCTTGACCCAACTGCAAACATTGTTTAAATGCGACGCAGATCTTTTATTGGCGCTGAATCCGGGTTTGGAACGCGGCTTAGTGGCTGGTCAAACAATTGTAGTGCCAGTCTTGCGTGGTCAAATTGTTCACAAAGTAACACCCCAGCAAACGCTTTTTGCGGTTTCGCGACTTTATGAGGTGCCTATAGACTCCTTGTACAGCTGGAACCCGAGTGCGCGATCAGGCTTGAAAGTCGGTCAACAATTAGTGCTCAAAAATAGGGTCTTGCCCTTTGAGGTCAACGGCGCAAACCCGACGCCAGTCGTTACCAGTCTGGATACATTTGCGCACAAGCTCACCGATTCCATCATCAAGCACACCGTTTTGGAAAAAGAGAACCTATACGCCATTTCCAAGCGCTATATGGTGCCGGTAGATTCATTAATGGCGCTCAACAAACTGACTTCTTCGCGCGTGAGCCCTGGTCAACAAATCTTGGTGCCCATCCAAAAAGTCAAAACCACGCCCGTTCCGGTGCAAGCCGTACCTGCTCCTGCACCCAAAGCGACAAACAGCGCCTTTCGCTTCCCGATTGCGCCAAAAGCGCACTACAACATCGCTGTGTTTTTACCCTTTGCCCTCGACTCCGCTGCGAGTCAAAACCGTTTTGTGGCAGCCGCTGCCCTCGATTACTATATGGGCATGAAAATGGCTCTCGATAGCCTTAAAAACCTGGGCTTTTCAGCCGATATCCGCGTTTTTGACGACAATGCCTTGAGTCCTTCGTTGGAGGCAGTGCTGCGCAGTTCAGATATGAATGGCATCGATCTGATTTTTTCGCCTTTACAAGAAAAGCAAGCCAAAATTGTCGCTAGCTATGCCAAAGAAAAAGGCATTCCGGTTGTATTTCCAGTTCAAATGTCGGCAGCTCTTGTGCAAATGGCGAGCAATTTTATTGCTTATACACCTTCCGACGCGGCCTTGGTAGAAAATCTGGCGCTGCACTTGCATCAAAAATACCAAGGGTATACAGTGGTGCTCATCAATAGCCCTGTGGCTGCAGACCAGCTCTTAGAACAAAAATTCAAAACGGCTTTTGCCTCCGTGCCCACTACACAATCTAAACTCAAACTGCAAGAGGCCTCCTGGACCACCTATCAAAAATACAAATCGGTCGGAGGGCCACAGCTTTTGGTGAGTTTCAGTTCGGAGCGCGCAAAAGTTGTTGGTCTGCTCAAAGCAGCAGCCTCAGATAGTACTTTACTGATAGCGGGTCAAAAAGAATGGCTCGATTACAAAGAGCTCGACGTTCCGCAGGTCCGCGATCAAGCTTTTTTAGTGGCGCTCCCCAGTTATTTCAACTACCACGAACCTCAAATCATTCCTTTTCACAAAGCTTACCGCAAGCGCTACAATGCCGACCTCACCAAAATGGCTTGCTTAGGCTATGACCTCACCCTACACATCGGTAAACAATTGCTCGGCAACACCAAGCCGCAGCAGGGGCTCATCAGCAACATGAATTTACGAAACAGCGCAAACGGTTTGTTTATCGAAAACAACGCCGCTGTTGTTGTTCCTTACAGAAACGCCCAACTGTTAGTACCTTATCATGAATAAAACAGAAATTGCCGAGCGCTACCGAGCGCTTCAATTGCATATTTGTCAAGCACTCGAGGCACTCGATGGCGCAGCAACTTTTCAAGAAGACACCTGGCAAAGAGAAGAGGGCGGAGGTGGCCACACGTGCACATTGCAAGGAGGTCGTATATTAGAAAAAGCGGGCGTAGCATTTAGTGCGGTTCATGGCCCAGTTACAGCTGCCATGAAACAACAACTCGGTCACGAAGGCGACGCGTTTTTTGCCACTGGCGTATCCATCGTTTTGCATCCGCGCCATCCGCGCCATCCAATAATGCACATGAACGTGCGCTATTTTGAGCTCGAAGACCATACCTATTGGTTTGGCGGCGGCATAGACCTCACGCCACACTTCGTAGACCTCGACTACGCCAAAATGTTCCATCGGTCTTTAAAGGAAGTTTCTGACCGCTATAATCCTGATTTTTATCCGCAATTCAAAGAATGGGCAGATCGTTACTTCTTTTTGCCACATCGCGGTGAGTCTAGAGGGGTAGGCGGCATCTTTTTTGACCAACTCACAGCGCAAAAGTCAAATCTCAGTAAAGACCAACTTTTTAAGTATTGTGAAGATTTAGGTCGTTTGTTTCCGGTTGTTTACAGCCAACAAGTGGAAGGTGTAGTGTTGCAAGAACCCACAGCAGCGGAGCTTTCTTGGCAGGCACTCAGGAGAGGGCGTTACGTGGAGTTCAATTTGCTACACGACCGCGGCACCAAGTTTGGCATCTATTCTGGTGGGCGCACGGAGTCTATTTTGATGAGCATGCCGCCAATGGCCAATTGGGTCTACAACCAAGAGCCAACAGAAGGTTCTGAGGAACAAAAAACCCTGAGTTTCCTCAGGGCTTTCCACGAATTTTGTTAGGCGCTAGCTGCGCACGATATTATTGTTTGGTAAGGGTGAGGTAGTCTGTACCGCCACCACCGCCAGAAATATCAATGAGCTTGATTTCTATATCGGTATAAGAAATGATGTCCCAGTCATCAGAGAGGTCGTCGAGTTTGTTGCCGACATTGAAATTCATATTGAAGTCGAGATCGTCTAGGTTGTCGTCATTGCTATTGGAGTCGGTAAGCGACCAACTACCAGCATACGGACTTGAATTGCTACTCAATAAATCGGTGCCGTGAAGTACTCCATCTTCTAAAAAGTTCAGTCTAAAAGTGGAAAAATCACTCGTTTCGTCGTCGCCGTCATCGATGTAGCTACTGATGATCCAAGTGCCGTCGGTCGAAATTTTAGTGATTTGTTGTTGGTTGTTTTGCCATTTACTGCAGGCCGTTGCCATTGTAAGTAAGCCAATTGATAGGAGGATTGTTTTCATAATACTTGTTTAATTGAAGTCTTCCGATGAGCAAAAATAATACCAATAATCGGGTCATGACCTATCTGAAATTGATTTCATTCAATTTAACTCCGCAATATTTCTGCGCAATAATTATATTTGGACATGTTGCAACTCAAAGCGCAAAGCCAGCGCATTCAATTGATACTCGATTTTTTAAAAGAGCAGGCTTTTATGCGCGCTTCTTTTGCCCAAATTCACGAGCACCTCAATCAATTGCTTCCCACACTTGGTCTCAAAACCATTTCGAGAAGATCCCTAGAAGCGGATTTGCAAGTCCTCAAGTCGAATGTTACAGAAAAACTTTTGCATATTCGGGTTTCGAAAAAACACTACTATCAACTGATTGCCGAGCCGCAAAGCGCCGTTTCAGAGGCTTTACAAGGGAGCATGCTCCAACAAATTGCACAGCAGTTGGGCGCCAAATTCCAAGAGCCGAATTTAAAGTTACAAGACAAACTCGTTTTCAGTTTATCGGCACTCAACGACGACGGGCAGTCGCTGCAAATGGCTGCCACTTGTTTACAGGCCATCGAGCAGCAATATTTGTTGCAGTTTTTATATCAATCTGCATTCGGGACCTACAAGTCGCGTTTGCAAGTGGTGGCACCGCTGCAGGTGCGCTTTTACGAGGGTCGCTTTTATTTGGTGGCGTGTGAATGGTCAGAACGGCATAAAGCACCCAAGCAGCAAATCAAAGTATTCGCCTTCGATTTGATCGAAAATCAAGTGCTCGTACCCGCCTTAGCCGAGCGCGAAGACGGCGCCGAGGGTGAACTACAGCATTTTTCCTGGCAGCAAATGGCTCAAGAAGTCGAGCTCAAAACGCACTTTAAGCATTGCTTGGGCATTGCGCGTTTCAAAGAAAGTATACCAGAATTGATCCGCTTGAAATTCACAGATTGGGCCATCTCGTACGTCAAAGCCCGCCGTTTGCACAGCTCTCAACGCATTGTTGTAGACAACCCGAATTATATTGTTGTCGAATTGTATATTTACCGCACGTATGAACTCTCCATGCTCTTGTCTCGCTTTCGCGACTTTGGCTCAGAAGTTCGCTAAAATAGAAACTTATGTTGATAGAAATTTGGTCGGACATCGCTTGTCCGTTTTGTTATTTGGGGCTCATTAAACTCCAAAGAGCCATTCAAAATAAAGGCCTCGAAAACGAGGTTCAAATTGAATTGCGCACGTTTTTGCTCAATCCGGGTCTCAAAACAGATCTTACCAAGTCTATTTCGCACTATTTGCACGAACACAAGCAAATTCCATTAGAGCAGATTGAGGCCATGAACCAGCGAATTGTGAGCCAAGGCAAAGAGTTGGGGCTGGATTTTCAAATGCAGCAAATCAAGGTGGCCAACACCATCAAAGCACATCTCTTATTGCACGAAGCCCACGAACAGGGTTTGCAATGGGCTTGTAAAATGCGCCTCTTGAAAGCCTATTTTACGGAAGGCAAAAACATCGACGATATCCAGGTATTGCAAGAACTGGCGCAAGAAGTTGGTCTGAAAACCGAGCACCTCGACCTCGCGATTCTAGGCGGCAAGCACAGCCGCGCCTTTACCCAAGATTTGCAAGAAGCCCAAGAACTCGGCCTGCGCGGCGTCCCGTATTTCATCTTCGATCGCAAGGTAGCCATTCATGGCGCAAGAGAGGTGGAGGCTTTTGAGCAGGC